>ENA-OFCF01001258-OFCF01001258.1-metagenomes-genome-assembly--contig:-NODE-1258-length-9973-cov-2.768098_pt1 | contig 9973 bp, 8 predicted proteins | sample MGYA00153387_OFCF01 | MGnify analysis MGYA00153387 | reverse complement strand
GAGGAGGCGCAGACCGCTGAGTCCGTTTTGCTGGCCGCGGGCGAGGAGGTCGTGGAGGCGGGGGAGTTCGGCGGGATCGGTGGCGACGACGAGATCGAGGTCCATGGTTTCCCTGCCGTAACCTGCTCCACGGATGGCGAATCCGCCGACAACCATGTAGCGGGCTCCCGAGTCATTCAGGTGCCGGCAGAGATTCGCAAGGTCCTGCGGCGTCGGAGCGCGGGAGACTAGCTCGTTTTCACCCGGGTATTCTTGCTCCGCCATAGATCTGCTTCTTCGTGACTATTAAATCGGAAAACGCCTTTTGGTGTGCATCTCACAGGGAGAGCCTTTTGCCATTCGCTCGCACGTTGAATGGTAAATATCTTCGTGCAAAGGGGGTTCGGAGGGCGGCGCCGACCGACGGTCTTGCCAACTGGATCGTCGATGTTGATGACGTTGACCTGTTTCATTGGTTCCAAATTAGTTCAGGCTGCGGAAATAGGAAGTTTTGAAAATGGGCGTCGGGTATTCAAAAGTTGAGCTAGTTGCGGTGGATCTAGCAATTGTTGAAAGACGGAGAGTGGGTGCATGATTGCAAACGCTCGATGGCCAGGCGGATGCCGGCGGCCTTGTGCAGCGTTTCCTCGTATTCCTTTTCCGGATCGGAATCGGCGACGATGCCGGCACCCACCTGATAGACGAGGCGGTCGCCGCTGCGGACGAGGGTGCGGATGGCGATGTTGAAGGCGCTTTCGCCATTGTAGCCGAGCCAGCCGATCGCGCCGCAGTAGATGCCGCGGGGGGCTTGTTCCAACTCGCGGATGATTTCCATGGCGCGCTTCTTCGGCGCGCCGGTGATGCTGCCGCCGGGGAAGCAGGCGGCTAGGGCTGTCAGGGCGTCGATTTCCGGGCGGAGGGTGCCCGTGACGGTGGAAACAAGGTGGTGGACCTGGGCGAGCGATTCGAGGCGGAGCATGTCGGTGACCTCGACACTGCCGAATTCGCAGACTTGGCCGAGGTCGTTGCGGAGCAGGTCGGTGATCATGACGAGCTCGGCGATTTCCTTGGCGGAGGTCTGGAGTTCGTAAGCGGAACGGCGGTCCTCATCGGGATCGGCGAAGCGTGGGCGGGTGCCTTTGATCGGGCGCGTTTCGATGCCGCGGCCGGAGAATTTCAGAAAGCTTTCCGGCGATGAGCTGAGGATTTCGCGGCCATCGAGATTCAGATAGGCGGCCATCGGGGCCGGGGATGCCTCGCGCAGGGTTTCGTAGAGGGCAAACAAATCACCGGTGACTTCGGCGACGAAAGCCTGCGAGAGATTTGCCTGGTAGATGTGACCGGCGGCGATCCACTCCTTGATGCGGGCCACGTCGGAGGTGAACTTCGCGCGGCTTGCAAGCGGGACGAAGGTTGAAATCCGTGCCGTGCCGCCGGTTTCCCGGAGACGCTCGGAAAGGCGGCCGGTCTCCCACCAGGTCCGGTCACGGTGGCTGTAGACGAGCATTTCAGGATAGTCGCCGAAGACGAAATCCCCTTCGTAATCGACCCATCCACAAAGCCCGCCCATGGGAAAGCCGAAGTCGCCTGCATTGCGCGGTCCCGCAGCCAGGGCGGCCCGCAGGATTTCCCGATCCGCCGGGCGGTGGATGCTGCCGCGCCAGACACGCTGTGGCGCTGCGGCGATCACGGAAAGCGGGGGTGCGCCGCCGGCGGGGAAATGACCGGCCGTATCGAAGAACACCAGCCCCTCCAAATGCCTCAAACGCCCCGTGACCTCCACGGGGCTCATGCCCTCGAGCCGGGCCGGGCTCACTACGGGTCGCATCATGGATTCCGCCATCTCGAGGCGAATCAAAGTCCGGCATCGTGAACTGGCAAGCCGGAACCATGAAATTCCCGGAGCGGCCGACTCTAGGGTTGCCAAACGATCCGCCCTCGCTAGGTATTCGCCCCCCGGCGCGATCAGCGTCGCCGGAACTCCAGCAGCACATCCGCATATGAAGGACCTCACCAAATACCGCAACATCGGCATTTTCGCCCACGTTGATGCGGGCAAAACGACCACCACCGAACGTATCCTCAAGCTTACCGGCAAGATCCACAAGATCGGTGAAGTGCACGACGGCGCCTCCACCATGGACTTCATGGAACAGGAAGCCGAGCGCGGCATCACCATTCAATCCGCCGCCACCACCTGCTTCTGGAAGGGCTACCAATTCAACGTCATCGACACCCCCGGCCACGTGGACTTCACCATCGAAGTTTACCGCTCCCTCAAGGTGCTCGACGGCGGCGTCGGCGTCTTCTGCGGTTCCGGCGGCGTCGAGCCCCAGTCCGAAACCAACTGGCGCTACGCCAATGATTCCAAGGTCTCCCGCGTCATTTATGTGAACAAGCTGGACCGCACGGGTGCGGACTTCTATCGCGTGGTCGCCCAAGTGAAGAAGATCCTCGGTGCCCTCCCCCTCGTCATGGTGCTGCCCATCGGCATTGAAGGCGACTTCTGCGGCGTGGTCGATCTCCTCACCATGAAAGCCCACGTCTGGGACGAAACCGGACTTCCCGAGAACTTCAAAATCGAGGAAATCCCCGCCGACATGGTGGAGAAAGCCAAAGAATACCGCGCCGCCCTCATCGACATCGCCGTCGAGCAGGACGACGCCGCCATGGAGCAATACCTCGAAGGCATCGAACCCGACATCGAGACCCTCAAAAAGTGCATCCGCAAAGGCACCATCGATCTGGTGTTCTTCCCCACCTACTGCGGTTCCTCCTTCAAAAACAAAGGCCTGCAGCTCGTCCTCGACGCCGTGGTGGACTACCTGCCTAGCCCGACCGACGTGCGGCCCCTCCCCGAAGTCGACGCCGAAGGCACCCCCACCGGCAAGTTCGCCGTGATCGACCCCAAGGCTCCGTTCCGCGGTCTCGCCTTCAAGATCATGGACGACAAGTTCGGTGCCCTCACCTTCACCCGCATCTATTCTGGCACCATCAAGAAGGGCGATACCGTCCTCAACTCCTTCACCGGCAAGACCGAGCGCATCAGCCGCATGGTCGAAATGCATGCCGACGACCGCAACGAAGTCGACGTCGCCCAAGCGGGTGACATCGTCGCTATCGTCGGTTTGAAAAACGTCCAAACGGGTCACACCCTTTGCGACGAGAAAAACCCGGCCACCCTCGAGCCGATGGTTTTCCCGGATCCCGTCATCTCCATCGCCGTCGCGCCGAAGGACAAGGCCAACGCTGAAAAGCTCGCCAACGCCATCGGCAAGATGATCCAGGAAGATCCGTCGTTCCGCGTCGAGACCGACGACGAAACCAACGAAATGATCCTCAAGGGCATGGGCGAACTCCACCTCGACATCAAAATCGACATCCTCAAACGGACCCACAAGGTCGAGGTTACCGTCGGCGCGCCACAGGTCGCCTATCGCGAAACCATCACCAAGATGGTCAACGACAGCTACACCCACAAGAAGCAGTCCGGTGGTTCCGGTCAGTTCGCGAAAATTGATTACACCATCGAGCCAGGCGAGGCCGGCTCCGGCTTCATCTTCGAATCGAAGGTCACCGGCGGCAGCATTCCGAAGGAATTCATCCCCGCTGTAGAAAAGGGCTTCAAAACCTGCGTCGATAAAGGACCACTCGCCGGTTACCCCTGCTTGGACTTCAAGGTCACCCTCAACGAAGGTGGTTTCCACGCAGTGGACTCCAGCAACATCGCCTTCGAAATCGCCGCTAAGGCGGCGTATCGCCAGACCATGGTCAAATGCGCCCCGCAGATCCTTGAGCCGATGATGAAACTCGACGTCTTCGCCCCAGAGGAAAAAATCGGCGACGTCATCGGCGACCTCAACCGCCGCCGCGGCATGATTCAGGGCCAAGAGCCGACTCCAGGCGGGATCCGCGTGAAAGCGGAAGCCCCGCTCAGCGCCATGTTCGGCTACATTGGTGACCTGCGGACCATGACTTCGGGCCGCGGCCAGTTTTCCATGGAATTCAGTCACTATGCGCCCTGCCCGCGCAACGTTTCTGACGACGTCATCGCCAAGGCCAAGGCCAAGGACGAAGCGCTCCGCGCGGCAAAGTAATTCCAAGTGGCGCCGGCGTTTAACCGCCAAGCCCGTTTCTCGAAATCCCGCCGTCCCGCAAGGTCCGGCGGGTTTTTTACAAGACCACGAGATCCGTTTTGCAGCGGCACAGAGTAAGATTGCCACCCGCTCGCTGCTTGCTTTGGATTCCCGACAACGACGAAGCGGTATCGGCCCAACGTTGACCGTCAAAAATGCCATTGCCACCGCTGATTTGAATCAAGAACTGGCGACTCGCCCCCAAGAAATAACTGCCATCACCAGCTGGATTATGACGGCCACTTTCTATCATGAAATTAGTGCAATCTGCACGAATTCAAACGCAAACCACCCGATTAGCAGCTCGGAAGGGGCGTGAAAACGTTGATTGGCCGTCTGGCACCGGGTCTGCGAGGGAGAATGCGCAAACCCGAAACCATACCAATATGAAAACCACATCCATCCTTGCCCTCCTCAGTGTCTCCGCCACCGCCCTGCTCTTCAGCTCGTGCGAATCCAAGCAAGAAGAAGTTCGCGAAGATGTGATCGAGCAAAAAGCAGACAACCTTGATGCCAGCGCCGCCCAGCTCCGGAAAGACGGCGAGAAAGTGGCCGACATGAAAGAGGCTAATGCTGACGCTGTCCGCAAGAGCAGCGAAAAGACCAGCGATGCGGTCGAAAACAGCGCCGATGCCACCCGCGATGCGGTGGAAAAAAGGGCCGACCAAATCGAGGACAAGGCTGACGCCGTCCGCGAGGCGAAGTAATACCGCCGCCCGGCCAATGTTAGAAAGCCGCTGCCCGAAAGGGCGGCGGCTTTTGTTTGGACCGGTGGATCGGGACCATTATGAACGGCGGCTAATTTGGCTCTGCGGGGATCCCGGTTGTTGCTTGACCGCTTTCCGCCGTCCCTCCAACGTGCCGCCCCGCCACCGCCCCGATGGCTGCTGCGGGATCTAACTGAAACTAACCTACCGAGCAGCCATGGCCGCGAAGATCTATACCACCAAGGACGCCCCGATCGCTCCGCTGAAGAAGAAAACCCTCGCCGTGATCGGCTTCGGCTCACAGGGCCATGCCCACGCGCTGAATCTCAAGGACAGCGGCATGAAGGTCATTATCGGCCTCTATCCGAAATCCAAGTCTCGCGAAGTTGCCAAGAAGCTCGGCTTCGATGTCATGGACACTGCTGAGGCCGTCAAGGCTGCCGACGTGATCTTCGTCGCCACGCCAGACACGGTAATTCCCTCAGTTTATAACAAGGACATCGCGCCGCACCTCACCAAGGGCAAGACGCTGCTTTTCTCCCACGGTTTTGCTGTGCATTTCAAGACGATCACCTGCCCGACTGACATCGATGTGATCCTCGTCGCTCCTAAAGGACCTGGTCACACCGTGCGTTCGCAGTTCGTGAACGGCAAGGGCGTCCCGGGCTTGATCGCCATCCATCAGGACGTTTCCGGCAAGGCCAAGCAAACCGCGCTCGCCTGGGCCGGTGGCGTCGGCTGTGCGCGTGCCGGTGTGTTTGAAACCAACTTCCGCGAGGAAACCGTCACCGACCTTTTCGGCGAACAAGTCGTCCTTTGCGGCGGCACCACGGCATTGGTGAAGGCCGGATTCGAAGTGCTCGTCGAGGCTGGCTTCCAGCCCGAGATGGCCTACTTCGAGTGCCTTCACGAACTCAAGCTCATCGTCGACCTGATGAACGAGCAAGGCATCGCGGGCATGCGCTTCTCGATCTCCGAGACCGCGGAATATGGCGACGTCACTGTCGGCCCGAAGATCATCGACGCCTCCGTCAAGAAGCGGATGGTCGCCCAACTCAAGAACATCGAGAACGGCAAATTTGCCAAGGAATGGACCGCCGAATATGCCGCTGGTAACAAGAACTTTGACGCGATCCGCAAGGTGGAAGCCCAGCACCCGATCGAGAAGGTCGGCGAGAAGCTCCGCTCCACGATGAGCTGGATCAAGTCGAGCAAGATCAAAAAGGGCGCCAGTCAGGCGAGCTTCACTTCATCCTCGAAGTAGGCCACTGCATCCGAGCACTCCCGGCGCCCGTTTCCTGTCCAGGAAACGGGCGTTTTTGGTTAAGGCCGGGTGCTAGTTGCGGGCGGATCTCCGCATGGAGGTTGCCATTTCGCGGAATTTGTCCTACTTCGCCGCCGTTCCTCGTCCCGACCATGAATCCGCTCCGTATTTTCAGCCTTTTCACCGCCGCCGTCTCGCTCCTGTTCGCTAGCTGTGCCAACCAAAAGCCCGGCACCGAGCTTGCCAAGAATGGCAAGAATCCCTACCCGCCCGGCACCTACGACCACTTCAAAGCCGAGTCGACCTACCCGAAGACCTACTCGGTCTGGAAGGACGAGGAAGCCTTCTCCCGCACGAACGCCGAGAACTCTTCGATCCGTATCAGTTTGGCCAGCCAGCGGGGCTTCCTGTTAAATGGCGAGGACGTCGTCATGGATTACCCGATCTGCTCCGGTATCCCGAGCCGCCCGACGCCCAGCGGCACCTTCTACATCCTGGAAAAAATAGTGGATAAGCGGTCGAACAAATACGGCCGCATCTACGACGCCGCCGGGACGGTCGTAAACTCGGACGCGGACTCCACCCTCGACGCGATCCCGGAAGGCGGGAAATTCGAGGGTGCTTCGATGCGCTACTGGATGCGCCTCACCAACGACGGCGTGGGCCACCATATCGGTCCGGTCCGGCGGCGGCCCGCTTCCCATGCCTGCATCCGCGGGCCCAAGGCGACCATGCCACTTGTCTACTCCAAGGTGAAGCCCGGGACGCGGGTCATCGTCGAGTAAACTTCAGGATCGCAAAAAGACCCGGATACTTGCGCGTCCGGGCCTTTCCATTTGCTGAGGCTCCGTCTCCCGACGGGCGGTCACTCCTCTTCCTCCACGAACTTGTCGTGGCCGGTTTTCTTCATTTCCTTGATGACGTCGACGATCTTCGCGACCTCGTCTATCTTGCCATTAAGGAAGGCTTCCTCGACCTCGCAGAGCGTGACGAAGAGCTTGCCCATCATTTTGCGATACTCCGCGAGGGCCTTTGCTTTTTCCGGGCCTTCCGGCATCGCATTAAGCGTTTTCGGGACCTCGGCCGCGCTCTTGAGTGCCGCCATTTGGGACTCGCGGGCGGCGGCGGCCCCTTTCACCGCATCCGTCTCGCGACGGAATCCCTTGAACGCATCGTCGAGGGCTTCCATCTGGTCTTCGAGTTTCGTGTGCTCCTCCGCAGCTCGGGCCTGAGTCAGCATCAGGCCGATCGCGCAGCTTCCTAGAATCAATAGTTTTTTCATACGCGGCGGATACGAGCGAAATTCAGCAGGCTTTCCAATGGTAATCTCCAAGACTTGCCCGGGTGGAAAATCGCCCGTGTTTTCCAGGTTAAATCAGTTGCGGCGTAAATCCGTGAACATAAAGTTCCCCCATGAATCCGGAACTATTTTTTCTCTCCCAGACCGGCTACGCCTTAGGTGGAATTAGCATGTCCTACTGGATCATCATCGGCGTCTCGATGCTGGTGAGCTTCCTCATCAGCAACACACTCAAGCGCCGTTTCAACGAGTATTCGCAGATTCCCATCCGCATGACCGGCGCCCAGGTCGCCGAGGCGATGCTCCGCCAAAGCGGCATCACGGACGTGCAGGTCATCAGCACGCCGGGCCAGCTAACGGATCACTACGACCCGACCAAAAAGACCGTCAATCTCAGTGAATCGGTCTACGGCATGAACTCCGTGGCCGCCGCCGCGGTGGCAGCCCACGAGTGTGGCCATGCGGTCCAGCACCAACAGGCCTACCTCTGGCTGGGACTGCGCTCGAAGATGGTCCCGGCCGTGCAGTTCTCCAGCAAGATGCTGAACTATGTGATGATCCTTGGTTTCCTCGGCATCGGCTTCATGCAGAACATGACCATGCTGTGGGTATGGGTGGGCCTGTTTGCGGTGACCACGCTGTTCTCGTTCGTGACGCTGCCCGTCGAGTTCGACGCCAGCCGCCGCGCTTTAGTCTGGATGGAATCCAGCGGCATCGCTTCCAGCATCGAGCATGATCGGGCCAAGAACGCGCTCTTCTGGGCTGCCATGACCTACGTGGCCGCAGCCATCGGCTCGCTCGCCCAGCTGCTGTATTTCCTGATGATGGCGCTCGGCCGCAGGCAATGACGCGCGGGTGAATGGTGGTTCCTTGCGGCATCGATTGACGCTTGCCCGGCAGTGACGCGTCGGGACATGGTTTCCCCCGACTATGAAGGAATTGATCGAAGAACTCGAACGCTGGGGAGCGGATGTGATCTTCGGTCGGGCCAAGGGCCTGCGTGCGGCATTGATGCGGTTCGCGATGCGTGCGCTTTCCGGGGTTTTCCGGATCATTGTCCAACTGCGGCTCTGGAGTTACCGGAGCGGCGCGCGGCCGCAGCATTTTTTGGGCACGCAGGTCGTTGCCATCGGGAATATCACTGTCGGTGGCACCGGCAAGACGCCGGTCGTCGAGCTGCTTGCGCGCACCCTCCGCGACCGCGGGCGGCGTGTGGCGATCCTGTCCCGCGGCTATAAAAGCAAGAAGCTTGACCACCCCCAAACTTGGCGGAACAAGCAAAACCGCACGATTCCCAGCGAGCGCATGCCCAAGGTCGTCTCCACGGGCAGCGCGCTTCTGCTCGATTCGAAATACGCCGGCGACGAGCCCTTCATGCTCGCCAAAAACCTCGATGGCGTCTCCGTGGTGGTCGACAAGAACCGCGTGAAGAGCGGACTCTTCGCCGTCGGCCAACTCGACGCCGATACACTTCTGCTGGACGACGGCATGCAGTATCTCGACCTCGCTCATTCGATCGACATCGTGCTCGTGGACTCCGGCTCTCCTTTCGGCACCGAGGCCCTGCTCCCTCGTGGCACCCTCCGCGAACCGCCGAAAAACCTCCGCCGTGCCAGCTACATCCTCATCACCAAGTGTGATGGCAGCTCGAACGACATCCTCATTTCCCGCATCCGGAAATATAACAGGACCGCGGAAATCATCGAGTGCGCGCACGGTCCGATCCACTTGGAAAACGTTTTCACCCGCGAGCGGCAGCCGCTGGACATCCTCCAGGAGAAATGGGTGGGAGCCATCAGCGCCATCGCGGTGCCCGAGGCTTTCGAAGGTGCCTTGGAGAGGCTCGGCGCCCGTGTTGAGATCCGCCGTCGCTTTTCGGACCACTATCGGTTTTCAAAAAAGGAGGTGGAGAGCTTCATGCAGCGCTGCGTCGAGCGCGATATGGAACTCATCGTCACTACCGAGAAGGATGCCGTGCGTTTTCCCCGCCCGGCATCCATCGACGTGCCCGTCGTCTTCCTGCGCATCGAGGTGGAAATCCTCAAGGGTCGGGACATCTGGGACGATCTCATCGACCGGCTTTGCCATCCCCGCCCGGCCTTCGAATCGGTGCTGAGGCAACGCCACGCCTATCGCCCGTAGAGAACTACTCGATCGGTGCCGTGCCGGAACCGACATCGGCATTGCTGGCCGCCGCCGGGATCGCGGCTTCCGCCTTGGTCCGCCGGCGCAACCGCGCTTGAGACAATCCGCCCACACGGTTCATCCGATGATTGTCCTAGCCGATGTCCTGACGTCCGAGGAACTTGGATACGTCCAGAGCGAGCTGGCGACCGCTGTCTTCGAGGAGGGGAAGCTGACGGCGCGAGGAACCGCACAGTCGGTGAAGAACAATGAGCAGCTCCAACGAAGTCAGGAGACGGCCACGCGGTTAGACGCGGTTTTGATGCAGGCGATCGCCCGTCATCCGCTGTTGATCGCGTGGGGTGCTCCCCGCACGATCAGCATGCCGTTGATTAACCGCCATGCGGAGGGGATGCATTATGGATTCCATGTGGATGCGGCGGTGACGACCCAGGGCTCGGTC
>ENA-OFCF01001257-OFCF01001257.1-metagenomes-genome-assembly--contig:-NODE-1257-length-9980-cov-2.365038_pt1 | contig 9980 bp, 6 predicted proteins | sample MGYA00153387_OFCF01 | MGnify analysis MGYA00153387 | reverse complement strand
GGCGAATCCCAATTGGTTACCAAACGTGGCACATTCTGACAAACGATTGGCTCACGGAAAACAGTGCCGTCCAAAATGTTACGAATTGTTCCGTTTGGAGACTTCCACATTTGCTTCAAATTAAACTCTTTCACACGAGCTTCATCGGGCGTAATGGTGGCACATTTAATACCGACTCCATACTTTTTGATTGCCTCGGCGGCATCAATCGTCACTTGGTCGTTGGTCTCGTCACGGTATTCCATTCCTAAGTCGTAATATTTAATATCCACGTCCAAATAGGGAACGATTAATTTATCCTTAATAAATTTCCAGATAATTCGAGTCATTTCATCGCCATCAAGTTCGACGATGGGGTTGGCAACTTTAATTTTTTCCATTTGTGAAATTATGCTATTGTTTTTTGGTTGGTTGAGTTTGGAAGCTCTGTTTGGTTCAAGTCAGGAGACTTTTACCAGTTTTACTGTATCAGTTTACTTGTACTTGCTAATTTCACAACCCTAAACTTTTATTGACATACCATTGAATTTCGTCTTTATCACCGTAATATAGCCAATTCCAAGCTATTATGGCACTTTCTACGGAGAAGTAAAATATTGATAAGCCCGCAAAAAGGGTCAAATTTAAGGCTAAATATTTCAACAAATTTGGTTTACTTCTTTTTATAAAACTTAATCCCGTTACCAACGTTAAAACGATTGGATAAAAAACGTGTGCTAATAATCTTGTGTGCATGAAAGCCCAATCGTTATATTTGATAATTCCCGTAAACATAGTAGCAACACTTCCCAAAAGTAAAACTAAACAAGTGGCTCGAAAGATTTTTTCCCAGAAAATAATAGTGCCATATTGTTGTTTCCAAGTAAAAAATAACAACATAAAACCTTGCCTAAATAATAAAGTTAAGCCCATGAAAATCAGGATAGTAGGCAATATTCCCAAAATATAAAAGATACTGCCAATATATCGAAAACCTGAATAATTTCCAAAAGTTAAGTTATTCTCAAAATACTGATGTTTATACCAAAAGGTGCCGTACATCAATAAGGGTGCTGAATGAATACTTGGATTACGAGACGATAAATTGGGGTCTTTTATGAGTGTAAGAATGTTGATATTGTAGTAACTTTGAGGTCCCTGATAGAAAATTGAGTTGTTTGGTAATTTAAAAATATCAAGGTTATGTACAAAAATTTTATGTTGCCATCTGTAATTTTCAACGAATTTATACGTCCCTGAAAAACCGATTATTGCCCCACACAAAATCATTGTATAAACCATTTTCCAGAACGGTTTACTAAAGTTTACCAAGAAAATTACTACCAAAATTATGGGTACAAAAGGGATGAAAGTAGATTTTGTAAGTAATGCTAAACCCGTTGATAATGAGAGAATTACCACATTTTTAAGTGTTTGTTCTCGGAGATATTTAATGAGGTTGTAAAAAATCCAAGTACCCATTAAAACCGAAAGGGTATCATTCGAAACGAATAATGAATAAATGAGATAGGTTCCCAAAAAGGTAGCTAACAGGAAACTTAGGTTACGAATCTCTACATCTTTAATGGTCATTTTTACTAATTTAGCCATCAACCACAAGTTCAAACAAGAAGTGATTAGTCCGTAAAATTCAACCAATTTTAATCCTCCATTAACATAAAAAGGAAAGGCAGTCAGATAATATAATGGGGGATGGCAAGCTAAAAAAAGCTCATTTGTACGAGGCAGACGATGATTTTTTAGCATAAAATCTAATACTTCAAAATGTGCATCGGGACCTTGCGGATTCATCACAATAAATACCAAAATACGAAGAACAATTCCAAGCCACAAAATTTTGTTCAACGAAGAATCTCTACTGATAAAACTGGATATTTTTTGATACATTTTTCTATTTTTTGGTTTGAGGATATTAAAGTTTATTGAGAAATCAGATTCTTTCCGTCAAGAATGCAACTTAGTATTCAATTTGTTAAGAACTTTGCATGAATAACCTTAAATCAAACCCTCAAAAATCCATTCCATAGATGTACAATAATAAAAAAGTTATCGTTGTGATGCCTGCGTACAAGGCTGCTCTTACGCTTGAAGAAACATATCGTGAAATTCCGTTCGACCTTGTTGATGATGTAATTTTGGTTGATGATTATAGTCCAGATAATACTTCAGAAGTTGCTAAGTCATTGGGAATCAGGCATATAATTCGACATGATATTAATAAAGGCTATGGCGGAAACCAGAAAACCTGTTACAAAAAAGCGCTTGAATTGGGTGCTGATATTGTAATTATGGTTCACCCTGATTATCAATACACGCCACTTTTATTGCCCGCCATGATTACGATTATTGGCAATGGACTTTATCCAGTAGTTTTTGGTTCAAGAATTTTGGGGAAAGGAGCTTTAAAAGGTGGAATGCCGATGTATAAATATATTGCTAACCGTTTCTTAACACTTTTTCAAAATATTATGTTATCTCAAAAATTGTCTGAATATCACACAGGTTACAGAGCATTTTCGAGAGAAGTCTTGGAAAAAGTACCCTTCCAAAAATGCGACGATGATTTTGTGTTTGACAATGAAATGATTGCCCAAATCTTTTGGCAAGGCTTTGAAATTGCGGAAGTTACCTGCCCAACCAAATATTTTGATGAAGCATCTTCCATCAATTTTATCCGTAGTTCAAAGTATGGTTTGGGTGTTCTTCGTGTTTCAATGCGTTATCGCTTGGCAAAATGGGGAATTAGTTGGGGTTTAGTTAATGGTTATTAATCATTCAAAATAATCTATTGATTATCAATGATTTATATTAAAAAATCTGGTTTCTTAGCACCTAATTCCCCAATAACTAATAACCTGTAACTAATAATTAAACATGAAAACAGCCGTCATCATTGGGGCTACAGGCTTGGTCGGTAGCACACTTGTGAAGCAACTTTTAGATAATCCCAACTACTCAAAAGTGGTTTTATTATTACGTAAACCCTTAAATATCAGTCATTCAAAACTCATTCAAGAGGTCATTAATTTTGATAAAATAGATGCCTCAAAGATTGTGGGGGATGATTTTTTTTGTGCGATGGGAACAACTTTGGCAAAGGCAGGTTCAAAGGAAAATCAATATAAAATTGATTGTACTTATCCCTACGAAGTCGGGAAAATTGCCAAAATTAATGGCGTGAAACAATTTATTTTGGTTTCATCAGTTGGGACGAATTTTGAGTCTTCAAATTTTTATCTTCGAACGAAAGGAGATTTAGAAAAGAAGATACAATCGATTGGTTTCCAGAACTTTGTAAGTGTTCGTCCTTCCATGCTTTTGGGGGATAGACAGGAATCTCGTTTAGGTGAAAAAATCGGAAAAGTGTTATCAAACCTTCTTTCACCGTTGCTTTTCGGAAGCCTTCGTAAATATCATGGAATCGAAGCCGCTGACGTTGCTAAAGCCATGCAACGGTTTGCTAATCAAGGACTTAGTGGAGTAAAATATGTGGAGTATGATGATATTATGAATAAGTAAAAACACAAAAATGACACCAACCGAAACCTTTCAATCCAGAAAAGTAAATTTCCAGAATCTTGCTGAACAATTCCAAAAACAGTATAATCAATGGGCAATTTTTCGGGCAATTTTATTTTTAGTAATTGCCTTAATTAGCTATGTAACTTACCAATATTTTATTGGTGATTACGTTATTGTAGTTGTAATTATTGGTATTTCAACATTCTTATTTTCAGTTAATAAACATTTAAAAATCAGATATTTACGTGATAAAAATAAGGTTTTATCTATATTAAATGAAGATGAAATTAAACGATTGGATAATGTTTTTACCAGAACAGAAACGGGTGAACAATTTGCTGAATCTAACCATTTTTACGCTTCTGATTTGGATATTTTTGGAAAACAATCGCTCTTTAAATTGCTCAATCGCACACATACTTACACGGGTAACTCAACTTTGGCAAATTGGTTGAAATTCCCTGCTCAAAAAGCTGAAATTCTCAATCGGCAAGAATCCATTGAAGAATTATCGGTTAAAATTGATTTCAGACAAGATTTAGAAGCCTCCGCCATGTTGATTGAGGAGGTTTCTGAACCTACGCAAAAATTAATTTCGTGGAGTCAGGAGCCTGAAAATGAGACAATTAAAAAGCCTCTTTTTCAGTACGGAAAGTTTCTTCCTTACTTCACTGTTTCCTTAATTTTAGCTTGGTTTTTTGGTTATGTTCCCATCGGTTATCCATTGTTGATGTTGATATTTCATGGATACATTCTGAAACAAATTTATGATACCGTTAGCCACGCTCTCGACCAAACCATTCGCCTTTCTGCGACTTTAAAGGCTTACGCTAATTTATCGGAACTGATTGTTAATGAGACTTTTGCACATCAAAAACTCAAAGATTTGCAAGCTGAACTTTCAGAAGCAAGTCCTGCGATTCGGGCATTAGAAGACCTATTAAATAAGTTAGGTAATCGAGCCAATCCAATTTTTGCTTTGGTTATGGGCATTCCACTTCTTTGGGATATTCAGTATTTTATTAAATTAGAAAACTGGAAAAAATCTTTTCAACAAAATCTTCCAAAGTGGTTGTTTGCCATTGCTGAATTTGAAACGCTAAATAGTTTTGCAGGACTACAATTTGCTAACCCAGATTTTGTAAAACCTGAAATTTCAGAAGATTCTATTTCGCTGAAAACTACAGGATTAGCCCATCCAATGATTCGTAGAATTAAACGTATTACTAATGATATTCAACTCGTAGGTGAAGGTAAGACTATCATTATTACAGGCTCGAATATGTCGGGGAAAAGCACTTTTCAGCGGACGGTAGCAGTAAATGTGGTGTTGGCATTGGCGGGTTCTGTGGTGTGTGCAGAGACGTTTGCATGTTCGTGTATGCAAGTATTTACGAGTATGCGTACGCAAGATTCTTTGGAAGAAGATACATCTTCATTTTATGCGGAATTAAAACGGTTGAAGATGTTGATTTTGGCAGTTGGCAATGGGCAGTTGGCAGTCGGTAGTAATTTACCAATATTATACTTTTTGGATGAAATATTGAAGGGGACTAATTCCAAAGACCGTCATGAAGGTGCGAAAGCTTTGATGTTGCAATTACATAAAACTACGGCTTCGGGTTTTATCTCAACGCATGACGTAGAATTGGGTGATGAGTTTGATAATCAAGGGTTTGTGGAGAATTATAGCTTTTCTTCTGAGGTTGTGAACGATGATTTAGTGTTCGATTATAAACTCCGTTCGGGCGTTTGTCATAGTTTTAATGCGAGTATGTTGATGAAAGGGATTGGAATTAAAATGGCGTGAAGATGCCGACATCTCATTTAAATATTGTCATTGCGAGCGTAGTAATGCAATCTTTTGGATTAATGGAAAGACTTTTCGGTTCTCCTCGCTAATCATAAAAATTGCTTCGCTATACTCGCAATGACAGGATTCAAATGCAATGACAGCACTTAGATATTACTCCTTAGTCACCTTCTTCGCCACCATTCCTTCATTAGTCATTATCTGCAAAACATAATTTCCACTGGTCAGATTACGAACATTTAAGGTCATTATATTTGACTTATCGCCTTGTTTTTCAAGCACTTGACCTCCTGACATGGCATTCATTTTTACGGATTCTATCTTTAAATTCTTTGGAACAACAATCCGTATTTCATCACTCGTTGGATTTGGTGAAACCGTTACACTTGCTTCCAAAGCGGGTTCTGATGAAAGGGGTTTTGTTAATGCTACATCTTGACGAGCATCCGACAGGACACTCGCACAACCATCTGCCGTAACAATTTGTACATTAAATTTCAATCCCGAAACAATTTGAATAACTTGCGAACCTCTTAATGATTCTAAAATTGCTCCGTCACGATACCAAACATTTCCTGCGGCTGAACTTGATGTGTATTCCCAATAATCTCCATTTAAATCGGTCTTTTTCACCACAGAAATTGTTGGTTTTAAGGGATTTACGCAAAATGAATCAGCCCTCGCCACGTTATAAAAACTATTATTCCCGTCTTGAAAAGCATTCACTTTCACCCGCCCAGCCGTGCCTGTGAGTGTAATCCGTCGGTTTGAAATATTGGCAGGTCCATAAACGACTGATATACCAACTGCCAAACTTGAACTTGCCGAAACCGTAACATCAAAAGCAGGGTCGCCAACCAATTTATCTGGAATTTTATTCAAACTAAGCGTTTGGTTTTGTTTGGTGGGTAAAGCACGAGTTCCCACCGTGTACCAAACCGCATAACCCGATTGACCAATCAAATATTTTTGTGAATTTTTAATACTTTTGATTCTACTCTTATCCATTGAGATTTGATAAGTATTCAAAATATTTTTTGCATCTAAATAATTATACAAAAGCAATTCATCTGTTCTTGAATATTCTGGATAACCTAAGGTATTATTTTCGTAGATATAATCCAATCCATCCGTCCGTTCAGTATTCACGCCAATGACGTAATTAAGGTCGTCTTTTTCGATAAAGAAATCAAAGGCAATGATATTAGTCGAATTTTTTGAAAATGAGGGATTTCCGATGTTTTCACCTGCATCCAAACTGGTAAATAATTTATCAATTTGTCCAGAACCATAATCATTTTTAGAACCATTCCAAACGTTGATAAAACCAACATCCCAAAACTCAGATTCTCCTCCTGTGGCATTTTTAATGGTGTTAAACGCATCATAAACAAGGTTTTCACTTTGGTGGTCCCATTCAATGGCATCTGCATTTTGAACTTGTCCAGTGTTAACGCCTTGTGTGTAAGTTGGATTATATAATGTATAAAATTTACTTGTCCCAGCCGATAAATTAAAGACTGCAATTTGTTTATCTGTTAAGGCAACATTTGTTCCCAATTTTCGCAACGCTGCCAATTTCTTACCATCTTTTGACACGGCGGCATTTCGCCAAACACCCGACGAAGACACATTTTCAACCTTTGGCGTTCCTACTAAATTTACTCTTTTGATGAAACCATCGGCAGGAACAAAATACGCAAATGTTCCATCATCAGGTACCGTTGGTTTGTTTTCAATCACAATATTCTTTACTAATTCAACAAAACTTGTAGGTTCAACTTCTCCCTTTGTGCTTGATTTATAAAGAATTTTTGTAACTGGATCGTAACTTAATAATCCTTCCGTCCCGACATTAACAGGTATATCCGCTTTTGGAGTCGGTGGAACTGGGGTTGTTGGATTAGAAGGCGTTGGATTCGGAGCATTGCCGTCCATAATTCCAACGGCATCAAAAGCCGCTTTTGCAGCGTTTATGTCAGCATCCGTTACGCCTGCCGAGGCTTTTAAATCTGTGGCAGATTGAATAACGGCACGACGTAAATCCAAGAATTTTGAAGTACGAGTTAAGTAAAATGCCAAAGCACGATAATACACTTTCTCAGCCTTCGTAAGGGTCATACCACTTGCCGTAGCGAAACGGTAAAAGGCATTATTTGGCACACCTGAATTAATATGTACCCCAAAATTATCTTCCGAACCTGAATAATATTGATTCATATTAGTAGGCTGATAGCCGTTGTCATTTAGACTTCTACCACCATTGTTTGGATTCGATAAATCCCTTAAAGCACCCGTTGGATAAAAACGTGCCACTACCACATCTTCTCCCAATTTCCATAAATCATTACCTGTTTTAGCTTCAACCAATGCCCCAAAGCAATCAGCTAAAGATTCATTGATTGCCCCTGATTGCCCTTTGTATTCCAAATTAGCCGTTTTTTCAATAACACCGTGGGTCATTTCGTGTCCTGCCACATCCAAACCACCAGCCAAAGGTTTAAAAGCCGTTCCACCGTTTCCGTAACCCATATATTCGCCATTCCAAAAGGCATTATCAAATCCTTTTCCGTTTTCGTCGGTGATATTGATGATGGAGATAATCGTTCCATCACTGCCATTCAGAGACCGCCGACCGTGTTTTTTCTCGTAATAATCATACGCTAATCCTGCATTATAGTGTGCTGAAACAGCAGTTGCATTGCTCCAACTGTTATTGGTTGAAGATACTTGTTTTATTGTTAAATCTTCACTCACCTTTGAATTTGTGGCATCAATCGTCCAAACGACTCGTTGTGGGTCATCAGCCTTTACCGCTTTATTACCTCTGGTAAACATTCCTCTTGAAGCATCTATCAAATTGTAAGAATTTCCTGACAGATAAGTATTTATTGTTCTACTGAATCCGTTGAGATCTCTTACTGTGGCTGTTGCAACGCCATCAAGTGTACAAGTGTAGTTGTATTTATCCAAGATTTCTCCCGAATTTGCATCAATTACATAAACCCATCTTTCTAAAAAATTTGGACGAACCGTTACGTGATATGCCAAACGTTCACCATCGACTTTTTCGCTTTGGTGGTAAATAATTAGTTCCGTCTTAGGTTTTTCATACTTCAAAATCGTCATTTCAGTTGCCGTCATTGGTTTCACAATGGAAGATTTGCTAACATCCGATATTGCCAATTTTCCAACGTTATCACCTGACAATGAAGGCTTTATATTTTCTATTTGAGGGGTGGGGTAAAAATGGCCATTCAATAATGACACTTCTTCGTTCTCTTTTTTATGCAAAATCATTTCGCCTCCATACACGTGAACACCTTTGAAGGATTGTTGCATACGTAAATGCGTTGTTTCCATTTCGTCCGTTTCGCTGTTCAAAATATTCAATTCTGCCTCTGGATTGGCGAGTTTCAAATATGGCTTCACGGCTTCTAAATAATTGTAGGCAGAGGATGCCAAAGCTGACATTCGGGTATTGCGAACGGACCCTTTTTTCATGGAAGGCATACCGTTTTCATCGATCGTAATTTTTAGGCCACCTTTTTTAGCAATCAGATTCATATACGTCTGATTATCAGTGGGTTTTGTCAAATATTTTGGACGAGCAATTATATTCTGGAATGATGAATTATCGACAGATTTTTCATTAGATACTTGCGGAATAAGCAAATCAGAACGCTTGACGGTTTTGAATTTATTTTGTGTAAATGCAAGATGAGATAAACACAAAATGGAGGAAATAAGGAATAATTTTTTCATGGTTTATCAATTTTTCTTTTTGAAGGTAATGTTAGGAATGTTTATTTTTTAAAACTTTTGGTTAAACTTTTGATGCTTAATTAGTCGTAAATCACAGTGGTATCAAGAATGAATTAGTGTAATTGAAGAAGGTGTTTAGAAAGTGAGTATGTTAATTTGAAACCCCAAAAGGGTGAAATATTGGTAATAAAATATAAAAATTCACCGTGTCAATTTGAAACCTATAGGGGTAAAATATTGGTAAAAGATATAAAAAAGCATCCGATCAAGCCTCATCGGGGTGATAGGTAAATTTACCGACTTTCATAATATATTGTCCCGATGGGGCTTAGTTCCCTGTCTACCAACATCACACTTTGCTGAGGTTTAAAAGAAACCTACTTCATCAATGCCATAAAACTATCATAAAAAGTTTTCACCGAATCTGCAGGCATTTTTGTATCTCCCCACTGAACTTTGTGAGCAAATTTTTTCCGCTCCGAAAACTGAACGGTGTAAGACATATTGCCAGGTTCTCCCGCCTCTTTTTCGTTCAATTTCAAAGCCTCAATTTGCTTAAAAAAGTCCTTCGTTTTTGATTTTGAAAGGGTTTTTACCACCTCACTTGAATCCACATTGCTGGCTTTATGAAGCAACTGACCATCAGCTTTAAGTGTATATTCGTGCCATACGCCCGTAATGCCTCCACCCGAAGCAACTGTAATTTGCTGATTTTCAGGAACAGATTTACAACTAAAAATAAACGTTGCAAGTAAGAAAGTAATATATTTTTTCATAATTTTTTATTTTTAAAATATTCAGAAAGTAACCATATAGCCGCAATAATTGACGATGTCAGAATTGAATCTGTGCGTACATCATTGGTAATTAAAAAATAGGC
>ENA-OFCF01001256-OFCF01001256.1-metagenomes-genome-assembly--contig:-NODE-1256-length-9986-cov-2.202799_pt1 | contig 9986 bp, 6 predicted proteins | sample MGYA00153387_OFCF01 | MGnify analysis MGYA00153387 | reverse complement strand
GGTTCCAGCCGGGATCCGTATTCATATCAGCCGCATAGAGCAACATCGGCACAGAGACGCTGAATTCCCCGAGCGGACCGGTTACAACCGGCGTCCCCGCCGTATCCATCACCTGGCCAGTCCGCATGGAAACCTGATAGGTGCCATTGTGCACGGACGTCCAGTTTCCGCCGCCGGGAGTTGTTACCTCATAGGTCGCAGTCCTGGGATTTCCATTGCTTGCGAAGTCCAAGGACACCAAACCCGCGACCTGATCATAACCGTGCGGACCCGTGACCCGGATGTCGTTGGAGTCAATCGTCGAGATATTGATCGGCACGCTGTTCGAGTAGGTAACGGAAAACCGAATCACTGCCTGTCCGGACTCCGTCAGGTTGGTGGATTGAAGCGCAGCCAGCGGTGCAGCGACAAAACCGGTGTTTGGAGTGATGGTGCCAGTGATAAAATACTGACCGAGACTGGCGTAAGTCGTGTAGCCCGTAGGCGGAGAAACCAGCGGATTCCCTGCTCCTGAATTTCTAATATGCAGGTAGTAGCGACCCTGCGCGAGAGTGGTATTGATCACCGCGCCGGTTTTCACAGCGTCATTGCTGGCCAGTAAAAGTGTTCCCCCTTCGTTGAAAAGTTCCACCAGCAAATCCACATTTCCGCCTCGCGTCCCGGACGGCGTGATCCATGGGTCGACGGTCAGATTTACAGGTCCGCTACCGGTCACGAACGAGAACACATCCACGTCCGTGCTTCGCTCCAGCAAGCCTTTGTTCGACTGGCTGGAGTAGGTGGGGTCGCCCTCGGGAGTCGTGGACTCGATACCCGTTCCACCCGAAACAACCAAGGGCGTGGCACTGGTCCGGGTGCCTCCGTGATCGTCTGTACGATAGGGGATATTGCTGGCAATGATGGCCAAGTCGTCCTGCGTGTTGTTCGCCTGATAATATTCCCCCTTTGACCACTGGCTCACGTTCTGATTGTAGCCTGTTCCCATGATCGGTCCCCAGGAAGTCTCTCCACTGCCGTGACCGCCACAGTATTCAGAGCTGGAAGTGCCATCATGAGAAAGCCCCAGATTGTGCCCGATTTCATGCGAAACGGCTTCCGCGATGTAGGAATCATTGTTCGCCAGATTGTTAGTATAGATCCAAGCCGGCCGATAGGACGCGTAGGAACTCATTGCAAAAACGTTGATGTAGGCTACACCGCCGCCATTGCCGGGATTCGGTGCGCCGTTCTCATCAGTGGACCGAGTGATCAATGCCATCGCCGTCCGGGGAGTGAATGATGATGGGCGCGCGGTTGTGACGTTAACGTCAAACAGCGCGTAGTCTTCAGAAACCCGCTGCCAGATCCGCTTGATCGCCGCTTGTTCGCTGTCGCTGAAGTTGCCGTAGTCCGAGTCGGTGCTGAAGGCGACTGCAGGGATTACAGTGCGGCCCAAGGAAGTGTTCCAAGCCGTATCGGAGACACTTTCACCCACAAAATTGAGGTAAATCACATTCGGCGCGCCCGGGCGACTGTTAAGAACCAATTGGGATGGAAACGGGTTGATTGGCACAGCAGCCTGGGCCGTTACTGGTGGTGGTTCAGCGGTTACCCCCGCTGTTCCCGCCAACGCGGGAACTAAACAATCACAACTGTAGAAAATACCTCCTTCACGGTCTGCGTGCATGGACTCCACGTCCGCCCTCGGAAAATGAACCTTATGAAGCCATTGCATCGCGCGCCCCTTCGCGGTCGGGTTTAATTTCTTGAGCTGCTCGCGGAAGCGCCCCGGCGGAAGCTCATCTATCCGCTCCAGGAAATCGGCGGGAATCTCCGCCTGTTGGGCGACTAAAAGCGACGCCGAACCTAAAAGTGCACCCGCGATAATCGATATCCAGATTTTTATCGGCAGAGTCCACATCGTTAAAAACAGGTGCGATTCCGCATTAAATGCAGCGCCAAAAAGTGATCGGGCGCTGGGTGATTCTTTCGAAAAATAGGGTAAATCCCTAAGTGTTTGTAGCTCATTCCCTGACGGTTACGACCGGGTGGAACGGCCGTCCAATTAAATAAACAGATACATCAGGCAATCCTTAATTTCTTTTGCGAATAAAAAGACTCGGTCTTAACTACCGTACCGTTCCGCTGCCGATTGCCCAGCCGTATCCACCGCATCGGTGACCCCAGCACCTTCAATACCGCTTTCAGGCAGCCTCCGATCCTTTTAAGGATTTGAGGACGGACCAATCAACGCTTGATCAGATTTTGAGCGGTCTTGGTATGGGCGCACCGGAGTCGCAGGAGAAGAATCCTGAATCCTTACCGACAAAATTTACATTTGCTGCCTTGGATGTCGGGTAAATTTACAGCTTTTAAGGGCTAGCCTTCAATCAGCGAAAAATCTTTCTTTGTAAATCATTGAATAATAGACTGTAGCAAAAGTGTAAAAATTTTGGCACGCATCATGCATTTCGCAAGGGTCGGAACTAAAACTATTTGTTCCCACCTCACAACAACTCCCCCAAATCAGACACTTATGAAAAATAAATCATACTTCGCTGCCGTCCTTGGCATGCTTGCAGTTTGCTCGATGCCCCAAGTAAATGCCGCTTCAATTACCCTCGGAGGCCCGTTGCCGACGAATAGAACTGCGACACTGGATAGCGCGCAGGCTGGAGCGAATAACAGCACGACAGGTTCGGGGAACGCAACTGCGGCCAGCACTTCGGCCTTTTTCGGTGTGCCCTACACAGAGCGAGGTAGCGTTGCAGGAAATGGAGGCCCTGGAAATTACGCCTCTGGTCAGCTAAATATTCAGGTACTGACCGGAAGCTGGGGTGGCAATGGACCGCTGACCGGCAACTGGACCATCACCAATGCTGCGTTCTGGACCACATTTGGTAATGCCGCCATTTCGCTACACGTCGGAAACGGCGGCGGCGGTCCGGACCACTTCATTTGGAAGCTCACACAAGGCGCTCAATCAGGGTCCTGGTCATATAGTGGCGTAGGTCTTGGTGGGGGAGGGCTTTCAAACCTGAAGCTTTACAGCAACGGAACCGCACCAGGCACTGGGGACGCTCGCGGAGTTCCAGATGGGGGCACCACGATTGCCTGCCTCGGTATGGCGCTCCTTGGACTGGGTTCCATGAGAAGGTTCATCGCGTCCAAGGCTTAATCAAAATTCCCAACGCCTTCCAATATGAAAGGGCAGCCCTCGCGGGTTGCCCTTTTTTTGTTTGGCGAGCGGCAATGAACGCTCACACCTTGGAAATGCCGAGCTTGTTCATCAGTTCGTAAAAGGTCGGGCGGCTGACGCCGAGTTCTTTGGCGGCGGAGGAGACGTTGCCGTTGGTGCGTTCCAAGGCCTGATTCACGAGTTGGCGTTCGAGGGTTTCGCGGGCTTCCTTGAGGCCTCCGGCTTGGGAGATATCGACCTTGATGTCGGCATTTACCGGGCCTCCTGCTTCTCCCCCGCCGGAGGCCGGGGCAATTTCAAGGTCCTCGCAGGTGATTCGACGGTTGTCGGCCATAATCACAGCCCGCTGGATTCGATTTTGAAGTTCCCGCACATTGCCGGGCCATGGGTGGCGGGCGATGGCTTTGATCGCTTGGGGTTCGAATGAAAGGTTCTCGCGGTTGTTCTGCTTGCCAAAGCGTTTGAGGAAATCCTGGGCCAGCAAAATGGCGTCGTCACCCCGTTCGCGAAGCGGGGGTAACTTGCAAACGACGACTGCAAGGCGGAAATAGAGGTCCTCGCGGAAGCGTCCTTCCTTGATCGCGGTGGAGAGATCCACGTGGGTGGCAGCCAGGACCCGGGCATCGACTTCGATTTCCTGCCGACCGCCGACGCGCTGGATCCGCTTCTCCTGCAGGAAGCGTAGCAATTTGACTTGAACCGGAGCTGGCAGATCGCCGATTTCATCGAGAAAGAGGGTTCCTCCGGCCGCGGTTTCAATCAGCCCGATTTTCTGGCTATTCGCCCCGGTGAAGGAGCCCTTTTCGTAGCCGAACAGCTCACTCTCAATCAGATTCTCCGGGATCGCGTTGCAGTTGATGGCGATGAACGGCTTGTTCTTGACGGCGCTGCGGCGGTGAATCGCGTTCGCAATCATCTCCTTGCCGGTACCACTTTCGCCGAGAATAAGAACCGGCGCGGTGGCCTTGGCGACCTTGCCGACGGTTTTGAAAACTTCCTCCATCTTCTCGTTGCTGCCGAGTATCCCTTCAAACATCCCGGGCCGTTCCTCATCCTGCAACTGGCGATAGTCCCGCTCCAGCTCGGAGACGAAGACGCACCGCTGCAGGAGAAGCCGGAGTTGTTCGAGATCCAGCGGCTTGCTGAGGAAATCATAAGCCCCGGCACCGATGGCCTTCATCGCGTTTTCACGGTCGCTCTGGCCGGAGATAATGATGATCTTGGCACTGCGATCCAGAGTCAGCAGCGCGGCAAGCGTTGCCATGCCTTCAGTGGTGTCATTCGGGCTGGGTGGCAGGCCGAGATCCAGCAAAACCACCTGCGGGCGTTGTTCGCGGAATCGCTCGATCGCTCCCTTGCGGTCGCCCGCCAAGGCCACGCTGTAATCGCCGGCGACCGCCCATTTCATCTGGGTGCGGATTTCCTCGTCGTCGTCGATGATCAGGATCTTTGGCTTCATGATGGGGATGGAAAACCGGAGTCAGGTGCGATGGGAAAAAAGATGGTGAATCGGGTGCCGTGGTCTGGCGTGCTCTCAACGGCGATACTTCCGTGGTGCGCCTCGACGATCTTTTTACACTGAAACATTCCGATTCCCAGACCTTTGGTCTTGGTGGAATGGAAGGGGCGAAACAACCGTTCTTTAATGAAATCCGCGCTCATGCCGCTACCCTCGTCAGCCACCATCAGCGCCACTCTGCCATTCTCCAGGCGGGTGGCCACACGGATCTCTCCCGCTCCAGACATCGATTCCCGGGCATTGACGACCAAATTGGTCACCAGGCTGTGCATGGCTTCCACATCGAGGGCCAGCTCCGGCACCTTTTGCAGGTCGCGCTCGATGACTCCGCCATTCCTCATCTCAGGATCCAGCCCATCCAACGCTTCGGCGCACAGGAGATCGAGCCGGCAAGGCAAGCGGTGTGGCTGAAATTCGCGACGGAGGCTGCTTAACTTCAGGATCATTTCGTTGATCCGCTCCACCGTCCGACCGACGGTTTTCACCGCGTCCACCCGGAATTCCGGGTCGTCGAAGTGAATGGGTAGGTTCTGCAACGTAAGATTGAGGCTGTTGGCCGCATTTTTCAGGTCATGGACAAAAAAAGTGGAAATCGTTTGAAACGCCTCCAGTTCCTTGGCTTGCAGGACTTTTTGAGTAAGTGAGCTATTGAGGAAAGCCGCCGCGAGTTGGTCTGCGATGCATGCCAGCAGGTCAATTTCTTCATGGTTGTAGGGAACACCGTTGACGCGGTCCGCCAGCACCATCAACCCGACCAGTTGTCCGGAGGCTACCAGCGGGACGACCAGACGGTCGCCGCCATGGTCGAAATTGCTCGGGCAAGCCGCGCGCAGGGCATCTGCCCACCGGGTTGTTTCGTCCTCCAGATCAAACGGGCGGCCCCGAGCGCGAATCTCAGACAGCCAGATTTCCTCGAAGTCGGTTTGAGTTTGAGTCCGTTGCTTTTCGGTCGAGCTCAGGCACTTCAGGGCGGGAGGATCCGTCAGCGCCCGAAAAACCGTCACGCCGAGGACGTGGAAATTTCCGGAAATGACCTCCGCCGCATTCATTGCCAACTTGGATTCTTCCAGCACGCTCGACGTCCGGCGGGTAAGCTCCATCCAAATTTTCCGGAAATCATGCTCGGCCCGCTGAAAGTGCCGACTGACAAATCGCTGCAATCCGGTCCGGAAGCGGTCGGAAAGAAGCAGCACGGTCAACCCAACCAACCCTAGAAGAACCACCAAGGCCTGGGCTTGAATGCTAGCGATGCCACCCAGCATCGCTACGACCTGAGCCAGCACCCCGACGATGAGGAAATAGCCGCCCGCGAGGATCACCGTGAGCGAGCCCTGTAAAACCGCGCGCGAGGGGTAAAGGTCGATTTCTCCGAAGCCCGAGCGAAAGTGCCCGACCGCAATTAGAAAACATCCGAGAATCACCCCCAAAGTGGCGAGCCGCGAAAGCGAGGGATCATAGGCGGAAAAAAGCAGATGCTGGCTCAGGAGGTAGATCTTTACCCCGAAGATCATCGCCACTCCGAGGAACATATACTTGATGCGCCAGCGACTCATCCCGACCGAAGCGCGGAACGTTTTTTCCAGGTTAATGATGACGCCAAGGGTCAGAACGAGAAGTAGCATCAGCCAGGCTTTCCCGGCGCTTAGAAACCTAACGACAACTCCGCTTTCTCCGACCGATACTTCCAGCAGCGGACCCGCAACGCCCATCATGACGACGGGAGGCACCAGCGCCGCTCCGACAAGGATCCACTTCCAGCGCTCCAGAAATTCCGCCGCATTGCCACGGGCATATATCAGGCTGAAGCCCAGCCAACAGACCGGGAGAAAGGAATTCACCCACATCGACAGGGATAGCCAATGCCTCACCGCCTCCGCGCTATCAGCCTCGAGCGCCCTTTGGTCCAGCACGCGCTCGGCGGCCAGCAGGACCATGCCGGCAAAGAAGCACCAGCCGACCAGCGCTTTCGGCCGCAAAATCACTGCCGTGATCCCGATCAAAAGGCATAGGCCGCCGGCGATTTGTGGTAAATTTTCGAGAATCATCGCGCCAAAGCCCTCATCGTTTCCAATAAAAAAAGGCACAGCCGCAAGAGCGACCATACCTCGTTGATTTTCGCGGGTCCGCCACGAGTCCTACCAGTTGCTGCGCTCGACGAAGACCGTGTCGTACGGACGCAGGTAGAATGCCTCACTGTCGTAACCACTGAGCGGATTGTCCAAATTCAATACATAGCGCTTTTGTTGGCGGCCTTCCTTTCGGATCAAATAAACCTTTTTAGGATTCGCTAACTTCGAGAAACCGCCCACTTCCATCACCGCCTCCAATGCTGTCATCGAGCGATCCAGCGGAACTTTTCCCGGAGCCGCCACTTCGCCGACGACGTAAACCAAGGACGCGGGGTCTTCGAGACTCACAAAGACTGTCGGGTCGTTGAGGTGCGCCTCATACATGGAAGTCAGCGACGCTTGAAGGGAGCTTGCGGACCGGCCCGTGGCAATCACGTTCCCAACCATCGGCAGGCCGATTTTCCCGTCAGCCTGGATCTTGTAAACCTGGTTGAACTCCGGCGCGCCTGGGTAGGCCACGCGGATCTTGTCCCCGACGGAAAGCGTGCCCTTCGGTGCCGCGGAGGAAACATTCGACGGAATGCTGTAATTTACTGGAGAACTGCACGCGGCAGAAAGCAGGAATGCGGCAGCCAGGATTCCGCCCGTGAATACGCGCAGCAGGTTCGGCCCCGCGTCGTCGGATTTCGCAAACGAACGGATAACGCGCCCGAAGGCGCCCGGAGTTTTCAGCTTCAGAGAATTCATATACGTGTAGGGGAGAGATTTAACTTTAGATAAGCGGTTTATGACTGTTATTTGAGGCGAGTCACTACCTTTCTTCACCGCCGGGCGGAGTCACTGTTCCTGGATCGTGGATTCCTTTGAAAACCCTTTGATCTTCCGCTTTCTCAGCCACCAAGCCATCAGAAACAGAGGAACCAGCGAAACGGCGAAAAACACGGGCCCACCCTTCCGATGAATCCACCCATCGATCATGTCCGGACCATAGTGCACACACAGCCAGCCGATCACAAAGATCCGCACCGAGTTTCGCAGGATCGCGAGCGGCAACACCGCCGCCACCAGCGCGATCTTGCGGGGCACGGTCGGCAGAAACAGGTGGGCTGCCAGCACGCTCGTAATCAGCAGAACCCACGAAGAGCGAATGCCACTGCATTCCTGAGCCACTTCCAGAACCATCCCAGGCAATTCTATCACTTGACCGGTCCTGAAGACGGGAATCCCACCGGCCAAAAAGAGCAATTCTGACAGCCAGGCGGACATCACCATCAGAAACTTTTCCAGACTCACCAACGCCAGATCGGGGATGGGAATCATGAATAGGAGAAAGGCCATGGGAAAAGCTGCCGAGCGCATCCAGCGCCAACCTAACACCACTAGGCACAGCCCCCATAACAACCCGATGAAGGAAAATATTTTCAAAGCGGTCAGGTCGACCACCGACCAGGAGGGATTCACCACCAGCGCCCATCCGAACACGGCTGCGGACAGCGCCATCACGCCGATTCCTCCCGCCGGCGAAGGTTTGGAGTGCCATGCAAGTTCGCCCCGGCCGGTCACCAGCAGATAAAGCGAAACTAACGGAATCAAGATTACGTGCGAGTGAAGGTCGTCACTCATGGCGATTCGATACCACCCCAGGAAGACCGGAACAAAGACCAGGCAGAGCGCAGCTACAGACGCTATTCCAGCCCACATCCGCTTTGTTCCAATGCAACGGAAATCGGTTGCTTCGGGAGCTCCGGGTGCACTTGCGCTGCGGCTACTGATGGGATGGGGTTCGCTCATGGAGGATTTTGAAAAGCTGGAAGTAGGAGGAATACTGAATGGACGCGGTAGCGAAGTTTTGCGAGCTTCCCCGCGAGAGCAGAGGAGGCAGGTGAAATTCCCTGGCCCGTATCATGCTTCGCCAAATCAGCAAAATCTATGTGTGGTATTCTTGGCATCAGATATTTCAAAGGGCGCAAAGCAGAGGAAAGCCTGCTGCGGAAAATGGCGTCGCAACTCCAGCACCGCGGGCCGGACGGAGAGGGTTTCCTACTGCTGGATAGTGTTGGATTCGGCCATACTCGCTTGTCGATCATTGACCTGGCCGGCTCACCCCAACCGATGACCTCTGCGAGCGGTCCGTTCCACATCACATTCAACGGCGAGATTTTCAACTATCAGGCACTTCGCGCCGACCTCATCCGGGAAGGGGTGCCACTGCGGACCCACGGTGATACCGAGGTACTGCTAGAAATTTTACGGAAGGACGGTCTGCCGGGTCTCGCCAAGGTCAATGGGCAGTTCGCTTTCGCGTTTTACGATGAAACTAAGGAAACGCTCGTGGTGGCCCGCGACCGGCTAGGGATCCTGCCGCTTTATTACCACACCGGCCCCGATTTTGTGGCCTTTGCCAGCGAAATCAAAGCCTTGCTACCTGCAAGCGGCCCCCCGGTGCTGGATGACGCCGCAGTGGAGGATTACCTGACCTATCGCTCCGTCCCGCCACCTCGCACCCTGTTCAAGGGAATCAAAAAACTGGCACCCGGCACCGCCCTGCACATCGGCAAAGACGGAAGTTTGAAGGAGGAAGTTTATTGGGCGCTTCCCGCCCGCCACCGAGGGGAAATGCTCACCGGGGAAGCCGCCATTCGCGCGGTGGATGAAAAACTGCAGGAGGCGGTGGCCTTGCGTCTGGTAGCGGACGTACCCGTCGGAGCTTATCTCAGCGGCGGTCTCGATAGTAGTTTAACGGTCGCGCTGATGAAAAAACTCCGTGAAGGAGGCGAGGTGCAGACATTCGCAGCCGGGTTTTCCGACCCGAGGTTTGACCTTCGCCCGCCAAGTCAGCGAATCGGTGGGAACGGTGCATCACGAGGTGATGGTCGACTCAAATGACTTTATGGAGCTGTGGGAAAAACTGAGCTGGCATCGGGATGGCCCGATGAGCGAGCCCGCGGACATCGCCATTCACAAGATCGCCATGCAGGCCCGGGCCGAGGTGAAAGTGCTCTTATCCGGTGAAGGCGCCGACGAGATTTTCGGCGGCTACCCGAAATACGTTTACGAACCGAAACTCGCTCCACTGGCAGCCATACCGAATTTTCTCAGAGTCCCGGCGTTCCGGATCGGCGAGCGCCTGCTACCGGAATCCAAGAACCGCATGCGCCAGGCGGGCCGCGCCCTTGCAGCACGCTCACCCGCGGAGCGCATGCAAACATGGTTCGGCCCG
>ENA-OFCF01001255-OFCF01001255.1-metagenomes-genome-assembly--contig:-NODE-1255-length-9989-cov-3.511476_pt1 | contig 9989 bp, 8 predicted proteins | sample MGYA00153387_OFCF01 | MGnify analysis MGYA00153387 | reverse complement strand
GTTTTGCAACTTTTAACGCGTAACGCTCCTCACTTTTATGTAGTATTTTGTAATCCATATCCTATAATATTCCTATGAATTTAGGACGAAGTACTTCTACTGTTAGTGAGAGCTATACGCAAATAGACTTTGTCTGGGCTTTGCAAACTGTTTGCGCAGTTCATAAAAAACCGTTTGATGCGGCGCTGCTTTTGCAGCAGTTCCCTCCGCCGTATGACGAGGCCGCGCTGGTCCGTGCTGCGCAGGCGCTGGGTTTTAGAAGCCAGTTGCGTGATGTGCCGCTTGAACAATTGGCCCAGTTGCCTTTGCCGCTGCTGGTTGAACTGACAAGCAAACCGCAAAACAAAGATCCTGCCGACCCAGCCGACTCAACAGTCACCGACATCCTCCCCGCCAGCCCAGGCTTGGCACTGTTGGTAGCCATCAGCAATGACCAAGTAGTCTGGTTGCCCACCAACACCCAAACCCCCATCACCCAATCAGTAGATGAATTTAGCGCCACGCTGACTGGCCGCGTCTACCTGCTGTACCCACAAGACGAAGCCCTGCGTGACCCTGACGCTGCGCAAGGCACAGCAACCTTCGGCTTTGGCTGGTTTGTGCCCGAGCTGCTCAAGCACCGCAAGGTGTGGCACGAGGTGCTGGGTGCCAGTTTGGTCATTCAGTTGCTGGCATTGGGCTTGCCACTTTTTACGCAAGCCATTATTGACAAAGTCGTTGTCAACCGAACCGAAAGCACATTGATGGCGCTGGGCATCGGCATGACGGTATTCATGCTGTTTACCGCACTGCTGACTTGGGTGCGCCAGTACGCCATTTTGCACACCGGCAACCGGGTGGATGCGGTGCTCGGTTCAAGCGTTTTTAAACACCTGTTCAGCCTGCCACCCCGCTACTTTCAAAACCGGCCTACCGGCGTAATCGCTGCCCGCTTGCACGGTGTAGAAACCATACGCGAGTTCATCGCATCGGCTGCCGTCACTCTCATTCTTGACTTGCCGTTTTTACTGATCTGTATGGCGGTTATGTTTTATTACTCCGTCACGCTCACACTCATCGTGCTGGGAATCTTGAGTGTGATTGCCTTGCTATCTTTTTTAATAGCTCCAGTTTTTCAAGTGCGCCTCAATGAGCAGTTTTTGCTAAGCGCGCGTAACCAGGCCTTTGTGACTGAATACGTCGGCGGTCTTGAGACGGTTAAAAGCCTGCAGTTTGAACCCCAATTGCAAGCCCGCTATGACAGTTACCTGGCCACCTACCTGCAATCAGGCTTTAAGACCAAGCAAATCGCCAATACGTACAACGTGACCGCCAATACGCTGGAGCAAATGATGACGCTGCTCATACTGGTCGTTGGCGCATGGATTGTGATGCACCCTGATGCCGCCGCAGTTGCTAACGGTAGCGGAACTGTTTTCACCATCGGCATGCTGGTAGCGTTTCAGATGTTTGCCGGCAAGCTCAGCCAGCCCATGCTGCGCATGGTCGGCCTGTGGCAGCAGTTTCAACAAGCCCGGCTGGCCGTTGACCGCTTGGGCGATTTGATGAACGCCCCGGCAGAACCGTACCGCTTGGCCCCCAGTCGTCAAGCATCGGGCAAAGGCGAGATTGAACTCATCGCCGTAGGCTTTCGCTATGCGCCAGACTTGCCGCTGCTGTACCAAAACGTCAACCTGACGATTGAGCCAGGCCAAATCGTGGCCATCATGGGGCCGAGCGGCACCGGCAAATCAACACTGACCAAGCTGCTGCAAGGCTTTTATCGGCCCACTGAAGGGCGCATTTTGGTTGATGGCATTGACATCTTGCACCTCAGTGCCAACGAGTTGCGCGCCAACTTTGGCGTGGTGCCGCAAGAAACCGTTTTGTTCAGCGGCACGGTGTATGACAACCTGCTGATGGCCAACCCGCTGGCCAGCTTTGAGCAAGTCGTGCAGGCCTGCCAGATGGCGGAGATACACGACGCCATTCAAACCCTGCCGCAGGGTTACCAGACTGAAATTGGCGAGCGTGGTGCGGGCCTGTCAGGCGGGCAAAAGCAGCGCCTGGCCATTGCACGCGCCTTGCTCAAGCGGCCCAAGGTACTGATATTTGACGAAGCCACCAGCGCACTGGACGCGCAAACCGCCAACGCCTTTGCCACCACTATCAACGCCCTGCGCGGCAAGGTCAGCATGCTGTTTGTGACGCATGCGCTGCCCAAGGCACTGATAGTTGACGAGATTTTTGTCATCGGTGGCGGTCACTTGAAAAAGGCAACCCATGCGGTTGCGCCAAAGGCCGCAGCATGAACCACACCACCATGAACGACGCCGCCAACCCTAAAAAGCCAAACCTGGCCCAGCGCGTAGCCAGCAAAATCACCCAACCGCTGCTGCCAGAAGTGGCCGAGTTCTCCCCCGGCTTGCTGGCCATCACCCAAAGCCCCATGCCCAAGCTGCCTAGGGCCATCTATTACACCGTCGCGGTGCTATTCAGCATCCTGCTGGCCTGGGCCATTTTTGCCAAGGTAGACATTGTGGCCATGGCGGATGGCAAGCTGGTACCCACCACCTACACCAAGATTGTTCAACCGGTTGAAGCCGGTGTGGTGGCCGACATATTGGTGCGTGAGGGCGACAAGGTGCAGGCCGGGCAAGTGCTGATACGGCTAGACACCACCCTGGCAGGCGCAGACGGCCGCAGCCTGGCCAGCGAGCTGGCGTTAAAGCGCCTCACCCTGCGCCGGGTTGACGCAGAGCTGGCAGGCCAACCGCTGGCCAATGCCAGTGGTGACGACCCAGCCATGCTGGCCCAAGTGCAAGCCCAGGCCAACGCACACCGCCAGGCCTTCACAGACTCAGTCGCCCAGGAAGTCGCCACCCGCGAGCGGGCGCAAAATGAACTGAACGCCGCTCGTGAAACCTTCACCAAGCTGCAAACCACCTTGCCCGGCTACGAGCAAAGTGCCCAGGCCCATAAAAAGCTGGTGGCTGAAGGTTTTTTTAGCCCCATTGCAGGCAACGACAAGGAGCGCGAAGCGATTGAAAAATCTCAGGACCTCAAAGCCCAGGCTGCCACCGTGCAAGGCTTACAAGCCACCATCAACGCACAAGACAAAAAGATTGCAGGCCTGACCAGCACCTTCCGCAGTCAGCTATTGATTGAACGCACAGAAGCCATGGGCCAGCTGGCCAAGCTGGAGCAAGAGGCGCAAAAGATGGGCTACAAAACCGGCCTGCTGGAACTCAAAGCGCGGCAAGCAGGCATCGTTAAAGACGTCGCCACCACCAGCAAAGGCGCCGTGGTGCAACCCGGCATGGTGCTGCTCACGCTGGTACCCAAAGGCGAAAGCCTGCTGGCCCAAATCGCCAATCGGGTGCAGGTCAAAAACGAAGACGTCGTTTTTGTACAAACTGGGCAGCTGGTACGCATCAAAGTAGCCGCCTACCCATTTCAAAAATACGGCTTGATAGAAGGCCGCATCCAAACTCTGGCCCCTGATGCGCAAGCACCCAACAGCCAAAACCCCAATACACCACAAGGCTACAAAGCCATCGTCGCACTCGACACGCAGTTCATTGAATCCCTAAACGGCAAAGCCGCGCAGCGCAAAGGCCTGGAGTCAGGCATGCAGGTGGTGGCTGAAATTCACCAGGGCCGCAGAACCATCATGGAGTATTTGCTCAGCCCGGTGCAAAAGGTGGCGAGTGAGGCGGGGCGGGAGCGGTGATGTGGGTTGAGCAACTTCACAAACAGGTACTTTTTTTGGGCGTCTCATCCATGTTGAGGATGTACAAAACCTCAGCTGTCGGTATGCTCTTTGCAGAGTTTTATTTCAGATTTAATATTTTAAAAAATAATGAAAAGCAAATCAAACTCAATAAATAACTATCAATACAGTAGCTGCTTACGCCCGTATCTATTGGTTAAAACACCGATTCGATACCCTAAAGTGGCTAGAACAGGCCTTCGTGACGCGACTGGAGTACGCAGACGCACGCGAGGCGGCAGCCGAAATACTATTGATTCAGTAGCTGCTTACGCGCGTAAACAGGGCATTAAAGGCCGATTTGAATGTAAAAATCTGCAAACAAAGCACCTCAGGCTCCTTCAAACAAGTCCAAACGGACCGCAAAGCACGGTTGTACACGGTCTGACCAATTTAGGAGCAACCCACCATGCGTGATTACTGGCTAACCAAAGACCTGCTGCAAGCCACAGGCATTGCATTCATTGTTCTGTCGCTGATTGGCATTGCCTTGGCGCTGTGGCTGCCCAAGAAGTGGTGGGGCAAGCTGCTGGCTGTGATTGCTGTGGCATTTGTGATCTCGCTGCCTCTGCGGGAAGCCCGGAAGGAAGAGCAACAGCAGCAAGTGGTGGTTGATGACTACAAAGAGCGCTATGCCAAAGCAAAAGCGCTGTTTGATGAGCGGTGCAAGACGGCGGGGGAGAAGATTTATAAGACTGTTGATGGGGTGGAGGGGGTGTTACTTGAAAAAATACGACCTAAAAAGATTAATTTTTCTGATCAGTTTGTTATGGACGACCCTTATGGCCGTGATTTAGGTGAAGAAGGTTATGTATCTTCGTTCTTGCGGGTTCCATTAGAGCCTATGGGTGCTGAATCACAAGGTTACCTATTTGTTGACGTCAAAGACAAGACTGGAAAATCAACTCGCTATCAGCTTCAAAGAAAAAACTCACCTGCTGGTGTGCCTTATACCGTTCTCAATGAAATACAAAACACAGATAAGGTGGCTAATTTCAGTATTGATTACACAGATATATCAACACCAATGGATAGAGAAAACTGGATCGCAGGAGGTAAGCTGCTAGTGACAGATCTGAATACCAAACAGCTAATCGCAGAACGTACTGGATTTATTTTTGATCGCGGCCTAGGAAATGTGGATGGCGGTCGTGGCCCATGGGAAGCCGCCATTTCTTGCGGAAAAGACGATAGGCAATATGGCCACACCGCACGGTTTTTAATGAAATCAATCAAGCCAGTCACAGGGAAATGAAAATGAGCAACACAACGCAAAACACTTTGAAGTACGCGAACATCCAGATGGCCGCCGAAGCAGATTTTTTAGGTGTAACTAACTTTCAAAGCGGTGCAGCAATTGAAGCAGCCTTAGTTCGAGGCAACAACCGCTCAAGGCAGGAAAATCAGGGTCACAGGAAAATCAGGGTCAGGTCTTGCAAAGCAACATACTTTCTAGTTAATATTTTCAAATGGCAAGACCTTTAAGGCTAGAACTCCCAGGCGCGCTGTACCACGTCACCTCGCGTGGCGACAGGCGCGAAGACATTTACCTGAACGATGCTGACCGCCAGCGCTGGCTGGATTTGTTGGGTGAGGTTTGTGGGCGCCATAACTGGCTATGCCACGCCTACAAGATAGACAAGATAGAACGGGGTCAGGTCTTGCAAAGCAACATACTATTTAGTTAATCTCCAAATATGGCAAGACCTTTAAGGCTAGAACTCCCCGGCGCGCTGTACCACGTCACCTCGCGTGGTGACAGACGCGAAGACATTTACCTGAACGATGCTGATCGTCAGCGCTGGCTGGATTTGCTGGGCGAAGTTTGTGTGCGCCACAACTGGTTGTGCCACGCCTACTGCCTGATGGACAACCACTTTCATATCGTCATTGAAACGGTTGACGGCAACCTGAGCGCTGGCATGCGCCAGCTCAATGGCGTTTACACCCAGTGGCACAACCGCACGCATGGACGGGTGGGGCATGTGTTTCAAGGTCGCTTCAAAGCCATCATCGTGCAGAGAGAGGCGTATTTACTTGAACTGGCGCGCTATGTGGTGCTGAACCCTGTGCGTGCAGGGATTTGCCAGATGCCGGAACAATGGCGCTGGAGCAGCCATCTGGCCATGGTGGGGCAGGCGCACCGGCCGAACTGGCTGCACACCGAATGGCTTCTTGGTCAATTCGGCTGCCAATATGCCAAGGCAGTTGCAGCGTACATCGACCATGTTCGCGCGGGTGTGGGATTGCCTAGTCTGTGGGGCGTTTTGCAAGACCAGCTTTATCTGGGCGATGACGAGTTTGCAGACCAATCGCGCCAGATGCTTTCAAACAGGCTGCTCAATGATTCTGAAATCCCCCGCTTGCAGAGACGTGCGCGAGTTGCACCATTGTCAGTATTTGCGGCGATGCCTGATAGAAACAGTGCGATTGCCAAAGCCTACGCCACAGGCAGGTACAGCCAAAAAGAGATTGCAGCCGCGTTTGATTTGCACTACGCCAGCGTGAGTCGAATTGTCAAAGCTGCTAATGCGTTGCCAGCGCATGACAATCAAGAACAATGAGACGGATGATGCATAGCAAGACCGCATCTGACCCCTGACAGCTTTCCGCTTCTGCCGGCTCTACAAATTACTCACCAGATCTCTGAATGACTCAGCCAACCTTTGACGCCGCGATCATCGACCTTGACGGCACCATGGTCGACACCATGGGTGATTTTGTCGTCGCCATCAACCTGATGCTGCGGGATTTGGGGTTAGTCGCGGTGGATGAGGCTGTCGTGGCATTGCGGGTAGGTAAGGGGTCCGAACATCTTGTGAGTTCAGTGTTAAATCATGCTCTGGCGCTTATAAAACGCTCGCAAGAAGCTTCTAAAAACATAGCAGATGCCAAAGAGGCGTTAGCGCTTTACCAGCAGCACTACAGCGCTCTCAACGGTCAGCACGCTCACGTCTACCCCGGTGTGGTCGATGGTTTGCTGGCACTGCAGCGCTCTGGGCTCAAGCTGGCTTGCCTGACCAACAAGCCCGTTGGCTTTGCTCGTGAGCTGCTCAGGCTCAAAGGGCTGGATGGATTTTTCAGCCACGTCTTTGGTGGCGATTCGTTTGCAGCCAAAAAACCGCACCCCATGCCCGTGCTGAAGACTTGCGAGGCCTTGGGAGTCATACCGGCGCGAACCTTGGTGGTGGGCGATTCAAGCAACGATGCCCAAGCCGCTCGCAGTGCGGGCTGCCCGGTGGTGCTGGTGACGTACGGCTACAACCACGGCCAGCCGGTTGCCAGCGCAGGTGCCGATGCAACCATCAACTCGTTGCTGCAGCTTACGCCTCTGTTGGGCTTGAGAAATTGGTAGAAAATTGCTGTAGACCGCCAAAATCGGGCGCAAGCAGCTATTAAGTTGGTAGTAAACGCAAACCGCCTCAAGCGACGCCGTGTCCCAAAATATAGGTTTCCAGCTGCTTGATCTGGTCGCCCTGCTGGCGAATGATGTCTTTCACAATGTCGCCAACCGACACCATACCGAGAACTTTGCCGCCGTCCACCACGGGCAGGTGGCGAATGTTGCGGCTGGCCATGGTGTTCATGCACTTGCCCAGTTCGTCGTCCAAAGCCACCGTCACGGGGTCTTTGGTCATGATGGCACTGAGCAGTGTTTGCTTGGCGTTCCAGCCTGGCAGCAGCACTTTGATGGCGCAATCGCCCTGCGTCACAATGCCTTTGAGTGCGCCACCCTCAATAATCATGATGGAGCGCACTCTGTTGTTCTTCATCAATTCGAGCGCATCAAACACAGAGTCTTGAGGCGTCAGCGAGATGATGTGGGCGGACTTTTGATCGATGCAGTTTTTGACGGTGGCCACAATAGGTTCTCTCTCGGGAGCTGTAGAAATAGACAAATTTCACTATAGCATCGCTCCCGGCTTGAGCAAAAGGCTCAACTATCGGGCAGGTCTGTAGCGCAGCGTTCGCTGGGCAACAAAAAAGCGGCAACGAAGCCGCTTGTGGATGGAACCATTAATTCTATAAGAAAATAGCTCTAGCCCAACGAATACATGCGCAAATAGCTATGTTAATTATAGCAAAGCGGTTTTGGCCAGCGCTGGTTCGGACAGCCTAAGGTGCTTTGCTGAGCAACGCGTCCTTGAGTTTGAAGTCTGCTGGCACAGAGCCGAGCCAGATGCGCATCAACGCGTTGTAAAACTCAACTTCTTTGAACGGCTCGCCCTGCGCTTTGCCTTTGACGGAAATGACTGTGCCGGTGCCGGGAATCCAGTCGATGGTGAAATTTTCACCGGGCACCATCTTCTTTTGGTCTGAAAAAATTTGCCCCATTTTGATCAGGCCCGGGATCAGTTTTGACATTTCGCTTTTGGACGAGTTGTCTTCGAAGCCCTTGGTAAAGCTTTTGCCCAGCTCATTGGAGTCGACTTCCCGCAGCATGGTGATGCTCATTCTTTTGGGCCCGGGGGCAGCAAAGAATTCTTCCGGCGTTGCCACTTTTTTGCCGACGTACAGACCGGCAGCGTAGACCTTGAAGATGGCTTTGTAGCGCACCCCCGAGCCGTTCAGCGACAGCTTGGTGCCCTGCAGCGTCAGGGAGTCTTCAAGCTTGATTCCCGCCACATCAACGGTGGAAGCCGATGCGCTGAATGAAATCAATACCGTGGCAGCAAAGGCTGTAAATACTTTTACAAATGGCATTAAAAAAACTCCCAAAGTGGTTTTACCGAAAATGGTGAAACGAAACGTAAAGAAGATCATCGGGCTGTTGGTGCGCCTTCACAACAGGGTTTGCACGATGCAAACTAAACAATTCAGCTTTGCTAAACTGCGTTGCTTATGCATACGCAACGCACCATTCATGCAAGCCGCATCGGGCTGCCAGGTCTTCTCGACCGGGGAGCCTGGGATTGGCGAGGCTGCTCAATTCCTGCCTGAGAGCCCGCACACAGTCGTTTTGCCGACCGTGTCCGTTTTGAATGAACTGAAGTCGCACCTGTCGAAAGCTGTGGCTTCTACGCGAAGGACCCCATCGTGATTACCGAACTAGAGTTTAAAAGCCTGGCTGCCCAAGGCTACAACCGAATCCCATTGATGGTTGAAGCGTTTGCCGACCTGGAAACGCCGCTGTCGCTTTACCTGAAATTGGCTTTCGCCAAAGACCAGGGCAAATACAGCTTTTTACTTGAGTCTGTGGTGGGCGGCGAGCGCTTTGGCCGCTACAGCTTTATTGGGCTGCCAGCCCGCACGCTGGTTCGTGCTTCTGGCTTTGGCGCAGATGCTGTCACAGAGGTGGTGACCGAGGGCAAGGTGGTTGAAACCTCCAAACAAAATCCACTGGACTTCATCAGTGATTATCAAAAACGCTTCAAAGTAGCATTGCGGCCCGGTTTGCCGCGTTTTTGTGGCGGCTTGGCGGGTTATTTTGGCTACGACGCGGTGCGCTACATCGAGAAAAAGCTTGAAAAATCATGCCCCCCGGATTCGTTGGGTTGCCCCGACATTTTGTTGCTGCAATGCGAAGAGCTGGCAGTCATTGACAACCTGTCGGGCAAGCTCTACATGATTGTTTACGCTGACCCCAAGCAGCCCGAGGCCTATGCCAACGCCAAAAAGCGCTTGCGTGAACTCAAAGAGCAGCTCAAATATTCGGTTAGCGCGGCGGTCGTTAAACCATCACAAAGTTACCCGGCGGAGCGCGACTTTGCCAAGGCCGACTACATTGCAGCGGTTGAAAAGGCCAAGCGCATGATTGAAGCTGGCGACTTCATGCAGGTGCAGGTGGGCCAGCGGATCAAAAAGCGCTACACCGAGTCACCGCTGAGCTTGTACCGCGCACTGCGGTCGCTGAACCCATCACCGTACATGTACTACTACCACTTTGGAGACTTTCATGTGGTGGGCGCTTCGCCTGAGATTTTGGTGAGGCAGGAGTTGGTGGAGGGCGGGCAAAAAATTACGATCAGGCCTCTGGCAGGCACACGGCCACGCGCTTCGTCGCCCGAGGCCGACAAGGCGGTTGAGCAAGAACTCGTCAACGATCCGAAAGAGCGTGCCGAGCATGTCATGCTGATTGACCTGGCACGCAACGACATTGGCCGCATCGCCAAAACAGGCACAGTGAAAGTGACCGAAGCCTTTGCCGTTGAGCGCTACAGCCACGTGATGCACATCGTCAGCAATGTGGAGGGGACTTTGCTGGACGGCATGTATGGCATGGACGTGCTCAAAGCCA
>ENA-OFCF01001254-OFCF01001254.1-metagenomes-genome-assembly--contig:-NODE-1254-length-9993-cov-19.761723_pt1 | contig 9993 bp, 8 predicted proteins | sample MGYA00153387_OFCF01 | MGnify analysis MGYA00153387 | reverse complement strand
GCCGCGGCCAGCTGGTGAATGTGTATGACAACAGCATGGTGGAAACCGATCATTTCGTGGCCCGCACCATTGATTGGCTCAAAACCCAGCAAGACCGCTACGAAACTGGCCTGATTTACCTCTCGGACCACGGAGAGTCACTGGGTGAAAACGGCCTTTACTTGCATGGCTTGCCCTACGTGATCGCGCCGCAAGCGCAAAAACATGTGCCTTGGGTTTTGTGGCCCGGCTCCTTGCTCAGCCGCACAAGGGTCAATGAGACGTGTGTGCGCCAGGATCTGGATCAGGCACTGACACATGATAATTTTTATCACACCGTACTAGGGCTCTTGGATGTGCGTAGCAACAGCTACCAAAGCGCACGCGATGCACTGCAAAACTGCAGACCCGCCACACCCAAGACCTTCAGTTAAGGCCATCCGTGATGTCACACACACCACTGGCCCAGGCAGGCAGCAGCCTGCAAGCATCTGCACCACAGCAGGCACCAATCCAAGATGCCAATCCTCAGAAAAATCGCACAGGCTTTCAGCGCATCTGGCACGCCACCTTGTACTCGCTGCAGGGTCTGCAGGCTGCATGGCAAGAAAAAGCATTTCGCCAAGAAGCCTGTCTGGCCGTGGTGCTCATACCCGCTGCCTGCTGGCTCGGCCAGAGCTGGGTGCAAGCATTCATACTGATTGCGACGGTATGTCTGGTCTTGGTCGTCGAACTGCTCAACTCCGCCGTGGAAGCGGCAGTAGACCGCATCGGTCTGGAGTGGCATGCACTGTCCAAAAAAGCAAAAGACTTTGGCAGTGCTGCCGTGTTCATGGCACTGCTGCTGTGCGCAGGGGCCTGGATCACTGCTGTGTACAGCTACTTTTTCTAATGCCCGCGATGGCCGAGGCAAAGCGTACGCCAGCTTGCACCGACGCTTTACCCCGACCTCGCGTTGCTCACCACATCAAGCTACTTTGGCAATCACCTGACCTGCCTGCAAAACTGCACCGGCCTGCACCTGAATTTGAATCGTGCCGGGCGCAGTTGCAAGGATGGGGGTTTCCATCTTCATCGATTCGATCAGCGCCAGCACATCCCCTTCGCGCACTTGGGCGCCTTCCAGCACCTTCCATGCAACCAAGCTGCCTGCCATAGGGGCCACAAGGTCTCCGCTGTGGACTGCAGGGGCAAGGGGTGCAGCGCTGGCTTGCACGCTGCCAGCGCGGCCCAAGCCTTGCAGCAAGCTTGCAGGCAAACCCAGCACCACCCGTTTGCCATCAATTTCGATGCAACTGCGATGCAGGGGCGCATCAGGCACTGCATCGGGGCGCGGTGCCGCTGCCCAGGACTGCTGCATCTCGGTTTCAATCCAGCGCGTATGCACGCCAAATCCTTGCTCTGCCGTAAATGCTGCATCACTGACTACCGCCCGGTGAAACGGCAAGACCGAGGCAACACCTTCAATATCAAACTCGTGCAAGGCACGGCGGGCGCGCGCCAATGCCTGCTCACGCGTTGCGCCCGTGACGATGAGTTTGGCCATCATGGAGTCAAAGCTGCCAGGCACCGTACTGCCGGACACGACACCACTGTCAACGCGCACACCGGGGCCGCTGGGCGCAGCAAACCGATGAATACACCCCGGCGTTGGCAGATAACCGCGCCCGGGGTCTTCCGCATTGATTCGAAACTCAATGCTGTGCCCGCGAGGAGCCGGTGTTTCGGTGAACGACAGAGGCAAGCCATCGGCAATGCGCAGTTGCTCCAGCACCAGATCCACGCCCGTGGTTTCTTCGGTCACCGGGTGCTCCACCTGCAAGCGCGTATTGACTTCCAGAAAAGAGATTTGCCCGCCACGACTGAGCAAAAACTCCACCGTGCCCGCGCTCACATAGCCAGCCGCCGCGCAAATGTCGCGTGCAGACTGGTGAATGCTGTTGCGTTGCGCATCGCTCAAGAAAGGTGCCGGAGCTTCTTCTACCAGCTTTTGGTTGCGCCGCTGCAGGGAGCAATCGCGCGTACCCACCACGACGACGTGACCGTGCTGATCGGCCAGAATTTGTGCCTCAATGTGGCGGGGGCGATCCAGAAATTGCTCCAAAAAGCATTCCCCACGACCAAAGGCGGCTGTGGCCTCACGTACCGCAGATTCATACAGCTCGGCCACTTCCTCCATCTGCCACGCCACCTTCAGGCCACGGCCTCCGCCACCAAAGGCCGCTTTAATGGCCACCGGGAAACCGTGTGTCTTGGCAAAGCTCACGACTTCTTGGGCGCTTTGCACCGGCTCTGCCGTGCCGGCCACCAAAGGCGCACCAACCTGCAATGCAATCTTGCGTGCCGCTACCTTGTCGCCCAGAGCTTCAATCGTTTCGGGGCGGGGGCCAATCCATACCAAACCGGCATCCATCACCGCCCGTGCAAACTCGGCGCGCTCCGACAAAAAACCGTAGCCAGGGTGCACGGCATCTGCCCCGCTTTGCTTGGCGATAGCCAGCAGCTTGGCAATGTCCAGATACGTCTCGGCAGAGCGCACACCATGCAACGCCCAGGCTTCATCGGCAGCGCGTACATGCAGCGCATCAGCATCAGGGTCGGCATACACGGCTACCGAAGCCACGCCGTAGTCTTTGCAGGCACGGGCAATGCGAACGGCAATTTCGCCACGGTTGGCAATCAAAACTTTGCGAATCATCGTCTTCCTTTCGCGCCCCCAGTGTCTGGGTCAGCGCTCAATATCAATGCTGCTCAAAAAACGGCGCCACTACGTTGAAACGAATACGGCAACCCACAGGAATCTGTGCCGCCAGCCCCAGGTGGTAGCTGGCCACCGCCGCAATGACGGGGTAGCCGCCCGTGAGGGGGTGGTCGGCCAAAAACAGTACAGGCTGCCCATTGATAGGCACTTGAATGGCCCCGGCAACTGTTCCTTCGCTGGGCAGCTCATCGTGGCGGCTGCGCTCCAGAGCTTGCGCCCCTGTCACACGGATGCCGACGCGATTGCTTTGCGGCGTCACCAGCCACTCCTGCTGCGCAAAGGTCTGCAGCGCTTGCTCTGTGAACCAGTCCGTGCGCGGGCCCAGCACCACATCCAGCACCACCACATCACCCGCTTTGGGTAAACCGATGGCTGGCAAGCAGCACAGCTGTACCGGGCGCAAATCTGCTGGAGCAACGGCACTGCCGACTGGCACGCGCTGCCCACTTTGCAGGGGTGCAGGGCCGATCAAGGCCAGGGTGTCGGTGGCACAGCTGCCCAATACCGGCTCAACCTGCCAGCCGCCGCGCACAGCAAGGTAGCTGCGCACACCTGCGGTGGGTGCATGCAGTTGCAGCACATCCCCATCATTCAAGGCCACTGGCGCATAAGCTGCGACGGGCCATGCGCCACCTTGGGCACTGTGCACGGTCAAAGACGCTTGCGCGCCCGTGATGGCTACGGTGGTTGCACCATGGCTGCGCAACCGCATCTGGCCCAGCACGTTCTCCAGCACCGGTGTGGCTACAGGGTTGCCCACCAGCCGGTTGGCCTGGTGCATGGCCACGGTATCCAGCGCTCCAGAGGCAGAAATTCCCAGCCCCGACATGCCATGGCGCCCACCATCCTGCACCAGCGTTTGCAAGCCGGCAGAAACAAATTCAATCGCTGTCAGCGCTTGCTGTGATTGCGCTGGAGGTTGCTTTGACTCGATGATGTTATGCGCAGGCAAATGCACCCGCGTCACCTTGCGCGCGGCATCGACAAACTGCACACGAAAGCCCGGTTGCACATAGGCGGGTTCAGGCCGCTGCAGATCCCACATCGGTACATCTGTCACGCCAATGAGCTGCCAGCCACCTGGGCTGGCGCTGGGATAGACGGCGCTGAAGTTCCCTCCCAAAGCCACAGAGCCTGCAGGCACCTTGGTGCGCGGCGATTGGCGCCGAGGCATCTGAAAATTGGCGCCGCCAGACAGGTAGACAAACCCCGGGGCAAAGCCGGCGAAAGCTGCGTCATAAGGTTGCGCGGTGTGCCGCTCAATCACCTGTGCCACAGAAATTCCAAGCAGCTCGGCCACATCGGGTAAATCTTCTCCGGTGTAACGCACTGCAATGTCCACCAAACGCCCCTGCACCGCCTCTGCGCTTTGCTGCGCCTGCGCCGCTTGCGCGCCGAGCGCTCGCAAGATGTCGATCAAGCTCGATGGGCTGATCACATGCGGCTCAAAGTGCACCAGCAAGGTTCGCGCGGCGGGCACCAACTCCTGCACACCCGGCAAGTGCTGCGCAGCCACGTGCCGGTACAAGGCCATGGTCTGCGCCAAATCATCCAGTTCGACCAGCAACGCTTTGTCACTGGCTGGCAAAAATCGCATGCTGCAGTCCTTCACGCCATCGACACAAAAGGCTGCAGGCTCACGCCCGCCTGCAGCAGGCGTTCGCGCATGCAGCGCGCCATCTCGACCGCACCGGGGCTGTCACCATGCACACAGATAGAGTCTGCTTGCAGGCGAATACGTTTGCCGGTGATGGTTTCAATCTCACCGGTTTGCACCAGTTGCAGCATGCGCTGCGCAACCTGCTGGGGGTCATGCAGTACGGCCCCCGGCAGACGGCGGGACACCAGAGAGCCGTCTTCGTTGTAGGCGCGGTCGGCAAAGGCTTCTGCCACCACGCGCAAGCCACGCTCCTTGGCCCACTCAATCAGCGGAGCACCCGCCAGCGCCATCAGTGTCAGTTGCGGGTCCACCGCCTGAATGGCCTCGATCACATCCCCCGCCTGGCGGGCGTCCTGCGCAATGGTGTTGTACAGCGCACCGTGGGGCTTGACGTAACGTACACGCGTGCCCGCAGCCGTGGCCAGCCCTTGCAAGGCACCGATCTGGTAGATCACATCGCCCACCAGCTCGGCGCTGCTGGGGTCCATATTGCGGCGGCCAAAACCCGCCAAATCGGGATAGGCCACATGCGCCCCCACCGCCACACCGCGTGCAGCGGCTTGCTTGAGTGTTTGCAAGATGCCGGCGGGGTCTCCGGCATGAAAGCCGCATGCCACATTGGCACTGCTCACGATATCCAGCATGGCTGCATCGTCACCCATGCGCCATGCCCCATAGCTTTCACCCAGATCACTGTTGATGTCCATCTTGTATCCTCTTTCTTCAAACACCACGTCTTGATTGTTGAACAATCAAAGCAAATTCCTTACCAGCATCTTCACCATGCAGTCTCGGCACTTTTCTACCAGCACCACCCCCACCAGCCTGGCTGACACCGTCGCCAGCAACATTCGCCAGCAACTTATCCACGGCGAGCTGCGTGCCGGACAGCATCTGTCAGAAGCGGCACTGAGCCAGCAGCTGGACATTTCACGCAACACCTTGCGGGAAGTGTTTCGCATCCTCATCAAAGAGGGGCTGCTGCGCCACGAACCCAATCGGGGCGTCTCCGTCGTTGTTCCATCCATTGCAGACATCATTGACATCTACCGCGTACGCCGCCTCATCGAGTGCCCTGCACTGGAAAAAGCATGGCCCCTGCATCCTTCGCACAAACGCATGCGAGAGGCTGTTCAAGACGCCCAGCAAGCCCGCGATGCCAAAGACTGGCGCCGCGTGGGCTCTGCCAACATGGCTTTTCATGCCGCCATCGTGGCTTTGAGTGACAGCGACCGCCTGTCCGCCATGTTTGAAGACCTGACCGCAGAGCTGCGTCTGGCCTTCGGCATGCTCGATGACGCCGAGTACCTGCACGCCCCCTATGTCGACCTCAACGCACGCCTGCTGCAAATGTTCATCGAAGGCCAGACCGCTGCCGCTGCACGCGAACTGGAGACTTACCTTGTTCAATCCGAACGCATGGTTCTTGCCGTGTACGCACGGCACATTCCCTGAACCATTACAAAGCATGAATTGCACCAAATTTGGGCAAACGAAGAACAATGCACCAAGTTTGATTGAACAATTAATACCAAAACAACCAACAACGTAACGCTACATCACCCACAAATACTCTGTATTGTTGAAATCCCTGATGGTCATCTGTCAATGACGGTGGTACTTTTGGCACGCGATTTGCCTATAACACTGAGACAAGGGGCTGCAACGTCTTTCCAAGATCTGCCCAGCCACCTTCATTGCCACCCTTTGCAAGGAGCCATCCATGAAGCGTCGAATTTTTTGTGCTACAGCCACTCTCGTAGCCAGCATCGGTTTTAGCGGCACAGCCGCTGCACAGACCAAGTGGGATTTCGCCACAGCCTATGCAGCCCACAATTTCCATTCCAAGAACAACGAGCAATTTATCAAGGACGTGGACGCAGCCACCCAGGGCAAGCTCAAGATCACGCCGCACTTTGGCGCGTCGCTGTTCAAGATGCCTGAAATCAAGCGTGCCGTGCAAACTGGCAATGCACAGATGGGTGAGTTCTTTTTGGTGAGCTTCCAGAATGAATCACAGATCTTTGGCGCCGATGGTCTGCCTTTCCTGGCCAGCAACTACGACGAAGCCTTCAAGCTGTACCAAGCGCAAAAGCCATTGCTGCAAAAGCTGCTGGACAAGCAAGGACAGGTTTTGCTGTATTCCGTCGCATGGCCCCCGCAAGGCATTTACACCAAGAAACCCATCAGCTCAGCCGCTGACCTCAAGGGCATGAAATGGCGCGTCTACTCCCCCACCACCGCCCGCATTGGTGAACTGGTAGGCGCACAGCCCGTCACCATTCAAGAGGCAGAACTGTCTCAAGCATTGGCAACAGGTGTGGTTGAAGGCTTGATCACCTCCAGCGCCACTGGTGCAGATAACAAGCTGTTTGAAAACCTGAAGTACTACTACAACGTGCAAGCCTGGATTCCCAAGAACGCCGTTGTCGTAAGCAAGAAAGCCTTCAATGCGCTGGGCAAGCCAGAACAAGACGCCGTGCTGAAAGCCGCCAGTGCTGCCGAAGAGCGCGGCTGGAAAGAATCGCGCGAAGTGGATGCCCGCTCGATTGCCACCCTCAAAGCTGGCGGTGTCAGCGTAGAAGAGCCCTCTGCACAACTGAAGGCAGATTTGGCCAAGGTGGGGGATACCGTTATCAAGGAATGGCTGGAAAAAGCCGGCCCTGACGGTAAAACCATCGTGGACACTTTCAAAGCATCCAAGTAACTAGACCCAGCTTGTATTTTTTGCCCTTGCTGCAGCGCCTTGCCGTTCAAGGGCATTTTTGTTTTCCCATGCATTTCCGTGAACGCCTGCACGGGCAACACGAAGGACATTTGCGATGCGCAGATTGCTTGATGGTCTCTATGCCGCCAGCGCTTGGCTGGCAGGCATCTCGATGATAGGTGTGCTGCTCATGGTGCTGCTCACCATTGTCAGCCGTTTCTTTGGGTTCGCAGCCCCTGGCACCGATGCCTATGCCGGATATGCCATGGCAGGCGCGGGCTTCATGGCTTTGGCCAGCACGCTCAAAGCCGGCGAGCATATTCGCGTCACGCTGGTGCTGGGCATGCTCAAAGGCAAAGCCTACAAGGCACTGGAAGTAACAGCCTTGACGATCGCCACGCTGCTGGCTGGTTTTCTGGCCTTTTATGCCAGCCGCCTGGTTTGGCAGTCTTGGGAAATTGATGATATTTCCGTTGGCATTGATGCCACTCCGCTGTGGATTCCACAAATTTTCATGGCACTGGGGACGCTGATCTTCTTCATTGCGTTCTGTGATGAATTGGTGATGGAACTGCTAGGCAAGCGCAAGCCCCGAGAAACTGAGGATGCTCACCATGAATGAAATTTTCGCCAGCGTTGCACTGATCGTAGTGCTGCTCGTTTTACTGAGTGGCGGCGTGTGGGTCGGCCTGACTTTGGCCGGAGTGGCCTGGTTTGCCATGGAGTTTTTCACGGCACGTGCTGCCGGTGATGCGATGGCCATGACCATCTGGGGCTCTGCCAGCAGCTGGACGCTGACTGCCTTGCCTTTGTTTGTGTGGATGGGAGAGATTCTCTACCGCACCAACTTGTCCGAAAACATGTTTCGTGGCTTGGCGCCCTGGGTCAATGCGCTGCCCGGTCGGCTGCTGCACACCAACGTCATTGGCTGCACCATCTTTGCCTCGGTATCCGGCTCCTCCGCCGCAACGTGCGCCACAGTGGGCAAGATGAACATTCCAGAACTGCAAAAACGCGGCTACAGCGAAGCGCAAATCATCGGCTCGCTCGGTGGCCCTGCAACACTGGGATTGCTGATTCCACCATCCATCATCTTGATTGTGTACGGCGTATCGGCAGAGCTTTCGATCTCCAAGCTGTTCATGGCTGGCGTGCTGCCCGGTTTGATGCTGGCGGTACTGTTTAGCGGCTGGATCATCGTGTGGGCTTTGCTCAACCCGGAAAAAGTACCAAAAGCTGATGCCACTTTGACATTCAAGCAAAAGGTGTATGAGGCCCGACACCTGATTCCCGTAGTGCTTCTGATTTCCAGCGTGGTGGCCAGTATTTACAGCGGTATTGCAACCGCCACAGAAGCTGCAGCCATTGGTGTAACTGGTGCACTGATACTGTCTGCCTCACAAAAGGCATTGACGTGGGACAGCTTCAAGGCCTCCCTGTTTGGCGCTACCCGTCTGTACTGCATGATTGCACTGATCCTGGCTGGCGCAGCATTCATGACGCTATCCATGGGCTACATCGGCTTGCCACGCCAACTGGCAGAGTATGTGGGCAGTTTGAACCTCTCTCCCGCCATGCTCATCGTGGTACTGGGTATCTTCTACATCTTGATCGGCTGCTTCTTGGATGGCATCTCCACCATCGTGCTGACCATGAGCGTCGTGCTCCCCATCATTCAGGCGGCAGGTATCGATCCGCTGTGGTTCGGCATCTTCCTTGTGATCACGGTGGAAACTGCCCAAATCACTCCGCCCGTGGGATTTAACTTGTTTGTGCTGCAAAGCATGACAGGCAAGCAGATCACCTACATTGCCAAAGTGTGCGCCCCTTACTTTGGCCTGATGGTGCTGGCACTGGTTATGTTGTGGTTATTCCCAGAAATCGTGACGGCGCTTCCTAACAAGATGTGACCGCCCTCAAAAAAGCCGCCACAGATTTTGCATTCTGTGGCGGCTTTTTGTATGGACCTGTCCATCCAGGCGAAGCACAGGCTACATGCACTGCCATATTGCGCGCTATAGCACCTAGCTGGTGGCCATTGAAACTCAAATCCAAAAAAACCACTCCATCTCAAACTTAGCGAACGCAGACCAAGACCACAGAGCCAAGACGTGCACATCACACGCACATTGCTGTCATGCATCCGCATCAGTCTCCATGCACCCAGGCATAAAGCCCACGGCAGCCAGACCGCCAAACCTCATCCAACAACAACGACGACGCAGCAGTACAGAGCGTGCACGGTAGATGGTTCAACCCTGATTTTGGCTGCAACACCATCCGGAATTACGAGACAACACGGTCATAAATTCCTCCAGGAAAAGTAATTTAACTATCAAATATGCGAGCGCGGTAGTCAGTACTCATAAGCCATACATGGCAAGATTGATGTGAGTCATTTTGTTGCTAAATGTATCTGCATCAAGGCGATGAATCGCATACAAAAGCGATCCTCCCCATTTTTGACAGGCTGATCTTTCAACATGCGACGCGTCCTCCAAAGCGATTTGGTACTGAACGAGCCATTGCCGTGGCCGCTGTATGACGAGGATGGCAATTTGCTGTTTCGTGAAGGCTATGTGCTGAGCATTCCACGTCACATCAACACCTTGCTGACACGTGGGGCATATGCCCCGCTCCCCCCCAGCGATCCGTCACAACAGCCCACGCTGGTGTTATCCGAATGCACGGTTGCGCTGTCTACAGCCGATCCGGTTTTCGTTCGGGCCGATCGGTTGGCAATGACTTTGAAGCGCATGCACGCCCATTTGCAAGCGGCCACGCTAAGGATTGAGCTGCACCCGGTTGTTCTGGGATTGGCCCACGGCATCCTGGATGCCTGTGCCGAGGATGCCGATGCACTCCTGGCAGCCTTACACCTGGATC
>ENA-OFCF01001253-OFCF01001253.1-metagenomes-genome-assembly--contig:-NODE-1253-length-9999-cov-9.287812_pt1 | contig 9999 bp, 10 predicted proteins | sample MGYA00153387_OFCF01 | MGnify analysis MGYA00153387 | reverse complement strand
TCAATTTCACCACTTTTTTTACTTTTTTTTCTAACTCTACGCAACACGCTTATTTTCAGGTCTAACATTCATTCTCAGCGTAAAGAAATTTAGTTAGAATAAGCCGCACCTTCATTATGGATGAGAAAAAACCAATCAAATCAAACCCTCTAACGAGCATGCCATGCTTTCTTGGTGTATCAACGCAGAGAGAGCGCGAGTCCATGCCCAGAGGAAGCAAGTATTCACTCGCCCTCCCATCACCGTCACAGAAGCTTTTAGAACAAGGATTTCCCGGTATTCCGCTTGCTCTGGAGCGTTTCCTTGGATACGGCGTCGGATGTCACGCGGACAACCGCTGACGCTTCACCGCGAAAATCACCTGCCATGTCCATCAAACGTGCCCTTCTTTCCGTTTCCAATAAATCCGGCCTCGCAGAGTTCGCCAAGGAACTGCACGACCTCGGCGTCGAGTTGCTTTCCACCGGCGGCACCTCCACAGCCCTCCGCGATGCCGGCCTGCCAGTCATCGATGTCTCCGAATACACCGGCGCGCCCGAGCTCTTCGATGGACGCCTCAAAACCCTGCACCCGAAAGTCCACGGCGGCCTGCTCCAACGCCGCGACGATAAATCACACGCCGCCCAAGCCAAACAGAATGATATCCCGACCATCGATCTGGTGGTGGTGAATCTCTATCCGTTCGAGGAAACCGTTGCCAAACCGGAAGTCACACTCGAAGAAGCGATCGAAAAAATCGACATCGGCGGTCCATCGATGTTGCGCAGCGCAGCAAAAAACCACTCGCACGTCACGGTGGTGGTCGATCCATCAGACTACGCCCGGGTGATCGAGGAGATGAAAGAACACAACGGCAACACCACCAAAGGATTTCGCGAACAGCTCGCAGTGAAAGTTTTCCTCCGCACCTCGCAATACGATGCCGCTATCACCGACTATCTCGGTCAATGCCGCACCGGCACCGGCTGCAATTTCACCCTCAGCCTGCCACTCGAACAAGAACTCCGCTACGGCGATAATCCCCATCAAAAATGCTCGCTCTACGGGAATTTCCGCGAGTTTTTCACCCAAGTCCAAGGCAAGGAACTGAGCTACACCAACATCCTCGACATCGAGGCCGCCGCCGACCTGATTCTTGATTTTGTTAGACCAACCGTCGCGATTCTCAAACACACCAACCCCTGCGGCGTAGGCCAAGACGACGACGACCTGCGCGTCGCTTGGCAAAAAGCCTTCGAGACTGACCGCCAAGCACCGTTCGGCGGCGTGATCGTCTGTAACCGTCCGCTGACGTTAGAACTCGCGCGCGTGATCTCGGAAATTTTCACCGATGTCATCATCGCGCCGGAATTCGAGGCCGACGCCCGCGCGCTACTCCAGAAAAAGAAAAACCTCCGTCTGATGAAAATGAACGACGGTTATCTGGTAGAAAAAAAATCGCCAGTGATCCGCTCCTGCCCCGGCGGCATTATGGTGATGGACCGCGACCACACCGCTCTCGGCCTCGATAATTTAGAATCTCGCGTCGTCACTCAACGCCCGCCGACCGAGGAGGAAATGCGCGCCATGCGTTTCGGTTGGCGCATCGTCAAACATGTGAAGTCTAACGCGATCGTTTACGCCACCACCGACCGCACTCTCGGCATCGGCGCGGGCCAAATGAGTCGCGTGGATTCATCTCGCATCGCCATCTGGAAATCCAAAGAAGCCGGCCTCGATCTCAAAGGCAGCGTGATCGCCTCGGACGCGATGTTCCCATTTGCGGATGGTTTGCAATCCGCCATCGATGCCGGAGCCACCGCCTGCATCCAACCCGGCGGCTCAATGCGCGATGAAGAAGTCATCGCCGCAGCCAACGCCGCTGGCATGGCCATGGTGTTCACCGGCCACCGCCATTTCAGGCATTGATCTCATGAATCAGCACTCGATCATCGTCGGCACTCGCGGCAGCGAACTCGCATTGGTGCAGGCGACTGCCACCGAAGGCTTGCTTGCCGCAGCTTTCCCAAATCTAACCATCGAGCGCAAAGTCATCAGAACCACCGGCGACCGTCGCACCGATGTTTCTCTAGCGGATGTCGCCAAAGCCGAGGGGACTTTTGATAAAGGTGTGTTCATCAAGGAACTCGAACAAGCTCTCGATGATGGCAGCATCGACATCGCCGTTCACAGCCTCAAAGATTTACCGACTGTGTTAGAGTCACGTTTTAATCTAGCAGCCGTGCTGGAACGTGCGCCGATCCGCGATGTGCTTGTCACGCGCGATGGCGGTGGATTCGAATCGCTTCCAGCAGGCGCGCGAGTCGGCACCAGCAGTGTGCGCCGGGCGAAACAAGTTACTTTTTTACGACCTGACCTGCAAGTGGTTGACCTGCGCGGTAACGTGCCAACCCGCTTGCAAAAACTCGCCACTGCTGATCACCACGACGCGATTCTGCTAGCAGAAGCTGGCCTTGTCAGACTTGGTTTTTTGCCCGAATTCCCTAACCATGATGGCCCCGAGCCCGTTCTCAAGATGCCCGGCCTAACTGCAATGCGACTCGAGGAAAACCTGTTTTTTCCTGCGGCAGGCCAGGGTGCAATCGGCCTTGAAATCCGCGCGGATGATGTTCGTGGCCGCGTGATCGCAGAAGCCCTCTGCCACGCAGATACCTGGCTGCGCATCACGGCAGAACGCGAATTTCTGCGTCTGCTAGACGGCGGCTGCCACACACCCGTCGGCGTGTTTTCATCTCTCACAAACGGTGTAATCCAGCTGAAAGCCCGCGTTTTTCCCGAAGCAGGCGGAACCCCGCAATCCGGCGAAGCCCAAGGCACTGATCCTCTAACTGTCGCACAATCTCTTTTCCAATCCCTCAAATGAGCCAATCAGGAATCTGTTATCTCGTCGGCGCCGGTCCCGGCGATCTCGGTCTTGTCACGCTGCGCGCCAAGGAATGCATCGAACGCGCAGACGTGCTCGTTTACGACGCACTGAGCAATCCAGAACTCATCCAATGGACCAAACCCGGATGCGAAAAAATCCATGTCGGCAAGCGCGCTAAAAACCATGCGCTGCCACAGGATGAAATCAACGCGCTCATCGTGGAAAAAACCCAAGCAGGAAAATCCGTGGTCCGTCTCAAGGGCGGCGATCCGATGATCTTCGGGCGCGGTGGCGAGGAAGCCGCGGAACTCGCAGCCGCTGGCGTGGCATTCGAGATCGTGCCCGGCATCAGCTCGACGATTGCCGGCCCGTGTTACGCCGGCATCCCGGTGACTCACCGCGATCACAACACACAACTCACCATTTTCACCGGCCACGAAGATCCGACCAAAGGATTCAGCTCGATTGATTTCTCCCAGCTCGCCAAAGCTCCTGGCACCAAAGTTTTTGTGATGGGAGTTGCCCGGCTGCGTGAAATCACTGGCGAATTCGTCAAACACGGCGCCGATCCTAACACCCCGATCGCACTTACCCGCTGGGCCACCACTAACGGCCAGAAAACCATCGTCGGAAATCTCACCACCATCGCCGATATCGCCGAAGCCGAAAACTTCGGCTCGCCCGCTGTGGCGGTGATTGGCAGTGTCGTCAACGAACGGAAAAAAATCAACTGGTTCGAAAAACGCCCGCTGTTTGGCAAGCGCATCGTGGTCACCCGCACCCGCGAACAAGCAGGCGGACTGAGTAAAGCCCTGCGCGATCTCGGCGCAGACGTGATCGAATTGCCAACGATCCGCATCGAGCATCCACAAGACCGTCTAACATTCGCAGAAATGGTCACCCACGCTCACGAATACGATTGGCTCGTTTTCACCAGCCCAAATGGCGTGGAACGATTCTTCGATGCGTTTTTTGCGACCTTCGAAGACGCACGCAGTCTCGGCAATCCACGCATCGCCGCGATCGGCACCGGCACCGCTAACAAAATCCGCGAATACCGCATCGGCGTCGATTTGATCCCAGAAAAATTCGTCGCCGAAGGTCTGATCGACGCGTTCAAAAAAGACTCGGTCGAAAACCTAACGATGCTCTGGGTCAAAGCCGCAGAATCCCGCGAAATCGTTGGCGACGGACTAACCGCTCTTGGCGCAATTGTCGATGAATGCATCGCCTACCGCACCGTTCCAGAGACCGAAGATCCGACCGGCGCAAAAGCACGCCTAGCAGAACAAGGCGCTGATTTGATCACCTTCACCTCTGGCTCCACCGTCGATCACTTTTTTGCCCTCGGCCTCGATTGGCCAGAAGGATGCGTCGCTGGCAGCATCGGCCCAGTCACCAGCGAGACGCTGCGCAAACACGGCCAAGCACCTGCTTTCGAAGCGAATCCCCACGACATCCCCGGCTTCACCGCTGCGATTCTCCGCTATTTCAAAAAACACAAACACTGATCGCGTGAAACGCTTGCTGACAGTCATCCCTCTGCTCGCGCTGCTCGGAGCGTGTTCACCGATCAGGGAAACTGCGCAAGCTACCGTTTCCGCTCCGCCTCCTAATCGGATAGAACCTATCGCTGCTCCCGCCGCGCCAGTTCTTCCGCTAGAATCCACTCGCATCACTCGCAGCGAATCTTCCGGCGTAGTTTTTGAAGGCCTTGCCTTTGATTCACGGCAGCAAAAACTCGCCGTCATCGATCAAGCGGGTGGGCCCGGCTCGACATTCGCCACCGCAGAAGCCGCAGGCCAATCGTGCGATGCGCTCGCAGCGATCAATGCCGGATTTTTCACACCAGAAGGCGAACCACTCGGCCTTGTCATCGCATCAGGGAAACGTGCGGGATCATGGAACTCCGCATCATCTCTCGGCAGCGGAGTCTGGCACATGAATTCTAGCGGAGTTCCCGCCATCACCCGCAGAGAAAAACTCGGTCGATCCGAAGCCTCAAACATGCAAGAACTCTTGCAAGCCGGCCCGATGCTGATCGAAAATGGCCACATTGTTTCCGGCCTCAACGCTGAAAAATCTAGCATCCGCACCCTGATCCTCTGGGACGGCGGCAACCGTTGGTGGATCGGCCGCAGTTCCGCCTGCACACTCGCCCAACTCGCAATCGCGACAGCCAGCGCAAACCCCGCTTCATGGCCCGTCCGCCACGCCCTCAACCTCGACGGCGGTCGCTCGTCCGACCTTTGGATTTCCGCGAGAGTCGCCTCAGGTCCCCTCACCCGCCGCACCCCATGGAATCGACCAGTTAGAAATTTTCTAGTTCTGTTGCCACGGTGAATCACCCACCCGCTGTTTAGATTTGACCTATGGCACCATCGTTAGGCTTTCATTTATTCAGAACCTCCAGCTAACCCCAGCCTTCGAGTGAATCCCGCATAAGACGGACAGAATGATACGGCCGCGCATGAAAATTTGTGAAAATGCTTGATCGAAAAGTAGCTGGTGCGTCTCGCACTAGGCCGTCGTGGAGGCGTCCCGCCTCCCTTCTGCCACAAATCATGACGCACTTCAGTATAGGCCGTGCGATGAACGAGTGAAAACCCGATTCACTGATAACTTATACCTTCCAAAAAACCACACCACTCAACCCTGCGCCCGCCTAACAACGGATCGCGCTTAGGAAAGCTCACCCGCTATCTTTGGGGTTGGCTTTTGTTTTTGATTAGGGTGATGAGAGCCTGAAGGTCGTAGTCTTGAAAAGTGGCAATCTCCTCATCACAGAACTCGATCCCCCACTCATGCTCGATCCGCCTTATAGCCGCAACATCATCGAGCCCGTCTTGATGCGCCCAAAATGCGACGAGACAAGGATCAGCCGGAATGAAAACAGGAGGTCTCCAACCAAGTTCTTCCTCCAAGAGGGTCATCAGGCGCACCGCATCTGACCTTTGGTCTGGAGACCACTGCGCAAGCGCTTCGTCGCGATCTCGTGACGTTAGGAGTCGCTTGTATGCATTCTCGATGGGATAGAACCTTTGGTCCTGCATAGCATGTGCAATCGGCCAGCCAAGAAGTGGAATCTTCCAGAAAAATGCTTCGGACTTTGATGGCGTGGTCGCCTCCAGAGGAGCTTTGGGAAGCGGATTCATTTTCTAAGCCAGCGATTGAGTGTTCCTACGCCTGCCCGGGGCGAGGCTTCGGGTGCGGGTTGAGGTTGTAGCGGTCATAAAGAGTGGAACTGGCGGCGAGTCAGGTGTTAGGAGTGACGTTTTGTTCGTCTTAGATTTTTATTTTTTGGTGACTCACCGAGAAACCAAGAGATTCAAGAGACTTGATAATCGATTTGAACGCGTTGCCTTCAATTGAACTTAAGAACTTAATTCGTTCACCATCCAGCACGAGATTTAGTTCAAATGAATGATGCTCTGAACCAGCATAATGTTCTGATGAAAAGTTAACCCTCTGCCTAGCTTCTTGGACAGTTCGCTCGATCCGAGGCAGCGACAAAACATCTTTACTCATGTCGTATCGAATTAAGTCTCCTTTGCGCCGCTCTAATACTCCATGTGTAATAATGATTAGTGGAACGGCAACACCTGTGACTGATAGAAGCCAAACCCCGGCGACACGCGCCCCATCGTTTCCGGCATTGCTTCTGATGTTAGAGAGCCAGATTGCGGCAAGGATGCATAGGAGAAACAAAAAGATTGAGGAAAAAATTCCTCGCCTCTGATCGAACTGGAACGAAACCACCCCAGAAGAGTGATCATGAACACTTTTCCATGACCCTAGGTTGCTATAGGATGTATGCAGTTGTTTCATTGCTAACAGTTTTTATTCGTAGGATTTCGTGGAGTGATATCCACGGTGATTCTTGGATCTAGGGTGGTTGAAAAATCCCCGTCATGTCGAGGATTGATTGGACAAAAGTGCGTATATCAGAATTCTCAGTGCGGCAATTTTAACGGGATTCGGCCTTGCAGATATCACTGGGTAAAAACTGGAAAGCTGCTGGGGCTGGACAATCATGGCTAACCACCACCCCATTCTCAGCGAACCACACGTCGAGGGTGTTCGAATCATCAACTCCACCCATTTCGTGAAATGATGGCTTCGTCAGTCCGTGCGATGGCAGCGTGGAAATCCGATTCACTTTTAACTAATAACAGATAACTTATAACTTCCAAAAAACCACACGCCACTCAACCCTGCGCCCGTCCAACAACGGATCGCTTTGAGGCAAGCTCACCAGCTATCTTTGGGGTTAGCCAATTTTATTTGATGAAAGAATCTATAGCGCTGCATTCTTATTTGGTGAACGTTCAGTAAAAAACTCCTCTTCCCACTCGTGCAAGAACTTTAGGGCTCGATCAAAGTATCCATCGTTGAGCCACCCAATGCCGAAGTCTCTCGAATTACCTGTATGTAGGCCCATGAGCCACAGATGTCGGATCGCAAGAAAATAGGGAATTGATCTCAGATCCGTATCACTTAATGGACGCTGATCGGTATACCCACTAATAAAAGACGGCCATCTCTCATTGTCTTTTCCGCGGATCCGTGCGCCCCAACGAAAAACGGCGACATCGTAAGCCCGCCAACCAATACCGCAGCAATCGAAGTCGTAAACAGTCAGTGCTCTATTCTGATCAATGTTCGCATTCCAACCGTGGAGATCGCCGTGGCAAAAGCCCAACTCCAGAGCATCCACAGGCAAATCACAAATAATTGCTCGTAATCTTTCCGAAAGTCCCAAGACATACTCCCAATCCTCAGGGCGATGAGCTAGGAATGGCTCACATGCTCGCAACGGGTTAGTCAACAAATGATCGAGGTCAAGATGAAACCGTTGGTGGGAACTTCGGAATGAATCGGTCGCGCTATGGATCTGCGCAGTGACTTTCCCGTATAAGTAAGATTCTTCCGCTGCTTCTCTTTCGTAGGTCGGGTCTTTCCCTTCTGCGTATGTGAAGAGGGCCACTTGCCGCAGGCCCTCGGGTGCCTTGAGGATGCCGAAGGTTTGTCCATCCTTTCGTAGGATCGGAGTTGAAACTAGCACTCCCTCACGTCCTAGGTGCAAAAGTGCTTCGAGCTCAAACAGGACATCCGAATCTGAGCGCCATCCCTTACGATAAACTCTTAGCGCGAACTTACCAAAGTCGGTGACGACGACATACGTATCATTTAGTCCACGGTTGAGTAGTTTGCACTCGGTCGGTGTTCCTACGTCATAGTAGCTCAGGACATCCGTCATGAGTTCACTAGCGGATAGAATAGAGTGACTTGCTGGTAAGAGGTTGAGTGTCAACGTGGGTGTTCTTTCTTTGGGCTAACAGCGTTTAATCGTATGATGTCGTTGAGTGATATCCACGATGGTTCTTGGATCTAGGGTGGTTAAAAAATCCCCGTTGTGTCGAGGATTGATTGAACGAAAGTGCGTGTATCAGGATTCTCAGCGAGGCAATTTTAACAGAAGTCGGCCTAGCAGACACGCTGGGTATTGGCTGAAGAGCTGTTGGGCATTGGTCACCGTTGCCAACCACCAGACCATTCTCCCCGAGCCACCCGTCCAGCCAGCTCCAATCAAAGGCTTCACTCTCGCGTAAAACGACGGATTCGTTGTCCGCGCGATGGCAGCGTGGAAATCCGATCCACTTATAACTAATAACTTATAACTTTTAACCTCCAAAAATCCGCACCACTCAACCTTGGACTCGTCCAACAACGGATCGCTTTGAGGCAAGCTCACCAGCTATCTCTGGGGTTCGCCTTCTTTGTTACCGTTGCTAAACCTGCTACCATTTGAGGTTCTTTCTATCTGGATCTCTTGAGTCGTAGCCTCGGAAATCTGTGGATCGTAAGATTCTGACCGAGAGGTAAAATAGTCCAGTTGCTATTACACTTCCAATAATGGCGGCAGCCGCAAATGCCCAAAATCTTGAATCTACATGACGATCCGTCACAGGTAGTTGAATCCACATGATAAGACCCCAAAATCCAAGTGCCGCAACCCCACCAGGAAGGATGGCGCACGCCGCGATAAAGCATCCGCCCGGTGCACTTTGGGTTGGGGTCGTCATTTGAATTATTGGTGAACTTTGAGGAATTATGTAGAGGCGATTAAGGTAGAAACATCAGTTGTCTAACGCACCCCTCCCAGATTCCGGCGTGCGGAATTACCGCACCGGGCTGCTCAGGTATGCGCGCAATTGGAACTTCGATCATGATTGGATTCTAAGGGGTTGGACATTTCTTGCATGTTGCCACTGGCTTTGTCGAGCCTGCTGCCAAGGTTTTTAAAACTGCAGCGGCGCGTCTATACTGCCGCTTCGAATCAAAGGCTTCACACATTGCGTAATGCGACGATGCGACGGGTTCGTTAGTCCGTGCGATGGCAGCGTGAAATCCGATTCACTTTTAACTAATAACAGATAACTTATAACTTCCAAAAAACCACACGCCACTCAACCCTGCGCCCGTCCAACAACGGATCGCTTTGAGGCAAGCTCACCCGCAATCTTTGGGGTTGGGCTTCTTCTTTCTGGCCTCGACCCACTCCCTGAATACCCGATTTGAGTTCTTGAGATTGATCCCGCATGCTGTCTTTACCAGCACGCACTTGGCGTCTATTAAGGTCAGATCGTGATTAAACTCTGGGCTAAAAAACAACGTTGTGGACTCTTTAGCTTCAAGACATACAGGTATTTTCCACTTCCCAAGAGTGCTTGTAATACCAGGATCAGCCACAATGGAACGATTCTTTAGCTGGATATACGCATTCGAAATCGTCACTGGCACAAAACCCAAGTTGACCACTTCAACGCTCAACCCTTGAATCGTGCTCTGTCCCGGTGGATCCATCACATATCGGCTTGGAGTGATCTTCAAATGCACTCTGTCCCGAGAAACCGAGCGGTAGAAGTTCAATATCCCGAGGACCGCACCTATAACTGCAATCGTGAAAGTGATTTGAGCTGACGTGATTTCTATCATTTTTTTGCGAACGATTGATTGTTTCTACGGGCATGATTGAAGGGAAAATGAGATGAGACCAGAGGGCTTATGGGGCGGTGCCCCATAAGCGCTAACTTAGGACGGTAAGGCCCGGCATAGTGGCTCTTGATTAC
>ENA-OFCF01001252-OFCF01001252.1-metagenomes-genome-assembly--contig:-NODE-1252-length-10000-cov-3.105681_pt1 | contig 10000 bp, 6 predicted proteins | sample MGYA00153387_OFCF01 | MGnify analysis MGYA00153387 | reverse complement strand
AGCTCGGCTTCGACGCGTGCATCGATTACAAGGCCGGCGACGTCGCCGACGGCCTCAAGCAGCACTGTCCCCGTGGCGTCGACGTATACTTTGATAATGTCGGCGGGCCGATCCTCGACACCGTGCTGACCCGCATCAATCGCAAGGCGCGCATCGTCATCTGCGGCGCGGTCTCGCAGTATAACAACACCGCGCCGATCAGGGGCCCCGGCAACTATCTCATGCTGCTGATCCAGCGCGCGCGCATGGAGGGCATGGTGGTGTTCGACTACGCCGACCGCTACCCCGAGGCCGTGCAGGCGATCGCCGGATACATGAAGGCCGGGAAGTTCCGGTCGCGCGAGGACATCGTCGACGGCATCGAGCGCTTCCCCGAGGCGCTCAATCGCCTGTTTAGCGGCGAGAACTTCGGCAAGCTGGTGCTCGGCGTCGCCACCGAGTAGTCGCCGCGCACTCGCTCACTCCCTCACACGGCCGTCAGCCCGCCGGCGAGCCGCACGTGCTCCTCCTCGATGCCCGCGTTGTTGAACGCGCAGTCGAGCCTGCCGTCCGCCGCGATCGTCGCCACTACCTCGCGCCCCGCCTCCTCGGCGATGTCGACGACCGCCACCCGCGCGCCGGCCCGCGCGAACGCCCGCGCGGTCGCGCGACCGATCCCCGCCCCGCCCCGGTCACCAGCACCACCTTGTCCGCGAACGCCTGCATCGCGCGAGCATACACGCTCCGCCCGGACCGCGGGCCGGCGACCAACGCGGCCGGGTTCTCGCCTATAGTGCCTCGACGGCACCATGAAGACTCCTCGCCTCCGAACCGAACGCACGCTGCTCCTGCTCCCGTCCCTACTGCTCGCCTGCAGCGACGACGGCGGCCGCGAGACCGCCGGGGTCACGGCCGCCGGCAGCGTCACCCTGACCAGCGTCTCGGGCGCCTCCCTGGACACCACCGCCACCGACACGACCCCGACCTCGGGCGCCACGCAGCCCACCGCAGGATCGGCCACCGCCACCGAGGGCAACGATGATACGGCCGGCACCGCCGCCACGGACGGAACCAGTATCACCGGCGGCCCGACCAGCAACGACCCCTCGAGCACGTTGACCGACGGGACCTCGCAGACCGGCACCACGGGCTTCCCCGGCGCGCTCGGCTGCTCGGACGACCTGCACAGCATCGTCGACGAGCAGGGCGACCCCGTCCAGGCGTGCCCGAGCGACCAGGCCTGCTACGCGGGCGCGTGCGTGCCGGCGTGCGAGGCCGTGGCCGACCTCGCGGGCACGGTCGGCTGCGACTTCTGGGCCCCGACCCCGCCGTTTATCAGCAACGGTGGCGGCTCCGCGCTCGACGGCCCGTGCTTCGCCGTGTTCGTCGCCAACGCATGGAACGGTCCGGCCAAGATCACCGTCTCGCGCGGCGGCCAGCCGATCGACATCGCGCAGTATGGCCGGATCCCCAAGGCCAACGGCAACAATGTCACCTACGAGCCGATCCCGCCCGGCGGGCTCCCGCCCGACGAGGTGGCGATCCTTTTCCTGTCCCACAAGCCAGGTGTCAACAATACCGGCAACTCGCTCGAGTGCCCGGTCCCGCCCGCGTTGTTACAGGACACCGCCGTCCCGCTCACCGGCATCGGTCAGGCCTTCCACGTCACCAGCGACGTGCCGCTGAGCGCCTACGACATCAACCCCTACGGCGGCGCGCTCAGCTTCCTGCCAAGCGCCTCGCTGCTGTTCCCGGCGACCTCGTGGGGCACCAACCACATGGCGATCGCGCCGCAGACCAGCGGCTCCGCGATGTTCGCCATGGTCGTCGCCCGCGAGGACAACACGGTGATCAAGGTCGCGCCGGCCAACCCGTTCCCCGGCGGCAACGGCATCCCACCGGCGCCCGCCGGCATGACCACGCAATACACCCTCAATGCCGGCCAGATCCTGCAATGGTCGCAGGCCGGCGACGCCTTCGATCCGAGCGCCGCGATCTTCGACAGCGACAAGCCGATCGGTCTGTGGACCGGCTCGACGTACCTGTTCGTGCAGAGCCAGACCCTCGGGCCCGGCGGCGGCGAGTCGGCCCATCAACAGATCGCCCCGGTCGCGGCCGTCGGCAACGAGTATGTCGGCGCTGGCGTCGTCACGCGCCTCCCCGACCTCGCCCCCGAGAGCGTGCCATACCGCATCGTCGGCATCGTCGATGGCACCACCCTCACCTGGGACCCCGCCCCGCCCGCCAACGCCCCCGCGACCCTCGGCCCCGGCCAGATCGCCCAGTTCGAGAGCACCACGAGCTTCACCGTCCGCTCGCAGGACCCCGGGCACCCGTTCCTGTTCTCGCAGTACATGACCGGCACCAACCAGAGCACCCGGCCCGGCTGCACCACCCAATTCATGGACCTCAACTGCGGCCTCGGCGACGAGGAGTGGGTCAGCCTGCTGAGCCCCAAGCAGTTCCAGAACCGCTATATCTTCTTCACCGACCCGACCTACGGCACAACCAACCTCGTCATCATCCGCGCCAAGGGCGACGGCGGCTTCTCCGACGTCACGGTCGAGTGCCTCGGCATCGTCGGCGGCTGGATGCCGGTCGGCAATGGTGGCATCTACGAATATGCCCACGTCGACCTCGAGCGCGGCGGCGTCCCCGTCGGCAGCTGCGGCACCAGCCGTCACCTCGCCGAGAGCGAGGGCCCGTTCGGCATCGTCGTCTGGGGCACCGACCTCTACGCGTCCTACGGCTACCCCGCGGGTAGCGACATCTCGAAGATCAACGAGGTCGAGATCCCCGTCCCGCAGTGAGTGCCTGCTACGCCGTCATTCGTGGCGCGCGCGCGACATCCAGCCGGTCAACGACAGCCGACGGACCGTCGTCGGCAGGACCTCGTGGTCGACATCGGCGCTGCGAAACACGACGAGCCGATCGAGCAGCGGTGCCACGTCGATCTCGGTCGCGGCGTGCAGGCGCAGGCACCCGCCCGACGCCGCGATCCACCCGTCGTTGAGATAATAACAGTAGCTGATCACCCGGCCCGCCTCACCATTCGTCGACAGGATATCCGGGGCGAAGGTGTCCTTGTGGGCGCCGTAGAACGCCCCGGGCTCGTAGCAGGCGGCGTGGCACTCGACTCGTCGCAGCGCGAGGAAACAGGTGCGATTGAGATATCTCAGGAGAACATCGAGGCGCACGAGGAACAGCGCCACCTCGGCCCCGGGCTGCACGCCGGCCGCCCCCTCGGGGTCGAACCAGCACACGCTGTCGCGGCGCACCTCGGGAGCCATGACCCGGGCCCGCGCCGCACCGATACCCGCGGGCTGGAAGTGCCGGCCGCCGATCAGCGCCGTGACCTCCAGCTGCAGCGCCAGAGCCCGGACCGGGCCGAGCCAGGCGTCGAGCACCACCGGCTCACCGCTGGCGAGGCCCGCCGCCGCCCGTTCGTCGAGGACGAGATCCCGCGCCTGGTCGAGCATCCTCTACAGTCGCCTATCTTCGCGAACTTCGCCATGCCGCTCGCTGGCACGGTGCGTGAGCGCGGCCGCGTGTCGCTGCCGATCCATCGCGTTGTCCAGTTGACCTGGGCCTCGGCAGAGGGCGGGCTCGCCGAGCTGTTCGCCCGCTAATTGACGTGGATGATGGTGTCCGTGAAGAACTGATCCGCCGGCGTCGCGGCCTTGCAGTCGCCGCCGCCGATCTGCGACCTGCCCATGTCGAAGAGCACTTGCAGGTCCTTCGTGCCAGGATACGCGATGATCGCCTCGGGTCCGGCCGCCGCGGGTGCGACGATATCCGTGACCTTGACGGCCGCCGCGCCGGGGCCGTTCCACCGCCACAGCGCGAAGGGCCCCTGCGCCTCGTCGCGCGGACCGCCGAGCAGGAACATCGACTGATGGCTGTCCGACCACGCCATCCCGCGGATCGTCTGGCCGGCGAGGTCGAGCACGATCGCCTCGCCGAGGCGAGCCTTCGCGCCGCCGATCACCGCGTCGGCGTTGAGCAGCGTCACCAGGATCGCCTTCGAGCTCGATCGCGGGTTACGCAGGCCGATGACGAGCACCCCGGAGTCGCCGAGCGCCGCCAGACCCTCGATGTTGGCCCCCTCCAGCTTCGGCGCCAGGCTGGCCACCGTGCCCTTCGACAGCTGCGAGGTCGACTGCAGCAGCGCAATGATCGACGCGTTCGGCGCGGCCCAGTTGCCGGCGTCGAGCATGTCCGCGAGCAAGTGCGACGATACGCCCGCGATATGCATCGTCAGGCCCGGGACCGCGCCGGCGAGGTCGAGCGCGAAGAAGCGATAGCGGGAGGTCTGGAGCTCGCCATCCTTGTTGCGGGCGTGCGAGCTGAGCACATAGACCCGGTCGCCGACGCGCGCGGCGTCCTCGAGGTCGGCCTCCTCGCCGGGAGACAGGCCGAGCCCGGCGTTGATGTCGAGCGACTGGACCGGCGCGGCGTTGGACCCCTGGGCGTAGATCCGCAGGACCTGGTTCTCGTCGTTGAAGTCGAGGAAATATCCACCCTCGAGGGCGACCGCGCCGGATCCGTCGCAGGTGCCACGATAGTGGCCGGGCGTCTGCACCAGCCCATACGGATCTCCCGGATCCGTATCGGTAGTATCGGTATCGTCGGCCGGCAGCTCCCAGGATACGGTCAGCCGCGGGCGCGCCGACTTCGTGCCATACTCGCTGGCGCGAAACTCCAGCCTGTTATCATTGTTGCCGTCGGCGACGAACACCCCGAGATTGCTCACGGGGTCGTGGACCCACCTCTGCACCACGGCGACGCCGCCGGCGTTGAGGTCGATCGTGTAGCTCCCGGTCGCCGCCGCCGTGATGCTGCCGAGCACCAGCACGCCGCGGTCCCCGGCCCCCTTGCCGCCCGCGCTGGCCCACGAGGCGCCGCTCGCCGCGACGTTCCAGGTCGCCTGGCTCTCCGTCCAGGGCCGCAACACCTCGTGGAGCTCGTAGCTCTGGGACGCCTTGTCCGAGACAGCGAGGGTGATGCTCGCCGCGCTGACGACCGCGTCCGCGGGGATCGTCGCCGACAGGTCCCAGCGCAGCAGCGCGACGTCATCCTTGCCGCTGCCACCCGGCGTATCGCCGCTGACCGACAGCGACCCGTCACCGCCGTGCGCGGACTTCGGAGCGTTCTGCTCGAGCATCGTGTCGCGGGTCCCGGTGTAGCTCGACGACGGCGCGACGCCATCCTGGAACGACACGGTGACCGGCTCACCGCGCAGCTCGGTCGGCCCGGACGCCTCCAGCGTGCATCCGAGGATCATCCCCAGCCCCGATACAGCAGCGATCTTCCTCGCGGACATTTCCGGTCTCATGGTGCCGCGAGGGTCCGCCGGGGCCGCGTCTTCCACATCACGATCGAGCCGCGTCGTGCGGCGATCGTGTGACGATTCGCCCCGTTCCCATGCCGTCGACGGGGATCACCGGCTGAGCAGACCGCGTCAGGTCCAGATCCGGGCGAGCACGAAGCCGACCACCTCACCGCTGTTGCGGTCCAGCCCGCCGACGATGTGGCAGGCGAGCACGGCCGCGTCCAGACCCGACTGCGAGGCGACGCATACCGCCGCGGGCTCGTCGACACACGCGCGCAACTGCGCGACGATGCCCTCGCCGGGGAGGTGGTGGACATACCCGAGGCGGGCGTTCGCTGTCCCGGGATCGATCCACGCCGCCGCCGCGCCGCGGGTGCCAGCGGCGAGCTGGCCCAGGTCGACCATGTGCCAGTAGCCGCTGCGTGGGTCACCCGGCAGCAACTGGCCCGCGAGCGGCGCCACCCCGCCGAGCTCCGCGAGCCAGACGCTGGCATGTTCGGCGATCTGTGCGGTCACCACCGCGTCGACGCGGCTCTGCTCGACCAGCGCCGCACGCACGTCCTGGCCGACCCGCAGCGCGCGCGTGAAGGTGTGCAGCAGGCCAGGTCCGGCCTCGTTGCCGCGCCAGCTCAGGTCGATGCCGCGGCCGCGCAGCGTATCGATCCATGCCGCGAGGCTGTCCGGAGGCTCGCTCTCGGACGCCTCGATCACCAGCACGGCCGCCTCGGGCCGGGAGTTGCCGGCGTCGGCGAGCCGCGCGAGGATCAGGGCCTCTGCCAGCGCCGCGGGCGACTCGCTCGCGCCCGTCGATCGCCCGGTGCCCGTGGTGAAGCGCCGCGTGATGATCCGCGCCGACTCATCGCGGCTCGCACCCGCCGAGGCCGTGACCACGTAACGCATCCCCGGCGTCGGCGTCACGCGGGCCCAGCCGCGCACCATGCCGTCGGCCGTGCCCGCGGGCCCCGGCGCCGCCGCTGCCAGCGTCTCGACGCCCTCACCGACGGCGTACATCGCCGACCCTCCGAGCCACAGCGTGCCATCCCGCCAGCAGGCCGCGACCGCGGCCCGGCGCGTATCGACGTACCAGGCCTCGTACTCCGGAGACAGGGGATCATGATCCGGCAAGAACGGCATCGTCGTCCGCCCCTCGGCTGGTTCGCCGGTCACGCGCCAGGTGGCTGCGAAGATCATGCGCGTGTCTATCACATCCCCACGCGCCCCGGCCTCGCCCGACCGGCGCTCCACGGCGCCGGCAGGTCTCGCAAAAACGCGCGCGCCCGCCTGCGCGTGTGCTGCTCGCCGGCGTGCCGCGCTCGTACGAGAAGCCAATGCTCGGCGATTCATAATAGTCGATATATGCGGGGTCTCCCGCCGCCAGCGCCGCCAGCGCGTGGTCAACGGTGACCCTGTTGAGGATGCCCCGATACCGGAGGCTCCGCGGTCAGGAGCGCGCGCGTCTGTGCCATCGAACGATGAAAGATTGGGTCGTCTCTCGGCGCACGCGATCGCGGCGGAGGGCACATTCGCCCTTCGCGCGAGGTGAGTCGGCGAAACACGATTCCTTGGCCTCGTGGGAGTTGTCTGTAGAGGCCGAGCCGACGAAGACCGGCGATGCTTGCGCAATCTTCGTGCCCGAGTCGTTTTGCGGGCGGGCAAGCGTGCATATCCTCGATAGCCGCACCCCTGGACCGCGCGCGCGGCTCCGGGCGGCCCGGAGCCGCATAGTCGCGTCGGAGATGTTCATGGCGAGACACACCCAATGGCTCCTCGGTGCTATGACAGCAATGACAGCCATGGCAGGCTGCGATTCGGACTCCGGCGATATCGGCGAGTTCGGTGATATCGGCGGTGTCAGCGACGTCAGCGACGTCACCGAGCGGGGCTTTCAGCTCAACGGGTTCCAGCTCAACGGCTTTCGCCTCAACGGCTTTCGCCTCAATGGGTACTGGCTCGGCCCCTCGGACCAGAACAACATCAAGCTGGTGCAGGCGCATTTCCTCAACGGCCCGGTGATCACGCAGGCCTGGCTGGTCGGGAGCAACCTGCACGTCAAGACGCAGCCCGGCGACGAGCTCTCGGGCGGGCAACTCGGCGGCGCCCAGCTCGAGTTCGACATGATCAAGGATGGCGAGTTCATGCCCGGCCAGAGCGCCAAGATCGTCAGCGCCAAGCCGCTGAGCGGGGCCCCCGACGTGTGGCTCTACAACATCCAGATCCAGGACGCCAGCGACGTCTGGCAGCCGCTGTGCGTCGACAAGAACAACGCGCCGACCGAGGCGATGATGCTCACGGACCTGTGGGACCCCGCGTCGGGCGGCCGCGTCTCGCCGCGCCCCTCGAGCGCCATCACCTTCGCCTGCCGCGGCGCCGCGCTGGCGAAGTGCATCGAGTGGGGTTACGCGCCGTGGCAGCTCCGCGAGGGCATCTCACTGGCCGAGACGCATCAGGCCTGCACGCGGGCGATCCGCGCCGACTACTGCGGGAACGGCATGGCGCACACCGTCAATGGCGTCGAGATCCACATCAAGGACCCGATGGGAATTCAACAGGAGGACCCGTCGACGCCCCACGTCGTCGAGGCCGAGTGGGGCCCCAACGGCGCGCTGTGCCTCAACTACAACAATACCCGTGTCGCCAATACGAACCTCGAGTGCGACCTGCCGGCCTGCGACAACACCTTCATCAACAAGGGCAAGCTCCAGACCGGCAAACTGACCGACTGACCCGCTGCGCCTGCGACCCCGACAGCAACGGCAACTTCTACTCCACGGAGACACTGCCGCTGCCGGACAGCGCGCCCGTCCCCGGCCCGCTCGTCCTGAGTCGCTGGTGAGGCCGCGAGCGAACGCTAGCCGTAGCGCTCGCATGAACCGGCCGTGAGCGCGCACAGATCCGCGAGTTGCCCATGCACGTGCTCGCTCTCGGCGCGCACCGACGCGGGCAGCTGGCGCGGGTCGAGCACGGCCAGCCAGGCGGCCCGCAAGGACTCCGGCAGCGGGTCCCACAGCTCCGTCGGGAGCGCGAGCGCCAGCAGGGTCGCGGCCTCGGCCGGCCACGCGGGCGAGGCCACCTCCGCCACCAGACGATATACCGCCGTCTCACGCAGCGCGGCCTGCAAAGCCTCGGCCGCGGCCGCGTGCTCGGAGAGCGCGAGCTGGCCGTGCTCGACGATCACCGGGATGTCCCGGGCCACCGCGAAGATCGATCGCAGGGCCGCCGGCAGACTGTCGGTCGGGGCGCGAGCGACCGCCTCCCTGAGCAGCGCGAGGCCCTCGCGGATCGACGCGAAGCCGCCGTCGCCGACGCAGCGCGCCGTGTACAGCAGGCTCGCCGGCCGCGGACTGCGGCGCAGTTCGACCCAGCCGCGCGGGCGGCCCGTGGCAGGATCGAGGGCCTGCATCGCGGCGTGCAGGGCCGTGACCGACACCCAGTGCGGCGGATACTTGAAGCGCGCGACATCGAGGACGAGCGCGTGATCGCTGGCCTCATGATAACCGCCGATCGGCGAGAAGTGGCCCACGCCGGTCTGGCCGAGCACGCTGCGATCGTAGCTGACGATCAACACCGGGTCCGCCGATGCGCGGGCCGCTGCGCGAAGCGTCGCCCGGAATGCCGTCACGTTGTCCGCGGTCGCGCGCGAGAGCGTCGCCGCGGCCCCGTTGCAGCGCGCGAGGCAGGCGAGCTCGTCGAGCGTGATGCCCCGCGCCCGGACCCGCTCGAGCGGGCTGCAGCAGTCGAGCATCTCCTCGCTAAACCACCGCCACGGCCCTTTCCACAGACGCCCCGGATCGACGCCGAGAGCGTTGAGCGCGACCACCAGCGTCCCGAGCCCGCAAAACGCCGGGTCGGCCTGCGTATGGAATTGCTCGATCAGCGGAAAAAACGCCTCCATGCCGCCCTCGGCCCGCGCCGCGTCGAACAACGCGCGACCCTCGGGCGCGGCGAAGGCGACCAGCGCGGGCGGCAACGGTCGGCGATAAAGGCTCTGCATCGGCCGCGATCGTGACACAACCTCGACCTGCGCGACGCCTCCGTACCCGGCAATTTCGCCGCGCACGAGGTCGCCGCTCACCTCGACATCCTGGCCCAGCAGCCCTACGAACGATGTTTCAGCGGCGACTCAGGGTCGCCACAAGCGTCGCCGCACGGCCCGCGAACGATCGCCCAGGGCACGCGGGAGGCCCGACAACGATCGTGCGGCTACCGGCGGCGCCGGGCCGAACCCCGCGTCGCCGACGGACCGCTGCAAGGTCGCCCGCGCCGCGCGGCTGCTCGGCGCGCAGGTCATCCTGACCGGCATCGGCCCCGACGTCGCCCGGACCCTCGTGGCGCTGCACAGCGAGCTGCGTGGCATCATCACGCTCGCCAACCTCCAGAGCGGCATCGCCCACGCGCTCGCCAGCCGCGGCACGAACCTCGCTCGCCGCGGATGAGTGAACGACCCGGCCGAGGCTCCACGGCGATACAGGTCCGAACGCGGTCCCGACCCGCGCGAGTCAGGACCTCGATACTCGGATCATGCATCGAACGACCCCCGGCCTGACCGGCCGTCGGATTATTGATCGTTGATCGCCCGTCGGCCCGTCGAGCCCGGATCACGGGCCGACGTAGCGGGCGCGCGGGCGCAGCAGGAAGCCGGCCTGGTTGAAGAAGTAGCGATGATTGTCCAGGAGTCTGACCTGGTATTTT
>ENA-OFCF01001250-OFCF01001250.1-metagenomes-genome-assembly--contig:-NODE-1250-length-10008-cov-5.055963_pt1 | contig 10008 bp, 13 predicted proteins | sample MGYA00153387_OFCF01 | MGnify analysis MGYA00153387 | reverse complement strand
GATGCCGATTCGGCGTCGCCCGCTTCGTCGTCCTGCGCCAGTGCTGTCGAGCTCCAGTGAATATGTTATCGAACGACAAGGCCTGCTGCGCCGCAGCTATCCCGTCGCACATGCTGGTTGTGCCACCAATGAAGGGCAGGCGAACGACGATGGCGCAGCGGTGCGTGGTGCACCGGCTGCGCCATCATTCGAATACATCTTTACGTCGCAGGAGTCGAACGTGCCGCGCGCGGTCGCACCTCGCGCTGGCTACTTCAGCTTGAATGTCAGGCCAATGTTGACCGTGGATGCACCTGCGCCAAGGTCCCCGTACAGTGCCAGATTCGGCTTCAGGAAGTACCGACCACCGGCGCGGCCAATCACGTACAGGCCACTCGTGTAGCCGCAGTCATTGTTCGCGTAGGTGCTGCAGTTGACCGAGCGGAATCCCAAACCGGCGCCGAGGAACAGGTCCACCTTGTTCGACGGGTCGATGCGGAAGTGGTAGTTCATCGTCGCGCCGACGGGGATGAAGCGCACCCTCTCGAAGCTGTAGATGTCTGCACTGACCATGAAGCCCAGCATGCCGTTGCCCAGATCCGGCAGGTTCTTGAAGACATTCTCGTAGCGACCGCCGACCGAAGCGTTGGCGCCACCGATGTTGCCCAGGCCCACGACGAAGCCGACGTCCGAGTATCCCTTGCTGACCTGTGCGATGGATTGCGAGGCAGTCACTGCACTGAATGCGGCAATGCCAACGAGGCCGAAAAGTTTTTTATGCATGCGTTTGTCCTGAACGTGTGTATGGTGATCTGATGCAGGCCGAACTGCCCCGCACGCTAAACCACAGCACGTTCAGTGCCGTACTGCGCAGCTCGCCACGCCCGCCTGCGGGAAGGAAATTCCGACGGCCGCTTGCCGTACTCGTCAGGCCGCCTTGCAGGTCGTGCAGCGACCGAAAAGCATGACCTCGTGGCCCTCGGTCGTGAACCCGGCCGGCGCCAGCTTCAGAATGTCGGCAGGACAGCCCTCCACCTCGAACACCTTGTCGCAGGCGCGGCAATGAAAATGGTGATGGTGTCCCAGGTGGGCGACTTCGTAGCGCGGCGCCTCGCCGGGGATGTCGATGCTCTTGATCTCGCCCTCGTCCACCAGCGTCTTGATAGTGCGATAGACGGTCGCGATCCCCATGCTCGGCACCTCGGACTTGGCAGCATCGAGCACCTCGGCGGGCGACAGCGGGCGATGCAGGGCGGCGAAAACGCGGCGGATTGCGCCGCGCTGCCTGGTATTCCGTTCCATCGGCGTCCTCTGCGTCTGCAGCTTGCAGTGTTGTCAACTATTTCGCAGGAACGCCGGGACGAGTCCTGTTATTGAGAATGATATGATAACGAGAATCGACGCCGACCGCGAGCTGATTCCGGCGGCGGCTACGTTCCCTCGCATGCGACTGTCGATCGCCGGTCTCGCCGGCCTGCTGCTGACTGCGTGCGCGGGTCCCTCGTTCAACGGCGTGTCGCTGGACCCGCCCGAGCGTGCTCCGCTGCTCCAGTTGGCCGATTCGGGCGGCGCACCATTCGACCTCGCAGACGAGCGGGGCAAGGTGGTGCTGGTGTTCTTTGGCTACACGCACTGCCCCGACATCTGCCCCACCACGCTGCTCGATTGGCGGCGCGCCGCAGACCTGCTGGGACGGAAGGCCGACGACGTGCGGTTCGTATTCGTGAGCGTGGACCCGGAGCGTGACACGCCGGCAGCGACACAACGATATGCCGCGCGATTCTTGCCGCGCATCGTGGGACTCACCGGCACACGACCGCAGATCGACGCGATGCTTTCTACCTGGAAGCTGGCGAGTTATCGCGACGGCATTCCCGGTGACACGAGCATGGTCTACACCGTCAGCCATCCATCGCAGGTGTTCGTCGTGGACCGAGCCGGCCAGCTTCGACTCTTGCACCGCGCAGAACTCACACCGGCCCAGGTGGCCGCCGACATCAAGGAGCTGCTGTGATCGCACCCCGTCGCAGGGCTGGTTCACATGCGTGGACGCAGGCGTGCGGTGCTGCAGCATTCGCGATGCTGCTGGTTCCAGCAGCCGGTTGCGGTGTGAAAGCCGTGCCTGCCGTTGCCCTGCGGCTGGAGCCGCACATGCGCGCCGCGGAACAGGGTGCCGTATCGGCCGTGTATTTCATGTTGCGCAACCCGTCGCCCGACACGCTGGTGCTGCATGGCGTGGAGATCGACGTTGCAGGTGGGGTCTCCATCCATCGCTCCATTGACACGAACGGCATGGCCGCGATGGTGATGCAGGATTCCGTGGTCGTGATGCCCGGTGACTCGGTGGCATTTCAGGAGCGCGGACTGCACGTGATGGCAACCAACCTGCACACGGCGCTGCGCGTTGGTGACACGGTGGTGGTGCGACTCCGGCTTCAGAAGGATCGGGTGGACACATTGCGCGTGGCCGTTCGTGAGTGAGCAGGTGCGACGCGTGCTGACGCCGTTCGCGGTACTGGTGCTGACGGCGTTCGGCACCTGGTGGGCCTGGCCGCACCCGGCCGTGACTCTGCGCGTGGAATTGGGCGGACGCGGGCTGGTAGTGGACCGGTGGGGGCGGACCACGGCGTTGCCCGAGACCGTGTTCATTGCCGCCACAGGCCGCAACACGCGCGTGCGGATCGACAATCGCGACACGACGTACCAGACACTCGGGATTTTCGGTGCCGCTGCGGGTTCCGTGCGCAACTTCAGTGTCCCGCTTCCCGGTGCCTACGGCGGCTTCTGCTCGGCGCATGCCTCTGGCGGTCAGATCACCTACGTGGTGCAGTAAAGGGCGCGGTGCATTCGCTAGATTCTCATCTTCATTATCAGACCGGCGGCGTGATGGCAGCAACAGCGGAAGCGATACATCGCGAGGAGATCGCGAACGCGATCACGCACGGTATCGGAGCGCTGGCCAGTGCAGCGGCCGGTGCGGTGCTGGTGACTCTCGCCACGCTGCACGGCACGCGCATGCAGATGATCAGCGCCGTCGTGTTCTGCGCGTCACTGCTGCTGCTATACACATCGTCCACGCTGTATCACGCCATTCCGTCCGCGGCGGCCAAGCGTCGGCTGAAGGTCTGCGATCATTGCGCGATCTACATGTTGATCGCTGGCACGTACACGCCCTTCGCGCTGATCGGGCTGCGCGGTGCGGTCGGCTGGTGGCTGTTCGGTGTCGCGTGGGGACTGGCGGTGATCGGCGTGGTGTTCAAGCTTTTCTTCACCGGTCGGTTCAAGCTGTTCTCGACCTTCGTCTACCTCGGCATGGGATGGATGGCGGTGTTCGCCATCCGGCCGATGATCGAGAAGATTCCGGTGTCGTCGCTCGTCTGGCTGCTGGTGGGGGGCGTGGCGTACACGGCGGGCACGGCGTTCTACCACAACGAGCGCCTGCGCTATTCGCATGCGGTGTGGCACCTGTTCGTGCTCGCGGGCAGCATCTGCCATTTCGTCGCCGTGATCAGCCAGGTCGTTCCGGTCTGACGGCCGACGAACCACCACGCGTACGCCAACCGTTGCGATCAGGCAGGACCGGCAACTTGCCGCGGGGGTAAGCGTGGGGTGATGACGGGAACCGGCTATCTTCCGGCTCTCCTATGCTTCATCGACACCCGTGCGCCATGTCCGGCGCCGACTGCCCTGCCAATGACAACACCGACTGCCGGTCCGGTTTCGGCCTTCCTGCGCCACAATTTCCGTCACTTCAACGCAGCGGCGCTCGTCGAGGCGGCCGATGGGTACACGACGCACCTTGCCCACGGTGGCAAGATGTTCGTGACCATTGCCGGCGCCATGAGCACGGCAGAGCTGGGCGTGTCACTCGCGGAGATGATCCGGCAGGGCAAGATTCACGGCATCAGCTGCACTGGCGCCAACCTCGAGGAGGATGTCTTCAACCTCGTGGCCCACGACTTCTACGAGCGCATCCCGAACTGGCGCGACCTGACGCCGGCGCAGGAACAGGACCTGCTGGATCGTCACATGAATCGCGTGACCGATACGTGCATTCCCGAGATGGAAGCCATGCGCCGCATCGAGAGTGTGGTGCTGGAGGAGTGGATCGCCGCCGACACGGCAGGTGAGCGCTATTTCCCGCACGAGTTCATGTACAAGATCCTGCTCTCGGGCAAGCTGAAGGACAGCTACCAGATCGACCCGAAGAACTCGTGGCTGCTCGCGGCCGCCGAAGCGAACCTGCCGATCATCGTGCCGGGCTGGGAAGACGCGACGCTGGCGAACATGTTCGCTGGTCACGTCATCAGCGGTGACGTGAAAAACGTGCACACCGTGAAGACGGGCATCGAATACATGATGTACCTGGCCGAGTGGTATACGGATGTGACGAAAGACTCGTCGATGGGCTTTTTCCAGATCGGCGGAGGCATTGCTGGTGACTTCCCGATCTGCGTGGTGCCGATGCTGCACCAGGATCTGCAGCGCGATCAGATTCCGCTGTGGGGTTACTTCTGCCAGATCAGCGACAGCACCACCAGCTACGGCTCGTACTCCGGCGCCGTGCCGAACGAAAAGATCACGTGGGGCAAGCTTGGCGTGGACACGCCGAAATTCATGATCGAAAGCGATGCGTCGATCGTGGCACCGCTGGTCTTTGCGCTGGTGCTGGGCCAGTGAACGTGCGCAGCGGCGGCGCTTTCGTACGTGACGGCGTGCGCCTGCTTGCTCGCCGAGCCGTGACGCTTGCGCTGCTGGCCGCCGTGCCCGCGATTGCGGGCGCAGCGATGATGCACATGAAGCTGAGCCGCAGCGAGCCGGCAGCGAACTCCGTGCTGCGCATACCGCCGAAGGACCTGAAGCTCTGGTTCACGCAGCGGCCTGAGCTCACGGTGACGTCGGTGAAGCTGCGCAGCGGGTCCGGCGCGAGTGCGGTCCAACGTACGCTCGCCCCGCTTGCGCGCGCAGCGGCTGACAGTGCGCCGATCGTGGTACCCGTCGGCGTGACACTCGCCCCCGGTCATTACGAGATCGCATGGCGCACGATGGCGCGCGACGGGCATGTGCTGAACGGCATCATCCCGTTCGATGTGGGCAGCGGCGCCGCGAAGCGCTGACCGCACGGCACGATGGAATGGATCGTCGCGCGCTGGGTCACGTTCATCGCGACGATGCTCGCGGTGGGCGCATGCGCCGTGGGCCTGGCCGTCATGCCACGTGCCGAAACTGACACCGTCACGCGCCAATCAATAGGACGCGACGTGGCGTGGGTGGGGATCGGTGCCGTCGTGGCATTGATTCCCGCATCGTGCATGCGCCTGGCGGATCAGGTCTTCGCGCTCCGTTCGCCCGGCGATCCGTGGTTCGCGGGCATCGAAGCGCTGCTCACGTCCACGACCTGGGGCCTCGGATTTTTCTGGCAGTCCGCCTCCGCAGTTCTGGCCGGCGTCGGATTCTGGTTGGTCTCCCGTGCCCCGAAGGCTGGCTGGCCATGGCTTCCGGCCACGCTCGGCGCCCTCGGGCTTTGCGTCACACCCGCCATGCAGGGCCACGCGATCGGTGCCGAGAACGCGAGCATCCTCACGGTTGCGAGTGACATCGCGCATGTCGCAGGCGCCTCGCTCTGGCTGGGCAGCCTTGGCGTGATCGCGTTCCTGGGCATCGCGCTACCGAATGCCGACGGTATCGTGTCGCCGGCACGACGCGACCGGGCCGAGACACGACTGAGACTTTTGATTCCACTGATTCCTCCGGTGGGCATTCCCGGTGTCGCACTGCTGCTTGGCAGCGGCATGTTCGCGACATACGTGCACCTGCGTGCAATCAGCGAGCTGTGGACCGTGCAGTGGGGCCTGTACGTGCTTGCGAAGCTCGTGCTCGTGAGCGTGATCGTGCTGCTCGGTGCGCTGAACTGGCGGCGCCTTGGTCCACGCATGACGACGACAGCGGGTGTCGACGTACTGCGGAAGTCGCTGGTCACGGAGCTGCTGCTGGCGCTGCTGGTGCTACTGGTGACCGCGGTGCTGGTGGTGACACCGCTGCCAGGCGAATGAGTCCCTACCCGATGGCCTTGAGCCGCGGCGTCTCGGGCTCCGTGCTGCCGACGGATTCCAGCTGCAGCACCTCGGGTTCAGGCCGGCCGTGCCAGCGGTATTCCAGATGGCGTCCCTGCGTGACCGGCAGCAGGGCGCGCGGCCGGTAGATCACGACGCATTCGCCGGTCGAGCGCCGTACGCTGGTCCAGACGATGCCGATGTCACCACGCGCGCGACACGCCTCGCCGAACTGCTGTGCGACGGTGTAATCGTCAGGGTGGTACAGCGCCGGTTGCTGCACGTGGCGGCCGCGCAGGTCCACGAGGCGCGCGTCGAGCGTGGTGACGAGCTCGCGCATGGTGATCGTTGCGTCAAAGCCCAGGTCCGATGCAGCGAGTCGGCGCGAGTGATGATAAATCGTCTCGCGGATCGCGGTCTGCAGATCGCGCGCGCCATACCAGGCGCCGAGCTGCGGCGCGTTGAAGCGGCCGCCTCCGGGCGCCGCGTGCAGGAAGGCCGCCATCACGATGGTCGCTCCGGGCACGCCAACGACCCACTCGCCTTCGGGCAGCACCGCGCTCCGCTCGAGCGCGATCCGCACACGATCGTTCGTGAGGCTCTCGAGTTCCATCGCGGCGATCGCGTCAGCAGGCGTGGCGACGCGATCGAAGACACCGACAGGCGGGAAGCGCGACGGCACCAGCCGGTGCGTCCGTCCGCGGACACGCACCGACTGGACGGCGGCCTCGGTCACGGCCAACTGCCGCGCCAGCCGTCCAGATAGCGACGAACGGCGTAGAGATCCTCGATGGAGCCGCGGCGCATGCGCTCGAGCGGCGACTGGCCGCCGAAGTCGGAATCACGGTTGGGCGACTTGAGCCATCGGATACCCGTCGCATCGTCCGAGAAGAGCAGGCGCAGCGCCTTGTAGATGCCCAGCAGCAGCGAAAGCCGCTCGAGCTGGTCGCGCGACGGAGTGCCGACGTCACCCTGTCGCCACTTGTGATACGTGGATTCGCCGATGTCACCGAGCAGCGTCCGGCGCGCGGCCACCGGGAGCTGCCATTCGTCTGCGATGCCCACGAAGGTCCGCATGCCGGCCGCACCGAGCCGTCGTGCGGCGGCGGCGTCGAGGTCGCGGAGGGCGACCGGTGCACGGTCGTCGGGCTCGCGCACTGCCTTCAAAGACTCCATACGTGGAGTATTGCACCAGACATGCTGGACTGCAAGCGCCGGCGGTACCGGCCGCGCATGCGATACCTTGCGGTCACGTGCACCACGCACGCGCACCTCGTCATGCGTTGCGTGCAGGCGGCGGATTTCTTCAATCACCCGGACACATGATCATGCGTCAGCGTTGGACTCTGCTGCTGTCGTTCAGCCTTGCGGCGTGCGGTCCCGCGGCGGCGCCGAAGGCCGATGTCTTCACGGCACCGGAAGTCGGTGATGCGGCGCCTGCCTTTGCGGTGGCCACCATAGGCGGCGACAGTGCACGCATCGGTGGTGCGGCGCGGCAACCGGTGACACTGGTGAACGTCTGGGCCACGTGGTGCGGCCCGTGCAAGGCGGAGTTTCCGGAGCTGCAGGCGCTGCACACCACGTATGCATCGCGCGGCTTGCGTCTGCTGGCAATCTCGATCGATACCGATGGCGATGCCGACGTGGCGGCCAGCGCCTCGTCGATGGGTGCAACCTTTCCCATCGGTCGTGATCCGGCAGATCAGGTGCGCGGGCAGTTTGCTGCCGTCGGCATACCGGAGAGCTGGCTCGTGTCGGCAGAGGGGAAGCTGCTCTGGCGTCACTCGGGTGCAATTCCGGCCGGTGATCCGGCGGTGCGTGCTGCGATCGAGGGTGCATTGTCGGCCGCTGGCGCGCAGTAGCGTCGCGAGGCACACACGCCGCGTGGATGGCAGCGATGTCGCGCGCGTGCATGCGATGCTGCAGGAGCACGCGTGACGACCCGGTACGCGCACGAGTAGCTTGCCGCGCATGCACGTATTCACGCCATGACTGATCAGGGTTCGCCACGGAAGACGCCCGCAGCATTCGATGCGATCGGCGTCCCGGGTTGCGACCTGTCTCGACTCCTTGCCGAAACGCTCGACGCATCGGTGGCAGTGCTCGACCGCACCGGCATCGTGACGTACGCGTCGAGCTATTGCGAGGAGCTGTTCGGCGTGACGCCGGATCGGTACGTCGGTGCGCACTTCGCGTCGCTCATGAGCGTGCGCGCCCGCCCGATTGCGACACAGCTGCTGGAACAGATGACGCGGGGCGAGCGCCTGCCGATCGCAACATGGCTGCTCCGTCGCGACGACGGCTCACAGCTCCGGGTCGAGACGCGCGTGTCGATGATTCGTGATGCCGACGGCACGGTGACCGGCTACATCACCGTCACGCGCGACGTGAGCGAGCGGCGGCTCGCGCAGCAGATGTTGATGCGCACGCGCGCGAACTACGACGCGCTGGTACGCCGCGCCGTCTACGGCGTGTACCGCGCCGTGCGCAACGTGCGCATCCTGGATGCCAATCCGGCGCTGCTGGACCTGCTCGGCTATGACACGCGTGAAGAGCTGATGGCGCTGGACCTGTCGGTGGATGTATACGCCGACATTACCAACCACGAGTGGCTCGTGCGCATGGCGCAGCGTGGCGAGCTGGATGACCTGGTCGAGGTGACGTGGCGTCGTCGTGACGGAGAGCTGATCGACGTGCGTCTCTCGCTGCGCATGGTGGAGGACGACGCGGATGGATCGCCAGTGTTCGAGGGCATCGCGGAAGACGTCACGGAACGTCATCGCGGCGACGAGCACCTCAGGCGCAGTGAACGCATGGCATCACTGGAGCACATGCTGGCTGGTGTGGCGCACGAGCTGAACAATCCGCTCGCGGCCATCAGCGGATTTGCGCAACTGCTGCTTCGCGGCACGTGGCCTGTTGAGGATCGGAAGGCGCTGGAGACGATCGGTCGCGAGGCACGACGCGCAGAACGCGTCGTGCGCGACCTGCTGACCTTTGCGCGGCAAGGCAACGTCACGCGCAGCGAACTGGTGGACCTGCATGGCGTGATCCGTCACATCGTGGACACGCAGCATCATGCGCTGAGCACGCGCGGCGTTCGCGTGTTGATGATGCTCGCGCCGACGCCGGTGTACGTGCAGGGCGACACGGCGCGACTGGAACAGGTGATGCTCAACCTGGTGGCGAATGCGCGACAGGCGCTGGAGGCGGTGCGTGGCGAACGCGCGATGGTACAGGCGCCGCTGGAGTTGCGCATCACCACCGAGATCGATGCCGAGGCACACGTCATGGTGCGCGTCGCCGACAACGGTGCCGGCATTTCGCCCTCGCTGCTGGGCAAAATCTGGGACCCGTTCTTCACGACGAAAGAAGAGGGCGTGGGCACGGGGCTGGGATTGAGCGTGGTGCACAGCATCGTGACCGAGCATGGCGGCGTGGTGGACGTGCACAGCGAGATGGGGCGCGGCACCGAGTTCACGGTGCGGCTGCCGACGGTCAACGCGCCGGACGTGGAGCCGCCGGTCGTGACGGCTGAAATTGCGGTGCCCGGGCCGGAGAGCACGCCGATCGGTCGCGCGCTGGACATCCTCGTGGTGGACGACGAGGCGGCGATCATCAGCTTCCTGACGCGGTTCCTCACTTCACGCGGGCACGCCGTCGTCGGCGCGAGTGACGGCATGCGTGCACTGCGCATCGCGGAGCAGGTCACATTCGACGTCGTAATCTGCGATCTCTACATGCCCGAGATGGACGGTGTGGAGCTGATCCGCCGCATGCGGATGCTTCCGACCTGCAGCGGCACGCGGTACGTGATGAGCTCGGGCGACGGCGCCGGGTTGCCGATGATGGGTCGTGCCGCGGCACTCGACGCCGACGGGCTGCTGGCGAAGCCATATACGATCGATGAGCTGGTACGCGTGGTGGAGGAGACGGTAAAGCGGTGACTTCGCGGTTCACGGTCGACGTGTGTGGC
>ENA-OFCF01001249-OFCF01001249.1-metagenomes-genome-assembly--contig:-NODE-1249-length-10013-cov-2.384415_pt1 | contig 10013 bp, 7 predicted proteins | sample MGYA00153387_OFCF01 | MGnify analysis MGYA00153387 | reverse complement strand
CCCCCCCCCCCCCCCGCGAACTGTGACTCCTACAACCCGGCGGCTCTGCCGTCATACGTTCTTCCATGCCCGTCCAAGTCGTTTACTTCCCCGTCAGTTCTTTCGGGGATGCACACGCGAATCAGCGACCAGCGCATCTTCCTGGTCCGAAAGTTCCAACTCGGAGTCTTCGAAACCCTGCAAAGAATCGCAGAATCCGGCATGGAAACGCACCTTGGATATCGCCTTGGTGCTGCTGATCCTGCCGATTGTCGTTTTTCTTGCCTCTATCGTCTATTGCTGGATTAAGGCGTTTTCGCCGGGTCCGGTGCTATTTCGGCAGACCCGCATGGGCCGCAATGGCAAGCCGTTTACAATTTTCAAGTTCCGTAGCATGAGGCTGCAGGCTTCGACTCAGGTCCATGAGGCCCACGTCGAGCACTTGATCAAATCCAACATGCCGATGACCAAATTGGACAAGATGGGGGATTCAAGGCTGATCAAGGGCGGTTGCCTGATTCGAAATTCAGGCCTCGATGAGCTTCCGCAGTTCATCCACGTTCTGACCGGTGAAATGAGTCTGGTGGGTCCGCGGCCATGCCTACTCAGGGAATTTGAGCTGTATGAGCCATCCCAGCGTCATCGCTTTTCCGTGCAACCCGGTCTTACCGGAAAGTGGCAGGTCAGCCGCACTGCTGCCACCACCTTCATTGAAATGGTCAGGATGGATGACGATTACGTAAACCAGCTTTCCCCGCTAACAGATTTAAAGATTATTCTAAAAACTCCGCTTGCCCTTCTCATGCAGATGAAGACTTGCGGCAATTCTAAATCCCAGCGATCCGACACACAGCCAAGCTCCATACGTCTAGCGCGCAGGGAATCCCCAATGGTGTTAGCACTCTCGACGAGCGCCACTCGGAAATTGGCTGATTAAATATGAGCCATGGCGTGTCCATCGGCGTGGTCGGCCTCGGTTACTGGGGGCCGAATCTTGCCCGTAATTTTGACCAGTTACAGGGCTGTAACTTGTCGGCATTGTGTGATATTGACTTTGTCCGTTTGGAAAAAATGCGTCCCCAATATCCGGGCGTGGCACTGTTCTCAAGCTTCGAGGCAATGGTGCAGGATGCAGATCTCGGTGCGGTGGTGGTGGCCACGCCGGTGCCTCACCATTTTCGAATTGCCAAGGCCGCTCTACTTGCTGGCAAACACGTGCTGGTGGAGAAGCCCTTGGCTTCAAGCGTAGCCGAGTGCGAGGAACTGATTGAATTGGCGCATAGTCGAGGACTCACCCTGATGGTTGGGCACACGTTCCTATATTCGGCACCCATCCAGCTGATAAAGAAGATCATTGACTCCGGCGACCTTGGGGAAATCCGCTACATTAACAGCCAGAGGCTTAATCTCGGGTTGTTTCAAAAGGATATTAACGTCGTTTGGGATTTGGCTCCTCATGACATTTCCATCATCCTACACTTATTGGGCCGGACGCCAGATTTCGTCAATTGCCAGGGAAACGCTCATATCACGCCAGGGATCGAGGATGTTTCTAACCTTTCATTGAGTTTTCAGTCCGGCCAGTTTGCGACGATCCAGAGCAGTTGGCTGGAACCCCGAAAGGTCCGACAGATGACCATTGTCGGTACTCGGAAGATGATTGTCTACGATGACATTGAGCCTATGGAAAAGATCCGGATCTACGACACCCGAATCGAGCGTCCACCCCACTATGACAGCTTCGGTGACTTCCATTACGCCTATCATTATGGAGACAGCTTTATACCCTACATTGAGCAATCAGAGCCGCTGCGCCAGATGTGCCAGCATTTCATCAGTCGGGTTCTTGACGGGGGTCCATCTCTGAGTTGCGGTGAAAAGGGCCTTGAAGTGTTGAGAATTTTAGAGGCCTCCTCCCAATCGTTGAAGTTAAAAGGAGCAGCCGTCAATGTAGCGACTCCGATTGTGATCCGCCCGGCAGCAGCTGCGACGAATAGAGTCGCCACTGCAGTTGAAGGAAAGCATAACGGATCCTATGCTGCGATTCCCTCCTGACGTGTATTTGAAATGAGATGTGAAACCCGCCGGTTTCTTAAACTTCTTTGGCTGCGTGATTGGAGACGAGACGGAGATTAAACCTTCGATAAAAATTAGAAAATTACTGTGTTAGGTAAGTAATGTGAAGTCTCTAATAATCCCTCCACCTATGAAAAAGCGTCGATTGAAGAGAAAGTTTTCACTGGTCACGGTATTACGTCGATGCCATTCGATCTAGAGCGCTTCACCCTGAATGCCAGCGCACGTTGGTCGGACGCGCTGTCTTGATTGAATCGAGTATTAGGCGACTTGGTGGTATTACCATCGTCGGAAAGTCTTTATTCGGAACTGTGAGCGTGGTGACTATCAATTTCGCTGCTGGCTCAACGGTAGCCGGAAACCCCGCGCGAATGCTTGGCTTTATTGATATCGGTGCCGATGGACGTTCCATTTCTTGATTTAAAGGCGCACCATGCCCACCTGCGCGGTGAGTATACAGCCGTCATCGATGAGGTAATTGACGCATGCGCCTTCGCGGGCGGTCCTTTTGTGACCCGCTTCGAAGAGGATTTCGCTCGTTACTGCGGGGTGAACCATGCAGTGGGTGTTGGCAGCGGCACGGATGCGCTCTGGCTGGCGCTGCTTTCCCATGGAATCGGTCCAGGCGACGAGGTGATCACGGTGCCGATGACCTTCATCGCCACGGTGGAAGCTATCAGCCGCACTGGAGCCATCCCGGTTTTTGTGGATATCGATGAGACGACCTACACCCTTGATCCCGCAGCACTCGAGAGTGCGGTCACTGCTAGGACCAAAGCGATCTTACCCGTGCATTTATTTGGGCAGATGGCCGATATGGAGCCCATTCTCGCATTTGCCGGACGGCACGGTCTTTTCGTGATTGAAGATGCCGCTCAGGCGCATGGAGCCACCTATCAAGGAAGGCGGGCCGGGAGCCTCGGCGCGGCCGGGTGTTTTAGTTTTTACCCGGGTAAAAATCTCGGTGCTTTTGGCGAGGCCGGCGCGGTGACAACCAATGATGCCGAACTTGCCAGCCAGATGCGGGTCTTCCGCGATCATGGGCAAAGGAGCAAATATCAGCACTCAGTGGTCGGTTGGAATTGCCGGATGGACGGCATCCAAGCAGCGGTTCTCCGCTTGAAATTACGCGAACTTGACCACAACAACGCCAAACGTCGTGAAATTTCGGCTCGGTATTCCGAGGCCTTCGCCGGAATTTCTGACATTGTGTGGCCCGTTTGTGATCCCAAGGGTATTTCCGCCCACCATCTCTATGTAGTCCGGGTGCCGGACCGTGATGGACTGATGAATTCGCTGGCGAAAAAGGGCGTCGGCACCGCCATTCATTATCCGATTCCGGTCCACCTTCAGGAAGCGTATCGCTTTTTAGGACTTGCTCCGGGATCCTTTCCAATTTCAGAGCGCTGTGCAGACGAATTTGTTTCCCTACCGATGTATCCTGAACTCACTTCGGCTCAAATTAACAAGGTCGTCGATGCCGTGGTAGAGACGTTAGGTGCTGCGCTCCCTGCATGATGCATGCTGGTTTCTACCCGTTCATCCGTGCCATTGAAAGAAAATGGCCCATCCCCCTCTCACCATGCGACTTGTAAGGTCGCAAGCCGCAGGGGTCACGATTGAAAGGATCGATCCTCTCGCAGACGGCTGTTGGGATGGATTCGTTAGTAATCGCGCGGATCAATCGATTTTCCATCATTCCGCCTGGGCGCGCGTGTTATCGGAAACTTACGGACACCAACCTTTTTACCTCAAAGTTTCAGTCGATGGAACGGAGGCCGCGCTAGTCCCCTTGATGGAGGTAAGCAGTCGTTTTACCGGACGCCGCGGCGTCTCACTCCCGTTCTCGGATTGCGCGGGGCCTTTGTGGAGCGAGGCCAGTCTGGCTCCCGGGGTCTATGCGGCGCTGCTGGAACTCGCTGCTGCTAAAAAATGGAAACGCTTGGAGATCCGTGGCGGCCTGATCTCCCCCGCTGGTGCAAAACCGTTCCAGACCTATGACAGCCATCATCTGGACCTCCGGCAGGGCACGGCATCCCTTTTTCGGAATCTCGATGGCTCCGTGCGACGCGCCATTCGCAAGTCGGAATCCAGCGGCATCGAAATCACCGTAGAACGCAGTTTGAAGGCGATGGTCGAATTCTATCAGCTCCATGGCCGCACCCGCAGGCGACACGGGCTCCCCCCCCAGCCACTTAAATTCTTCTGCAACATTGCGAGGCATCTCGTGGAGCGCGATCTCGGTATCATCGTAATGGCCAAGCTTGCGGGTGTGCCGGTCGCCGGCGCGGTTTTCCTTCATTCCAGCAAACGGGCAATCTACAAATTTGGTGCTTCGGACACTGATTATTGGCCCTTGAGGCCCAATCACGGAATTATGTGGGCAGCCATCTGTGAGCTGGTGGGTTATGGGTGCGAAGAGCTCCAATTTGGCCGCACTTCGCCAGCAGACGCCAGCTTGGCCCGTTTCAAACTTTCCTGGGGTTCCAATGTTCGTTCGCTACCCTATTTCCGCCATGGTCTCCAAGCGGATGCCTGGCTGTCCTCGGCTCGCCTTCCCGCCGAAAGCCATCCTTTGATATTCGGACATCTCCCCATCGCCTGCAATCGTCTTGCCGGCCGCCTGATTTATCCCCATCTGGACTAGCAAGTAATCCCCCCAAAACGTTTATGAAGCCTCAAACCAAAGCTCCCGCTCCGACCAGTGGGTTCGGGATTCACGATGTGATTTACATCGTGTTCAAACATAAGTGGAAGATCATCCTGCTTTCCCTGATTGGGTTTGGTATTGCTGGAGTCATGGCATACCGCACCATGAAGGACCCGACTTATCAGTCTGTTGCCAAACTCATGGTCCGCTATGTGGTGGAGCGCACGACAGTGGATCCAGAAGCGGGGGAGCGGATGATGAGCGGGGGTTTGGGAACTGAGTTCGAGATCCTCACCAGCCGCGATACTGCGATCGAGGTGGCCGAGGCTGTCGGGCCTCAGAAACTCATGCCCGGGGCACCTACGCCTCCCACAGCCGCCGAAGCGGCTGGAGCAATCCAAGAGGGTCTCGAGGTGGAGTTTCCTCCCGGCACGTTCAACATGATGTATCTGAAATTTCGAAGTTCGGATTCCAGGCTGGCCACCGAAGTGCTGAACCAAGTCATTCAAACCTATTTTAAAAAGCACTTGGAATTCCACCGGTCGACCCAAGCATTCGCCCAGGTCTCGAAGCAGACAGATGAGGCCCGCAGCAAGCTTCGGCTGACTGAAGAGGAGATCAATCAGCTAAAGGAGAAATCCGGAGTGCTTACGATCGACGAGACCATGAAAGAGTTCGAGTCGAGAAGACAGTCCATCCGTGAAAATCTGTTGGAGGCTCAATCCCAATTGGCGGAACAAACGGCAAAAGTGGGTTCCTTGCGAAAGGATCCCCCGAAGCCATTGGCAGCCATCGGGACCCCGCCTGACTTGGCAAATGGTGAAGAGATTGCGCCAACGAATCCAGTAGCCGCTCGCGAAGAGGTCGAAGCCAAACGCGCCCGCACCCTTGCGGTGAGCGATTATAACAGTATCGCCCGCCGCTTGAATATGCTGCAGGAGCGCCGTGATGAATTACTGGTGAGCCGTAGGCCAAATGACCCGATGGTCCTTTCATTGGACCGCTTGGTTTCCCAAACCCAAACTAGGAGCCTGGATCTCGTGGAACTCTATCCCGAGTTGGCGGGAAAAGTAGCGGGTAGCAACAATCGCAACAGTCAGACGATAACTCCGGTGTTGAGTCTCGAGGAGGAAGTGGCAATGGAGTCCGCCTACAAGGCGAGGCAGGGATCCGTGATTGCCCAGGTGAAAGCGCTGGATGCCGAAGTGACTAAAATCTCATCACTCGGCTTCCAGTTGCAGGATCTCGAGCGCCGCCGCAGCCTTGAGGAAGAGAAATACCGGTATTTTCAATCCAGTCTCGAAAAGGCGCGGTTGGATGAAACTCTGGATCCAAGCAAAATGCCTAACATTAGCATCGTTCAGAGTCCCACGCCGCCTAGCAAGTCCATCGATCAAAAGGCATTGAAGTTGATCATCGGCATCGCCTTCTCGGGACTTGCGGCCGGCCTCGCGCTTGCCTTCCTGATTGAAATGGTGATCGACCGCCGGGTGTCCAGACCGGTTGAGATCCATTCGCGGCTCCAACTCCCCCTGATGTTATCCATCCCATATATCCGCTCAAAGGATAGCATCGCCAAAATTACGGGAGGCCGTCTAGCGCTTGATGCACCGGCGGGTGAAGGGACGCGAATGATAGTATCTGGTTTAACCTTGCGGGAAGAATCGCTTTCAGCGGATAAAGCCGGCGAGCACTTTATTTCTCCTTACGCGGCCGCCATCCATGACCGGATCGTCTTTAACTTCCAGGTCAATAACATCAACCACAAGCCGAAGCTCGTCGCCCTCACCGGCCTGTCGGGTGGCGCCGGCACCTCGACAATCGCCGCCGGTTTGGCCAAGGCATTTGCTGAGACCCGCGGTCAGAAGGTTTTGCTGGTCGATTTGAATTCTGAGCCTGACGCCTCAGCTTCCCACCCTGCGGAGTCGCTTTTCAAGGCTCTCGAGTTTTCGCGGAGCGAACCTTTCCGCAAGGCTTCGAAAAACCTATTTTTTGCGGGTGCTTCAACCCGCAGGGATTTGAAGAATTCTCACGCGTTGGCCCCTTCAGCCCTTCGGGAACTCATGCCCCACCTCGTGAAAAGCGATTTTGACTACATCATCTTCGACATGCCGCCCATCAGTCCTACCAGTCCGACGCTTACCATGGCCGGCTTCATGGACAAGGTATTGTTGGTGCTGGATGGCGACAATACCACCCGTGAGCATTTGAGCTGGGGCTACACCGAGCTTGAGCGCGCCAAGGCGGACGTATCTTGCATCTTCAACAAAGCGAGAAGCCATGCACCTCGATGGGTCCAGGGTGAAGTGTAGAATCTTTGCGAATCCATCAAACTCACATTGAGGTCTTATCAGTTGCATGCTTGAAGTTTCCGGATCGTTCCTGAACAGGTTTTACTATAGTGTAAAACCTTTCGTACCCCGCAGTCTGCGGTGGGCCTTGCGGCGGAGAAGAGCTGTCCGCATCCGCGAGCGGAATACCGGGATCTGGCCGATCAATGCAGCGGCCGGGGCCACACCTGCGACTTGGCCAGGGTGGCCCGATGGCAAGCGATTCGCAGTCGTGCTCACCCACGATGTCGAAAGCGGAGCGGGCCTTAGGAAAGTTAGAAACCTTGTGGAACTGGAGCGATCGTATGGCCTTCACTCATCCTTTAACTTTATACCGCAAGGCAGCTACGATGTGCCGGACGCACTTCGGGCCTGGCTGGCGGAAGAGGGTTTCGAAGTGGGAGTGCACGATCTTTATCATGACGGGAAGCTCTACCATTCCAGGAGCGGTTTCCGCGCGAAAGCGGAGAAGATCAACCGTCATCTCCGCGAATGGGGTGCCGTTGGCTTCCGCTCCGGATTCATGCTCCGCCAGCTCGATTGGCTGCACGACTTGGACGCGGAGTATGATGCCTCCACCTTCGATACGGATCCTTTCGAACCCCAGCCAGAGGGATGTCGGACGATATTCCCCTTTTTCGTCCCGGATCCTGATCGCCCTGCTGGTGCAGGCTACGTGGAGCTTCCGTATACGCTGCCCCAGGATTCCACCCTCTTCTTACTTCTAGGCGAGCGTTCAGCTGAAATCTGGCTGCGGAAACTCGATTGGATTGCCGCACACGGCGGCCTCGTCCTCGTAAACATCCACCCGGACTACACCGACTTCGACCGCTCGGATTTCGCCCATTTTCGCTACCCCGTATCCTTGGTTGCCGATCTGTTTCAGCACCTTGAGAGCCAATACGCCGGCCAATATTGGAACCCCTTGCCCAGGGAACTCGCCGCATGGTTTCGCAATTCTTGTGAAGTTGGCGCGGTGGTCTCTCGGGATTCCTGATCTCACGGAAATGTCGCTTAAGTCATGATCCGTCTTCGTCATAAAATGCTGATCCGCGCGATGCGGCTGTTGGATCAGGTAGTCTTGGTCGTCACCGCTCTGGCTGTCATTTATTACCGTCCTGGCGCGGCTTCCCTCGAAGCCCGCACTCCTGTGTTGCTGCCGGGTCGGGTGTCGGATACCGTGGCGATGTTGATTCTCGCCATCGGCTGGGTCGCGATTTTCGATTACTGTGTCCGCTACAAGGGCGACCGACTCGTCGGCTTTCGCATCCAGTTGAAGAACCTGATAAAGGCGACCACTCTTGCCGCGTTCTGGTTCCTTATCATCAGTGCTGCATTTGCCATCAGCAGCGTCGACACCATCGGAATCGCTGTCTTCTGGGTGGTCATCACCGGCATCGGATTACTAACCCGCTTCGGTTTCAAGGTCATCCTGATGAGTGCCCGCAAGTCGGGCTACAACTACCGCTATCTCCTGATGGTAGGGGCCAATGCCCGTTCCTTCGAGTTCGCCCACAAGGTATGCAACCGCCCGGAGCTCGGTTACAAATTGGTTGGTTTTGTCGCTGAATCCGAGGAATCCAAATTGGCATGGGAAACGGAAGGGATCAGAGGGAAAGTGATCGGGACCGTCGATGACATCCGCAGCATTTTGGAACGGGAACGCGTGGATGAAATGTTAGTCTGCCTGTCGGTCGAGGCGAAGTTTCGGACGCTCACCAGCATCATCGCGAACGCCCGTGATCTTGGTATCGTCTTGCGAATCGTCCCCGAAACCTCGGAAGGTGCCCTCCTCACGAAACTTCACATCGAGGAGTTCGAAAATGAGTTTGTCATTACTTTCTTCCGCGAGCAACTCCTCCTTCAACTGCTTGCCAAACGGGTGATTGATATCGGCGTGTCTGCGGTGACTCTCATGTTGATGGCTCCGGTGATGGCACTCACTGCCCTGCTGATCAAACTCACCAGCCCCGGCCCCGTCTTTTTCGCTCAGGATCGGGTGGGAATGAACCAACGGAGATTCCGACTCTACAAGTTCCGCTCCATGGTGGTGGATGCGGACGAGCGCAAAAAGGAACTCGCCCACCTCAACGAACTCGACGGGCCAGCCTTTAAAATGGGCAACGATCCACGAATCACCCCCCTCGGCCGCATCATCCGCAAGACCAGCATCGACGAGCTGCCACAGCTCTTCAATGTTCTCAGGGGCGAAATGAGTTTGGTTGGCCCGCGGCCGCCGCTGCCGGATGAAGTCAGTAAATACGAATGGCTTTTCCGACGCCGCCTCTCCGTGAAACCTGGCATCACCTGTGTCTGGCAGGTCAGCGGCCGCAGCGGGACCACGTTTGACGAGTGGATGAAAATGGACAAACAGTACGTCGAAAACTGGTCGCTCCTGCTCGATTTCAAGATCCTTCTCAAAACCATTCCGGCGGTCCTTCTTTGCCGTGGAGCTTCCTAATCCGTCAATGATTCCAGGCAGACCGAAAATCGTCGCACTTTCGTCCGGCGGCGGCCACTGGGTCCAGTTGCTCAGGCTCAAACCTGCCTTCGAAGATACAAATCTGATTTTCGCGACGGTCCATGAAGGTTATCGGGCGGATGTCCCCGGCCATGAGTTCCGCGTGATCCAGGATGGCAACCGTTCACAAAAGATCGCCCTGCTCAAGTCTGCTTTTTCCATCCTTTTCCTGCTCCTCGTCGAGAAACCGGACATCGTGATTTCCACCGGTGCAGCCCCGGGATATTTCGCCATCCGATTCGGCAAGCTCCTCCGCATGAAAACCATCTGGGTCGACAGCATCGCCAACGCCGAGGAGCTTTCGATGTCCGGCCGCAAAGCGGGTCGCTGCGCCGACCTTTGGCTCACCCAATGGCCTCACTTGGCCGCCGAGGGCGGGCCGAAGTGTTTTGGAAACGTTCTTTAGGATCCCGGTGCTTCTAACTTTCAACTGTCCGCTCCTCGCTCTCAACTTTCA
>ENA-OFCF01001248-OFCF01001248.1-metagenomes-genome-assembly--contig:-NODE-1248-length-10017-cov-1.828448_pt1 | contig 10017 bp, 6 predicted proteins | sample MGYA00153387_OFCF01 | MGnify analysis MGYA00153387 | reverse complement strand
ATCATGCAGTATAGCGCCCTTCTTTGCAATATCAACATCAAACTTATGAGCATATTTGTGGGCAAATAATTGTATTGCGATCAGCGAATGTCCGCCCAGATCGAAGGAATTGTCATTAATACCAATCGGTTGTACGCCCAAAACTCGTTCCCAAATTTGGATGAGCTGAAGTTCTAACTCGTCGCGAGCAGGTACGATCGTCGAATTTGTCCAACTAGGTTCTGGGAGCCTCTTTCGATCTAGCTTGTGATTGGGTGTGAGCGGTAAAGCATCCAATATTTCAAACGCCGACGGCATCATATAATCGGTTAATTTGGTTTTGAGAAACGACCGCAAATCGCTAATATTAATTGACGATCGATTTGGAACGATATAAGCCACAATAATTTGCTCGCCCAAGCGATCTTTCCCAACTACGGCTGCTTGTTTGAGATCGGGATGTTGCATCAGCACAGTTTCTATTTCTTCAATTTCTACCCGCATCCCCCGAATTTTTACTTGGAAATCTTGACGACCGACAATTTCCAAATTTCCATCGGGTAAATAACGCGCTAAGTCACCTGTTTTGTATAGTCGTTGTTTATCAGTTGTAAATGGGTTCGGGATAAACTTGCGATCGGTTAATTGCGGATTATTTAGATATCCCCGCGCCAAACTTGTCCCCGCAATATGTAATTGACCTGTTGCTGCTCCCGCTACTGGCTCTAATCGATCGTTGAGTAGATACAGTTGATTGTGCGGGTAAGGGGAGCCTACGGGCGCGTATCCGTCCTGTCTGTCGAAGTCATCGGGAATCGGATAAGCACAAACTCCAATTGTTTCGGTTTGACCGTAAATATTGACGATCTCAGGTGGCTGTGGAAACTTGCTTCGCACCTGCTGCAATAGTTGAGATGTTAATAATCCTCCTGAAAATATCAGTAATCTCAGCGCGGAATCAATCCGCTCCTGTTCGATCTCGGCTAGACTGATGAGCAAATAATTCCAGACAGAAGCGACTGTATCAAATACTGTAATCTGTTCAGTCTGGATTAGTTCTAGTAGACTGCGTAAATTACTGGTATTTTGTTTGGAACTAATCACTACTTTTGCACCTTGAGCTAAAGGTAATAGTAATTGTCTAATTGAAGAGGAAAAAGAAAAGGAGGCTGAGAGTAAATAAACATCATCAGGTTGAATTTTGACAACTTCATCGATCGCTTTGAGGTAGCATTCAACCTGAGCGAGGGTAATTTGGACACCTTGGGGATTACCTGTAGAGCCAGAGGTGTACATGATGTAAGCTAGATTGTCGGGTGTTGTTTCCGCTGCTGTTAATTCCTCACTTTGTCTAGCTACTTCATCCCATTGTGTATCTAGTAAAAATAAATTTATGCCTACAGTGGTAATATCTGCGGCTAAGTGCGATTGAGTCAAGATCAGTTGGATGTTTGTGTCTTCCAGGATCGATGTCAATCTTGCTTGGGGATAAGCTGGATCTATGGGTACAAAAGCTCCACCAGCTTGGAGTATACCCAAAATAGCGATCGCGGTATCGATCGAGCGTTCTGTATAAATGCCAACGAGGACTTCCGGTTTTACACCTTGCTGGCGAAGATAGTTGGCTAACTGGTTGACTTTACTATTAAGTTGTTTATATGTTAATTGTCCAACTGCATCTTTAATCGCGATCGCTGCCGATCGGTGTAATTGGGTTGGTATAAATTGATGAATAGACATTTTCTTGCTGAAGAGATAAGATTTAGTACGAACGGAAATTTCTCAGCTTAAATATCAGTGCTGATGCAAAATTGAATCATTTGGATAGTTATTGAAAGCAGCTCTTAGGTGAGAGCGGGATTTCAGGTTAGAGCAAATATCCAAATAACTTTGGGTAGGTATTAATTCAGGGCGTGCTGAGTCGTATGTTATGAATCCTAAAATATTCGCGATTAATTGTCAATAAGTCTCAAGCTAACGATCGATAATCAAGCAATATAGCGGAGTAATTCATTTATAGAATTGTGTTTCATGTCTGCCGATTAAACCTGCAATGGTACCGCAACCTCGATAAATAGAGCGCAGAGCTAAAACAAAAACATGTTGCCCTTGAAACAACGAAGGGGTGAGTTGAACTAAGCCAATTACGATTAATCCCATCCCCTTGATCGTCCGAATCGCTTGGATTTTAACTGAAGGGTATAGCTCTCGCTCCAAGAGACTATGAGTGCACCAACTTCGATAACCACGCTCAAGAATATATTTTTTAGTGGTGCGAGTCTGGGGAATAGATTCATAAACGATCGCCTCATCCGCCCACACCATCTTAGATCCTGCTTGGTAAAGTCGCATAAATAAATGCGAATCTTCTCCCCCAGTCAGTGCGAAACGTTCGTCGAAAGGTTTACCGAGTTTCCGCAAAATTTCACCGCGAACTAGGGAATTATTAGTAAAGGCAACTTGAATTAGATGTCCGGTAGGATAACGCGTTAGATCGAAAAATTGTCCCTGCTGCACCCAATTGGGTACATCTTTATCTAAGAACCGAGTAAATACTGGCCCAGCTACTACATCTGCATCATATTTCTGTTGCACCATAAGGAGTTGTTCCAGCCATTGCGGATCTGCAACCTCATCATCATCGATCGTCACTATAAAATCTGCCTGTTTTGAAGCGCAGGAAAAGGCATGATTGCGGGCATAAGAAATACCCCGCTGAGGCTCTATTTCACAGATTAGCGACCATTTAAATGACTCGATCTGTTCGCAAAAGTCACAAGCCGCAACAGTTACATCGTTATCGATAACTATAACTTCGATCTCTGGTAGTTCGATCTGCTTGAACTCCAACCGATCGAGACTAGCGATTAATTGTTTGAGTCCTTCTGGACGTTGATATGTGATGATGCAGATCGAAACTAACATAAACTATTATCCTAAAAACTTCGAGATCGACTGTATAAGTCAAGATATCGCTTACCAATAACCGATATTATTTCCGTTCCGCATAGCGCGATTAGCTTGAAAAAAGACAATTAAGTTGACAAATAATGCGATGGCAGCAACTGGGAACAAGAGTATTGCTTTAGGTAAGGGATGATATTTAAGACCTTCAAAGCGGGAAAATAACCAGGCATTGGGAATTATCCACCATCTTTTTTGAGTGAGAATGTCTGCAAATAAATGGTTGAGCCATAATGGATCTTTATCGTTCATCTGTTCGATCGAGGTACCTGCATCAAGTTTACCGTGACAATTTTTTTCGAGATATTCAAATAAATAGTGGTTGATTGTCCTACCAATGATGACACATTTTTCATGCCGCAGCAGCCGTTGAGGATCGGTCAAGGCTTCAAAGCTGTGGGAGGCATTGGGAGTACGCACAATCCGATCGAGGATTGGGACTGAAGTGAAATTACTATTGCGAATCATCATCGTTAAGAAGCCATCTTCTAGGACGATCCCCCGTGGCATCCAAATTTGGCGCAACACAGCAGCACGACCACAGTAAAACTGACCGCAAATCCAGACCTCGTAATCATTCAGAGCCGAGGCTGAAACTAGGACTGAGAGCTTTTCGATCGGATTTTTATTTGGTTTGGAGACGATATCTTTAGTTGGCGTGTCCACAGCAATCTGAGCGGCGGGGTTTTGTGCTAGGGTGTCGAGCGTATTCCGCAGTGTGTGGATTTCCAGAAATTGGATATCAGCATCCATCAAGAACAGGTAGTCCGCAGTAGGGTCGGAAAATTTATGCACGTATTGATTCCAAGCATTGCTTTTGCCTGCTTCGGCAACTTCAGCTACCGATGAGTGGAGCTGAGGATGAGCGGAGTGCCCAATTAATGCTGCTAGTAGATTGCGCGCTACTTCTGCCGTATTGTCGCTACAGCCGTTGGGGACGACCACGATTTCGATCGCAATTTGGGAGTCGGGATCGGTGAATAAACTCTGCTCAAATAATGACTGCAAAGTCAGACCGATCGATTCAGACTCGTTATAAGCAAGGATACCAATACTAATTTTCATAGATATGCCAATGAGTAACACAAGCATTTCATTGTAGCAATTATACCAATTCTAATGTTTAGTCGATCGGCAATAAAACGGTCAACCAATTTTAGAACCAAATAGCTGACCGACGGCTGTGCCAACATCTCGATCGAAATCTTTTCGCCGCTGCTGCGACCAAGCCAGTGCAGATTGCCGCTGCTGGTCGATTGCGGGCATAGAGATTAACTCGCACGCTTGCTTGGCAAAGTCCTGGGGTTCAGATGCCACCCTGACAGATGCGGGGTAATCGACGATCCCTCGCAGTGCCGTGGGAGTTGCGACGATCGATCCACCGCGAGAGATCGCCTCTAGAGTTTTGATTTGAATACCACCGCCACCGACGACCGGAATTGCCATCACCTTTGCTTGGCTGATAAATGCTCCAGCATCAGGCACAAACCCGCAGTACCGGACATTCGGATAGCGTTGCAACCAATCAGCCCCTTTACCCGCCACTTGAATGGAGATAGTTGTGGGCAAGTGAGGATAGACAGACTCAAAAAACCACTTGAGACCATCCTGATTTGGCTGCCATGTCCAGGTGCCCAATAGACCGAGATCGTAGCTAGTCTCAGCGACGTCGGTGCGGATGACTTCATCAGTGGGGACATTCAGGACTTTTACCCGATCTTTGTCCGTCACATTGGCAAAATAGGCAGCATCATGAGCTGTAAGTGTCCAGACTAGATCCGCACTCGATCCTAGTCGATCCTCCATCGCTTTGATTAATTTAGATTCGCGCTGATAGACCTTTTTTAAAATGGGATTTGTTGTGCGTTGGATCTGTTCCAGATACAGCTCATGCTCGATATTATGACTGACAAATACGAGTTTTGTTTTGCCTAGTGGCACTTGCAGCCAGCCGAGCTGGGCATGATCGATCGTCACAATGTCATAATCCGATCGGTCTAAAAGTTCCGTAACTTTAGCTAGATAAGCCTTGGAGTAGTACTTTTGGGCAGAATAGGGAAATCCCTTAATATAGCTAGATAGCAGCCAAATTAAGGGATAGTACTTAGCCGCTTCTGTCTCGATGTAGCGTTCGCCGATCGAGATTTCGTTATAATTTTCTTGGTAATGTCCCGATCGTGGTTTGTATCCTAAGATTGATACTTGATGACCATTATGAATGAGTGAGTCGATCATCTAGTAGTAGAACTCTGGACCAATGCTATAGCAATCTTAAATCAGATCGCTGGTATTAAACATTGGTGCGTTACGGCAGCAGCCCAACACCCTACATCAACTTAGCTTTTCATTTAAGATTGCTATAAATGTACTGAAATATCATCTCGTCAGATTGCTTGGTACAGATTTAAATTTTGGGGTTAATCCGATTTTCTGCCGCAGTACCAGGAAGATGAAGCGAGGATTGCCAATAACATAACGTCGCCAGAGACGTTTTGGCTCGACGAGTAGCCGAAATAGCCACTCTAAACCGTTTTCCTGCATCCAGACTGGTGCTCTTTTGACCATCCCAGCAGTGAACTCAAAACTTACTCCAATCCCGATGGAAACTGGTACTTTTAGCCTTTGATAATTAGCATGAATCCATTTTTCCTGTTTGGGCGAACCTAGTCCCACAAATAGGATGTGTGGTGCTGCACTCAAAATCTTTCGATCGATTAAATTAATTTCTGCTGGGTCATTTTCAAAGCCAACAGGCGGGCAATAAGTACCAACTATTTTTAGCCCCAGATAGCGATGTTTGAGAATTTCTGCGGCTCGATCTGCGGCTTCAGGGCGACCGCCCAAAAAGAAGATTCTCAGCGGTTTTGATGCACCCCTTTCACACAATTTTTCAAGTAAATTGCTACCACTTATTTTTTCTGGCAAGGGTGTTCTCAAAAATTTAGCAGCCCAGATGATGGACATCCCATCGGGTATGACTAAGAATGCCTGACGATATATTTTCCTGAATAAGGAATCATCTTGGAGATTGTTAATGTGTTGTGCATTTGGCGTGACAATATATGTGGGGGAGGTTCCAGTAAGTGCTCGATCGATCGTCATCTCTACAACTTCATCAAAGCTATAGCGATCGATTAGAGTACCAACAATATTTATTTTCATCTGTTTTTTAAATTTTAACCAATTTAGTTTTATTTATAATTGACGCAATCTAGAAAAATTGAGGATTCGGCGGTAAAATATTTTTTTTAGTACTCAATATCATTGAGTGACTAACTGTAACAAAAAGCAGCCAATAAATATTATTGTAGCTAAATAATCCCGTTTCGCTGACATTACTAATGACAATGTAAATGAGGATTATCGATGGATATATACTTTCGTCACTTTGGCTAGAGCGAAATTGAGCCAAACTTTTTGCCAAAGTAGATAAGTAACTGATACTAAATAATGCTAGTCCTAATAGTCCTACACCCAGGGTGAGATCTAAAAATCCGTTGTGGGCATGTGGAACGTCCCAAGCAACCGCCAGAGAGACTATGGCTCCATAACTTTCCCAAAACACTCCGTAACCAAAACCCAGCAAAGGACGATTCGATAGTAGATCTAATAAGACATTCCACAAATCGCCACGCCCAGTCAGATCGGAACTTTTGCCGATAAGTGCAAATATCAACTCTGGATTGGGAAGTATTATCACAGCAAAAATCACAATTAATGCTACAACTCCTATTATAGACACAAATTTCAGATGAAACCCTCGTAACTGACTAATTTTGAAGATCGCCAGTGCGCTCGCCATAATTGTCAGATTGACGATTCCCCCAGAAGATCGCGATAGCAATATCATCGCGATCGTTGCACCTAAGCCTAATAATGTGAATGCAGACTGGAGGAAGCTATCGCGCATAGTTCCGGTTGGTATATATTGCTTCAATTTGCCGATGGATCTACTTTTTAGACCGATTATTTTAGTTTCGCCTTCTTGTCTAGACTGCATTAAAAAGACGATCGCACCCAGTGACATTAGTCTACCCAGTTCATTTTTATGAGTATATATTCCTCGCCAAGCTCCGTCATGAATTGCGCCCATAACTCCATATTGAGGTATCGCAATGACAAAAATAATCGATAGTATAACGATCGCCAAGAATGTATTTCTAAGTAAAATTAGCTGTTCTTTTAATGTGTACCGATTGGCTAAATAAATCCCAAATATAGTAGTACCAACTAAAGCTATCGAGCGTGATATTGTCTGAGCTGGCAACTCCGACCAGATCGTGGAAATAACTGTCAATCCTACTAATAATGAGACATGTATATTCCTCAAAAAAATAATAGTTATTTTTGTAGACTTATCGCTCATTCTCATCAGCAGGATCGAGGATATTATATATGTAACGTAAAACAGAATTTGCTTTACTACAAATAGCTTTTCGTTAGCACTAATGGTCATGTTATAAACGCCATCACCTTCGCTGAAGCCATCAATCGCAACGATATCTAAAACTCCTCCGGTATAAAGAATTAATGACAAAATTACAAATAAATATTCTAGAGACGCGATTATTTTTTTAATCATAACTATATAAAGACTAAATTTGAATTAAAAACGTCCAGTAATATTTTGCCTAATGACGGCTAAACCACCAAATTGATGAACCAGGATTAAGACAGCTACTAAAATATAAAATATAATATTAATAATTAAGCTCGATCGCAAATTAAGATTAAATAGTTGGAGAACTAATAATAAAACTAACATCAACCCAGTAATCAAGACTGGACGACGCAATACTCTGAACATGTCGATTTTGAATAGATGCTTGCGGATCGCATAAGTAGATATTCCACAGCTACACAAAGACATTGCTACTCCCATCCAAGCTGCACCTATTAATTGATATTTGGATATTAAAAATATACCCAATAATCCACCTGAAATAGTTGTGATAACTACTTCCATTAAATTATATTTTTCCATTCTATTGGCTAAAAGCAGGTAATTGAATAGTCGTACTGCGGGAGATAAGACTGCTGATATTGCAATAATCTTTAGGGGAAGTTCTCCTTGAGCAAATTCAGGACGTTTGTACATCAATATTAATAGTTCATATCCGTAATAGAAAAATATACTTGGAACTAATGGTAATGAAATACAAAAGAGGATGTCGAGGAAATTTTCAGTGTTTTCTCTTTGGGCTTTTTTCCCAAGTACTACTAAACTTGACATTCGCGGAAAAACTGCCGAGCATAAACTACTGCAAATAATTTCAAAAGGTTGAAACAGTTGTCTGATTGCACCATAGATGCCGATTAGTACCTCGCTACCCAAGAGCGATATCAATAGAATATCTATTTTGCCAGCAATAACCCCTACACCATCAATAGCAAAAAGTGTTTTAGCCGCATTGAAAGAATCGCTCATGAACTGAAGATCGATCTTCCACTGCGGCTTGACTGTTCGCATTAGTAGTAGCCACTGCAAAATCAAAATTAAGACTTCTGAGAGTACCATGATTGCTGCGACATACTCGATCGCATGAGTCGAATTTAATACTACTAATATCATCGCTCCCACTCGGAGCAGATAAATTGGTGAAGTAGATATAGCAATTAAGTGCATTCTTTCTTGCGCTTGAAAAATTGCTTCGGTAATATTAGAGAGTGCGAATGGGATGACTGATAAGCCCAAAATATAACAGATCGTGGAAGTTTCCGCCGAATAGGGCATGAGAAACACCACGGTCGCTAATAAAATATAAGCAATAATGCTTAAAATAAGTTGTACTAAACTACCACTCACTAAATAAACTGATGCTCTTTCACCTTCTCTAGCCAATTCACGGGTAAATAATGTCCTCAGACCCAGCCCAAAAAAAGTCACAAATACAGAGTAGTAACCGAGTGCCAAGATATACTGTCCGAGCTGGTCAGCCCCTAGATTACGCGCAATCACTGTTGTCAGCGTAAATGTAGAAATACCTTGGATTAACCTATTGCCTAATAGTGATAGAGAATTTACTAGTAGTTGTACTTGTTTCATTCTGAAATGATAAATTATGTAGCTTAAAAAGTCAATTCGCTATTTAGCTAAATCAATAATAATTATTGATAGCGATCGCCAAACAATTCAAAACTTCTGTTATTTAAATCACCAATCTTCTTGAAAAGTTATGCCCGATCGATTTTCCCGACGAAAACTTTTTTGGTTAGGTGGCAGTTTGTTTACTGGTACTGCCGTTACGACTATATTTAGTCCACTTTTAGCTAGTCAACCGCTCCAGCAATCGCCAAAAAGCAGAGTCAACTCTAACATTATTCTCAAACAAAAATCGGTCAGCAAGAAAGCTACCTTTTACACTAGGGGACGGCACCTGTATAGTCCCAACGGTACAAAAGTGATTTTACGGGGTGTAAATTTACCGCTATTCGATGATTGGGGCTTTCCGCAACGCAATACTCTAGCAGAGTTGGCAAAAACTGGTGCTAATGCCGTTCGCATTCAATGGTACAAAAATTATGGGCAACCTACTCGCCCTGCTGTTTCGGTGACAGATTTGGATAAATTTCTGACAAAATGTCGAGTCAGTCAAATTATTCCTATTCTCTATTTGAACGATCTCACATGTAAAGCCGATCCAAATTTGCTCAATAGCGAACTAATGCCTTGGTGGACTTCTGAGCCAGTTTTGACTGTATTAAAAAAACATCAACGTTACCTGATAATTAACCTCGTTAATGAATTAGGCAACTATCGATGGACAGATAATCCCGCCAGCGCATTGACTAGTTTCCAGAATGCTTATCAAACTGCGATCGTCAGGATTCGATCGCATTTACAAGTACCGATTGCGATCGATGCTCCCGATTGTGGCTCATCAATCGAAGTTTTTCCCAAGATCGCCCAAGCCTTAATTAAGAGCGATCCGGCTCACAATCTATTATTTAGCGGACATGCTTATTGGGCGACTTATAATGGTATGTCGCAGATTCAATCGATAATCAATGCCAATATTCCGCTTTTCTTTGGGGAAATCGCTAATAAGCAGGATGAGCAAGTCAATGGCAAAA
>ENA-OFCF01001247-OFCF01001247.1-metagenomes-genome-assembly--contig:-NODE-1247-length-10021-cov-3.747341_pt1 | contig 10021 bp, 9 predicted proteins | sample MGYA00153387_OFCF01 | MGnify analysis MGYA00153387 | reverse complement strand
CCCCGCCCGGCGAGGACCCCGGCACCGACTACCCGTACCAGCTGCTGTCCGGCCCAGCCGGCGACTTCGCCCCTGAACACCTCACGTCCGAGCGAGGCCACGGTCGGACCGAGCAGCGCACCACCCGAGTCGCGCCCGCCGGCGGCGAGCCGGCGATCACCTTCCCCTACGCAGCCCAGGTGTTTCGGGTGCGACGCGACGTCGGCGGACTGGACGGCCAGCGAACCACCAAGGAGATCGCCCACTGCATCACCAGCTTGACCCCCGAACAGGCCAGCCCCGAAGACCTCGCCGGCCTGCTCGATGGCAGCGAGGAACTCGGGCTGATCTTCCCCGTGGATATCCCGCCTCCCGTCGAAGGCTCGGCGCAGGCCGGAGCGGTCGCACTCGGCGCGGGCTTGCTTGATTGGCTCGGCATCACGGGTGACAACTCAGCTTGGGGAAATGGCGTCCGCATCGCCATCCTCGATACCGGCGTCACCGCCAGCCAGGCCTTTGCCAGCTCGATTTCCTCCATCAATCTCGTCGGCCTCCCCACGGATCTATCAAAGCAGAATGGCCACGGCACCGCCGTCGCCTCCATGATCATCGGCCGCGACTCGCTCACCCCGGGCGTTGCGCCTGGTGCCGAGATCGTCTCCATCCGCATCGCCAACGACCTCGGCCAATCAGACAGCTACCTCCTTGCCCAAGGCATCGTCGCCGCAGTCGATGCCGGGGCCAAGCTGATCAATATCTCGCTTGGTGGCTCGGACAGCGCGCTCGTGAAAAACGCCATCGAGTATGCCCGCGTGGCCGGTGCTCTCATCATCGCCGCGTCCGGAAACAACGGCTTGGATCGCGTGAAATTTCCCGCTGCGAACGCCGGCGTAATCGCCGTCGGCGCCGTCGATGCCCTCGGCAATCACCTCGATTTCTCCAACACCGGCAGCGAGGTCGCGATCTCCGCCCCCGGCTTCGGCGTGAACGCCGCCTGGATCGGGAATCAAGCCACCAGCGTCAGCGGCACTTCCTTCAGCACGCCGATTGTCGTTGGCGCGATCGCCGCGCTGATGAGCCAGCCCGGCTCCGCCAAATTGACCGGACCGCAAGCCTACAACCTCCTGCTCGCCTACCTGAACGACGGCGGCGAGGCCGGTGCGGATGCCGCGCTCGGTGGTGGCATGCCCGATCTCGGCCGGGCTTTAAATGGCAAGACCCGCGGCCTCCGCGACGCCGCCGTGGCGTCCCAGCGCGTCCTGCTGCCCACGGCCGGTTTCCCTAATGGCCAGCTCGAAGTGCTCGTGCAAAACCGCGGCACTGAGACTCTCATCAACACCGGCGTGCGCATTTCCACGCCCAGCGGCGTCGTCACCTCGAATATCACCTCTCTCGCCGCTAACGCCGTCAGCACCGTCCGCGTGCCGATCCCACGCATCCAGGACAGCGGCATGCGCTATGAAACCACCGTGAATCTGTCCAATGGCCGCCCTGACGCCAAGCCCTCCAACGACCGCCGTGCGGAAACCTATGTCCCGGCTCGCGGCAAGTAGCCTCTTCCTCGCGCTCTGCCTGCCGCTGTTGGCCGCCACCCCGGCGAATCAACTCGTCGTCTCCGGTAACGCCTGTGGTCCCACCGCCTTGCTCAACGCCTTCCGCTTCGGCAATAAGGACTGGCAGCGCGCCTCCGCCGCCATCGCCGGGGAAACGGACAAGCAGCGCATTTACACCATCATCCGCGAGTCCGGCATGCGGCCTTCCGCCCACTTCACAGGCCGGCCCCGCTGGTCGCGCAAGGGCGTGAACATCGCCGACCTCCGAGACATGGCGAACGAACTCACCCGCGGCCATTTCCTCCCGCAGATGAGCCAGGAAGTGTTCTTCCTTAAGCCCGGCGAGTCCCAGGAAAACCTGCTGCGCCGCGCCCACCAGCGCCTCGCCACCTCGTTCAAGAAGGGCCTTCCGCCCATCGTCAGCCTCCGCCGCTACACCCGCCGCGGCGGCCAGTGGATCGTCCTCGACGCCCACTTCGTCACTCTAACCGCGCTCCCCGCCAAGCTCGACAAGGGCAGCCGCGCCTTTCCCGTCAACTACATCGATCCTTGGGGCGGCAAGCTCTGCCAGGGCAGCATCGCCATCGCGGAGCGCGCCATCCTCGCCGACCAGCCCGCCGGCACGCCATGCCTCGAAGCCGTCTTCACCCAAGCCTCGGTCGGCAAGAAGCTCAGCCGCCCCGGCGAGCCCGGCGGCCTCACCCTCGCCGCCGCGCTCGGCCGCTGGTGACTTGCTTCAAATCGGGATCGACAAGCCCGCGGCCTGCTGCCAAATCCTCCCCCTGAAGACGCCGCTGTGATGGAATGGTAGACATCGCAGACTTAAAATCTGTTGGGAGTAATCCCGTGCCGGTTCGAGTCCGGCCAGCGGTACCTTTGCTAGGTCGCCGGGGCTAGTTTCTGGAGCAGCAAGGCGGCGAGGAAGGCCAGCGGGGGAGTGGCCAGACAGACGATGCCCAGCGGATCGAGCGACTGGACGCCGGTCACCGACAGCGCGATGGGCAGCAGCGCCATCCAGTCCACCAGCGGGATGCCGGCGAGCAGGCCGGAGACCAAACTAGGCACCGAATGCCGGCGATATCTCAGGCAGTAGCTTGTCCATAACAGATACGGCAGCGCCCCCGCCAGCACGCTCCAGCGGTCCGGATAGAAATCCCGCAGACCGAGGGTCACGCACACCGCCGTCGCTAGCAGAAGCGCTCTCGCCAAGACCGCGATCCGCTTCGGCGGCGCGGCCATCGACTCGTAGCGCGCGCTCAGCGAGAGTCCCATGATGTAGCAGAGCAGAGCCAGCGAGACCGGCCAGATGCCGTTCACATAGGGGAAAAACAGCAGGCTGCCCATCACCGGCAGCAGCGCCCGGCATAGACCCATCGGAATCACCGCCCACGGACTGCGTTTGTGAAACCACGTGTAAATCACGATGCTGCCAACAATCACCGCCGCGGCGATGCCGCTGTGGAATCCCGCCAAGGTGGCGAGCGTCGCCCCGATCAGTCCGGTGGCGGTGGCGATCGTTAGATAAGTCCGCCCGCTGAAAAGTCCCCGTGGCAAGGCGCGCTCGGGCCGGTGGGCTACATCCCATTTCCGGTCCGCCCAGTCGTTGAGGAAATTCCCGCTCACATAGAGCAGCACCGCCGCGACCAACAGCATCGCGACCCGCGGCAAGGGGATGTCAGTGGCCGCGCCGCCCGAGTGCAGGATGCCCAGGACCATCCCTAACACCACATTGCTCACCACGCTCGGCACATTCGCCACCCGGGCGGTGGCGAGCAGCGCGTGGAGTTTTCCGGAGCGGTTCATCGGCGCGCAGCATGGCCGCGCGGGCGGCGGGTGAGAAAGCAAATCCGGCGTGCCTTGACGGGCGTCGATTGCGTGGCCTAAGTCTGTGAATGAGAAAGATCCTGCTGCTCATTTCGGCCGGGCTGCTTCCCGCGTGTTCTCCGCTGCCGGTGCCGGGCAAGGCCCCGCTGACCGGATCGGCCACGGACGCACGTGCCATCCTCGACCGCTCCGCCCGGATGACCGGAGATCCGTGGAAATCCTATCGAACTGTCCAGGTCAGCTACGATGGCGATTGGTCGCTCATCGCGAAGCAGGTCCAGCCGGTGTTGGTGGATGCGGCTTTCCGGAAATCGTCGGTGGAGATCTATCAACCGGCCGGCAGCCGCATCCGCCAGACCCACACCGGCCCCGGCGGCACCAAGGAGGTCCTGCGCACGCCCACCTCCATCGCCGTCCGCTACAACGGCGTGAAGAACACCGATCCGGATGCGGACGCAGCCGCGGCGCTGGTCGCGGATGCCTACCGGATCTTCCTATTCGGTCCCTCCTACCTCAAAACCCGGGCCGAGGGACTCGGGAAAATTTCCCCGGTCAAAATCGGCGGCGAGCGCTGCGATGGCATCCAAGGCTCCCTACGCCCGGGGTTCGGGCCATCACCGGGTGACAGCTTCATCGCCTGGATCGGCCAGGACAGCGGCGTGATGCGGCGCTTCCAATTCTCGCTCGAGGGCCTCGAAAGCACCCGTGGCGCGGACGTGGAAGTCACCTTCTCCGGCCACTGGCAAGCCCCGGACGGCACCATCTGGCCACGCTTTTATAACGAGCGCATCGTCCGTCCGATCCCGGCGCGGGCGCATCTTTGGAAGCTGGTTTCCCTAAAAAGCTCGCGGTGAGAGGTCACCGAAAATCATTCGACGCCGCAGGCGGTAGGCGTTAGGCAAGGGGTCATGAAAAAAGGTCTGATCGTTTTATTGGGGCTCGTCGCCGTGGTGGTCGTTCTCGGAATGGCGGTGGCTGGCAGTTACAATGGCCTCGTCGGAAAACAGCAGGGCGTGGATGCCTCATGGGCGAACGTGCTCAACCAATACCAGCGCCGTGCCGACCTGGTGCCGAACCTCGTGAAGACGGTGCAGGGCTCCGCGAATTTTGAAAAATCCACGCTGGAAGCCGTGGTGAACGCGCGGGCTTCGGTCGGCCGCGTCACCATCGATCCCACGAAGGCCCCGGAAGATCCTGCGGCCTTGCAGAAATTCCAGGAAGCGCAGGGCCAGTTCAGCAGCGCGCTCAGCCGGTTGTTAGTAGTGGCCGAGAATTATCCGGACCTCAAGGCCAGCGCCGGCTTCCGCGACCTGCAGGCCCAGCTTGAAGGCACGGAGAACCGCATCTCAGTCGAGCGCGGCCGCTTCAACGACACCGCGAAGGACTACAACACCGCCGTGCGCCGCTTCCCGGCCGTCCTCTTCGCCGGCATCTTCGGGTTCTCTCCCAAACCCTATTTCCAAGCCGACGCCGGTGCCGAAAAAGCTCCAGAAGTAAACTTCGACTTCGGCGGCACGCCTCCCGCTGACGGCAAATGATCCGCACGTGGCTCGTCCTGCTGCTGGTCGGTTGCGGATTCGCGGCCGTGGAAGCCGCGCCCCTGCCACCCAGCCCCACGCCGAACTACATCCGTGACGACGCCGGCTGGTTCGGCCCCGCGGCATTCCTGGCGCTGGATGGGAAACTGCAGACCTTCGAGCGCGAAACGTCGTCGCAGTTCGTCGTCGCGATTTTTCCCAAGCTGCCCGAGGGCGAGGAGCTGTTCGACTTCAGCCAGCGGCTCTACGAATTCTGGAAACCCGGCAGCGCGGCGCAGGACAACGGCGCGATCCTCCTGATCTTCGCCGAGGACCGGCAGCTCCGGATCCACACTGGCGCCGGCATGGAAGGCGTGCTGCCGGATGCCCGTTGCAAGCAAATCATCGCCGACGTCATCGCGCCGCTGCTGCGCCAAGGCAACCGCGAGGCCGCCGTCAGCGCCGGCGTCGATGCCATGATCGCCGCGGCCAAGGGCGAATACACCGGCACCGGCCGCACCCGCCTTGACGGTCAGGAGAAAAACCAGGAATCCAACGTGTTCCTTTTCCTCATCCTCGGCTTCCTGTTATTCACCTTCATCCTGCCGCGCCTCCTCGGCGGGCGGGACACCATCTTCAGCCAGCGCGGCCGCACCCGCACCGGCGGCGGCTGGATCGGTGGCTTTCCCGGCGGCGGATTCGGCGGGGGAGGGGGAGGCTTCGGAGGCGGCGGTGGAGGCGGCGGCGGGTCGAGCGGCGGGGGAGGCGCGAGTGGCAGCTGGTAATCATGAAACCGATCCTAACCGACGAAGAGGAGCTGCTGCTGGTCGCCGCCATCCGCGAGCAGGAAAATCGCACCAGCGCGGAGATCCGCGTCTGCCTGACTTACAAACTCCTCTGGCGGCCGGAGCGCTACGCCTGGAAAGTTTTCGAGCGCGCCTGCATGCAAGCCACCCGCTAGCGGAACGGCGTAATCATCGTAATGATGCCGCGCATGAAAAAGGTCATCGTCCTCGGCGACACCGGAGTAAATGCCCTCGTCCCCCCGGATTTCTGGAAGGAAACCGTCGATGCGATGATTCACGAACTGCACCAGTCCGATGCCCTCACCGCCCTCCGCGAAGGCCTCCAGCGGCTGGGCGACACCCTCGCACGCCACTGGCCCCGCACCCCCGGCGACGTGAACGAACTCCCGGACGAACTCCTGCGCTAGTGGTTCGTAAGGTTCAAACTGCGGGATAGAGCGATTTAAGTTTGATGCGCGCTTTCTTGTTTGTGAATTGCCATTTGATAGGGCTCGGGTTCTCGTTCTTCCTTTCAAGATACGCGCCGATTTCACAGCGGAATTCCTTTGCCGAACCGATACGCCGGTTCAGGCAACTGCGGGCCAGCAAACCAATCTCGATTTCAGCCATGTTCAGCCAGCTGCCGTGCTTGGGAGTATAATGCAATTCGAATCGTTCACATAACTCGCGGGCCTTTTCCGGCGGGAACGTTTCATAAAGCGAGGCTTCCTTGTGGGTGTTAAGATTGTCCATCACCAAGACAATCTTTTCGGCTTCCGGCAGAACCTCGTTAGCAAGATAATCGAGACAAGCGGCGAAATCCTTCGCGGTCCTGCGACCGTCTTTGCCGATAAACACGTCCCTCCCGCCAAGATGGGGCATCGCGAGGATGAAACCGCTAACGCTGCCTTCCCGCACGTATTCATAATCATGCCGGGCGACATGTCGGCGGGTCGCCGGAATGGGCACGCGCGATTCCGACAAGAGTTGCTTGGCGAACTCATCGAGGCAAACCAACGGCCGGGCGTCGTCGCAAGGCCTCTGATAGACCTCCAGCACATCCTCCATCGCCGCTACGAACGCCGCGTTCTGCTTGGGCGGGATACACCAGCATTCCTGCCGCCAGGGTTTGAGCGCACTTTTTTTAAAACCAGTCCCACGCTACTATGGGAGATACTTTCGATTACCTTGATCTCCACGAGATGGCCGGCTAACAACCGCAACGTCGACCGTGCGAAACCCTCAGGAGGCCTGCTGCAGGCGAGTTGGGTGATGCGTGCCTCGACCTCGCCAGTGACCTTCGTTTCGCGGGCGGGTTTGTCACGGACCCTAGCAACGAGCGCTCCAAGCGGTCCGACTTCGCAGCATCGTTACCGTAGACGCATCAAAATGCTGGGGCTAATCGCGACGACCGGAAGGATTTCCGAATCGGCGAGTGCTGGACCGGTCGGGCCTTCGTCACAGAGCAGAAGTGCCAGCGCTTTCTTGAAAATACTGGCTTTCCGGGAACCTTGGTCACGGATGGTTTCAAGCTCAAGCCGTTCGACTTCTGATAGTTTAATTCGATATAATTTGGCAGACATTCCCCAGTTTTAAAAGGGTCTTGGAAAAGTACAAGTGTAAAATGCATGATTAATCAATTTGAAAAATACGGACCACTAGTGATGTGTGGCGCAATAACACTTGGCAGACCTCATCTTTTGTTTTCGGAACCAACCTCACACCTGACACTTCAGGAGGCGGTTTTTCTCCGCGTGCTTATTCTGGGCCACCCACGAATGGCGGTTATTTGGACGGATTTTTCCAGGCGCCTAATAGCAATGGTCCCGGTTATGCTGGGGGTAACTTTCAATACACGGTCGCCTCACCATCGGCTTCGCTGGCCATCACTGGGATCACTCGTAATCTCGCGGGGGAGGTAATCATTGACTTCACCGGAGCACCGAACACGACCTACAAAGTCACCAAGTCTGCAAATCTTGCCACCCCATTCGTCCCACTAACCATCGCAAACGGGCCAGTCACCAATAACCTCGGAGTCGGCCAAGCCACTGTTCCCGATGCCGAAGCCTCTGAATCGAAGGAATTCTATCGGATTGAGACCCCGTAGTCTCATTCCGGCATTGGAGCACAACATGTGATATTGTAGCGGCGCTCGGTAAGCGTCGATGCCAATGGGGTGAGCAAATGCGCCTGCTCTGATGCATTGTGGCTTCACGTGCGCCGCTGTCGTCCATCATTCTATCATGGAATCTTTTGCCAAATCTACCTCGGCGCTGTTTGCCCTCATCGCTTTTGTATCAGAAGCACCTCTCGTTGCCCTATCGACTAACATTGGACTCAACAGCGGCGATGCGGGCTTGGTCTTCGAGGGTATCGGGGCATTGAGTGCCGGGGCTTCTTCGCGCTTGCTAGTCAACTATCCCGGACTTCAACGCAGCCAGATTCTCGACTACTTGTTTCTGCCAAAATACGGCGCATCAATCCAACACCTCAAAGTCGAGATCGGCGGCAACATCAACTCGACTTGTGGCGTCGAGCGCAACCACATGGATCAGCGCGGCGAGGAGAATTACCAACGGAGCTATGAGTGGCGACTCATGAAGGAGGCAAAACTCCGGAATCCCAACATCATTTTAGACTGCCTCGCGTGGGGCACTCTTAGCTGGATCGGAAACGGTAATTACTTCAGCCAAGACATGGCTGGCTACATCGTTAAATTTATCAAAGGAGCCAAAACCCACCACAATCTCGACATCAGCCACACGGGGATTTGGAACGAAAAACCTTACGAGATCAATTGGATCGAACCCCTGCAAAATACGCTCAACCCCAATGGGCTAGCTTCTATGAAAATTGTCGCCGCCGACCAGTTCGCCCAGTCCGATAAATGGGAAATTGTAGATAAGATGAATGCGGATCCAGCACTTAAAGTCGCTATCGATGTCGTGGGCGTTCACTACGTAGCCGGGCAGAGCACTCCTGCTGCTAGATCCATCGGCAAGCCCCTGTGGGCCAGCGAAGATGGCCCGTGGAGCGGCGCTTGGGGTAATGACCGGAATAAGGCCATGCTCCAACGCATCTACAACCGGGGACACATCAATGGCCAGATGACTAAAACCCTCATCTGGAGTCCGATCTCGGCTTATTACGACAATTTGCTGCTCTCCTCCTCGGGGCTGATGCGGGCCAACACCCCTTGGTCGGGCCACTACCAGACACAACCTGGTCTCTGGGTCACCGCGCACACCTCCAATTTACCGATCCTGGCTGGCAGTATCTCGATCTGAGGCGGACCCCGAAATTCGGGCCAGGGGCTAAGCTATGATTCTGGTGGTCGGGGGCGGGGCTTTGACCCAACCTAAACCACACGAAATGAAAGCAAAACGAAGAAGACACGATCCCGAATTTAAAGCCCGCGTGGCGCTTGAGGCGCTCAAGGGCGTTCAAACCATCCAGCAGATCGCCAAGGATTTCGACATCCATCCGGTGCAAGTTTCCGACTGGAAGAAAGCCATGACGGAAGGAGCCACCGGCATCTTCGGATCGACCCGAGAGAAGGCTGACACCGAAGATTTCGAGCGCCAGCGCGACGAGCTGCACGCCAAAATCGGGCAACTGACCGTCGAGGTGGATTACTTGCGCAAAAAGTCCAAACAACTCGGTCTGTAAGGGATCGCATCGAGTTGGTCGAAAAAAATCATCCCAAAATCAGCATGACAAAACAGTGCGAACTCCTCGGCGTCGCCCGCTCCACGGTGACCTATCAGGCAGCGCCCGAGAACCCGGAAGACATCCGCATCAAACGGCTGTTGGACGAAATCTACATGGTAGATCCCTGCTTGGGAAGCCGCCGCCTGGTGACGGTGCTTGAGCGTGATCACGGCGTGAAAATCAACCGAAAACGGCTGCAACGCCTGCGCCGGGAGATCGGGCACGAAGCGATCTGGTGTAAGCCGCGCACCAGCATTCCGGACCATGGGCACCGCAAATATCCCTACTTGCTGCGGGATCTAACGGTGTCAAAACCCGACCAGGTATGGTGCACCGACATCACTTACGTGCCGATGCCCGGCGGCCACGCCTACCTGTGCGCGGTGATGGATTGGTACTCGCGCAAGGTGCTGGGCTGGGCCGTTTCCAACACCATGGAAACCGGCCTCTGCCTGGAAGCTCTGGAAAACGCGCTGTCCGCTACCGGTCGCATTCCGGAGATTTTCAACACCGATCAGGGCTGTCAGTTTACGTCGGCCGAATGGACCGGTCGGTTGTTGAATCTCGGCATAAAAATCAGCATGGATGGTCGCGGGCGCTGGATGGACAACGTGTTCATCGAGCGGCAAGGGAGGAGCGTCAAATACGA
>ENA-OFCF01001245-OFCF01001245.1-metagenomes-genome-assembly--contig:-NODE-1245-length-10023-cov-4.142155_pt1 | contig 10023 bp, 8 predicted proteins | sample MGYA00153387_OFCF01 | MGnify analysis MGYA00153387 | reverse complement strand
CAGGTTTTTTATCCAGAAAAATTGTGTATATTTGTTATGAATAGTTGCACTACACAGCAATGTCTTATATATTTTATTTCTAAGAAGTACTTTGTCTAGAAAATTTTCAGATAAATACTTGTCAAAGAATAAATATAGTTAGTCACAAGTCAAGTCTTTCAGTTTTACTACATTATTACATCATTCTGAATTATCTCACATAATTGTTGTGAGCTTCAATCGACAAAACTAGTCAGCACAATCGAGAGTAAAAAATATGCTTGTTTCTACCTTTGAAGTTCTTGTTAAACCACAATTGCCTCCTGTGGCAGGGCTTAAAAATATTAATCGAAATGTTATTCAAGGCTATTTTTTGACTATAGCTAATGTAAACTTCTTCCCTGTTACTATTTCTGTTGTCTTTACAATCAACTTCCCTGACAGTCCCGTAACACTTCCCAAAAATTTTACTGATTTTCTAAATGCTATTGATATCTCAGGTACTAACTTGATATCTAACCAATTGGTTCCAGAAACTGTCCCACAAAATAATAAGGCACGGCTGACATTTACAATTCCTGAAAATACAACTGGATTACTTATTCTTCAAGCTGATATTCTCCAGAATAAAAGTGCAACACTTTTAGCAGCAAACTTTGAGGCTCGTGGGTATGTAGAGATTTTCTTATCCTCTCTTTCAGGCTCTGATTCTGCTACTTTACTCGTTACCCCTGAGCATCGTGGCACCTTCTATAAGGATTTAAATGGTGAAAAATTAGTAGATGTGGGTCTCGATCAAATTGCCTATGCTTTGCCCGTTAGCAACGGTGGAGTCTTTACGCTCTCTAATTCTTAGTATTGTGTCAGATTAGCGTAATTAATAGCCAGGGGAGAGAGGTTCATCTATCTCCCCTGGCTAAAAAAAAGTTAACTGAAATCTTCTCTTTTCTCTTTTTAAAAAGCAAAAATAGATGTCACTATATTCTTGCAGATATCAAAATAAATTTGAATTTAAAGGTATGAAAAGTTAGAAAGAAGAGGGGGAGAGAGGAGAAAAGCTGACTGCCTGACACAAGTGTCTCAAAAGCAGGCAGAGAGAAAAGATAATCAAGCGGCTAGCCTATTGTCAATCTCTATTTGGTCGAGACTCTATCGCAGTCTGCCGCTGTTGTGGAAAGGTCGGAAGAAGCGAATGGGGGTACGACTGATTTGGGTTAACTGACCGCTCCAAACTAATCGATACAGTTCTTGGAGGTCGGATTTATCCCGATCTGTCAGTATGCTTTGGGTACCATAGTTCATAATTGTAAAAGCATCTTGCGAGCCAAAAAGTTCGCTCGGCGCGTCGGCTTCAGAAATTCTAGCGAAAAAGTGTCGCAGCCCGAAGATGTGACCGATCTCATGAATGAAGGTTTCTAGACGCTCCTGTCGGTTTTGGGTAAAAAATTTCGGGTAAACGACCAAAGTTTCTCTGGCAGAACCAGGGAAAAAGGCACTAGCCAGGACGCAGCCACCGTCGCTATTGCATCGATCTTGGCTTCTAAAAGCAATTTCAAAATCCCAGGCATTATTACTCTGGGTAAACTGGATCGGCGCGGCATCGCCCCAAGCGATAACTGAGTCGGCGAATAATTGGCGAGTGGCAGTTCTGGCTGCTTCGGGATCGCGAAATGCTTGCAGGGAACGTTCTTGAAACCGCCACCGCAATGTCTCGTTCCGCTCCCACAGGGGAATAAATCCTTCGGAGGCATCAACTACTAGCTCGGCAGGATTGCGATTTTGGGGCGTAGGATACCCCCGTTTGTCGGTATCGCAAACGACCCGATTACCATAGATGTGAATTAGAGGTTCCAATTCTCGCAGCATTTCATCTGGGGAACGTAGCTCGAATGGATCGTCATTATGGATCTCGATATCTGGGTTTTTAGATGTGGTAGTTTTTTTCATGGTTGTTTAACTAAAAATATTGCAATTGCCAACTCTAACCTAAAGACTGATTTTTGATTAGCGATCGCACACCGATTATCGAGGTCGATCTCCAACTCTTTAGACCTACATGTTACATCCTTGTCAATTTGGCAATTGCTTTTGTTTTATAACCGTAATTTATTCTATAGAATAATATTGATTGGCTAGCTTTAAATCCACAGTAACTAGATGTAATTCTGTAAAAGCATGAATATCAAGCAATTAAAGCAATAGTTAAGAAAATATGTAACAATCTTTTATGAATAGAAAATAGCAATACAATAAAGAGTGCAAAATAACTACAGTCAAAACCTAGGAGATCGCGATAGCAATCATTCCTACATTTGAACTGTTAATTAAATCGCAACTGCCCAAAAAGATAGTTACCAGTATTCTACTAGAAGTTGCTGCTCAACTCAGTCCCTTATCGAGAACGATAATTCAATGGTACTTTATAAGTATTGCCAATCTCACCAGTGACTTTTTATTTATCTCCTTAGTTTTTACCGTCAAAACTCCCTAACTAAGTCTGGAAGATACGATAACTTTACTTGACAACAACGGACAAAATGTTGTGGGCAGAGTATTTAGAAGATCGGGCGACCCTATTATCAAAAATTGGTTTACAGTGCCGATTAATGGTAATGATACGATCTTATTTATTCTGCACCCAAACATCACCAACACCAACCTGATCCGTAAAGGCGATCAACAACAGGTGCATTTATGCAAAATAGTAACCAATTAAAATACGTAAAAATATCGAATAGCCAAGTGTTATTACATCCCCAACCCAAGGGAGTAATTCAGTTTGTCGGCAGCTTTATTTTTGGTTCTTTCACTGCTTGTGCATATAAGTTTTTGCACGAGTTTTTATTCGCTCGTGGCTATTCACTAATTTTATATCAGTTTCCCCTCAATCCCACTCAATTTAATCATTGGGAAGTATCGCTAGATTTACTGAAGGAGCAATACGTCTTAAAAACAGCAATCATCAAAACATTAAAACTGGCAAATACAGATCGTGAGTCAATCGATTTCTATTTGCAACCAGCAAATTACTCATGGCTCGGTCATAGCCTTGGCTGTAAATATATTGCCTTGCTCGAAGTTCTTAGCCAAGATCCGCTCAAAAGAACGCCAATCCTCCAACATTGCTTGGATGAAAATAATGCTGAACGAATCATCGATAGTCTAAATACAATGGAATCATTGCGATCGAGCACAGATGAAGCTCTCGATCGGGTATTGCCCGAACCAAAACCGAGTACTCAATTTTTTATTTGCAACCAGCCATCAGTCTTCCTCGCACCAGAAATTAGCAATACAGTGAGATTTTTACGATCGGGTTGGAGGGTACCCAGTCCTTGGACGAATCCAAATAGAGGGCAAACTGAATGCTTGATTAGTTCTAGTAAAGACCTATTTAACTTAACAGGGATTATTTCTTTTAGTTCGGACGATATTGCTGAAGACGATGTGGCATTTTTGGTAGAACAAATTAAAAGTAGACACTTTCAGCCTTATTTATCCGAGGAATTAGCAGGATGTCATTTTGAGCCGCTTCATAGCCAACGCATTGAAATTTTAGGCGAGCGGATTGATCGATTCTTCGATACCTTGCGATTAAGAATAGCATTTGATTAGACTTATAAATTCTGGAGTTCAGACTAAAAAGAAGCAGAATGGTATTTTCTTCGATCGACTTGTTTATCATAGAGTCGATAGTCACAAGGGCTGTGTTTATCCCCCTCCGACCACAATAAACTCGTCAGATTGATGCCGCGAACGACTCGTTTGTGTCTTCCCGACCACTGCCGTGACACTAGCTCCATTTTTTGGGCGAACCATTTGTCCATCATGGTGTCATCTATCACTAATATTCCTTTGGTGAGTGCGACAGAGGATTTTGCCTCTTGCTATAACTTTTCTGGCTCTGGTTCGATTCGATGTAACAGCCGATTGATGGCATCATGGGATGCGCTGTTTGCTGTAGTTGAATCATTGAGGAGCGCAGTGAAGTGAAAGTTTCATGCTGCGTTCTGAAGACGAGCGGCTGTCATAAGACGGTCGCTTAGTTTAACTAACCCCTTTTTGGGACTCCCTAAAAGTCTAGGCAAAAGGAACGTCATTGAGGATTTCGATCAATCCTACTTTCAAAGAATTTGATGACTAAATTGGCTAAAACTACAAATTTGGCGCGTTGGGCTATTTTAGCCTGAGTGATTTTTGCATAATGTTACAATGTGTTGAGAAATTCGGCAGATCCACCTTAAATAGAATGATCGGTGGAAAGTTTCCGCCTAATAATAGCGACAAACCCGCATTAGTAATTAAGCTTAGGAGGTTAAGCAAAAATGCTCAAAAGAAAATCTTTAATTAGTACTGGTATTCCGATTGCTATTTTGTTAGGGAGTTGTGGAGCTAATTTTCAGTCTGTAGAAAACTTTAGCAAGAACCGAGAGAGAGTTCAACAAGCTTCAAATGGGTTTGCTGAGGATCTTTATCAATCTTGTTTACGACGTGCTAGATATGTCAAATTAGTTCCCGATAATGGAATCTCTACTCGCAATGAGCGGCGAGAGAGTTGTGAGACAACTGAGCGACCTGATTCTGACAATTTCAAAAATGCGGTCAGTGTTTTAATTGAATACATGGATACTCTAGGTGGTATAGCAAGCGGGAAAGGTTTATCCTTAGACAACTCAATAGATAACTTAGGTCAAAGTATCAAAGACTTGTCCATTAGCGGAAAAAAACTAGATGCGAATGCAGTAGACGGAGGCAATAAAATCCTCAAAGTATTATTTGATTTAGCGACCAAGAAAATTCGACAGGATGCTCTCCAAAAAGCGATTGTTTGTAGTAATGAGCCTATCCACAAATACGTGACTGGTAATTCAGTTCCAACAGTCGATCTTAATGGGGTTGATCTTTATAAACCTGCTACTGGAGGTTTAATATTTCTCGTAGAAAACGGCTATCTTATTAAAAATTTTAGTCAGGATTCTTCTAAAGGAGGAACTTTGGCTATTGAAGTAAACGCAATTAATACGTACTATGTATCTTACTTCTCTTTTTTAAATAAGCTAGGTACTGATAGAGAAATCAACCAAAGTAATTATCAACAAGTTATCGAACGAATTACAGTAGGCGAAAGCTTAACAGCAGACTATAATAAAGCTATAGAAATAGTGGCTGAAAAACAACAAGCAGCTAAAGCGTATAATCAGATTCTTTTTAGTACGGTTAAAGCGCATAATCAACTGAGAAAAGAATTCGATCGAGGATTAAACTCCAATAATATCGATCAACTATGTCAATTTGGTTCAAAAGTTTCATTTAAGAAAATAGATGAGCAAAAAATGCAACGTATTCAAAAAATTATCAATGAATACGTTGCCTTAGTTAAACCTCTGGTAGAGCAAGTTAATCGCGCTTTCTAAGTAGATTTTATCTAATCCTATCCAATCGCCAATTTATTATTTTAAAAAGGAGAGTCACTGTTTATGTCCTTAGCTAAAGATCCAATCACTAGAGAAAATTGGGATATTAATTCTCAGCTTAAAGAGAAAGACTCTTTAAGAGACCAGATAATAGAGCTAGAGTTCGCTCTTCGGACAAGAACAAAAAAGCTTTTCGATAATCAAGAGATTAGCTTCAGTGATTTTGAATCAATTACTAATGACTGTCAAAGAGTCTTGGACTTTGCTGCCAAGATTAATAGTCTACAATTTAATCAAGTTTTAACCGATACGTCTAAACCAGCCAAGAAAATAATTGAGGCTACAGATTCTCTTAAGAAAGCGGCTGCAAAAATTCAAGAATTTCAGAATTTTTTTGATGTTTTAAGTCGCCTAATCAAATTATTGCAAGTTGTTTCCAACGCCATTTCAGAAAGCAGTGTAGCTGCAATCGGTACTCTAGTTACAGGACTTAAAGATCTTGGCGATGAGCTTAACAAGTAGCTGGGCTTAATTAAATATAAAATACCAACCATGTGCACAACGTTACTGCGATTGGGTTTCGAGGATCAAACCAACCTACATGGGTTTGATATTTGATTCCACCTACCTACTTACCGAAAGTTAAAGTGCGATCGCAGCCTAACTATCTCATGCACAAGACGGACTGGAGAAATCATGGCTTCGTCTAAACTTCCTTCCCGTCAGTGATACTCGTCGTTATGAGGTTTATAAATTTCATTTAACGAAAGAAAAAATTAATATAAAAATTGAGGTCAAACTTATGTCAAAGAAGCTTGCTGTTGTAATTAGTGGGGCAGTATCTCTAGGTAGCTATGAAGCAGGAGTAATGTATGAAGTTTTAGAGGCAATCGCAAGGCATAATGAAACCTTGCCCAAAGATGATGATAGTCGTATTGAAATTGATGTAATTACGGGTGCTTCAGCAGGGGGGATGACTGCTTGTATTCTAGCTCAGAACTTACTTTATGATGATGGCACTCTGAGGAAACCTTATGAAAATTCTCTCTATAAGGCATGGGTTCAAAAAGTTGATATAGTTCCTTTACTTAAAGTTCAAAAAGATGATCTAAAAGAATCCTTATTCCAAAAAACAGTTGTTGAGGAAATTGCTAATGATCTACTTCTTGATGTTGAAAATCCTTATGGAAAAAAACATGACGCTGCAAGCTCTGAGATTCAGATTGGAGTTGCAATGTCTAATTTGAATGGGTTTAGTTATGAAATCAAAACCACTCGGGAAGATACATTTAATTATACTCGATTCAAAGATCAGTTTGTTTGCAGTGTCCGTCGAGAAGAAACAAGTGGTAAGGCAATCCTTAAAGAAAAACTATATCAAAAGAAAACATGGCAAGATTTTAGGTCAACAACTTGGGCTGAGTTGAAGGATGCAGGGATATCGTCGGGTGCATTTCCATTTGCTTTCCCGATGAGAAGTATTTATCGTAAGGGTGCAGGAAATTTTTCTCAAAGAGATAGTAAAAATAAGAATGAGAAAAATCCAGATCCAATCCACGAAGGTAGATATCTTTATACAGATGGTGGTGTATTTGAAAATGAGCCTCTAGGGATGGCGAAAAGTCTCATCGATCACAATCAAGAAAAACCAGAGGATAGATATTTTCTACTTGTCAAGCCTGGTTCACGCAAGGCTTCAAAAGATCCATTCTATAATCAAAATCCAAATCTTTTGACTATAGCACTTGCATTATTTGGCGCAATCTCTCAGCAAGCTCAGTTCCAAGACTGGATCATGGATGATGTGAATTCAAAGCTTTTAACCATCACCTCAAATGATAATGAGTTGATTGGAGATGTATTCTCTGCTTTTTCTGGTTTCTTGGAAGAGAAATTCAGAGCTTACGACTATAACATTGGAAGAGAAAATGCTAGAAAAAGGCTAACACAAGAAAAAATACTCAATTTTGATCCGGAGGAGCAAGGTAAGATGCCACTTATTGAATGGAAGGTTGATGAAAGGAAAAGTGTTATAGGAGGGCAAATATTAAAGACCTGGGATGAGGTAAAGCTACCTCTGAGTAAGCTGGCAAAAGTAGTAAAAGATGAAAAAGGTAAAAGGAAGCAACTTGAAGAGCTGCATCGTTTAATGCATGAAGTTGAGGACGCAAAACGTCAAGCAATTTGTAAGCAATTAAAGCTGAGATTAGATTATATGGTTGATTTTGTCAACGAGGAGTATCTCGATGGATATGACAATAGTGTTAAAAAGACAGTTAGAAATAATATTGGAAAGCCACTCGCTAAGAAAGGTTTAGGAATATTATTAAATATTTGGTTGGAAAAAAATATATTGAATCCATAGCTTAAAATAATTTAAATTAGATAAGAACACAGAAATTATTAGTCAAATGAGTAATCGTACAGAAACTTATATTAAGCCTATAACCTTTACTGTATAAGCGTTATATCTACCAGCGTTTCGCTACCCTCTATGGGTTCATACTATCTGGCTTCGTGTACTAATTAGCCTCTAAGTTATTTGGTTCAACAATTTGACCCGGAAAAGCATTAATTTGAGACTCATATATTTTATAGACTTCTTCAATTGATACAGTTTTCTTTTGAATAATCGGGGTCTTAAATTAGAGCGATTGATTCCTTAGCGTAAGTTTCTGCACTACTGCTCATTTACCCCCATATAGGAGTCCATTGTGAATAATTTATCCATCGTCTTTGTTTTTAAAATTGCGTTAACGCTTGTTTTCTGGAGTCTAATTCCACTCTTGCTTCCACCTTCTTGGCTAGAATTTCTTGGTTTACCCCAGCAGTCTAACTATGTGTTTATTAAACTCTACGGGATGGCAGCTCTTTCGCTGGTCGTTGGCTATGGGTTTGGATTACGGGAGTCTTATCCTTCAAGGAACAAGCAGGCTAGACGACTCATGAGTGCCATTTGGGTTGGGATTGTTAGTAACGCTGGATCCTGCCTAATCTTGCTCCTTTATGGTCTATCAGGTGCTTGGAATACATGGGGTATTGTGTTGCAGTGGGGTCTGTGGGGATCGATGGCAGTAACTGGGATGATTGCTCTAAGTTTAATTATTTTTGGAGTGCTTGATAAGACGCTGCCAGTAGTTGAATAAGATGCCTGTGTTCGCAATGACTGCGGTAATGACAGATAGGAGTTTATTGAACTGATTACCCTCATTAGTTTGGTCGCTTGGCTACTAAGGAGTGCTATTAAAATCACTTTGACAAACTCCAAAAGCTGACTGCCTGACACATCTTTAATTGAGGGGAAATAGTCAGGTTTTACAAGTGATAGTAACGATTCGCTCGAACCAGATTGAATCGTAGAAATCTAGTTGAGCCTTTTTGGAAGCAAAGCAAGGCTGTGGATCTCTAGAAAACAGAGGAATGGGAACAAGTAATGCTCGTCCTTTATTAATCACACCGCGAAGATATCGTAAGCCAATTTTGAGATAGCTTAAACCACGTCGCCAATGAGGATCGACAGTAGTTCGGAATCCAGTGATGGTAACAGTCATTCCAGTTGTTGTGGCATAAAGGAGAGCCACAGCAGCAACCAGGTATAGAACCCATTTGAGATCTTTTTAGATGGCGGCGGCTAGCCGCTTGAGCATCAGCCGAAGAAAACAGAAGCTCAAGCTTGGCGTTAGAACGGTCGAGTGTGTGGTCGAAATTTTTGACTAGACTCTTACACCGCTCCACCCAAGCATTTGAACGCTCAATCACCCATCTAGCAGCAACAGGCACAAATCCAGATTGTCCTTTGGCTTCCTTCTCGGCTTTGGATGGTTTGGCTGACAGTTCAAATTGAATCTTCGTCATAATCTCTGGATAAATCGCCTCTAAAGCTTGAGTCAGTTTCTCAGGATGATAGCCGTTATCCAGCAGGATAGTGGTTTTGGGCAGATCGTCTGGTTTGGATTTGAAGTAGTCGATGTTGTGCGTGAGCATCTCAATTAATCCTTGGTCATCCGATACGCTGCGTGGCGGGTCACCCGCCCAGCAGCTTTGGTGCAATGAGTAAAAAACGGAAATCCCAGTATATCTACTGCTAGATGTCGTTTGATGCCATTTGTGCATTTGTAAAAACAAAATCCCTTCGATTTAATCCCAGCATTACAAGTATTTTTCACCGCTTGGGAATCAATCATAATTAAGGTTGTCCACTGCGGTTTTTTTTGACTTGTTCACGCACTTTGCCATGTAATTGCGTCTCAATTCGTTCGAGAGAGCTATCTTCACACCAGTTTTGGTAATGCCAAAAGACTACTGGGCGGGTCACCCGACCAGCGTTGAATATGGTGGTAGATCTTTTGGTAAGTCCCTCCAATTGCAACCATTTTTGAGCTGATAAAATATGCCATTGAGGAGTTGTCGCTTTGTCCACACTAGAGGTCGAGTTTTCTTCTTCTGGGATAACAGCAACGGCGAGGGTTATTTCCCACTCCTTATCTGTCAGATCGCTTGAGTATCCCATTCCTTGCCCCAATTTACTCGATCGCCTTGATTTTACTCGATCGCCTAAAAGATCTCAAATGGGTTCTATAACGCTGATAGGATAAGTCTCATAGCTCTCAAGCCTTGTTGATAATTAGGT
>ENA-OFCF01001244-OFCF01001244.1-metagenomes-genome-assembly--contig:-NODE-1244-length-10025-cov-2.796590_pt1 | contig 10025 bp, 8 predicted proteins | sample MGYA00153387_OFCF01 | MGnify analysis MGYA00153387 | reverse complement strand
CTCGAAATCTTGAGCGCGGCAACGATATCGCGAAGATCGCCCGCCATTGGCGCCCGCAGCGCGATTAGCTGAACCGCGCGGCGTTCGGTCTCGATCTCGAGCGCGTCGAGCTTGCGATCTTCCTCGACCACGCGCCTCGCGCCCTCGCTGTCGCGCTCGACCAGGCAGCGCAGGGATTCGCGAATACCATGTTCGGCCAGCCCGCCCATCTCGCTGATGAGTGCGCGCAACCGATCGAGATCGTCGTCGAATGCCTTGATTGTATGTCCGCCAGTGGTGGCCATTGTCCTGCTCCGATCAGCCGTAGCGGCCGGTGATGTAATCCTGGGTGCGCTGCTCGCGCGGATTGGTAAAGATCTCCGAGGTTTTGCCATATTCGACGATCTCGCCGAGATGGAAGAAGGCGGTGCGTTGCGACACGCGCGCGGCCTGCTGCATATTGTGGGTGACGATAGCGATGGCGTAGCGACCGCGCAGCGCGTGGATCAGTTCCTCGATCTTGGCGGTGGCGATCGGGTCCAGTGCCGAGCAAGGCTCGTCCATCAGGATGACTTCGGGGTCGACCGCAATCGCCCGGGCGATACACAGCCGCTGCTGCTGTCCGCCCGACAGCGCGGTGCCGCTATCCTGAAGCCGATCCTTGGCTTCGTCCCACAGCCCGGCACGGCGTAGCGACTTTTCAACGATCTCGTCGAGCTCGGCCTTGCCCTGGGCAAGACCGTGGATGCGCGGGCCGTAAGCGACATTTTCGTAAATCGACTTGGGGAAGGGATTGGGTTTCTGGAACACCATCCCGACGCGGGCCCGAAGCTGGACCACGTCCATTACGGCCGAATTGATGTTCTGGCCGTCTAGCTCGATGTCGCCGGTCACTCGTGCCGTGGGGATCGTGTCGTTCATCCGGTTCAGGCAGCGCAGGAAGGTCGACTTGCCGCAGCCGGACGGGCCGATGAAGGCGGTGATCTCGTTCCGCCGGATCTCGATTTGTATATCCTTGAGGGCGGTGGATTTCCCATAGTTGAAATCCATATCCTTCACCTCGATGGCGAACGATCCGGGAATGGAGGTCGGAGCACTCATATCAGCTGAAGCGGCCGGAGATATAAGCTTCCGTATCCGGATGGTCGGGTGTTTCGAAGATCTTCATCGTCTCGTCATACTCGATGAGTTTTCCCATGTAGAGAAAGGCGGTACGGTCCGAACATCGCGTGGCCTGTTCCATGTTATGAGTGACGATGACGATGGTGAACTGCTTCTTGAGATCCAAGATCAGGTCCTCGATCTTCAGGGTGGCCAGCGGGTCGAGCGCGGCGCAGGGCTCGTCCATCAGCAGGATCTCCGGCTGGTTCGCGATGGCGCGGGCGATGCACAACCGCTGCTGCTGGCCGCCTGAAAGACCGAAGGCGGAATCGTGCAGCCGGTCCTTCACCTCGTCCCACAACGCGGCGGACCTGAGCGCCCACTCGACGGTGTCGTCGAGCTCGGACCGTTTCGAACGACCCGCCACGCGGAGGCTGAAGATGACATTTTCGTAGATCGACTTGGCGAACGGATTGTATTTCTGGAAGACCATGCCGACCCGTTTACGCAGGGAGATGACCTCGACCGAGGGGTCATACAAACTCGTCCCGCCGATGCGGATATCCCCCTCGTGACGGACGCCTTCGATGAGGTCGTTCATCCGGTTGAGATTCCGCAGCAAGGTGGATTTCCCGCAGCCGGAGGGACCGATGAGCGCGGTGACCTGGTGCTCGGGGATGGCCATGTCGATGCCGAAAATCGCCTGTTTCTCGCCATAGTGGAAACTGAAGTCCTCCACGCGGATGAAATCGGGACGGGCTGTCAATGGCTCGGACATCGTTAGAAGCTGCTGACCGCGAAGCGTCTTTTGAGACGGTTGCGGATCAGGATGGCGGTGAGGTTCAGGCTGATGACGACGACGAGCAGGAGCAGCGCCGTGGCGTAAACGATCGGCTTGGCAGCCTCCGCATCCGGTGATTGGAAGCCGAGATCGTAGATATGGAAACCGAGGTGCATGAACTTGCGCTCGGCATGGATGAAAGGCGCGACGCCGTCGATGGGCAGGGCCGGTGCGAGCTTCACCACGCCGACGAGCATCAGCGGCGCGACCTCGCCGGCACCGCGGGCCATGGCGAGGATCACCCCGGTGAGAATGCCCGGCAGCGAGGCCGGCAGGACGACGCGCTGGATGGACTGCCACTTGGATGCGCCGCAGGCGAGCGCGGCCTCGCGGACGCCGCGGGGCACAGCGGCCAGCGCCTCCTCGGTGGCGACGATGACGACCGGCAGCGTGAGCAGGGCCAAGGTCAGGGAGGCCCACAGGATGCCGGGCGTGCCGAATGTCGGAGTCGGCAGCTTGTCCGCGAAAAAAGTGCGGTCGATGCCGCCGCCGACGAAATAGACGAAGAAGGCGAGGCCGAAGACGCCGAAGACGATCGAGGGGACTCCCGCGAGGTTGTTCACGGAAATCCGGACGAGCCGGACGAAGAGGCCCTGGCTGGCATACTCGCGCAGATAGATCGCGGCGATCACGCCGAAGGGAGTGACGAATAAACTCATCACCAGCGTCATCACGACGGTGCCGAAGATGGCCGGGAAGACGCCGCCCTCGGTATTCGCCTCGCGCGGATCTTCGATGAGAAACCGCGTCATGCGCCGGAGCATTTCCCCGACACGCTCGAAGAAGCCCGCACGATTCGAGGGGTAGACGTGGAGCAGATTTCCCGCCGGGTAGGTGACGGCGCGGCCGTCCGCGGTGAGACCAAGGAAATTGGTTTCCGCGAGCTTGGCGCGGATCGCGACGGCCTCGGACTGGAGCTTGACGAAGGATGCCTGTAGCTCGGCGCGACGGGCGGCGGCAACTCCGGCAGCGACCTCGACGCCCTTTTCGGCGCGGCCGAGTGCCTCGAGCTCGCGGCTGATCGCGCCGATTTCCTTGCGCTCGATGCCGAGAAGTTTTTTCCGCGCGACCTGGCCATCCTCAAGCACGTCCGCGAGCTTGGTCTGGAAATCCGCCGCACCGGCTTCGACACGGCCGGCGGGCGATTCCAGCGCCACCGCGGTGACGATGGCGGGGCCGTATTCCAGGCGCTCGACGAGCAATAACGACTCCGGCCGCGAGGTCGCCTTGATGGACATGCGGTCGATGTATTTGAAGGCCTCGCCGTTGAGGTCCTTGTTCCCGCGGAAGACTTGGATTTCCTCATGGAGGCCCGTGGCGTCGCGGCGCTGGGTTTCCTGGGTGACGTAGCCGGCGATTTTCTCGACCGCCGCGCCGGTGGAAACCTCCATCAGGTCGATGCGCCGGGGCCAGAACGAGGCGCCCCCCTTGAACAGGATCAGCAGGAACAGCCCGAGCGCCATGGCGACGCCGAAGGTCAGCCCGGCGGCGGTCAGCCAGACCCACGGCTCGCCTTTGCGCGAGCGGCCGGTAGTGGCGAAATTGCTGGCAGCGGGTTTCATCAATTAGACGATCTTGTTTCGTTCCCGCAGGCGCTGGCGGAGGATTTCCGCGAAGGTATTCATGACGAAGGTCATGGCGAAGAGCACCACGGCGCCGAGGAACAGCGTGCGGTAGTGGGTGGAGCCGACCGGCGCTTCCGGCAGCTCGACGGCGATGTTCGCGGAGAGCGTGCGCATGCCATTGAAGATATTCCACTCGGTGACGGGCGTGTTGCCGGTGGCCATGACCATGATCATCGTCTCGCCGACCGCGCGGCCGAAGCCGATCATCAGCGCGGAGAAGATGCCGGCCGAAGCGACGGGCAGCATGACCGTCCAGACGACCTGCCAGCGGTTTGCGCCGAGCGCGGAGGCGGCGGCGGTGAGGGACTTCGGGACATTGGAAAGCGCATCCTCGGCGATGGTGAAAATCACCGGGATGACTGCGAATCCCATCATGAATCCGAGCACCAGCGAGTTCCGCTGCTCGAAGGAAATGCCGGTGGCTTGCGGCCACCAGAGGCGGAAATCGGCGATTTCCCGGCCGTTAGCCGGATCCTTGAACACGAAAAACCAGCTCTCCAAGAGCGGGCCGAGTTGCCAGCCCGCCCAGCCGGCGGCGACGAGGAAGGGCAGCACCACCAGCCACTCGCGGCCGTTTTCGAAGCGGTTCCGCAGCGAGATCGGCAGGCGGCACCAAGCGTAGCCGACGGCCAGGGCAGTCAGCGGGATCAGGAAAATCATCGCCAGCACCGAGGGCACGCGCGTCTCGAGGATCGGCGCGAGCCACAGACCAGCCAGGAAACCGAGGACCACGGAGGGCAGCGAGGACATGATTTCCATGACCGGCTTGACCACGCGCTTCACCTCCGGCGGCAGGAAGGCGGCGGAAAACAACGCGGCTAACAGCGCCACCGGCACCGAGAACAACAGCGCGTAGGCGGTGCCCTTGAGCGAGCCGAAGATCAGCGGAGTGAGCGAGAGCTTGGGCTCGAAGTCGTCGGAGCCGCCGGTCGATTGCCACTGATAGACCGGCTTGCCGCCGCCCTCATACCAGACTTTCCCGAAGAACGCCTTCCAGCCTGCCTCGGGATGCGGGTCGTGGATCGCGTGTCGCCGGGCCTCGCCATCCGCGGCGGCGGCGAAGAAATTCTCGCCCTTGGCATCGAGCACGGCGATGGCCGGGACGATGTCGAGCTGGCCCTCCCAACGGACCTCGCCGGAGGTGCTGTGGCGGATCGAGAGGTCCTTGCCGGAGCCGGTGAGAAAGGTGCGGTTCCGCTGGCTGGCGGCGAAAATCACCTCGCCCGGACCGAGCTTGGGGAAAGTCTTTGTTTCGCCGAAAAGCCGCTCGCCCGCTTCGTCCGGGCGGAAAAGGCTCCATTGTTCCTGCTGCCCGTCCGCGCCCGTCAGGACGACCGCCACGCCGCCGAAAAGGAAGTCCATCTGCCGCGGGGCGACCCCGTCGAAGGGCTGGAACGACTGGCGTTTCGAAACGCCATCCGAGTCGGCGAGGAAATAATCCACCTCGCCGTTTGCACAGGCGACGAGGACCATGGCGCCATTCGCCGAGGCGCGGAGCAGGGTCGCTTCCGCACCGAGTTCCGTGCCGATTTCCTTCTCCTCGACGAGCGACAGCTTGCCCGCGCCGACGAGGCCCCGCTTCATGCCGAGCCGCAGCACGGAGACCGACGCGCCGCGCTTGGCGACGATCACGCGGCCCGCGCCCGAGTCGCCGTAGCTCAGCGCCGTCACCGGACCTGCGCCATGGGCGAGGACGAACCATGGCTCCCCCGTTAGCGCGGGGGTGACCTTGTCGTCCGCCCGTTGATAGTTGACGAGAAACGATCCCACGCGGCCGTCGGCAAGGCCCAGCGAGACCCGGCCGTGGACCGGATCGAACGAAGTCGAGGTGACCTCCAGCCCGGTCAGACCGGGCACGTCCAGCTCCTGGCGCACACCGGATTTCACCTCCACAAAGACCACCTTCTCCCCGCCGTCGTAGAAAAACGGCAGTTCCCCCCACTCGTCCACGCCGAGCACCGCAGGCAGCGTGCCTTTGGTGATTTTTCCCGCCGGCTCGACGTTGGCAGACTTGAAGAGCGGGATGACCTCCTTACCCACGAAATAGAAAATCCCGAAAATCGCGAGGATCACCGCGATGCCCCCGCAGCGGATGGCCCAGCCCATGAAGCGGTCGAACCACAAGGTCGCCCGCGAGATCTTGAAGCGCTTGGGGTCGGGGAGTTTTCGATTTTGCGGAATCATCAAGGCGACGGAACGATGCGGGCGCGCGGTCCGCGCGGCGAAAACCTCGCGGCCCCAACCGCGCGATTAAAGCTTAATCTTACTTGGTCAGGGAGGCCACGACCTCAGCCGCGACCTCGGCGGGCATTGGGAAATAACCGTCCTTCTCGACGATCGCCTGGCCCTCCTTGGTCAGCACGAATTTGAGGAACTCAAGGGTCAGCGGATCGAGCGACGCGCCCGGCTTCTTGTTCACGTAGACCATCAGGAATCGCGCCAGAGGGTAGTCGCCGCTGAGCGAGTTTTCGTAACTCGCCTCGTGGAAATTCCCGTCGCTGCCGGCGATCGGCAGGGCGCGCACGCCGGAGGTTTTATAACCGATGCCGGAGTAGCCGATGGCATACGGGTCCGCGCCGATGCCCTGCACCACGGCGGACGAGCCGGGCTGCTCCTTCACCGTGGCCTTGAAGTCACCCTTGGCGAGCGCGTGCTCCTGGAAAAACCCATAGGTGCCAGAGGCCGAATTCCGGCCGAAGAGCGAGATTGCCCGGCCCTTCCAGGCATCCAGCCCGAGCGCGCCCCAGTCGCTGATGTCCTCGCCGCCCTTCTTGCGGGTCTTGGAGAAAATCGCGTCGACCTGCTTCATGGTCACGCCCTTGAGCGGGTTATCCTTGTGGGCGAAAACGGCGAGCGCATCGATCGCGACCTTCACCTCGGTCGGCTTGTAGCCGTATTTCTTCTCGAAGGCGTCGATCTCCTCGGCCTTCATCGGACGGCTCATCGGCCCGATCTGCGCGGTGCCTTCGATGAGGGCCGGCGGCGCGGTGGAGGAGCCCTTGCCCTCGATCTGGACGTTCACGTTCGGATAGGCCTTCTTGAATCCTTCCGCCCAGAGGGTCATCAGGTTGTTCAGGGTGTCCGAACCCATCGAATTAAGATTCCCGGAAACCCCGCTGACAGCGGTGTATTTCGGCAGCGCCGGATCGAGATGCGACTCGGCGGAAAAGGCGGGAAGCGCAGCAAACAGGGCACCCGCGAGGCAAACGGTGGTGGATTTCATGGTCGTCGTGTTGGTTCGGATCACTCGTGGACAGCACGTCCGCCGAGAGTGCGCAATAGCCCTCTTTTCGTTTCCCGGCGGCAAAGATTGCTGCGTGACGAAACCGTCACATTCAGTCACGGCGGCGTTTCCCAATCCTGATCGCCCGCTCAAGACAAAGATCTCCCCGGTGCCCCCTGAGCTCATCCCAACCAGACCGCGAACGAATAGAGCAGCGGGATCCCGACCAGCAGGTTGAATGGAAAGGTCACTCCCAGAGAAGATGTGAGGTAGATTCCCGGGTTCGCCGTGGGCAGCGCGGCCCGCACCGCGGCGGGCGCATCGATGTAGCTCGCGCTGCCGGCCATCGCCCCAAGGACGAAGCTACCGCCTATCGAAAGGCCGGCGAGGTTGCCCACCGCCACCCCAATGGCGCCGTGACACAAGGGTGTGAGAATTCCGAATGCCAGAAGCCGGATCCCGTTCTCACGGAACCCCTTCATCTGCCTGGCCGCCACCATTCCCATCTCCAACAGAAACAAGACAAGGATGCCGCGGAATGCATCCTCAAACACGATCTTTACGCTCGCAAATCCCTTTTCACCGATCACGAAGCCCATTCCAAGTCCACCTAACATCAGTATCACGCTTCTCCCCTTGAGAGTGTCCATCACAATATCCTTCAACGGCAGCGCAGCCCCCGTGGCGGATGCCCGCGCAGTGGCCCACCTGGCGATGAACAGCGCGACCAGGATTCCCCACTCCATCACGCTGACCAGCACGAGCATCACCGGCTCGGCAGGAGTTCCGGCTTTCGCGGCGAAACTCATCGCGGCTAGAAAAGTCACCGACGAGACAGACCCATACAATGCCGCCAGGCCAGCCGCGTCCGGGATCCCCAGGCGCAATACCTTTCGCGCGACTCCGAAAGCGATACATGGCAAAGCGAGCGCCAAAAACAGGGCCGCCAATACCGGTTTGATTACCGCCGCCAAATCTGCTGCCGCCAACTCCGTCCCTCCTTTGAGAGCGATCGCGAATACGAGATAGATTGAAATGGCGTTCAACACCGGTTGGGGAAACTCCAGCTCACTCTTGACCCAGGTGGCGAGCATTCCCACCAGGAAGGCGAGTGCGATCGGAGAGAGTAGATTGCTGACGAGTAATGAGTAGGCGTCCATCAATGATACTTCGATTTTGGATTCGTATGGCAGGTGGAATGCGGCGTCCTGCTTTTCCGGCATCCGAAGTTTGACATCCGGATGCGTTTCAAAGAAGTTGCGTAGAGCAAATCGCGTAATCAATGTCGCGATATAAACTTCGTATATTTTCCCGCCTTTCCAAGGTCAAGCATCGCGATGAAAAAAAAGTCCCCACCCTCTCCCATCGTTGGCGCTTGGACATTTCTCACGAACCACGCCCACGTCATCATCCTCTTGGCGGAAGAGACCGATCTCGCACTGCGAGAAGTCGCATTGCGCGTCGGCATTACGGAACGCGCCGTTCAGAGAATCGTAGCCGACCTCGAAGCTGCGGACGTTCTCAGCCGGATCAAAGTCGGGAGAAAAAACACCTATTCTGTGAACCGCAAAGCCATGCTCCGCCATCCCGTCGAGGCCCATCGCAATATCGGGAATCTGCTGACGATGGTCGCTGAAGGCCGGTAAAGGAGGCTTTTCGGGTTTTAAAAACGACGGCCATCTAGCGGACGCTGGATGGCCAGAGAAATCGCGGAGTATCGGCACCGGACACGCGACACAATCGTCACATCGGCACTCGCTTCGGAGCTTGCAAGCAAGTAGAAAACCCCGCGGGGTGCTTGAGAAAGCTCGCCACACCGGAGGTTTCTCAATGTGACGGTTCCGTCACGGAAACTCCCTTCATGTGTGACGAACCCATCACTACCCGTTTGCTGTTTCCGTCACCTACTAACCAACATGAAGTCCTGTTTACCGAATCTACCACTGACCCTCGGCCTCGCCTTGGGACTTCACCTGCCCGCCTACGCAGGAACGGAACCGCCAGCGGTCCAGCCCGCCCCGTCGAACCCGGGAGACTGGTGTAGCTGGCTGGAAAACAAGCCCGGCACGCTCTACAAGAATAAGGAAAATCCGTTCCTGCAGGAATTTCTGATCGAAGGGCGCCTGCACATCCAGACCGCTTATCTGGACGGGAATGATGTGAACGACAAAGATTTCAGCTCGCGCTACAACGAATTCCGCCGCTTCCGTCTCGGGGCGAAGGCGAAGTTCCTGGAATATTTCAACACGCACGTGTCATTCGACCTTGTGGGTGACGAGCGCATCCAGTCCGAGCCGAATTCCGGCCTCGGCTGGGGCTACGAGCAGTTCGACGAGGCATACATCAGCTTCGATCTCGGCAAGGCGCTGGGCGAAACGGCGTTCGACACGCTTTCCCTCACCTACGGTCGCCAGAAATTCGAGCCCACCCATGAAGCGCGGCTGTCCTCCAACGAAATCCTCACGATCGAGCGCTCGGCGATTACCAACAAGATCTTCGGCAGCTTCCGGCCAACCGGACTAACCCTCGAGGCGAAGATGGACGCCTGGAGCTTCAATGCCACGATTTATAGTTCCTCGACCGACGGGGTCGAAGAGAATGACGCATTCAATGGCTGGTCGGACAGTGCGTTCTATCAGGCAGGCGTCGGCTACGAGGTGAGCGACGAGCTCGAGCTGGTGGCGAACTTCATCTACAACGGCGCGGATGTGACGGAAGGCGAGGACTCGATCCTCGGCTACGCGTGGGCCGGTTCCCTCACCGCGGAGTATGACAGCGGGCCGTGGGGCATCGTCGGCGAATTCATCTACGGCGAAAATGGCGGCGAGCGCATCGGCAATGACCCGGAACGCAGCGGCGATTTCTGGGGCTTCGTCGCGATCCCCTACTATTGGATCCTGGAGGAAAAACTCCAGCTCGTGGGCCAATACCAATACGGTGGTGCCGACGAGGCGGAAGGCATCCGCATCAACAGCCGCTACGGCCGCGTCCGCGGGACCGGCGGCACTTCCGGCGTCGATGTAAACGACGGCCGCGGCGACGAGCACCACTCATTTTACGGTGGCCTGAATTACTACCTATGCGGTCACAACGCGAAGGTCATGGCCGGTGTCGAATACCAGACCCTGAACACTCTGGCGGGCGGCGTCGACACGCTCACCTATCTGCTCGCCTTCCGCACATTTTTCTAACTCCAATTCGCGTGGATCCCTGCATCCGCAGCGCGCCGGGGCGGAGGTTTCCATAAAATCCGCTT
>ENA-OFCF01001243-OFCF01001243.1-metagenomes-genome-assembly--contig:-NODE-1243-length-10025-cov-4.334604_pt1 | contig 10025 bp, 10 predicted proteins | sample MGYA00153387_OFCF01 | MGnify analysis MGYA00153387 | reverse complement strand
GCCGCCATTGGTAGTGAGTACTGATTGGGTGAATGTGCAGAGCCAGGTCAGCCAGAATATCGTCAATATCACTTTGCAAAAGTCCGCAGGCTTGTAATTGTTCGGGTCGTTTCAAAACGTCTTCGTATTCCAAAAACAGCGCAGGGCTACAGCACATGCCGATCTTGCCTGCACGGATGATTTGCATCAATGCAAACGAAGGCCCGATTGAGCTGCGTAAAGCGCTCACCAAAATATTGGTGTCGAGAACAATTTTTTCCAAATATTTCATATCGCCAATGATATTAGCAGAATTCAAAAAACCTTCGTGTTGCCTTTATGGGATATCACAAAAGTCAAATTTCGATTGCTTAGTGATGCCACGCTACTACACGGTAAAGCTATTTTTTCAGTAGCATCTTACGCAAGTATTCATTGGGCAAAAGGCCTAATTGAAACCTGAAAATGACTCAAAATCGCCGGGAAAAACTATCTTGATGCCCAAAAAACGCCAAACCAGTTTTGCGCATCTGTCCAGTGTTGCACCCGGCTAAAACCGGCTTGCTTGAGCAGGGCGGTCATTGAAGTCAGCGTGTATTTGTAGGAGTTTTCGGTATGAATGCGTTCGCCTGCCTTGAAACTTCGCTCATGGATGGGCCAGCGCACGGTGGTGTTGGCAATCGCTTCCAAATGCATTTCAATCCGCGATTCCTGGGTGTTGAACAGCGCTGCATGACGCCATTGCCGCAGGTCAAAATCACTGCCCAACTGGTTGTTAATATTGAGCAGCACATTTTTGTTGAATGCAGCGGTCACGCCGGGTGCGTCGTCGTAGGCGGCTTGTAGCACTGCGGTGTCTTTGACGAGGTCAATACCCAACAGCAGGCCGCTGGCGTTGCCTTGTGCTGGGTTGCTGATTTGCTGCAAAAAATGTAGCGCCTCAAAAGGTGAAAAGTTGCCCAGACTCGAGCCGGGGTAGAAGAATACGCGGTTGTTGTTTTGCACCGCATCAGGCAAGGCCAGTGTGCTTGAAAAGTCCATGCCGACGCCGATGATGTCCAGGTTGGGGAAGCTGGCCTGTAATTTGCCTGCCGCTTCGCGCAAAAAGTCAGCAGAAATATCAACCGGTACATACTGCTGCGGCTTGACATGTGGAATCAACGCAGCAGACTTGACGCAGTTGCCAGCACCCAGATCAATCAAACAAGCATTGTGAATACCCGCTTGCTGAATGGCCTGCGCAATATCTGTGTTGTGCACCTCAAAAATTGCTGCTTCGGTACGCGTGGGGTAGTACTCGTCCAGCAGGGTGATGGCCTCAAACAGTTTGGAGCCCAGCGTGTTGTAAAAGTACTTGGGCGCGATGCTGGCATGCGTGGCCAGCAGTGACGCTGTCAGTTCCGTCTGCGCATTGCCGTGCGGTTGGTCAGTCGCGGTGCTCAGGTCGATGAATCGGGGTGAAAAGGAAGTTTTGGTTGTCAAAATAACTTGAGCGTAAAAAGACTAACAGAGCAGACTGCTGCAAGCCTAAAAGTTTAAAGCAAAGTGACTTTCAAAATAGCGCTTTTGTCCCGTTACCGGGTCATCAAAGGCAATCGATTTGGCCAGCAATTGCAACGGCATCCTGTAGTCATCGTCTGGCGTCTCAGCTACCGGCGGGTACATGCGGTCATTCAAAATCGGCAAGTCCAGCGCGTTCATGTGGACGCGCAGTTGGTGCTTTTTGCCTGTGACGGGGCCAAGCGCGTACCTGGCCAGGCTGCCTTTCACTTCGATAACGTCAATGTGCGTTTCGCTGTTGGCCATACCCAGCACTTCGCGTTGCCTGAAGAAGGGCTCGTCTTCAACGATTCTGCTTTTGCGGGTCAAGGGCAGTGTCAAATCGCTTCGCCAGGGTGCGATGGCTTCGTAATGCTTGGTGACGGCGTGGTCTCTGAACATGGCTTGGTAGGCATTGCGCTCGTTCGGCCTCACGCCGAATAGCACCAGCCCAGCGGTTTCACGGTCGATGCGGTGGATGGGGATCAACGCATCAATGCCCAAACGCCTTTTAAGCCGCACCAGCAATGTTTCTTGCAGGTAGTTGCCCGAAGGGGTGACGGGCAAAAAATGTGGCTTGTCGGCGACGACCAGGTGAGCGTCCTGGAACAAGATGACTTCATCAAACGGAATGCGCGGCTCTTCATCTACAGCGCGGTAGTAGTAAATGCGCATGTGGCTGGGGTAGGGGCGCTCTGGCGTCACCAGTACACCGAATTCATCGGCCACCAGCTGGTTGGCCATACGCTGTAGCCAAACGTCACGCGTGATGGCGGGAAAGCGCTTGACCAAAAAATCAGTGATGGTTGGCCAAGTGCCTGCGGGCAAGCCGACACAGCTGGGCCCTACGCCGTTTCTTGTACCCAGCCCATGATTCGGCGCTTTACTCATTCCGTTAAAAGCGGAATCACACGCGCTTGAAAACGATGTCCCATACGTCGTGCCCCAGCTTGATGCCGCGGTTTTCAAATTTGGTCAGTGGGCGGTAATCGGGCTTGGGTGCGTAGCCGTCAGGTGATGTGTTGGCGAGCATTGGTTCAGCACTCAGCACTTGCAGTATTTGCTCTGCATACGGCTGCCAGTCAGTGGCGCAGTGCAGGTAGCCACCAGGCTTTAAGCGGGCAGCCAACTTGGCGATGAGGGGGGCTTGAATCAAGCGGCGTTTGTTGTGTTTTTTCTTGTGCCACGGGTCGGGGAAGAAAATATGAATACCGTCCAGACTAACCACTGCCAGCATATGGTCAATGACTTCAACCGCATCGTGCTGAAGTATGCGGATGTTGGTCAAGTTCTGTTCTTCAATCCGCTTGAGCAGCGCACCGACACCGGGCGTGTGGACTTCGCAGCACAAAAAGTTGGTCTCAGGCCTGCCGGCAGCAATCTGCGCGGTGGCTTCACCCATGCCAAAACCAATCTCCAGTACGGTAGGCGCGTCGCGTTTGAAGACAGCTTGAAAATCGCACAACACAGGCGTGTAGGGCAGCAGGTACTGTGGGCCCTGGGTTTCAAACGCCTTGGCCTGGCCAGCAGTGGTGCGGCCTGTGCGCAGCACAAAGCTGCGGATGGTGCGGTGCGGGAAGGCTGTGGGGGGAGTTGTTGATTCAGTCACACCGCGATTTTAAAGCGCGCTACCCATTGGGGTAGTGCTTGCTGCAACCAATCAGTTGGGCTGGTTGCAGGGCACGCTATTCCCAAATGTTGCCCTGCTTGTAACAAGGCTTCAAGCGGGTCGTGCAAATCCAAAGCCTGAGCACCGTTTTGCTTTGACAGCTTTTCCCCATTTGCACCCAGCACCAGCGGCGTATGCAGGTACTCTGGCTGCGGCAAACCCAAGGCGCGCTGCAGCAAAATTTGCCGTGCCGTGTTGTCAGCCAGGTCCTGACCACGCACGACATGCGTGATGCCCTGCGCCGCGTCATCTACCACCACGGCCAACTGGTAAGCCCACAAGCCGTCGGCACGTTTGAGGACGAAGTCGCCGACTTCGTCCTCGACGTTTTGCTGCTGCGCGCCCAGGCTTCTGTCCGTCCAGTGGCAAATTGTATACGCTATAAAATAAGGAGCTGCTTGCGCCCGTATTTGTTGGTCTAAGGGCTTATTTGATGGGTAAAAAGTGCTTAAAAAACGCCATGAACGGGCTTTTTTACCATTTAGGCCGTTTCGGCAAGTACCGGGGTAGACCAGTTCGCCATAGCGCTCGCGTATCTGGCTCGATGCTGTCAGGGCTGCTTGAATATCTTTTCGCGTGCAGCCGCAGGGGTAGGCCTGCGATTGTGCGATGAGCTGGTCCAAGGCCGTTTGGTACAGCGGGCTGCGTTGCGACTGGTAAACGGGTGGTTCGTCAGGCAGCAAACCACATGCGGCCAGTTGCTGCAAGATGACCTGGTCTGCACTGGGGATGCAGCGCGGCGTATCCACATCTTCCATCCGCACCAGCCATTTGCCGCCGTGAGCTTTGGCGTCCAGCCAACTCGCCAGAGCTGCTACCAGCGAGCCTGCGTGCAGTGACCCGGTGGGCGAGGGTGCAAAGCGACCTATGTATGCGGGCATAGTTTAATTTTTCGACGGGCCGCCCCTAGAAAAATGCGCCCCCTCGGGGGGGCAGCGCAGTACGCGAAGCGACAAGCGTGGGGGTTATTTCACAGCCAAAGCCATCTCTAGCCCCGACACAAACCCGTCTTCCACCCGATGCCCCAAGCACCAGTCACCACATGCGCCTATACCCAGCTTGGCGTCCCACAGATGGCTTTTGCCCAATGGCTCGGTGGTTTGCGCATAGCGCCAGCGGTGGACTTCGGCATAGGGCGGCTGGGCGCGTATGCCGGTGACTTCGGTAAATGCCTTGAGCAGCTTGGCCTTGACGCGCTCTGCGTCATCTTCCAGGTGGCGTTGTGACCAATCGGGGCTGGCCTGCACGGTCCAGCGCTCAATCGGGCCGCGACCGGGTTTGGACGACTCGCGCGCCAGCCAGGCAATGCGGTGGTGGGTGCTGCGGGCTGCATTCCATTGCGGGCCCAGATGCGCCAGCGCAGGTTGAGCCGCCTGGGGGAAAGCCAGCATCAATGTCCAGCAAGGGGCGACGCTGACTTTGGCAATCTCGCCCATCAGGGACTTGGCGATTTGTGATGACAACAGCAGCGCTTGCGCTTGCATTGAAGGCACAGCCATGACCACGGAGTCAAAGCCTGAATGCACGCTGGTCATCGCCCCTGGCCCCTCAGTTTGAAGTTGCCAGCGTTTGGGGCTGAGTAAATCGGTTTGTATGCGCGTGACTTGGGTTTCAAAATGCACTTGCTCCTTGGCGATCAGCGGTTTGGCCCATTCATTGACCAATGCGCTCATGCCGGGTGTGGCTACCCAGTGCGCTTCTTTGGACGGCAAGCTTGAGGCCACCACGCGGCCTGCCTCGTCAAGTATGCGCACGGTGTTGGCGCTCCAGCGGCGCACCAGCTGTGGGCTGATGGCCAGCGCTTTTTCAAAGCGCGCATCACGCACCGTGAAGTACTGTGCACCGTGGTCAAAAGCGCCGAACTCGGTCTTGCGCGTTGACATGCGCCCACCTGCACCCGGGCTTTTTTCAAACACCGTGACTTTGTGGCCTGCTTGCACCAGTGTGCGTGCGCAAGCCATGCCTGCAATGCCCGCGCCGATAACGGCGATGTGGCGAACAGGCGCGGGAGGTTTGGATGGTGCGGGTTTTTTTGTCATGGTGTGTTGTTATGTTTGCAGTAAATGGTGAGCTGTGCCGTTGCTGCCAATGTACTCTAACTGCGACGTGTAGAGTGGTTTACCTTTCAAGCAGCGCGCTGCGGGTCTTGGGGTTTTCCAGTTGCTTGAGCCACCACTGCAAGGCCTTGCCGTCGGCTGCGCGCCATGCGTAGCTGACGCGCATGTTGCGCGGCTTTTGACTGACTTTTTTCTCAACCAGTCGGCCTGCTTCGATGCAGGGTCGCGCCAGATATTCAGGCAAAAAGCCCACGCCCAACCCACGCATCTGAGCATCCAGCTTGGCCAGCATACCGGGCACGGTAAACACGTCTTGCCCACCCAACAGGCCAATCGTCACACCGCTGCCGCGTTGCACGGAATCAGCCACCGCCACCACCCGGTGCGTCCGCATCATGCTGTCGGTAATCGGCTCTAGAGCTTTGGCCAAAGGGTGGTGCGGCGCTACCGCATAAATAAATCGGGTGTTGCCCAGAACTTTGCTTAGCAATTCCTGGCTGGTGCCCGGCTCCAGTGCCACGCCAATCGCCAAATCAGCCTGGCCGGATGTCAGAGCCTGTAATGTTCCCGAGAGTGCCTCTTCACGGAGTTTTAGCCGCGTGGGTGGGTTCAATGCAAAAAACGCTGCACACAGTTCCATGATGGTGCTGCGCGAAATGATGCTGTCTACCGACAAGGTCAGTTGCGGCTCCCAGCCTGTGGCCACGCGCTTGACGCGGTTGGCAATCGCATCCAGTTCACTCAGCACCCGGTTGCCCTCACGCAGCAACTCTTTGCCTGCAACGGTCAACCTGGCCTGGCGCGATGAGCGGTCAAACAGCAGCACATCGAGCGCGTCTTCAACCTGCCTGATGCGGTAGGTTAAGGCGCTGGGCACAACCCCCATCTCGCGGGCGGCTGCGGCCATGCTGCCGGTACGGTGTACGGCATCGATCAGGCTCAATGCTTCAGGCGTCAGGACATCGCGGATAAATGAATGGGACATGGTCGTTCTTTAATTCAAATAATTTGAATGATGCCATCAAATACAAACAACTGCCAGCAATGGTTCGCCGATTACAGTTAAGTCAACATAAATAATGTTGCTACCAGGACTTAAAAGTAAACACCATGATCACATTGCGCAAATCTCAGGAGCGAGGCTATGTTGACCACGGCTGGCTCAAGTCATATCACTCTTTTTCTTTCGCGGGGTATCACGACGAAAAGCACATGGGCTTTGGCAATCTTCGCGTCATCAATGAGGACAGAGTTGCCCCTGGCACTGGCTTTGGCACCCACGGCCACAAAGACATGGAAATCATCAGCTACGTGTTGCAAGGAAACCTGGCGCACAAAGACAGCATGGGCAACGTCAAAGGCATTCCCCCCGGCGACGTGCAGCGCATGAGCGCAGGCACGGGCGTGCAGCACAGCGAGTTCAACCATGCTGAAGGCCAGACCACACATTTTCTGCAAATCTGGATTGAGCCCAATGTCAAAGGCATTGCGCCTGGTTACGAACAAAAAACGTTCAGCGATTTGGAAAAGCGAGGTAAATTGCGTCTGGTGGCTTCACAGGATGGTGCTGGGGGCTCGGTAACAGTGCATGCAAATACCCGGATTTATGCGGGTCTGCTGGACGGTGATGAGGCGGCCACACTTGCGTTAAATACAGCTCGCAAGACTTATATTCACCTGATTCGCGGTCATCTGCAGGTTAATGGCCTACAGCTTGACTCGGGTGATGCGGCTTTACTGTCCTCTGAAACCCAGTTGCAATTGGGTCAGGGGAGAGATGCGGAAGTGCTGGTGTTTGACCTGGCCTTCTGATGGCATTCGTTAACCTTGCAAAAATTTTTCCCCCCAACGTTTTATTTAAAAGGACATCTCATGCTGACTTCGCTTCAAAACCCCTTGTCTCTGGTAGGTCGCGTATTGCTGGCACTGCTATTCATACCCGCAGGCTTCAGCAAAATTGGCGGATTTGCGGGCGCGGTTGGCTATGCCGCCAGCAAAGGCGTGCCCATGCCTGAACTTGCCATTGCGATTGCGATTGCCGTTGAACTGGGCCTCGGCCTTTTGTTGCTTGTGGGCTTTCAGACACGCTGGGCCGCATTGGGCATCGCCTTTTTTACATTTGTCATCACGTTTATTTTTCACCCCTTGTCTGACCCTGCGCAAGCACAGGCATTCTTTAAGAACATGGCAGTGGTCGGCGGCTTGCTGACTGTGGCGGCTTGGGGCGCTGGCGCCTGGAGCGTCGACGCCAGGCGCGGTCGTTAAATTTAGCGTTTTTCTCTCGATTGGTTTTTTCTTTCATTTCATCAGGATTTCTATCATGGCAAAAGTTGTTGTTGTTTATCATTCGGGTTATGGTCATACCCAACGCGTGGCGCAGTTTGTGTCTGACGGCGCAGGCGCAGAGCTGATTGCCATTGATGCCGATGGCAACCTGACGGACGCGAACTGGGCCAGCCTGGATGCCGCTGACGCCATCATCATGGGCAGCCCAACGTATATGGGCATGGCCAGCTGGCAGTTCAAAAAGTTTGCCGATGCGACCAGCAAAAAATGGTTTACCAGTGCGTGGAAAGACAAGGTTGCAGGCGGCTTTACTTGCAGCGCCAGCCTTAGCGGCGACAAGCTGTCGACCATTCAATACTTCATTACTTTGGCGATGCAGCAGGGCATGATTTGGGTCGGTCAGCCCGAGCTGAGCAGCGTCACGATCAACCGCATTGGATCTAATTCTGGCGTGATGGCACAAGTCGGCCCGCAAGACCCGGCCAGTGCCATTCCTCAAGGTGACTTGGACACCGCTGCAGCCTACGGCAAGCGCGTGGCTGAAGTGGCTACGAAATTGCGCGGCTGATCAGCGCCTGATCAACTTGCGTCCCGCGCCAGCCGCAGTCCGCTGAACTGCCAGCGTGCATCTGGCGGAAAAAAGTTGCGGTAGTTTGCGCGGATGTGGTTTTGCGGCGTTGCACACGAGCCACCTCGCAGCACAAATTGGTTGCACATGAACTTGCCGTTGTACTCACCCACCAACCCTTCCCAAGGCTTGTAGCCGGGGTAGGGGTTGTAGTTTGATTGCGTCCATTCCCACACATCACCAAACAGCTGCGACGGTTGATTGTTGGTCGCATGTTGCAGCGGTATGGGGTGGAAGGCGGCACTTTCTACAAAGTTGCCATGAACAGTGGCGGTAGAACGACTCGTAGCTGCCAGTTCCCATTCAAACTCAGTTGGCAGGCGTGCCCCTGACCAACGCGCGAAGGCATCCGCTTCAAAATAATTCAAATGACAAGCGGGGGTGTTGGGGTCAATATCCACCGAACCTTGCAGTGTGTAATTTTGGTACTGGCCACAGTCAATCTGCCAGTACAGAGGCAGCTTGTGCTGCCCGGTTTGCACCCAGTCCCAGCCCAATGACAACCACAACTCTGGCCGCTGATAGCCACTGTCAGCCATAAATGCCAGGTAATCGCCGTTCGTCACCAGCCTGCTGGCCAGCTCAAACGGTGCGATGTACACACGGTGACGTGGGGTTTCATTGTCAAATGCAAAATCAGCCTGAGCCGCGTTTAAGCCGTGCTCGACCAAGCCGCCTTCATAGCTATGCCAAACCGCAGGTTGCGGCGCAATGCTGGACAGCGGCCAGCGTTTGGCATAGGCAGGTTGTGCCGGGTTCATGGCAAACGCGTGTTTGATGTCGGTCAACAGCAGTTCCTGGTGCTGCTGTTCATGGTGCAGGCCTAGGGTAATGAGCTGAGCCAATTCTTCGTGATGGGGAAATTGCTCAAGCACGGCCTCTACGCGCTCATCGATTTGCGCCCGGTAAGCCAACACTTCATTCAGCGTGGGCCGGCTGATCAAGCCTCGTTGCGCGCGCGGGTGCTTGCCCCCTATGCCGTTGTAGTAACTGTTGAACAGCACGCGAAAGCTGGCATCAAAAGGCTTGAAGTTTTTCTCGTATTTTTCTAGGATAAAAGTCTCAAAAAACCAGGTCAAATGCGCCAAATGCCATTTGGTCGGGCTGGCATCGGGCATGGATTGCAGCTGACAATCCTCTGCGCTCAAAGGCCGCGCAAGCTTTTCGGTTTGCCCGCGCACCTCCCGGAAGTGTTGCGCCAGTGCAGATATTTCGGTCTCTTGGCGATGGGCGATGGTAGGGCTGGGCATCGTGGATCCGCGGAAAAGCGGCTTGATGGAAAAAGACCAGCTTTACATGGGCCCGGCTACCGGGCTGTCAGACGGCGCCCCGACTTTCACGCGGGGCTGCAGGCTAGGGTCCAGGGCCCTGCGCGCATCGAAGACAAAACATTCCCCGTCAAAATGGGCGTGGCCGTTGTCTTCAAAATATTTCAGAATGCCGCCGTCAAGCTGAAACACGTGCGCAAGGCCCGCTTCGCGCATGAAGATGGCAGCTTTCTCGCAGCGAATGCCGCCGGTGCAAAAACTCACGATTGTTTTGCCAGCCAGTTCCTCGCGGTGGTCCAGCACCGCCTGCGGAAATTCGGTGAACTTGCTGAGGCGCCAGTCAACGGCGTTCCTGAAGGTGCCGACATCGACTTCAAACACATTGCGGGTGTCCAGCGTTACCACCGGGCGGCCATCATCGTCATGGCCACAGTCGAGCCAGCGCTTGAGCGTGGCCGCATCGACCGCTGGTGCGCGTCCTGCCGACGGCCGGATCGCCGGGTGGTTCATGCGGATGATTTCAGGCTTAATCTTGACCAGCAGCTTGCGAAAAGGCTGGGTTGCCGACCAGCTTTCCTTGATTTCAATGTCTTCAAAAC
>ENA-OFCF01001242-OFCF01001242.1-metagenomes-genome-assembly--contig:-NODE-1242-length-10028-cov-2.641733_pt1 | contig 10028 bp, 11 predicted proteins | sample MGYA00153387_OFCF01 | MGnify analysis MGYA00153387 | reverse complement strand
AATAAAATTCATCGGTACAGGCGAGAAGATGGAAGCTCTGGATGTTTTCTATCCTGATCGTATGGCTTCCAGGATCCTTGGAATGGGTGATGTGGTTTCCCTGGTTGAACGTGCACAGATGCAGTTCGACGAAAAAGAAGCTGCCGAATTGCAGAAAAAGATCCGCAAAAATAAATTTGACTTCAACGATTTCCTCAGCCAGATCCAGCAAATTAAAAAGATGGGCAACATGAAAGATTTGGTCGGAATGATTCCCGGAGCGACAAAAGCAATGAAAGATGTTGAAATTGAAGACGATGCTTTCAAACACATAGAAGCGATTATTCATTCGATGTCGCCACTAGAAAGGAAAAAACCGGCAATAATTGATGTTAAAAGAAAATTACGCATTGCAAAAGGTTCTGGAACAAAAGTAGAACAAGTCAACCAGCTGATGAAACAATTTGATCAAATGAGTAAAATGATGAAAATGATGCAGGGACCTGGCGGAAAAAACATGATGAAAATGATGGGTAATATGAAAGGCGGTATGCCCGGAGCGAGATAAATTTGTTTCAAATTTAAAGGTTTACGTTGCGATTGTACTGAAACCTGAAACATAAATTTTTTTTTAAACTTTAAACGTTTTATCAATGATAATATTAGACGGAAAAAAAACGGCTGAAGACATTAAGATCGAAATCACTACTGAGGTTGATTTAATGAAAAAAAACAATGAAAAAGTGCCCCATCTGGCCGCAATAATTGTTGGAAATGATGGTGCAAGCCAAACCTATGTTGCCAATAAAGTTAAGGCTTGCGAACGAGTTGGATTTGAATCTACGCTCATAAAAATGCCAAGTACGACCTCTGAAACCGAGTTGCTGAAAAAAATAAAACAACTGAATCAAGACAATAATATTGACGGATTTATTGTACAATTACCACTTCCTGAACAAATTAACACTCAAAAGGTTTTAATGGCGATAGATCCCGGCAAAGATGTTGACGGTTTTCATCCGGAAAATTTTGGTAAAATGGCTTTGGATATGACCACCTTTATTCCGGCAACACCTTTTGGAATTTTGGAACTGTTGGAACGATATGGAGTTGAAACAAAAGGAAAACACACTGTCGTAATCGGAAGAAGCCATATTGTGGGTCGGCCGATGAGCATTCTGATGGGCAGAAAAGGTTTTCCGGGCAACTCAACTGTTACATTAACACATAGTTATACCAAAAATATTGCACAAATAACCACACAAGCCGACATCATCATTACAGCTTTGGGAGTTCCAAATTATCTAAAAGCCGAAATGGTTAAAGACGGAGCAGTTGTAATTGATGTGGGAATTACGCGAGTTGCCGACGATTCCGCAAAAGGATATGCCATTGTTGGCGATGTAGATTTTGATTTGGTCAGCAAAAAAGCATCCTATATTACCCCTGTCCCTGGTGGTGTTGGACCAATGACGATTGCTATGTTACTCAAAAACACTTTATTGGCTCGAGAGCAGCGGAGATTTATAAATAAATAGGGTTTTATCGCAGTTTTCAGTTTTTATTTGATAAAACTACGAAAATCGTTTTTACAAATTAAAATCTGATATTTATTTAAAAAAAAATTCTAAAAGCTAAATTCCTCAAATTAATACTCTCCTTTTTTCTTAAAACGTGGGTCATCTCGCTTAATGAATTCGGTATTGCGTTTTATTTTTAATGTGTCGGTCCGAGGCAAACTTGCTTCTTCGGTTTTGCTTGATGGCTCGATAAGAGCGTTTAATTCTTTGATTTCAAAATCGGTCAAATCTCTAAATCGACCCACTTGAATATCTAGTGAAATGTTGATAATTCGAATTCTTTTTAAGGCAACAACTTCATAACCAAGATATTCTGACATTCTGCGAATTTGGCGGTTCAATCCCTGTGTCAATACAATTTTAAAAACAAATTTACTAATTTGTTCAACTTTGCATTTTCGGGTAACAGTATCCAAAATCGGAACTCCATTTCCCATTCTTTCAATAAATTTACCAGTTAAGGGCTTGTTGACCGTAACGGTATATTCTTTTTCGTGGTTGTTTCGAGCTCGTAGAATTTTATTTACAATGTCTCCGTCATTGGTCATAAAAATCAATCCCTCACTGGCTTTGTCGAGCCTTCCGATAGGAAAAATGCGTTTCGGATAATTGATATAATCTACAATATTGTCCCGAACATCCAGATTGGTAGTACATTCAATTCCGACAGGTTTATTGAATGCCAGATAAATTAATTTCTCGTTTTTTTCGCGAATGAGTTTGCCGTCAATTCTAACCTCGTCGTGTTCAGAAACCTTTGTTCCCAATTCTGGAATAGCTCCATTTATGGTTACACGACCTGTTTCTACAAATTTGTCGGCTTCACGGCGGGAGCAAAATCCGGTTTCGGCAATAAATTTGTTGAGGCGTTTTGAGGTATTTTCCATGAAGTAAAGGTAATGAGAATATTTATCAAAATGGTTACAGTAAAATTTAAGTGATAAATTAGGAGCACTTGCTATTTGTTATTCCGACGAAGGAGAAATAATATTAAAGTTGAGTAAGAAAAATTTGTACTCTTCCCTCATCGGATCAAGTTAACGAGCTGGTGCAGTAATTATGAAATTGTAAGAAAACCATCAAAATTAAAATCTTAATTTTCAACCAAAAACTCCAAGATTCTTTCATTCAAATCATCATCATGCAAACTGTGTCCCAATCCATTTGTAGAAATAAATGCAGCATTTTTCCATGTCGAAATGATTTTTTCTGCTTCCGAAAAAGCCACAACACCATCTTCTTGGTCATGAACAATCAATGCTTTTGTGTCAATGTTTGCAGCAAATTTTTTGGCAGAAAAAGCGTCAACCGAAATATTTAGTGCTTCCGCAAAAGTTTTTGTAAGCTGGATTTTGGTTTTTGAATTCAAGCTCAATAGTTTGCAATAATTATTGATTAAATTCTTTAAATCTGATGGCGAACCTAAAATCACCATCTTTTCAACATTGGGATTCTGATTCAAAAATTGATAATAAATACTCGTAATTCCACCAATAGAATGCCCAATAATAATATTTGGGTTGTAAATTTCAGTAAATCTTTGCATTACCTGAGTGTAATTTGGAACTGTAAAGGTTGTTCCGCCGGAAAGTCCGTGTGCCGGGCCATCAAATGCTACAATCGTATAACCTGTTTTTAGAAGAAATGGCATTAATTTTTCCCATCGCGCCGTATTACTTTCCCAACCATGAACCAGAAGAATTGTCTTTTCTACTCCCTGCCAGACATAATTGGTGTACGTTATTCCGTCGGATATAAAAGTTTCTACTTTGGCGGTTTTTAAAATATTTGGAATGTTATTATCATACAATTTTCCATCTCTTGGACGGCAAAAAAGTTCAAATCCCAATCTTCCTGCTCGTTTGGGATTGATAATATTCAAACAATTGATAAACACACCAATTGATTTTGTGAGTAAAAAATAATTGATTTTTTTCATACAAAAAAAGCCTCCAATGTGGAGGCTCAATATTTTTTTTTTAAAATTTAGAAAACATTTTCTCCATTTTTTCTCGTTCCTCTTCAGCCAAAACACTGTCAACCAAAATTCTTCCAGAATGTTCATCTGTAATAATTTTTTTTCTGGCAGCAATTTCTACTTGTGTTTGTGGTGGAATCGTGAAAAATGAACCTGCCGATGCTCCTCTTTCAATTGAAACCACAGCCAATCCGTTGCGTACGCTGGATCGAATTCTGGTGTAAGCTTTCAGTAATCGTTCTTCAATTAATCCTTGATATTCTTTAGATTTTTCGCTCAAAAAGGCTTCTTCTTTTGAAGTTTCGGCCATAATCGACTCTAACTCCGCCTTTTTATGACCCAAATGTTGTTCTTTTTGTTCTAGTTTTTCGCTGGAAGTGGTAATTATTTGTTTCTTATACTCTATCGAAGCTTTCATTTCTTTAATCTGCTTCTCGTTCAGTTGAATTTCTAATTCCTGAAATTCCACTTCTTTAGTCAACGCATTAAATTCCCGATTGTTACGAACGCTATCTTGTTGTTTAGTATATTTTTGAATTGATTCTTTGTGCTGGTCAATTGCACTTTTTTTAGATTTGATTTGCTCTTCAATAATCTCTAAATCTGCTTTTAATTTTACTGAACGAGAACTTAAACCTGCTACTTCATCCTCCAAATCTTCAACTTCTAAAGGCAGTTCACCTCTGACATTTCTAATTTCATCAATTCTGGTATCAATTAACTGCAAATCGTAAATTGCTCTTAACTTGTCTTCAACACTCAATTCTTTTGTAGTCGCCATATTTTATAAGTACTTAACTGGATTTGTATTTTCTTCTGAAAAAATAACCGCAAAATTAAGCAATTTTTTCGTAAGATATTCAACAATATAATTTTTTGTGTAGCGTTCGCTCTCAAAATGTCCAATATCAACCAGAAGTATTTGATTTTCAGCTTCATAAAAATTATGATACTTCAAATCGGCTGTTAAAAAAACTGTTGCTCCTGCTGCAATTGCATTTTTAATAGCGTAACTCCCCGACCCTCCCAAAACGGCAACTTTATGCACTTTTCTATTTAAAAATTCAGAATGTCTGATGCCTTGTGCTTTCATTTTATCTTTAACCGACATCAAAAACGCAGCTTCATCTTCCGGAATTTCAAGTTCACCAATCATTCCCAATCCTATATTCTGATGGTAATTTTGCAAGCCATAAATTTCGTAAGCTATTTCTTCATATATATGTGCGTCAAAAAGTGCTCTTAAAATCCTGTGCTGAAGGTATTTTTCGAAAACAACTTCAATTTTGATCTCGCCAGTTGTTGTCAACTCTCCCCTAATTCCTACTGCTGGGCTGCTGTTTTCATTACCGCGATAGGTACTGAATCCTTGAGAATTAAAACTACAATTATCATAATTTCCTATATTTCCTGCTCCTGCTTTCAACAAAGCATTTCTTACTTTTTCGGCGTTTTCGGGTATTGTATAAGTTACTAATTTTTGAATAAAATTTTGCTTAGGAATTAAAATTTTAGTGTTTTTTAGGCCTAAAACATCGCAAAAAATCTTGTTTACTCCATCTTTGTGATTGTCTAAAGCGGTATGAACAGCATAAATTGCAATATCATTTTTTATGGCTTTGACAATTGCTTTCTCGACATAATTTTTGCCTGTGATTTTCTTTAAGCCTACAAATATTATGGGATGAAAACAAACCACCAAATTGCATTTTTTTTCAATAGCTTCTTCAATAACCGATTCAAGCGCATCATGGCAAACCAAAACACCGGTTGCTTCGCTATCCTGATTTCCAACCAGTAAACCCACATTGTCAAAATCTTCAGCGTAAGCTAATGGTGCCATTTCTTCCAGAATAACCAGAATTTCCTTAATTTTCATTGCAGTTTTTATTTATATATTTACAAAAAAACAAATATAACAAATTGCATGGTTTTCTGCAATTTTCATTTTTGTGATAAAAAATTTAATTTTGCATTATATAAATACAGATTATGATGAAAGTGTTTAAAGAAATAAAACTTGAAAATTCAGAAAGCGATACTGGTTTTGGCACTAGTGCTTCTAATTATGGCGGGCGTTTTATTAACAAAAAGGGCAATGCAAATGTCAAAAAATCAGGAATTAATTTTTGGGAAAGTATAAGCTGGTTTCACACTTTACTAAATATTCCGAGATGGAAATTTTTGATGATTGTTGTTCTTTTTTATTTTGTTGTTAATCTATTGTTTGCCAACATTTATTATATGATTGGTGTTGAAAATTTGAGAGGTATTTCTGCAGGTACGTCTTTAGAAAAATTTGGGCAGGCTTTTTTTTTCAGCGTTCAAACATTTACTACAGTTGGTTATGGGCATATAAGTCCAAAAGGGTTTGCCACTAGTTTTGTTGCAGCAATAGAAGCATTGTGCGGCTTGTTGAGTTTTGCAATTGCTACTGGTTTGTTTTACGGTCGCTTTAGCAAACCAAAAGCCCACCTGAAATTTTCTGAAAATGCAATTATTGCCCCGTACAAAGCCATAACAGCGCTGATGATGCGTATTGCTCCATTCAAAAACACAAATCTTTCAGACGCCGAAGCAAAAATGACATTAGCAATTACAACTGAGTCAGATGGCATTAAAACCAACAAATTTTATCCCTTAAATTTGGAACTTCAACACATCAATACATTAACATTAAGCTGGACAATTGTTCATCCGATTGACAAAGAAAGTCCTCTTTTTGGATTGTCTGTGGCCGATTTTGCTAAAAATGAAGGTGAAATCATGATTTTTATAAAAGTTTTTGATGAAATGTACAGTGTTAATGTAGTTAAAAATTATTCTTATACTTTTAACGAATTGATATATGGTGCGAAATTTTTGCCGATGTTTTTTCGAAATTTAGACAACACTAAAACAATTTTACATTTGGATAAATTAAATAATTTTGAAAAAGTAAAATTGGATTAACCCAAATCAACTTTAACATTATAATTTGACAAACCTTTAAGAGCTTCCTCGGAACCAAAATCAAAATTAGCTTCATAATGTTGCTTGTCTTTGCGGGCTTCTATGATTTTTAAACAATTATAAAAACGTCTAATTTCGGTTTCATTTCTTAAAATCAAACCCGGAACTTTAGTGTTTTTTCCATCGCTATCTTTGGCTACCATTGTAAAATAGGAAGAATTGCAATGTTTGATTACGCCGGTTTGAATATTTTCAGACTGTACTCTAATTCCCACAATCATCGAACTGTTTCCGACATAATTTACTAATGCTTTCATAGTTACCAATTCGCCAACTTCAATGGGATTCAAAAAATCAACGGTGTCCACAGAGGCTGTTACGCAATAGTTTCCAGAGTACTTTGAAGCACAAGCAAACGCAATTTGATCGAGCAATGACAAAATATAACCACCGTGAATTTTTCCACTAAAATTAGTGTAAGAGGGCAACATTAATTGCGAAATGGTAATTTTAGAATCTAAAACCGCTTTGAATTGATTGTCCATTTATTTTATTTTAAAGGGAGAATTTTCTTTTTTGACTGATGTTATAAAATATTTGGTGTCGCCCCACCAGGCAAAAGTTTTATAACGTTCCACATAAGTTACTTTAACATAATTGCCTTCTAAATTTTTCATGTCGTCAATAACACTTTGATTATCATCCAATACAGAAAACGAAAAAATTTGTGCTCCGGAAATGCCTTGGCTTAACTCGCCTTCCCATGTTTTAAAAAAAACTCCTTTATGGCTAATTTTGATCAGCTCGCCCGAGCGAAAACCTTCGCTGTAAGTCATATTGTAAACAAACAAAAAATAAATTGTTATACTAATTGCTATAATTAAAGTTGTAATGCCGATAAATTTTTTCATAATATTTCTAATTTAAAAGGTTATTCTCGTCCTCTTTAGCACGAATTAAAATTGTTTCAGGGAGTGATTTTTTGGCTTTTGCTCCCATTTTTTTTAGTTTTTCAACGCTTACAACCAGGTTTCCTTTTCCTTCAACCAACTTGTTCATTGCATTGCCGTATTCTAATTTGGTTTCATCCATTTTTTTACCTATTCTTATTAAATCTCCGACGAAACCTTCAAATTTATCATATAATGCTCCGGCCTGTCGAGCAATTTCTAAAGCATTTTCCTGTTGCTTTAGGTTGGTCCACATGCTGTCAATCGTTCGTAAAGTGGCCAACAAAGTTGATGGTGTTACAATAATTATATTTTTTTCAAAAGCTCGGTTGTACAACGAATTATCTTCATTTAAGGCCAGTGAGAATGCAGTTTCAATTGAGATAAACAGCAATACAAAATCAGGACTTTCAATTTGATACAAATCTTGGTAGTTTTTCTCTCCAAGTTGATCAACATGTCGTTTTATTGCGTTTAAATGTTCTTTTAGATAGATAGATTTTTCGGAATCTTCATCACAATTAACATAGCGTTCGTAAGCAGTTAGCGTAACTTTTGAATCAACAATCATTTTTTTTCCGTCAGGTAAATTAATCACAATATCAGGAAAAACGCGATTATTATCTAAAGTTGTATGCGATAGTTGAACAAAATATTCTCTGTCTTTTTCGAGGCCCGATTTTTCCAAAACACGCTCCAAAACCAGTTCGCCCCAGTTGCCCTGCATTTTGCTGTCACCCTTTAAAGCCTTGGTTAAATTTACGGTTTCCTTGCTCATTTTTTCATTCATTTCACTCAAACCTACTATTTGCTGCCTCAATGCCGCATGATAATCAATGCTTTCTTTGTGAGTGTCTTCTACTTTCTTTTCAAATAAATGGATTTTATCCTGCAGTGGTGAAAGAATGTTTTTCATATTCTCTTTATTCTGTTCAGTAAATTTATTGGTTTTTTCTTCAAGGATTTTGTTAGCTAAATTTTCAAATTCTTTTGTGAACTTTTCCTCAAGCTTTTCTGCTTCAAGTCTATTTTCCTGATAACGTTGCATTAAATTGTCAAAATCTACCTCTTTTTTTGAAAACTGAATCGCCAGAACGTCTTTCTCTGTTCTGATAGCTTCCTTTTCAAAATTAAATTGACGCAACTGCTTTTCAAAAACATCTTTATCTGTCGCAAATTGTTCTTTAATCGCATCTGTTTGGGTGCTTAAAGCTAAAATTTGAGATTCAAAACCAACTTTTTGCACTTTAAAACCTGCATTAAGTAAAAGCTTAGCCAAAAAAAATCCCATGCAAAAAGCCAATAAAAAAACCCCAACAACCATTGTAATGTCCATTTCGATTAAAATTAATTGCTGTAAAAATAAACATTCATTTGAAATTTTTAATATAAAAATTATAAAAAATAACTTCAAGAGTAAATCAGTGCAAAACATCAAACAGAAATTAAATCATACAATCTCTGGAAACAATTTAAAAAACAATTTTTTTTTCTTATTTTTGACGCGTAATTATCAATTATGATTGAAGACAACGTAATATTAGTCGACACAAACGACGAACAAATTGGATTGATGCCAAAATTAGAAGCCCATCAAAAAGGCATCTTACATCGTGCATTTTCGGTTTTTGTGCTCAATAACAAAAATGAAATAATGTTGCAGCAACGAGCGCATCAAAAATACCATTCACCGTTACTCTGGACCAACACCTGTTGCAGTCACCAACGCGAAAAGGAAACAAATTTAGAAGCAGGAAACAGACGTCTGTTTGAAGAAATGGGTCTTAAAACCGAATTAAAAGAACTGTTTCATTTTATTTATAAAGCTCCTTTTGACAATGGTTTAACAGAACATGAACTAGATCACGTCATGATTGGCTACTCGAATGAAACACCAAAAATCAATCCCGAAGAGGTTGAAAGTTGGAAGTGGATGACCATCGAATCCATTAAAAACGACATGCAAACCAATCCGGAAATTTACACTATCTGGTTCAAAATTATCTTCGACGAATTTTATCATTTCTTAGAAAGTCACAAAAAATAAAGTAAAATAATTTAAAATGAAAGTAACCATATCTCGAAAAGCACATTTTAATGCAGCCCACCGTTTGTATCGAAAGGATTGGACTTTTGAAAAAAATGACGCTATTTTTGGAAAATGCAATAATCCCAATTTTCATGGTCATAACTACGATTTAATTGTGAGTGTTACAGGCGAAATAGACCCTGAAACGGGCTATGTTATGGATGTTAAATTCCTTTCAGACATTATTAAAGAAGATGTTGAAAACCAGTTCGACCACAAAAATCTCAATCTGGACGTTCCCGATTTTAAAGATTTGAATCCAACAGCAGAAAATATTGTAGTCGTTATCTGGAACAAAATCAGAAAACGAATCAATCCAGATTTTGATTTAGAAGTAGTTTTGTATGAAACGCCGCGCAATTTCGTAACTTATAAAGGATCCTTATGACATTAAAAGTAGGTGACATTATTCCACATTTTACATCGAAAGACACTGATGGAAATGACTTTGATAGTCAAAACTACGTTGGTCAAAAGCCATTGGTGATTTATTTTTACCC
>ENA-OFCF01001241-OFCF01001241.1-metagenomes-genome-assembly--contig:-NODE-1241-length-10034-cov-3.241307_pt1 | contig 10034 bp, 9 predicted proteins | sample MGYA00153387_OFCF01 | MGnify analysis MGYA00153387 | reverse complement strand
TCAGTCGGCGGCAGATCGAGGTGGTGATCGCTCGCTCTGCGGCGATTCTCGGCCTTGTGTTCGGAGCGCAGACGATTCCGGCCCTTCTCGATCAGTCGAGTCAGCTCAATTCGCTCGCCGTCGTGGCGATCGTGCTGCTGATCTGGCTGATCCAGTCGTGCCGCAGCGACGCGACCCCGACCGTCGAGCCGACCCCCGCCGCCCCGCAAAACGCCACGGTGACCACGCCCACGGAGCCCGCACCGACGCCACCCACGGACCCGCAACCCGCGAACCCGCCAACACCGACGCCCACGCCAGCGACCCCGGAGCCCGCACCAACGCCGCTCCCCGCCGACACCACTGCGCAGCCCGGCACCCCCGAGCCTGCCACCCCCGAGCCTGCCACCCCCGAGCCTGCCACCCCCGGCGAGCTGCCCGAGAAGCTGAGCGCCCAGGAGTTTCGCCGCATCATGCTCCGCAGCAATCGCACCAGCCAGGTACGCACCTGCTATCGCCGGCACGCACGCCCGGGCGAGGAGGAGGTTTCGCTGATCGGCACCGTCAACGAGGCGGGCAAGATCCAGAAGCTGCGCATGGACCCCGCGATCCCGCTCACCGAGTGCCTCAAGCCGATCGTCCAGAAGATCGAGTTCCCACGGAACCTGCGCCCCGCGCAGCACAATTTCATCTATCGTAATATGTTCCCCGAGGGCTAACATTCGAATGTGTACACATTGCATGTGTACACATTCGATCGCCGCCGATTCACCCCTGCTTTCGACCCTGCTCCGACCCCATGGCCAACTACGGCCCGGACCTCCTGGCACGCTTCACCGCCGCGACCAACGCGCTCGATCCCGGTCCGGACGCTGCCGCGCTCGCGGAGGCCATCAAGCTGCTCGAGCAATTTCAGGACCTCGATCTGCGCAAGCCCCTCGTCAGCGCCCGTCTGCCGGGGTTGCGAGATTACCCGGCGGGCTCCCGATATCGTCTGCTCGTCGACTGCGAATCCGGCGACCCGAGATGCTGGATGGAGATCGGGTCCGACTGGAAAGTGCACGCCCGGCGCGAGCAGACCGCGCCGGTCGCACTCATGCCCGGGGACGTGGTCCTGCGGCCCCCTGGCGCCCGTCCCGGGCCCGCCAGCCAGCCAGGCGGGGCACTCGCGCACCCGCTACGAATGTGTCGCGTGTGGATCGACGAGTCCAAGGCGGCGCGCCAGGTCGCCCATCGCGCCCACGACCTCGACGAGGCCAACCGACTGGCCCGGATGGCGCTCCAACTGGCAGACGCCCGCGCCCTGCTGCTGCTGCTGGCCGGCGCCGACGTCACCGCCGTCGAACGAACGATCACCATCCCCTATTATCAGTGCGGATATTACGATATCCACCTGGCGATCGACATGGCCTCGCCGGACTGGACGCGCTGGGTCGAGGTCCGCAGCGACGCTACCCACTGCGCCCTCGGCGAGGCGCGCGGGGACGAATACGACCTCTTCTCGGGCCACACCCTCCTCCACCCCGCACATTAGCCCGAAGACAGACCCCACAATGGCCAGGGCCCCGATACCACTCCGCAGCGCCGCATCACCCAGGGAAGGGCTGGTGATCGGGCGGGTCCATACCTGATGGATCCAGGATCGAGTGGTTATCAAATTTCACTTTTGGGGCGAGGGATCGGTAACGTCTTCAAGGACCCAGGAGGTGCTCTCACGCGCAACATGTTTGATCACCACGCACGACAGCATTGCGGTAACATGTGGCGGTCGGACCCGCGCGTACCGCCACTCTCCGCTTTGATTAACTTGAAAATGGCCCAGCCACAGCTCCGCACCCGCCGCGACACGCTCCAGCTTCATGACGGCGCGCTGCGCCTCGTCGTGGTCGCCGACACCCACAGCAGGCCGCACCCGCAGGCCCGCGCTCACATCACCGCGCAGGCGCCTCACCACATCCTGCACGGCGGCGACATCGGCGACCTCGAGGTGCTCACGAACCTCGCCCGCATCGCGCCAGTCCTCGCGGTGCGTGGCAACATCGACCCCAAGGATCCCGCGACCCCCGACGTCCTCACCCTCGACATCCGGGACGGTAACACCTCGCTGCTGACGATCGTCGTCGTCCATATCGCGGTGAATGGCCCGAAGCTGCGCGCCGACGCCGTGCGCCTGGCCCACAGCGAGAGCGCATCGCTGGTCGTCTGCGGCCATTCGCACGTGCCCTTCATCGGCCGCGACCGCGGCATCGCCGTCTTCAACCCCGGGTCGATCGGCCCGCGGCGCTTCAGCCTGCCGATCGTGTTCGGCGTCCTCGACATCACGCCCACCAGCGTCGCCATGCGCCACGTGGACTGCGAGACCGGCGCGACCTGGACCCCGTGACGAACGCGGCGCCGTCCGCCTTGTCACCGATCGCGCCGGCGCGTAGGGTGGGCGCCCATGAGCACCACCAACCGGAAAGTCGCTGTCGTCGTCGGTAGCCTGCGCGCAGGCTCGTACAGCCGGATGGCCGCAAAGGCCCTCGCCGGCCTGGCCCCCGGGCTCGACCTCGAGATCGTCGAGATCGGCCAGCTCCCGTTTTATAATCAGGACGACGACGCCACCCCGCCAGCCCAGTACACCGCGTTTCGTGACAAGGTGAGAGCCGCCGATGCCGTCCTGTTCGTGACACCGGAGTACAACCGCTCGGTGCCCGCCGTGCTCAAGAACGCGATCGACGTCGGCTCGCGCCCCTACGGTCACAGCGCCTGGAACGGCAAGCCCGGCGCCGTCATGAGCATCTCGCCCGGCGCGCTCGGAGCCTTCGGGGCCAATCATCACCTGCGCCAGTCGCTGGTGTTCCTCAACGTCCCGACGATGCAGCAGCCCGAGGCCTACATCGGCGGCGCGGCGACCCTCTTCGACGCCAGCGGCGCCCTCACCAACGACGGCACCCGCAAGTTCTTCACGACCTTCATGGAGGCCTTCGCCGACTGGATCGAGCTCAACCTGCGCGCAAAGTAGCCACGTCGTATGGCGGCACCCCGGACCCGCACGGGCGCAGGTGGGTCTCTCCGCCGAAATTGCGCGTCAGCTCGACGCCGATCCTGCAGGTCGGCGACGGCACCCTCGCCGTGCCGATCATCGGGGTCGTCGATGCCGGGCGAGCCGGCGAGATCACCGAGCTGCTGCTGACCAGCATGGTACATCCTCTGGTTCATGGTGCCCCTCCACAACATCTATCTCACCATCGTTCTCCCGTCCCAGCAGGGCACGACCGGGCCCAACCGCTGCGGCCCCCTCCCGCTGGCGCCCCGGCGCCCGTGACCCTTCGCGTGAAGCTCAGGCCGTCTCGATCGTGTCGGCGGCGACGAGGCCGAGCTCGATGACGGCGAGCTCGCGCATACGATATTTCTGGACCTTGCCGGTGACCGTCATCGGGAACTCCTCGACGAGCTTCCAGTGGCGGGGAATTTTATAGTGGGCGATGCGGCCGTGGCAGTGGGCGCGTAGCTCGTCCTCGTGCAGGCAGGCGCCCGGGCGCAGACGGACCCAGGCCATCACCTCCTCGCCGTAGCGCTCGCTCGGCACGCCGATCACCTGGGCCTCGCTGACGGCCGGGTGCGTGTGCAAGAACTCCTCGATCTCGCGCGGGTACACGTTCTCGCCGCCGCGAATGATCAGGTCCTTGAGACGGCCGACGATCCTCATGTAGCCGTCCTCGTCCATGCTCGCCAGGTCACCGGTGTGCATCCACCCTGCGGGGTCGATCGCCGTCGCGGTCGCCTGCGGCGCCTCCCAGTAGCCGAGCATCACGCTGTAGCCGCGGGTGCACAGCTCGCCGGCGGCCCCGCGCGGGACCACGGCCCCCGTCTCGGGGTCGACGAGCTTGACCTCGACGTGCGGGTGGACCCGGCCGACGGTCCCGACGCGGCGGTCGAGCGGGTCGTCGACCGAGGTCTGGGTCGAGACCGGCGAGGTCTCGGTCATGCCATAGCATATCGTGACCTGATGCATGTGCATGCGCGACTGCACCTGCCGCATGACCTCGACCGGGCACGGCGAGCCGGCCATGATCCCGGTGCGCAGGCGGTGGAGGTCGAACTCGGCGAAGCGCGGGTGGTCGAGCTCGGCGATGAACATCGTCGGCACCCCGTAGAGCGCCGTGCAGCGCTCGTCCTGCGCGGCCTGCAACGTCGCCAGGGCGTCGAAGGCCTCGCCGGGCACCACCATGCATGCGCCGTGGCTGCTGCACGCGAGGTTGCCCATCACCATGCCAAAGCAGTGATAAAACGGCACCGGAATGCACACCCGATCCTCGGGGCCCAGGCGCAGCGCCTCGCCGACGAAGAAGCCGTTGTTGAGGATGTTATGGTGCGACAGCGTCGCGCCCTTCGGCGCGCCGGTGGTGCCCGAGGTGTATTGAATGTTGATCGGATCGTCGAATTGCAGGGTCGCCTCGCGCGCGGCGAGGTCCCGCGGGTCGACGCGATCGCCCTCGGCCAATAACCCGTCCCAGTCGTCCTCGAGCACCAGGCTCGCCGCCAGCGCGGGACAGTCGGCGCGCACCTGCGCGAGCATCGCGATATAGTCCGCCTGGCGAAACCCGCGAGCGTGCAGCAGCAGGCGCAGGCCCGACTGGCGCAGCGCGTGGGCCAGCTCGCTGGTACGATACGCGGGGTTGAGGTTGACGAGCACCGCCCCGACCCGTGCGCTGGCGAATTGCAGGACCACCCACTCGTACCGGTTCGGCGCCCAGATGCCGACCCGGTCGCCGCGCGCGATGCCCCGCGCGAGCAGGCCTCGCGCGGCCCGACCGGTGCTCTCCCACAGCTGATCCCAGGTCGCGCGGTAGCCCTGCGCACGGACCACCAGCGCCTCGCGCGGACCATGCGCGGCGACGGTGCGGCGGAGGTTGTCGCCGATCGTCTCGCCGAGGAGGGGGACCGCGCCGGTGCCGTGAACGTACGAGAGGGCCATCGCGCGCCATCATTGCCGGCGGTCGCGGCCCTGGCAAGCGCAGCCGGCGCGCCGGTCGAGATCGGGCGCAGGTCCGCCTGATACGGCTCGCTGACGATGACCATGCCGGTGGGGATGTCGATGATGTCGATGACGCCGACCTCCGCGCGCCCGAACCTCACGTCCGTGTACTCGCGCGCGGTGAACAGCGGCACTGGCAGTCGGTCGTGCACCCCTCGGCGAGCGCATCGTGGAGGAGATCCCGGGACCCGCGTCAACGTGGGTGATACCATCAGGTCTCCCATGCGATCCACCCGCGCTCTCGGCCCGCTCCTCCCTCTGATCCTCTTCACGACCGCCTGTGGCGATAGCAGTGGCGCAAATGAGACCGGCACCGGCACCGGCACCGGCACCGGCACCGCGACGGACCCGGGCACCGGCACCGGTGGCGATACCGACCCGACCGGCGGCGTCGCGGCGGGCCCGACCTACTGGGATGATGTCGCGCCGATCTTCTTCGACAACTGCGTGACCTGCCACCAGGCGGGGGGCATCGGCCCCTTCGTGCTCGACAACTACGCCGAGGCCAAGAAGTGGGCGCCGGCCGCCGTCACCTCGGTGGAGGAGCGCTCGATGCCGCCGTGGCTGGTGACCGACGACGGCAGCTGCGGCACCTTCCAGGACTCCAAGGCGCTGTCGCAGGCGGAGATCGACACCGTTCGTGCCTGGCTCGACGCCGGCACCCCCGAGGGCCAGCCGCGCAGCGACCTCCAGGCGCCCGCGCCGGAGTCGTTGACCGACGCGGTCGAGTTCAAGACCCCGAAGTTCTTGCCGGCGATCAAGGGCGGCGACCTGGCCCAGTTCGACGAGTACCGCTGCTTTCGCGTCGACACCAAGCTCGCCGCGGACCGCTTCCTCACCGGCTACAGCGTGACGCCGGGGACCCCGGCGATGATCCACCACGTCCTGGCGATCACCGTCGACCCCGAGGGCGCCGGCGAGGGCGGTCAGAAGAACAAAGACATCATCGCGGCGCTCGACGCCGAGTCCCCGGACCGCGACGGCTGGCCGTGCTTCGGCGCCGCGGGCGACGGCGTCGACCCGGGCGGGATCCCGGTGTCGTGGGCTCCCGGTCAGGGCATCATTTCGCTGCCCGAGGGCATCGGCTATCGCATCAAGAAGGAAGATTACCTGATCCTTCAGGTCCACTACAACCTCGTCGACCCCAAGCTAGCGGGCATCGTCGATCAGACCTCGCTCAAGATCCGGTTCGCCGACACGGTCGAGCGCGAGGGCTTCTTCAACCTCCCCGATGACTTCCTCGGCTCGCTGTTCTCCGGCAACCCCGACGTGCTCGAGCCCGGCAAGTCCGCGGTCACCTACACCTTCGACCACAAGCTCGATTACCTGCCCTTCTTCGGCGCCCAGGCGGCCGACCTCTACGGCGTCTTCCCGCACATGCATCAGCGCGGCCGCAAGTTACGCGTCGAGCTGATCGAGGACGGCGGCGCGCCGCAGTGCGCCGCCGACGTCAAGGCCTGGGACTTCAACTGGCAGCTGTTCTACTTCTATGATCAACCGCTGCCGCTGACCCCGAAGTCGACCCTGCGCATCACCTGCGAGTACGACACGCAGAGCGCCACCGAGCCGGTGCTGCCCGGCTGGGGCACGCAGAACGAGATGTGCCTCGCAGGCATCTTCATCGTCCCGAAGTGACAGCGTGCGCGAGCAGCCCCGGGCGCTCGCGCGCGCATATCGGCGGAGGCTCGCGGACCACGTCCCGCGGGCCTCGGTATAACTCTCGTACCATCGTATCGCGGGCGCAAAATCTCCGCGATGCGACCTGTTACCGCGGCGTCGTGAATGCCTCGGTGAGTACGCAGCGGACGCTGACCCTGACCTTGCTGTGTGCGCTCGGGTGCTCGCAGGGCGGCGAGGAGGCCACCGGCGGTACCGGCGGCACCAGCGACGCCGAGAGCACGGGCGCCGTCACCCCGACGACCGGCGGCGAGCTCGACCCTGATCTCTACGCCTCGATCGATCCGCTCGACCAACTGCGCGCCCAGGTCGACATCGCCACCGGGGCGCTGCTCGCCGGCCTCACCAACGTCGTCGTCGTCTCCGTCGGGTCCGGCAGCTACTACTGGTCCAGCGAGTACCCGAGCCTCGCCGCGCTGTACCCCGACGGCAAGCTCATGGGTGGCCACGACCTGCGCCACGGCGACAACGACGTCACCAACAACGTGCTGCACGAGGTCTCGAGCCGCAGCATCGGCGAGATGGCGCGCATGGCCCGGACCCTCGCCGCTCAGCCCGAGGCCGGCGGCACCATGCTCGACAACACCTTGCTGCTGCATATGTCCGACAACGGCGAGAAGCACCACTCCAACGCGGAGGAGTGGGCGATGCTGCTGGTCGGCGGCAACAACCTCGGCTTCAAGACCGACGGCCGCAGCGTCACCTATCCGAAGGCCGGCCACGCCAACAACCGCCAGACCTCCAACGTGTTCAACTCGGTGCTGCACGGCGTCGGCATGCCGACCGACGACTTCGGCCACAGCACCCCGGAGACGCGCGTCGCCGAGGGCCCGCTGTCCGAGCTGTGGGGTTGAGGGCCCGCCCACGAGCGGGCCGGTCGCACCCCGGGCACCGTGCCTCGATCTTCATTGTGGTAGGAGAGCCGATGCAAGCGCGACGAGTGCTCATCGTCGGCGCCGGGATCGCCGGCCCCGTCCTCGCCTATTTCCTGCGCCGATCCGGGATGGAGCCGGTGGTGGTCGAGCGCGCCCCGAACCTGCGGGCCACCGGGCAGACCGTCGACGTGCGCGGCGCGGGCCGCGAGGTCGTGCGCCGCATGGGCGTCGAGGACGCGATCCGCGAGCGGCTCACCCACGAGGACGGCCTGGCGTTCGTCGACGCGGACGGGCGCACGCGGGCCGCGTTTCCCAGCGACAGCTTCGGCGGCCAGGGGCTCGTCTCCGAGATCGAAATTCTCCGCGGCGAGCTCGTCCAGGTGCTCCACGAGCGCGCCCGTGCCGACGCCGAATATATCTTCGACGACCACCCGGGCACGATCACCGATCACGGCGACCGCGTCGCGGTGAGCTTCGCGAGCGGCCTCGAGCGAGACTTCGACCTGGTGATCGGCGCCGACGGCATCCGCTCCCGGACCCGCCGCCTCATCTTCCCCGAGGAGTCCGCGATCCGCCATCTCGACATGTACGCGGCCTACTTCACGGTCCCGTACAGCGAGACCGACGGTCGCTGGGCCCGCTGGTACAACGCGCCCGGGGCCCGCGTCGTGATGCTGCGCCCCGATAATCATGGCACCACCCGCGCCTTCCTGTCGTTTCGCACCACGCAGCGCGGCCACGAGAACCTCGAAGTCGAGGCCCAAAAGAGCCTCTTGCGGCGGGTCTTCGCCGACGCGGGCTTCGAGGCGCCGCGCGTGCTGGCGAGCATGGACGCAGCCGACGACTTCTATTTCGAGGCGATCGGTCAGGTGAAGCTCCGGCGCTGGTCGAAGGGCCGGGTGGCGCTGGTGGGCGACGCGGGCTACTGCGCGTCGCTCGTCAGCGGTATGGGCACCAGCCTCGCCCTCGTCGGCGCATACCTCCTCGCGGGGGAGCTCGGCCTGCGCGACGACCACACCGAGGCGTTCGCCAGCTACGAGCGACGGATGCGGCCCTATGTCGACAAGGCGCAGAAGATCTTCCCGGGCACGCTAAACTTCGCGTCGCCGCGCACCCGGGCCGGGATCGCCGTCTCGCGGGCCGTCCTCGGCTTCGCGGCCAGACCGGCGATCAGCAGCCTGCTCGGAAAGCTGACCGCGACCAAGACCGCCGACAAGATCAGCCTGCCCGATTACCCGGTGGGATGATCCCGCGGGCCCTGCAGATATCATCGAATACATCGGACCCGCTCGACGTGGGCCACGATCTGCTCGTCACGCGCGCCTCATCGCGTCAAGATACCCGGATCCCGCGCCGCTCGAGCGCGTCGACGGCGTCGTCGATCGGCCCCGTGAAGGCGTCGCCGCGGTAGAGGACCCGTTCGTTGCCCGACCACACGACATGCAGCGCACGCGACGACGAGGTCAGCTGCATGCGGCGGACGAACTTCGCACTGTCGATCGCCACCAGCTCGCGGCCCGACGCATCGCGCAGCAGGCCCGCCTCGAGGTCGATGACGAGCAGCGCCGCGCCCGGGTCGAGCGCCGCCTCGCGCCGGGCGATCCGCCGTCTGGCCAGGGTGACACAGGCCCAGCCCAGCAGCCCGGCGGCGATCATCATGCCGAGTCCGACGAACACCCGAACATCATGGTGGCGGACGCCGAACCCGATCAGCACGACGGAATTGACGCCGAAGATCGCCGTCAGCAGACCCACGACATAGACCGCCCAGCCCGGGACGAGGCCGCGGCGCGCCAGGAACAGCAGGCGCCCGTCCTCCTCGGCGAGCACGCACTGACCATTGTCTGCGATCGCACGGAGCATGGGTCGATGCTATCACACCGTCCGCGGTCGCTCACCGATCTTTGCCCCTGCCCTGCAAACGTGACAGGCCCCCGACCCGCTCCTGCGCGCGCCGACGGCCTGCTTCGAGATCACGCGCTCGCTAAAAGTCGCGTTTCACCACACTTCGGGCTCGAAGTGTGGCAGCGCCGACTTGGGGGGGTCGGAGGTCAGCGCGTCAGTATTTCATCAATACTTCATCCATTCGAGGCAGCAATACAGCGCGGTCTGCGTCTGGTTGAGCGCGTTCGAGATGCCGTCGAAGTTGTTGCAATCTCCGCCGTTGGCGATGACCGCCGCGTCGTCGCCGGTGCGGTCGGCCAGCCATGCCCCGCCGATCGGCGCCGCCCCGCCGTTGGCGCAGATGCGGCGCATCTGCGAGTATGTGCACAGTTGCCCGCCGCCCAGCACATTGTTGCAGCGGTCCTGCGCGCCGACCCACGTCGTCGTGAACACCTCACGGCGCGAACAAATGGTCGAGCGCGTCAGCTGCAAGGTCGTGTAACCGGCAGGACACGCCGCGATGCTCGTCGGCCCCGCAATGCCCTGCGGTCCCTGCGGGCCCGTCGGTCCCGCGGGCCCCTGCAGACCCTGGGCGCCCG
>ENA-OFCF01001238-OFCF01001238.1-metagenomes-genome-assembly--contig:-NODE-1238-length-10042-cov-23.063483_pt1 | contig 10042 bp, 8 predicted proteins | sample MGYA00153387_OFCF01 | MGnify analysis MGYA00153387 | reverse complement strand
GCAGCGTCTGGTAGTTCCAGGCTTCACGGCCAGTTGCGCCCTTCAAGGCCACGACAGTGGTCGCGTACTTGTTCATGGCTTCGGTGCGGTGTGCACCCCAGAAGTCAGGCGTGGCATTGCCCAAAGGCAGGTAAATCAGATCCAGCTTGGCGTCGTAGGCCCCATGCGACCAGAAGTTGGGCGTGCCCTTGGTGTAAGTCTCGCCTTCAGGTGGCAGCTTGGTGATGTCTGCGTTGCCCAGATCCCATGCCCAGTCCAGCGAACCATCTTTGAGGCTGTAGGCACGAACCACGCCAGAAGGCTGTTCAGTCTTTTTGCCGTCCCAGACCCAGCCACCGATGACGACACGCTCGCCAGCCACGAGTGGCTGCGATGTGGGCATGTAGTAGAAGTCCTGATATTGGCCCATACCCACGCTCAGGTCGGTATAGCCTTTGCCGGTATCGCCAAAACCATCGCAGACTTCACCCGTCTGCGCATCCAGCGCCCACAGGCGTGCGTCTTTGTCGGTGGTGATGATGCGAGCTTCGCACTTTGCCGGTGCCTTGCCTTCAGACTTGGCAGCCTTGAATGCGGGCACTTCGTAGTAAGCCACGCCACGGCAGCGGCTCCACCACTTGTTTTCGCGGGTTTTGGGATCAAACACCCACTTTTCTTCGCCGGTTTCAGCGTTCAGTGCAATGACCTTGTTTTGCGGAGTGCACAGGTAGACCGAGTCACCCACCTGAATGGGGGTGTTCTGGTCTTCGTTGCCACCACCGGTTTGTGCGCCGGTGCGGTAAGTCCAGGCCACTTCCAGCTTGTTGACGTTGCCTGCATTGATCTGGTCAAAGGGGGCAAAGCGGGTGCTGTCAGCGTCACGGCCGTAATGGGTCCAGCTGTTGGCTTCACTTTTGGCATCGGTGACAACGGCAATGTCGTTGACGATCTCAGTGCCCTTGTTGGCCGTGTTCTCAACCACGCCGTGGGGGGTGAAGATGGAGGCAGCGCCTGCAAGCAACACAAGCGCTTGCATGGCAGCGGCAGGCATTGCAATCTTTTTGGAGGCAGGGCGCAGAGTGCGCATCGCCAAGGCTGCAACCAGACCCAGCACCAGCACAGGGGCCAGGCGTGGAACCAGAGCCCAGAAGCTGGTGCCAGCTTCAGCCAGCGCCCAGATCACGGTGCCAACGACAACGGCCAGATACAGCTGCGCGCCCTGAATTTTGGCGCGGGCTAGCAAAGCACCGGCGACCAACGTTGCAGCGCCCGCCAAAAGGTAATACCAGGAGCCGCCCAGCGAAGCCAGGCGGATACCGCCGACGAGCAGGGCTAGGCCCACTAGAGCCAGGATCACGCCATAGATGCGTGTCCACACTGGCGTGGGAGTAGATGCGTGAGAGGTTGACATATCCATACACAGATTCGGATTGAAGTAAGTCAAATTTTAGGCTGTAACGTTTTTTTTAACTTTTGACTCTTGTGTATGAGTTGAACGCAATGTTCTTTTTTTGCTGCTGTCCTTATTTTGCGTTTGAATGCATTTATGTATTCCTGTAAGCTGTTGTTTTATAAATTAAATCAATTATTCTGTAATGGCTGAATGTTCAGTAAAGGCGCTAAAACCTTATAAAGAAAAGGTTGAAGATGCTTCCGTTTTTTCATGTAAGGACATAAAAAAAGCCCTGCATGGCAGGGCTTTGGTGCTTAGGCCGAAGGCGGCTTAGCTGAAAAAGCGCTTGAGCTTGTCGGTCCAGCTTTCTCCGCTGGGCGAATGCTTGCCGCCACCTTTTTTGAGCGATTCTTCCAGCTCACGCAGCAGCTTGCGCTGGTACTCCGTCAGCTTCACGGGTGTTTCCACCACGATGTGGCAGTACAAGTCGCCAGGATAGCTGGAGCGCACACCCTTGATGCCTTTGCCTCGCAAGCGGAATTGTTTGCCCGCTTGTGTGCCTTCAGGAATATCAATGGCCGCTTTGCCCTGCAGCGTGGGAACTTCAATTTCGCCACCCAGCGCCGCAGTGATGAAGCTCACGGGCACCTGACAGTGCAGGTCATCGCCTTCGCGCTCAAAGATGTCGTGCTCTTTGATGCGAATTTCAATGTACAGGTCGCCGGGAGGGCCACCATTCATGCCGGGCTCACCGTTGCCGGTAGAGCGAATGCGCATGCCGTCGTCGATACCGGCAGGGATTTTTACTTCCAGCGTTTTTTGGCGCTTGATCTTGCCTTGGCCGCTGCAAGTGGTGCAGGGTTCGGGAATGATCTTGCCTGTGCCGCGGCAGTGCGGGCAGGTTTGCTGCACACTGAAAAAGCCTTGGCGCATCTGGACCGAGCCCTGGCCACCACAGGTGGTACATGTTTTGGGGCTGGTGCCAGGCTTGGCGCCACTGCCGTGGCAGGTGTCGCACGCATCCCAGCTGGGGATGCGGATTTGCGCATCCTTGCCCTTGGCCGCTTCTTCCAGGGTGATCTCCATGGAATAGCTCAGGTCATTGCCACGGTACACCTGGCGACCGCCGCGCTGGCCGCCACGCTGGCCGCCAAACATGTCGCCAAAAATATCACCAAAGGCTTCGGCAAAGCCGCCGCCCATATCGCCACCACCCATGCCGCCGCGCATATTGGGGTCAACACCTGCATGGCCATACTGGTCATAGGCAGCGCGTTTTTGACTGTCCGAGAGCATCTCGTAGGCTTCTTTGGCCTCCTTGAATTTCTCTTCAGCTTCTTTGGACTTTTCCCCCTGATTGCGGTCAGGGTGGTGCTTCATAGCCAGCTTGCGGTAGGCTTTTTTAATCTCATCGTCCGAGGCTGTCTTGGAGACGCCGAGGACTTCGTAAAAGTCGCGTTTGGACATTGGTATTTAGTGCCAGTAATAAACAGGAACGCCGCGCAAGACCCCTTTGCAGGGGGCAGCGCGGCGGCAAGCGGTCACGAATGCCGCTGCACCCAAATTACTTCTTCACTTCCTTGACTTCAGCGTCAACGATGTCGTCGTCACTGGAGCCTGCGGGCTTGGACTGGGTTTGTGCAGTCTCTGCACCACCTTCAGCAGCGCCGCCTGCGGCTGCCGCTGCAGCTTGCGATTCGGCATACACCTTCTCGCCCAGCTTCTGGCTGGCAGTCATCAAAGCCGTGGTCTTGGCTTCGATGGCGTCCTTGTCCTCGCCCTTGAGCGCTTCTTCCAGGTCTTTGGCGGCAGCTTCAATCGCTTCCTTCTCGGCAGCGTCCAGCTTGTCGCCGTGCTCGCCCAGGCTCTTCTTGACGCTGTGCACCGCGGCTTCACCCTGGTTGCGCGCTTGCACCAGTTCCAGCTTCTTCTTGTCGTCGGCTGCGTTCAGTTCCGCATCCTTGACCATCTGCTGGATTTCCTCTTCCGACAGACCCGAGTTCGCCTTGATCGTGATCTTGTTTTCCTTGCCGGTGCCCTTGTCCTTGGCCGACACATTCAAGATACCGTTGGCATCAATGTCAAAGGCCACTTCAATCTGAGGCACACCGCGAGGAGCGGCAGGAATGCCTTCCAGGTTGAACTCACCGAGCAACTTGTTGCCAGAAGCCATCTCGCGCTCGCCCTGGAATACCTTGATGGTCACGGCAGGCTGGTTGTCTTCAGCGGTCGAGTAGGTCTGTGCGAACTTGGTCGGGATGGTCGTGTTCTTGGCGATCATCTTGGTCATCACGCCACCCAGGGTTTCAATGCCCAGAGACAGCGGTGTCACGTCCAGCAGCAGCACGTCGGTGCGGTCACCGCCCAGAACCTGACCTTGAACGGCAGCGCCTACGGCCACGGCTTCGTCAGGGTTGACGTCCTTGCGGGGTTCCTTGCCAAAGAATTCCTTGACCTTTTCCTGCACCTTGGGCATGCGGCTCATACCGCCAACCAAGATGACGTCCTGAATGTCAGACACGGAGATGCCAGCATCCTTGATGGCCGTGCGGCAAGGCGCAATGGTGCGCTCGATCAGGTCTTCCACCAAAGCTTCCAGCTTGGAGCGTGTCAGCTTGATGTTCAGGTGCTTGGGGCCCGATGCGTCAGCAGTGATGTAGGGCAAGTTGATGTCGGTCTGTGCAGAGTTCGACAGTTCAATCTTGGCCTTTTCTGCCGCTTCCTTCAGGCGCTGCAGAGCCAGCACGTCTTTGCCCAGATCCACGCCTTGTTCTTTCTTGAACTCGGCAATGATGTAGTCGATGATGCGCTGGTCGAAGTCTTCGCCGCCCAGGAACGTGTCACCGTTGGTCGACAGCACTTCGAACTGCTTTTCGCCGTCCACGTCAGCAATGTCGATGATGGATACGTCAAACGTACCGCCACCCAGGTCATACACGGCAATCTTGCGGTCCTGACCCTTTTCAACCTTGTCCAGACCAAAAGCCAGTGCAGCAGCAGTGGGTTCGTTGATGATGCGCTTGACGTCCAGGCCAGCAATACGGCCAGCGTCCTTGGTGGCTTGGCGCTGAGCGTCATTGAAGTACGCAGGCACGGTAATCACGGCCTCGGTCACTTCTTCGCCCAGGAAGTCTTCGGCGGTCTTCTTCATCTTGCGCAGCACTTCTGCGGAGATTTGAGGAGGTGCCAGCTTTTGGCCGCGCACTTCTACCCAGGCGTCGCCGTTGTCAGCCTTGGTGATGGTGAAAGGCATCAGGTCGATGTCTTTTTGTACTTCCTTTTCGTCGAACTTGCGTCCGATCAGGCGCTTGGCCGCGTAGATGGTGTTCTTGGGGTTGGTTACAGCCTGGCGCTTGGCAGAAGCGCCCACCAGGATTTCTCCATCTTCTTGGTACGCAATGATCGAAGGCGTAGTGCGCGCACCTTCGCTGTTTTCAATCACGCGTGTTGTGTTGCCTTCCATGATGGCGACACAGCTGTTGGTTGTACCCAAGTCAATACCAATGATTTTTCCCATTTGAATTCTCCGAATAATGTTTGTTTGATTGGCTTGTAAGTCAGGGTGTTTATTAGAGTTTCAAGCCAAGTGGTCGATATTTTTTAGATTTACTTTGGTGCCGCAACGGTCACCAGGGCCGGGCGCAATACACGGTCAGCAATCAGGTAACCCTTTTGCAGCACGGAAACGATGGTGTTCGCCTCTTGCTCGGCAGGCACCACAGCAATGGCCTGGTGCTGGTGCGGATCGAACTTGTCGTTGGCAGCAGGGTTGACGATGATCACCTTGTTGCGCTCCAGGGCATGTTGCAGCTGGCGCAATGTGGCGTCAGAGCCTTCACGCAACTGCTCGGCAGTGGCGTTCTGGATGGCCAGGGCTGCGTCCAGGCTGTCGCAGACGGGCAGCAGACTTTCGGCAAAGTTTTCGATGCCGAATTTGCGAGCCTTGCTGACTTCTTCCTCCGCACGACGGCGCATGTTTTCCGTGTCTGCCTTGGCGCGCAGATACTGGTCTGCCATCTCGGCGTTCTTGGCCTTGAGCTCGTTCAACTCGTTTTGCAAGCGAGAGATTTCGTCGGCCACATTAGCGGCCATTGCAGCTTCGACTTCTTCGGGCGAAGCGTCGATAGGGGCTGCGTGGGGCATATTTGTTTGTTCTGTCATGTGGATAGCGTCTCTAAAGAATGAACCTTGCCAGTTCACATGGGGGCAGCTTGGCCCCTTTCAAGGGCTGTCTTGCTAAGGGTTATTGCAGAGCCCAGAGTGTACAAGGCCTGAGGGAGTGTCTATAATCTTGCGTTTTGCCTTGCTCCACCGCTACAGGCGCAGCGGGGGGCCTAACCCAAAAGGGAGTTTTCATGCGTCATTACGAAATCATTTTGTTGATCCATCCGGATCAAAGCGAGCAAGTTCCAGCCATGCTGGAGCGCTACAAGGGCATGATCACCGCCGGCGGTGGTGCAGTGCACCGTGAAGAAGACTGGGGCCGTCGTCAGCTGGCTTACATGATCAACAAGCTCGCCAAGGCTCACTACATCTGCCTGAACATCGAAGCCGACCAGGCTGTGATGGCTGAACTGGAACACGCGTTCAAGTTCAACGATGCAGTGCTGCGTCACCTGACAGTTCAAAAGAAGAAGGCTGACACTACACCTTCTTCCATGATGAAGACTGTCGAGCGTGAAGAAGCCCGCAAGGCCAACCAAGCTGCTGAAGCCTAATTCATAGACTTCGCTTGGAGTGGAAAACCACGTTGTCCTGACTGCCTGTATCGAAGAGCTTCAACCCTTGAGATACACGCCCGCTGGACTGCCTGCCTTGGATTTGCGCCTCGTGCACGAATCCTCCCAAACGGAAGCAGGTAGCTCACGCAAAGTCTCGGCAGCTGTGAAAGCGGTGGCATTTGGTGCGTTGGCTGAGCGTTTAGCCCGCCAGGCACCAGGAAGCACTTGGACGTTCCAAGGTTTTCTGGCCACACCGCGTAACAGCAAAACCGTGGTGCTGCACATCCAGGATGTTCAACAAAATTAATTTTCAAGAGGTCCAGCAATGGCCACGTTCAAGAAATTCAACAAAGACAAGCGCCCAAAGCGCAACACCCAGTCGCTGCTGTTCAAGCGCAAGCGTTTCTGCCGCTTCACAGTCGCTAACGTTGTCGAAATCGACTACAAGGATGTTGACACTCTGCGTGACTTCATCGCCGAAAACGGCAAGATCATCCCCGCACGCCTGACCGGCACGCGCGCCATTTACCAGCGTCAGCTGAACACTGCCATCAAGCGTGCTCGCTTCCTGGCCATGCTGCCGTACACCGACCAGCACAAGATCTAAGGAGCCACAACCATGCAAATTATCCTGCTCGAAAAGGTTGTGAACCTGGGTAACCTGGGCGATATCGTCAAGGTTAAGGACGGCTACGCACGTAACTTCTTGATCCCTTCGGGTCAAGCACGTCGTGCTACTGCAACTGCCAAGGCTGAGTTCGAAGCCAAGCGCGCTGAACTGGAAAAGGCTGCTGCTGCCAAGTTGGCAGAAGCCCAGGCTGAAGGCGCTAAGCTGAACGGTCTGACCCTGAAGCTGTCGCAAAAAGCTGGTGTGGATGGCCGTCTGTTTGGTTCCGTGACCAATGCTGACATCGCTGAAGCTCTGAAGGCTCAAGGCTTCACAGTGTCCAAGGCACAAGTGCGCATGCCTAACGGTCCTATCAAGACTGTGTCCGCTTCCACCGTGGAAGTGGCTCTGCACACTGACGTTGTGATCGAAGTGTCTGTGGAAGTGGCTGGCGAAGCTGCCTAAGCCCTTCTCGGAAAATTTCCGACACCCCAAAAGCCGCCTTAGGGCGGCTTTTGTGTTTTATGCATAAAAACAGGCTCTATCGTTCTTTGAGTCTGTGCTTTTAGCTCTTTTTATTGAAGCAACATAAGGCCTCAAGCCTGTGTTGCGATGCCCTTGCTGGCGACTGGCTGCGTGCATCTATGGATGACGGCGTGCAGCGACGACGCTACGATCATGGGCTTGTCTTTTTGTAGGTCGACCATGTCTTCAGTGATGCCTCCGTTGGATGATGATGTTTTTGGCATGCCCGCTGCGCAAGATCAGCAGGTTGCCAATCTGCGTTTGCCGCAGTACTCCATGGAGTCGGAATCCAGCGTGCTGGGTGGGTTGTTGATGGACAACAACGCCTGGGACCGTGTGGGGGATTTGCTCACTGACCGGGATTTTTATCGCCACGAACACCAGTTGATCTACACCGCGATTGGCAAGCTGATCAACGAAAGCAAGCCGGCTGACGTGATCACGGTGTTTGAGCATTTGCAGGGCATGGGCAAGGCGGACGAGGTAGGGGGCATTCTTTACCTGAATCAGCTGGCGCAGTACGTACCCAGTGCGACCAACATTCGCCGGTATGCGGAAATCGTGCGCGAGAAGGGCATCTTGCGCAAGCTGCTGACGGTGAGCGATGAAATCGCCACCAATGCGCTGAACCCGCAGGGGCGCCCGGTGGAGCGCATCCTGGACGAGGCCGAGCAAAAAATCTTTGCCATTGGCGAAGAAGGCTCGCGCATGAAGCAGGGTTTCCAGAGCATGGACACCCTAGTGGGGGACTTGCTGGACCGCGTGCAAGAGATGGCTGACAACCCCATGGATGTGACGGGTGTGCCCACTGGCTTTGCCGATCTGGATCGCATGACATCGGGCCTGCAGGCGGGTGACCTGGTGGTGCTGGCGGCGCGACCTTCCATGGGCAAGACCTCGTTTGCGGTGAATATTGCCGAGCACGTGGCGCTCAACGAAGGCCTGCCAGTCGCCATCTTCTCGATGGAAATGGGTGCCGCCCAACTGGCGGTGCGTATCGTGGGCTCGATCGGGCGTGTCAATCAGGCGAACCTGCGTACCGGCAAGCTGGAGCACGATGAGTGGGCCCGCCTGACCGAAGCTGTGGAGAAGCTCAGCCAGATTTCGCTGCACATTGATGAAACCCCGGGTCTGACACCGTCAGAGCTGCGGGCCAATGCACGCCGTCTGTCGCGCACCTGCGGCAAGCTAGGCTTGATTGTGGTCGACTACTTGCAGTTGATGAGTGGCTCCAGCGGCGGTGGCGGTGACAACCGTGCCACCGAACTGGGTGAAATTTCCCGGGGCTTGAAGATGCTGGCCAAGGAGCTGCAGTGCCCAGTGATTGCACTGTCGCAGCTCAATCGCTCGGTGGAGCAGCGCACCGACAAGCGACCCATGATGTCTGACTTGCGCGAATCAGGCGCTATCGAGCAGGATGCCGACATCATCATGTTCATCTATCGCGACGACTACTACAACAAAGACTCCAAAGAGCCCAATGTGGCCGAAGTCATCATCGGCAAGCAGCGTAATGGCCCCACAGGCTCGGTCAAGCTGTACTTCCAAAAGAACCAGACGCGCTTTGAAAACCTGGCGATGGGCGCGGGCGACGATTACTAACACTGCCCAGGCGGCGGTGGATATGCCGTGCCGGGCTTTGCCGCACCGCGGCCCAGGGATGGGCTTTGTGTCTTGTCGCCAAGGTGTTCCTGTGGGGGCAGGTCGGTGGTGTTTGCTGCGCACAGATCTGAGTGCGAAAAAGAAAAAAGGCCTTGTCTGCATGACAAGACCTTTTTTGTTTAGTGATTTTAAAGTGAGCTGCTAACGCTTGCTGTTCATAGATTTCAGATACTTTTGTATCTGAAATCGTTGCTGCACTTGCGCTGGTAGCTTCTTTTTTTATTTACATGCGAATAACGGCAATCAGCAAACCCACCACCAAAACGCTGAGAATGCCGCAGGCCCATGCTAGGCGTGTGGCACCCGTGCGCAGCAAGCCCACGGTCTTGACGATTTGCGCCTGCTGCTCGGCCATCTTTTCCAGCACCAGGGCAGAGGCGCGTTGCGCATTCTCCAGCTGCTGGATGCGTGCCTCCAGCTGTGCTACCTGCTGCAGCGCCAGCTCACCGGCGCTGCCCGGCAGGGCTTGTGCGTTCGGTGCAGGCGTTGTGGCGTGAGTGTAGGCAGCTTCCTCTTCAGGGCTCTTTTTCATCAGGCCCTTGGCGGCCTTGAGCACTGAGGGTGCCGCTTGAATGACATCCCCCCAGGGCACCAGTTTGAGGGCAGTAACCCAGCTGATCGCCATTTACAGCACCTCGCTGGCAAAGTCAGCCAGACGCGAACGCTCGCCGCGTGCCAGCTGGATATGGCCGCCATGCTGCCAGCCCTTGAAGCGGTCCACCGCAAACGTCAAACCTGAACTGCCTTCCGTCAGATACGGTGTATCGATCTGTGCCAGATTGCCCATGCAGATGATCTTGGTGCCCGGGCCCGCGCGTGTGATGAGTGTCTTCATCTGTTTGGGTGTCAAGTTCTGCGCTTCATCGATGATGACGTACTTGTTCAAGAACGTACGGCCTCGCATGAAGTTCATGCTCTTGATTTTGATGCGGCTGCGAATCAGCTCATTGGTGGCTGAGCGGCCCCATTCACCGGGGTTGCCGCCGTCGCCCTTGGCCAGAAACTCCAGGTTGTCATCCAGCGCGCCCATCCAGGGCCCCATCTTCTCTTCTTCCGTGCCGGGCAGAAAGCCGATGTCCTCGCCCACACTGACGGTGGCCCGGGTCATGATGATTTCGGTGTAGCGGCGCTCGTCCAGTACCTGAGACAGGCCGG
>ENA-OFCF01001236-OFCF01001236.1-metagenomes-genome-assembly--contig:-NODE-1236-length-10055-cov-2.102700_pt1 | contig 10055 bp, 5 predicted proteins | sample MGYA00153387_OFCF01 | MGnify analysis MGYA00153387 | reverse complement strand
CCGGCCACACGAAATAGATCAGCGCGAGGTAAACTCCGGTGTGGATGATGAGGGCGCCGACGCCGCAGATGCCGTATTTCAGAAACTGGATAGCGGGGGGAGCCTCAAGGCTGTGGAAGAGGCGCAGCAGGGTGGCGGTGTCGTTATCGCGCACCAGGGTGAAGAGATCCTTGAAAGACTTGAGCATGGAAAAGAGGGACGGGAATCAGCAGTAAGGAATGGAGCAAGCCGTGGTGGCCTTGCCGGAGGATCAGCACCAGTCGGGAAATTTCGCGCGCCAGAGTGGCAGGGCCATCAGGATGTCTTCCTTTTTCCGCCGGTGGCTGAGTTCCCAGACGATGGGTTTATCCTTGGGCACGAGCGGCAGCAGCCGGTCGAAATCCACGCTGCCCTGGAAGGGAACGCGGTGATCGCGCTCCGGCCAGATGACGTCATGCAGGTGGCAGCCGATCAGCCAGGGCGTCATGCGGGAGAGCCATTGATAGTGGTCGAGTAGACTGAGGTTGGCCTTGAGCTGGACGTGGCCGAAATCGTGCCAATAGCCGACCCACGGGTTGTCGGCGAAGTGGTCCTGCAGGGCGATCATCTCGCGCTCAGTCGGCATGTCCTCGAAGCGTGAGCGCGATTCGATGGCCAGCTTGACGCCGACCTCTGCGGCGCGCTCCGCGAGGGTGGTCAGAGCCTCGATGGCACGGTGGAAATACAGCGGGCCGAGTTTCTCGCGCTTTTTCACGAAGGCCAGCTTGCGCTTGATGAAATCCGGATCGCGCTGGCGGCCCGCCGCGACGGATTGGGTGAGCGGCTTGGTCCACTTCTGCGGATTGAGCGGCACCGAGCCCATGTGGAGGACGAGATAACGGGCCTGGAACTTCGCGGCGATGTCGAGCGTGCGGAAGGTCATGTCCAGCGCACGCTGGCGGTCGGACGGGCGGTGCGAGGTGAACTCGTAGGCGTCCGGCGCATCGATCATGACCTCGACCGGGGCGGGGAAATAGTTGTGGACTCCGGAGCAGGTAAACAGGCCGCGCTCGTAGGCCTTCTGGATGCCGGGGAGCTTGGCGACCGTCATGCCGTGGGAGAGCTCGATGTGGTTGAAGCCGAGCGCGACGATTTCCTCAATCATCGGCTCGCCGTCGGTGTGGCGGCTGTTATTCCAACAGGTGGAGAAGGCGAGCATGGCGGAGTTAGAAAGGGCGGTTGCGCGGGGAGTGGCGGGTATTTAGGGCCGTTTCAGCTACCCCTCAAGGCCGATGTCGCTCCGCGCCGATCGCATGGCTGCGGCCGCCGCGGTCGCAGGGCGGGGGAAAATGCGGTGCCGGAAAATCGAGTAGGATGGGCTTCCGGTGGCCGAGGCCGGGCGCAAAAAAGCGCGCGTTGGATATCCCCCCGGATCTCGCAACGCGCGCTTGTTCAGAACCATTTCCACCTGCCTGGCTTGAGTGACTTCCCCCCGGAGATCAGATCGAGCGCGGTCGGCTAGCGGTTTTGGCTTTGAGTTCTTTCGGTGCCGAAGCGCCTCAGAACGAATTCAAATTACCTGAAAATCAGGAAACGGAAAGTAGTTTGAGGTTCCGTTCCCGGCCAAGTGGTCTCATTTCCGGCCATAACTCACGCTTCGACGACGATCCGGGGAAATATCGGCTCGGGCTTCTCAATTTGATGCCCGGCCGGGAGCAGGCCCCAGCGGAGATCGTCGAGCTGGAGGGCGGTCAGGGCGGGCAAATTAAGCTGGGCGGCGAGCTTCGCGGCCGCGTCCGGCAGGATGGGCGAGAGCAGCACCGAGGCATGCGCGACACTTTCCGCCAAATGGTAGAGGACGGTAGCGAGGCGCTGGTGGTTTTCCGGATTCTTGTTGAGCTCCCATGGCTTCATGCGCTCGGCGTAGCCATTGCAATGGACGACGTGGCGGTTGAGCGCTTCGAGGCCTTTGGAAACTTCGAATTCATCCATCGCCGTCCGATACGCGCGGGTGGACTCGGCGAGGGAGGCTTGTAAGGCGATATCTTCAACCGCCAGCGGACCGCCGGGCTGGAGGACGCCGCCGGTGAAGCGCTGGCTCATGTTCAGCGCCCGGTTGCACAGATTGCCCAGTTCGTTGGCCAGTTCGGTGTTGAAAAGCATGATCAGGCGATCCATGTCGAAGTCCGAGTCCTTGCCGGTGACGATGTCGCGCACGAGGTAGTAACGCACCGCCTCCACGCCGAAGGTGTCCGCCAGTTCCTCGGGATCGACGATGTTGCCGGTGGATTTCGACATCTTGTCGCCGCCCCGGCTGTTCCAAAAACCATGGACGAGGAGCCTCGGCATCCGGGCCTCCGGGAAGCCGATGGCGTGGAGCATGCACAGCCAGTAGATACCATGTGCGGGAATGAGAATGTCCTTGCCGATGATGTGCACCGGCCGGTCCGACCAGAGACGCTCGAAATCGGGCAGTCCGGTCCCTTCCGCCGCGTGGTAGCCGGCAAAGGAGACGTAGTTGATGAGTGCGTCGAACCAGACGTAGGTGACGTAATTTTCATCGAACGGGAATTCGATGCCCCAGCGCAGCCGCTCCTTCGGCCGGGAAATGCAGAGGTCGATGCCGGAGTTTTTCTCAAGCGCGTTGAGCAATTCCGATTTTCTGAATGCCGGGATGACCGTGTCCGCACTGGTTTCGAGGAAGCCCTTGAGCCACTCGGTGTGGTCGCTGAGTTTGAAATACCAATTTTCCTCCGCGATCTCGACTACTTCGCCCCACGCGGCGCCGAAATTGCCCGCTTCGTCGCGGTCCCGTTCCTGCAGGAACTGCTCCTGCCGGACCGAGTAAAACCCGGCGTAGGTCTTTTTGTAGAGTTGCCCCTGCTCCTTAAGCTCCGTGAGGATGGCACCGACGCAGGCCTTGTGCCGGGGGTCGATCGTTTCCGCCCAGCCGTCGTAGTTGACGCCGAGCTTGGCCCATAGATCCGAAAATTTTCGCGTCGTGCGCGCGACGAACTCTTCCGGGGTGACGCCCTCCTTCTCGGCGGTCTGCTGGACCTTCTGGCCGTGCTGGTCCACGCCGGTCAGGAAGAAAACCTCATCGCCGCGGAGCCTGCGGTAGCGGGCGATCACGTCGGCGAGGACCTTTTCATAGGCATGCCCGATGTGCGGCGAGCCGTTGGTGTAGTCGATGGCGGTGGTAAGATAAAACATGGGCAGGGAAGTCGGGGGAGAGAAAACATGGCCCGGCCCGGCCGTGCAAGGACTCAGCCGCCGCTACTTCGCTTGCTGACGCAGCTGCTCGAGCCGTGATAACGGCTTCCCGCCCTTCGCCGGCTCGGCAGGCGCGGCCTTCGCTACCGCCGCCGCCGCTGGCGCTGGCGCTGGCGCTGGGGCGTCGATGCGCAGGGTGCCGCCGAGCGCGGTCTGATGGAGCACGCTGCCGCCGCTCTCCAGAACGCTGACGCGGCAGAAAACGCCGTTGTGCTTGCCCGCCTTCGCCTCGGCGGAGACGGCGACCGGGAAGGCAAGCTCGGTGGTGTCCTTGGTGAATGTTTGGGGCGGACAGCTCGCGCCATGCGGCAGGCCTAGCAGTTCGACCGTGGCCGTGCCTTCGAAAGGGCGGGCGGTCTCGATTTTGGCGAACATCGAGGTCGGCTTGCCCTGCTCGGTGGCGGCCAGCTCGAGCGTCATGGACAGGTAGGGCTCGGCGACTTTCAGCGGGGTGAGAGCTGTGGAAACGAGCACCGGTCCCTGCGGCGTGGCGGCTTCGGCGAGCATGCAGATCTGCCAATCGGCAACCGTGGCGTCCGCGGCGGCATTCAATTCGTAGAGGATTTCCGATTGATCGCCTGGCATCTCTACGGTCACCGGACCGCTGATGCCGGGCGGCTTCCAGAGCAGGCGCACGGTGATCTTCTCCGCGTAGCCGCCAGTCCGGGCAACGCGGATCTTGAGCGCGAGCGTGCCGTTTTTCACGATAGGGACCGCTGGCGCTTCGAGCTCGATCTTGAACGGCGCCTCGACGGTCACCGCGGTGGCGATGCGGTCGAAGGAAGCCGAGTGATAGGGGCCCTGGTTGTTGACGTCGATATGGTGGATGGTGTCGATCAGCTGTCCCGTTAGAGGAGGTCCCTCGCCGGTGGCGCGGAGTGAGAACGGGTGAAGTCCGCCCGCTACCGGCGCGTCTGCCGCCGCTTCGAAGACGACGGGAAACGAGGAGACCGAGCGCGGAATGGCCGCCACGTGCAGGGTCACGCCGACGGGTAGTGAGCCAGCTTCGAAGACGCAATCGCGCGCGGCGTTTTCCCGCGCGACGTTGATTACAGCGGCATAGCGATTTCCACGAGGGACGGGGAATGTCTTCCACTTCTGGCTCTGCTCCCGCTCCACGGTCGGCAGGCTGACGGCTAGGGAGGGTGCCTTGAGCTCGGCCTCGATGCGATAGGTGAAATCCGCGCCGCTGCGCCCTAACTGGTCGCGGATTCTGAGCTGGTAGCCGCCGTCCGCCGGGCAGGTCCAGTTGATCACGCTGTCCGGCGCGCCTTGGTCGTCGTTGGCGGCGAGCTGCTTGCCGTCCGCCTGATGGATGGACAGCACCGAGTCCAGCGGCGAGCGATGGCTACGGGCGAGCACGCGGAAGACGATGTTCTGATCCTTCTTCGCGAGAAATTTGAAGTCGCTGGCCCCGCCGTCGAGGATGCCATGCACGGCGAAAGGGATTGTTTCCGCCGAGGCGAGTGGTGAGACGGTAATCCAGTGCGGTGAGGGTGCCGACTGGCCATCTTGGACGGGGAAGATCGGGTAACTTGCGACGGGCTGTGATGGGAGGGTAATGGTCTGTTTGATCGGCCCGGATGGATCCCCGATGAAGGTGAATTCCAGCGATTCGCCCGGCTTTCCGCCGGTGGGGAAAACGGCTTTGGGCCGGGGGAAAGTGCCCACATGCAGCCGGTATTGGCAGGTCTCGTTCCCTTCATAGGCGGCCTCGCGGACGACGATCCGGTAGTCACCATCTTCCGGTGCCTGGATGGAGACGAACGCGTCAGTCCGCAGCAGCGGCGTATCATCGCAGGAGCCGAGCTCGAATTTTTGCGGGTCGAGGATGGCGACGTAGGCATCGAACATCACGCGGCCCAGCCGCATGGCCTCGACCTCGACTGAGAGCCGCTGGCCTTTTTTTAAACTACAAACGTAGTAGTCGTCGTCCTCGTTTCCGGCGATGCCTTGAACCGTGGTATTGAGGGAAATCCGTTGGGCTTGGTCGAAGTTTGCGTTCGGCTCCGTTTCATCGACGGCAGGGAACTGCCCGACCCAGAACGAGCGGACTTCCGTCAGCCCGCCGGGGCTCCGCAGCCGCAGCGAGTGCTCGCCTAACTGCGCATCGGCGGCGATTGTGAATTTCGCGGTGGCGTTCTTTCCGTCTTTCACCGCGACGCCCGAAAGGACGATCCCGGGCTGGTAGAAAAGTGCTTCTTCGAGGCCTTCCAAGCGGTCGCCATGGAAATGGACTTCCATTTCCGTCCCCCGCTGGCCGCCGCGGGGATTGATCAGATCGAGGACCGGAGAAAACGCGGCGAGCGGGGTGAGAAGAGCGAGGAGGATTGTGAGGGCGGATTTCAACGAGGAGAAATTAAGATTTTTTTAACCGCAGATGAACACAGATGGACGCAGATGAGATCAGAAGAGATGGGATTTTAGGCATCCATTGTCTTCTTTTGAATCTGCGTCTATCAGCGGTTCAATTTACTGAATTCGAAATCCGGGCTTCACGCTTTCTTCGCTAGCAGGGCGTCGAGCACCTGCCCGCCATCGACGATTTCGATCGGGCGGTTTCCCGGCGACATCAGTTCTGATTCGGAGTTGATCCCGATCTGGTGATAAAGGGTGGTCGCCAGATCGGCGACGCTGACGCCGTCGGTGTCCACCTCCCCGCCAAGGGAATCGGACGCGCCATGGACGTAGCCCTGCTTCATCCCGCCGCCGGCGAGCAGGGTGGAGAAGACCCGCGGCCAGTGGTCGCGGCCGCCGGTGGCGTTGATCTTGGGCGTGCGGCCGAACTCGGTGGTGACCATTACTAGCGTGGAGTCCAGCATTCCCCGCCGGTCCAGATCGCGGATGAGCGCGGCGATGGCCTTGTCGGTCGGCGGCAGCTCTTTCTGGATCGCGTTTTTCAAATTGTCGTGGTGGTCCCAGCCGCCGGCGGTCAGGGAGACGAAGCGGACGCCGCCCTCGATCAAGCGGCGCGCAAGCAGCATCCGCTGGCCGGCGGCACCCTTGCCGTATTCCTCCTTCAGGGCGGCCGGCTCGGATTTGAGATCGAAGGCTTCGCGGGCTTTCTGTGAGGAAATGAGTTTGTATGCGTGCTGATAGAACGCGTCCATCGAGTCGATGGCGTCCGAGTTCTCGAGCGTGCGGAAGTGGTGGTCGACGGTTTCCAGCAAGGATCGCCGGCGGGCGAAGCGGGCGTCGTCCACTCCTTCAGGCAGGTTCAGGTCTCGCACCTGGAAATTGGCCTCGGCGGGATCCGCGCCGAGGGCGAAGGGGCCGAAGGCGGAGGAGAGATAGCCCGAGTTGGCATATTCATTCGGCACCGAGGGCACGCAGACATAGGGCGGGAGGTCGTTCCGCGAGCCGAGTTCGTGGGAAATGACCGAGCCGATGGACGGATATTCCAGGGCTGGCGAGGGCCGGTAGCCGGTGAACATGTTGTGCGTGCCGCGCTCATGCGCCGCCTCGCCGTGGGACATCGAGCGCACGAGGGTGACCTTGTCCGCCATTTGGGCCATTTCCTTCATCAGCTCGCTGAACTGCACGCCCGGGAGCTTGGTGTCGATGGCCCCGAATGGACCGCGATACTCGGCGGGGGCGAAGGGTTTCGGGTCGAAGGACTCCTGATGCGCGAGTCCGCCGGGCAGGAAGATATGGATGATCCCCTGCGCGACGGCCGGGTGCGTGCCGAAGGATTTCGTCGCGGCCGAGGCTTCATTGCGGAGGAACTGCGGCAGCGTCAGCCCGATGCCGCCCAGCAGGCCGACGTAGAAAAACTCACGCCGCGACGTGTAGCGTTCGAGCGGATTTCCGGGGCATTTCGGAGTCATGGCTGCGGACCATACTGGCCCGTGGCGAATGACATTTCATCGGGGAAAATCCGCCCGCTTAAAGGTTGGCGGCGAATCCTTTGTGGCTTAGAAACGCCGCCGATGGAAACGCCCCGGTCGGATAGATGGATACCTGGCAAGTTACTCGGCCAAGGCGGCTGCGGGCGCGTTTACGAAGCGACCGATGCCGCCGGGACCGAGTGCGCGGTGAAGGTGTTCGACGACGCTGCGATCTCGCGGTCCTTGCTTGGGAAAATGACCGCGCGGCTGGAAACCGGCGGCTGGCCGGCCTGGGTCATGCAGGTGAAGGAAGCGGATTTCGAGGCTGCCCGGGCGTTCTGGGTCATGCCGCGGGTCGCCGGGCCGCTGCCGCGGACCTTGCAGGCGGCGCTGGCTGAGCATCCAGGGACCTTCTCGTGGAAAGTGGTGAAATCGCTGGCCCGCGCGCTCTCCGCGATGCACGGGCGGCGGGTGGCTCACGGCAATTTGAAGCCCGGGAACATCTTCTTCGATGCCGACGGCGACCTGCTCCTCAGCGACTGGGCGATGGGCAACATGCCCGGGGTGAAGCGCTTCAATTTCACCGATGCGGTGCTCTATCAGCCGCCCGAGCAGCTCCGGGAGCCAGCCGGCTATCTGGAGGAAGCGGGCTACCGCTGGGATGTCTTCGCCTTCGGCGTGCTGGCTTACCGGATTCTGACCGGTCGATTTCCGCGTTGCCATGACACCTTTGATTTCGTGGCCCCGAAGCCGGGGGAAACGCGCAAGGAGGGCATCCAGGCGGACCTCGCCAAGATCGCCCGGAATCTTGAAGGTCAGCCGACGGTGGTCTGGCCGGACGCGCCGCAGAATGCCTTGGAAGCCGGTTTCCGGGATTGGATCGACCGCTGCCTGCCGCTTGATCCGGCGGAGCGCCCGGCCACGATGATGGAGGTCGCGGCCGGCTTCGAGCTGCTGGAAGTCAAGGCTGCCGCAGCCGCGGAGCGGGAGAGCCTGATGGACCAGCGGCGCGGTGCCGGGCGGCGCGCTGCGGGCGCTTGGTTCTTCGCCGGGACCGCCACCGCAGCGGCGATGGTGCTCGGCGGACTCTGGCACTTCTCGGATACCCGGCTGCGGCAGGAACGCACGGAAAACAACCGGGAAATGCAGTCGCTCGTTTCCACTCAGGATACGGCACTGCTCCGAGCCACCACGGCGAAGCAGGCCGCGGAAGCTGCCGCGGCGGAGGCGACGCAGGGGCTCGCTTATGAGCGGGAACTTTCTCTCGCCCGTCTTGAGGCCTCGCGACTCATCGGCGACCGCCTGTTTTCCTGGGCCATGGAGAAGGGGCACCGCCGCCTGCCCCCGCTCGACGGCCGCGATCTGCGATTGAAACGGCTCGAGCGCTACTATCAGGATTTCCTTACCCGCACCGCGGATCTTGCGCCGCTGGCGGACGAGCGCGCCCGGGTCCGGCTCCAGCTCTCGGAAATTTCGCTCGCTGCGGGTGACGCCGCCGCTGCCAGCAAGCGGCTCGGCGAGGCGCTCGCCGGGTGGGGCACGCTGCCGATGGATGCGGAAATGAAATTCCGGCTCGCGACCGATGCCCTGCTGCTCGCGCTGCTCCGCCAATCCAATGGGGAAACCGCGGCGGAAGCTGACTTCTCCGCCGCGCGCAAGGCCTTGATGGAGGTCCCGCAGACCGAGGTCGATGCGGACCGGCTGAACCAGCTGCTGGCGGTGTTGGATTTCCACGAGGCAAAAATTTTCGCCGCCCGGGGTGATGATACGAAGGCGCTGCAGCAACTTCTGCGCGCGACGCAGACGCTCAACCGCATCGCCGATCAGCGGCCGGACGTGGCGATCCTGCGATCGGAGCTGGCTGCCTGTTATCTGTCCTCGGCGACCATTCTCGAAGGGATGGGCAGCCTCGGCGACGCCCGCGAAGTGCGGGCGCTGGCCTCGGTGGAGCTGGTAAAACTGCTCAAGGAGCAGCCCGGTGATTTCTCCCTGCGGCTCGACCTTGCCGGCTGCTACGGCGCGATGGCCGAGTCCGCGCTGCTCTCGGGCGATATCACCAATGCCGAATCGATTTCCCGTGAGGCGATGACCTTGCTGGACGCGCTCGTCGTCGAACAGCCGGACCATGCGGAAGCCGTTTCCCGCAAGGCTGCCCAGCTCGGCCTGCGCGCAGGCATCCTGCGCGACCGCGGGTTTTCCACTGAGGCCTTGAAGGACTATGAGGAAGGGATCCGCATGCTGGAGGCGATCCGTGCCTCGGCCCCGGATAATGCGGTCGTTTCCTACCGGTTGGCACTGCTGCTTTGGCAAAGGGGCCGCATGGCCGGCTTGGCGGGCCAGCGGGCGGAGGAAATCGCGCTCATCGGGAAATCCCGCGTTCAAGCTGTCGCGCCGCTTCCGCGGGGAGCCGAAGCGCCTGTTCCTGATGGCGCCGATCCACCACCACTTCGAGATCTCCGGCTGGTCGGAGACGAAGATCATCCTGCGCTTCTGGATCGTCGCGACGGTCTGCTCGGCGATCTGGGTCACGCACTTCAGCTCGCAAGCCGCAAGGACGACGCCCGGCAGGCATTCACCGAGGCTGTCGAGTTGTGGGAGAATCTGCTGCGCTCGCGGCCCCAGAGCGAAGAATATAGTGAAGCCCTCGCCTGGTGCCGCCAACGGTTGGGAGATCTGCAGTAGGTTTTACCAGACGTTCAGGCTGAGTCCTAACTGGCCGAAAACACCGCTTTCCATCTCCGTATTGTCGTCATTGCTTCCGTTGGGATCCGTTAGGCTGATTTCGTTGGCTACGGTGGCACCGCCGCCTGCGGTCAGCCAGAGGTCCCCGGTCAGGCGGCGGCTGGCGAAAAGTCCGACGCGGAAGGAAGTGAGATCGATGGACTTCGAGCGCCCGCCCACGTCGGTGATATTCCAAGTGCCACCGCCGTTTTCGCCACGGAAGCTCAGCTCCCAATCGGCGTCCGGCGTATAGGCCGCGACGAAGCTGGGACCGTA
>ENA-OFCF01001234-OFCF01001234.1-metagenomes-genome-assembly--contig:-NODE-1234-length-10060-cov-2.268666_pt1 | contig 10060 bp, 4 predicted proteins | sample MGYA00153387_OFCF01 | MGnify analysis MGYA00153387 | reverse complement strand
TTCGCGATCCGCGAACCGCCACCAGCCCCCGGTAAGTCCAAAGACGGCATTAAGCCACAGGTGCGGCGTCGCCACATCGACGAACAGCAAGCTGCCACCCGGCGCTAACAACTCGTGGATGTTCCGCAGTGTTTCGGAAATATGACTCACCGCATGGACGACGTTGGTGCCGAGGATGAGGTCGAAGCTTCCTGCCTCGAACTCCTGTCCGGTGCCGGGGCGCTCGAGATCGAAGGTCTTGAACTCGACTTCCGGAAACGCAGCGAGCTTTTGCCGCGCGGAGGGGAAGAACGCCGCGGAGACATCACTGAAGGTATAGGAATGGCGGCCGCGCTCCAGCATCGGGAGCACCTGGGAGGCAAGGCCACCGGTGCCCGCGCCGATTTCAAGAATCCGCAAGCCGCGACCTGCCGGCAGGTGACGTGCCGCTTCCCGCACGGCGCGCCCGATGCCGGCGAGCCAGGGGCTGGTGATCAGGCCATCGCCATAAAATTGATCGAGCAGCTCCGCGCCCGCGCCGGAGAACAGCACCTGCACGGCTTCCTTCTCGCCGCGCATGATCGGGCCGAGTTCCGCGCAGGTCGCTCCGCAGAGCAGCGCTTCCGGGAGATGGCCCGGGTAGCTGTGGACGCAGGTGGCCAGCAGCTCCGCCGCGGCATCCGCGGCTTTCGCGAAGGCGGCCGTCGGTTGATAGGATTCGCCGCTTTTCGTAAGCAGATTCTCGGCGACGAGGTTGTCCATCAGCTGGTGAAAGGAACCTCGCATGGCGTCGGACACCTCGAGCGAGGTGCCGGTAAACGCTTCCGTCCCGACACCCATGGATCGCAATCCGGCGGCGATCTGTGCGGCGGTGAGATCGTCACCGGCAGCGCTCGCCGCTTGCAGGATGTCGCGGTCGCGCATGTCGAGCACCTCGTCGATGGCATTCTGCGCGACCTCACGGAGGCGGTCGAGTGGAGCCGGCGGCTGCGCGCTTGCGGGCATTTCCGCGCCGACCTTTTCCCATGCGACATGATAGGTCACATCGCGTCCCTTGCCGCCACGGCCGGTGCGCTTGCCGCCCTCCACGCTGATCGCGCGGAAGCCGTCGATGCGCACGCAGGGCCGGCCGGACTCGTCGTAGAGGTCGATGCCACCTTCGATGAATTCCTCGTTGGCCTGCTTCACGCCGGCCTTGACCCAGCCGGAAGCGCCGGGCGAGCGCAGGAAATGGATGCGCGAGAATCGCACCGGCAGCCGCAGGCCGGTGGTGCGGTTCTCAACGGTCGCCGCGCCCGCGGAGAAGATCTGCAGCGCGCCGTCGAACAGCACCGGGTGCAGCGGATACTCCGCGGCACGGCCGGCGATGGTTTCCGAGAGTGCGACGCGGCCGGTGGACTTCCCGGCACCGGCGGTGAGCTCGCGGATCGGCCGGAACTCCTCGCCGTAGCGCAGCCCGAGATCGCTCATGTAATTGTAAAAATCCCCCACCTCCACGATCTCCTGACCGGCAGTCCGGCGGCTTTCCCAAGTCGTGTGGGAAAAGGACGATTCCGTGCGCTCGCCGCGCATCGAGCCGACGACATGCACCGACCAAGAAGCCCCGTTCTCGAAGCGGCTCTGGATCGAGAACGTCCGCTCAGCCGGATCAAAGGTCATTTCCAGCAGCAGCCCCGACGGCGGATCCGGCAGGATGAGCGGCTTACGGATTTCGAAATCCTCAACCACGAACGGTTTGCCCTCGAAAAGTTGGACCCCGGCCTCCAGGACCATTTCCACAAAGCCCGCGGCGGGGAAAACGATCATGTTCTCGACCCGGTGGTCCTTCAGGAAAGCCATGTGGCGGCCATCGAGCCTGGCGATCCAAGTCGGCGTGGCACGCGGCAGGCGCACATCCAGCAAGCCACGGCCACCGGGGGCCAGGCGGCCATCGCGGACCTCGGCGGACTCGTTCCACCAGCGGCTCTTGTCCCACGCATAGGCAGGAAGATCCAAGTGGCGGCGCGAGGGTGAAATGGCGGTGAAATCCAGCACGACGCCCGCCAGATAGAGATCGAGCGCGGTTTCCATCATCGCTTCCTGCTCGCGCTCGCGGCGGGTGGAGCCAAGAACCGTGGACTTCATGCCGTCCTCCGCGAGGCATTCCTGGATGGATCGAACGAGCGCGGGATGCGCGCCGATTTCCAACCAGACATCCGCGCCGAAGCCGGCGACTGCGCCGATGGCTGCGGAAAACTCAACCGCTTGGCGGACGCCGCCCGACCAGTGGCCGGCATCGCAGCGGCCACCTGCGAGGCGGGTCCCGGTGACGGTGCTGAAGAACGGCAGGGTCTCCGCGGAGGGAGTAAGATCCGCGAGCGCAGCCTGCAACGCGTCGGCGGCGGGCTGCATCATCGCATGGTGGAAGGGATGGCTCACCTGCAGGAAGCGGGCGAAAATCCCCTTCCCCTCCAGCTCGGCGGCGATCGGCTCCAGCGAGGTCCGCAGTCCGGAGAGCGTCAGCGAGCGCGGCCCGTTGAAGGCGGCGATGCTCACCGCGGGATCGTGGCGGGCGATGATGTCCCGCGCATCCTCCGCATCCAGGCCGACGGCGAGCATCGTCCCGCCGGGGGCCGCGCACTCGTCCATGAAGCGCCCGCGCAGGACGATGACCTTGGCGGCTTGGTCAAGCGTAAGAATGCCCGCGACGCAAGCGGCGGCGATTTCACCGACACTGTGGCCCACGACGGCAGCCGGCTGGACTCCCCAGGATTTCCAAAGTTCGGCGAGGCCCATCTGCATGGCGAAAATCGCCGGTTGGGAAACCTCGGTCTGCTGCATCCGCGAGGCCTCCTCGCTCTTCGAGAGTTCCTCCATCAGCGAGAATTTCGCGTAGGGCTTCATCGCGAGCTCACAAGCCTCGACGGTCCGCCGGAAGACTGGTTCGTGGCGCATCAGTTCGCGGCCCATGCCGAACCACTGCGGCCCTTGGCCACTCATCACGAAGACGACCCGCGCGGGCACCTCGGGCCGCGGCGTGAAGGCGGTGCGCAGCTTGGGGCCGGGATTTTCGAGCGAAAAAGCGCCGAGTTCCTGAGTGAGTTCGGCCACCGAGCGCACCGTGAGCGCGAGGCGGTGGGAATGGTGGTTCCGCCGCGCTCCCAGCATCCAGGTGAGATCGGGCAGCGTCGGCGCGTGGCCATTGAGCTTCGAGCGGTCGTCCAGCCAAGCACTGAGCTTCCAGGCGGCGGCAAGCAACGATTCCTCCGACCGCGCGGAGAGCACCAGCGGCCAGGCGCGATCGGTGTCCAAGGGAGCCTCGTTCGGGACCGGGCGCAGCGGCCCTTCCGTGAGAAGGACGTGGGAATTCGCGCCACCGAAGCCGAAGGAATTCACCCCCGCGGTGCGCACCGGGCCGCAGTCGGGAAATGCCTCGGTCTGCGTCGGCACCCGCATTTTCAAAGCTGAAAAATCGATGTTCGGATTCGGCGTGTCGTAGTGGAGGCTCGCGGGAATCCGGCCGTGTTGGAGGATGAGCACCGCCTTGAGCAAGCCCGCCACTCCGGACGCGGTTTCCAAGTGACCGAGGTTGGTTTTCACCGAGCCGATGACCAGTGGCGAGGCAGCATCGCGATTCGCGCAGAGCGCTTCGGCCAGCGCGTGGGCCTCGATTGGATCGCCCACCGCCGTCCCGGTGCCGTGCGCCTCCACATAGCCGACGCTGTTGGGATCGATCCCCGCATCCTCGCAGGCTGCCGTCACGAGACGCGATTGGGCCTCCGGGCTAGGGAGCGAAATGCCGTTGGTATGGCCGTCCTGATTGATGGCGGAACCGATGATCACGGCGTGGATGGGATCGCCGTCCGCGATCGCGTCCGAGAGCCGCTTGAGCAGCACCATGCCCGCACCCTCGCCGCGGACGAAGCCATTCGCGGAGGCGTCGAAGGCCTTGCACTTCCCTTCCGGCGAAAGCATGCCGGCTTGCGAGAAGCCGATGAAACCATCCGGATTGATCATCACCGTGACCCCGCCGGCCATCGCGACCGGGCAATGACCTGCCAGGATGTGCTCGCACGCGACATGCACCGCGGTGAGCGCGGACGAGCAGGCGGTATCCATCGCGATGCTCGGCCCGGTCAGGTTCAGGCAGTAGGAAATGCGGTTCGCCGCGATGCTGTGGGCGCTGCCCGTCGGCGTGTGCGCGCTGATCCCGGTGCGGTCCGTGGCGGTGTGTTGCAGACTTTGATAGTCATTGTGGGAAATGCCGACGAACACGCCGATGTCCGTGCCTTTTTCGAAATCCAAAACCATCCCAGCGTCCTCGATGGATTCCCACGCGGTTTCCAGAAGCAGCCGCTGCTGCGGGTCAATGTAGGGCGCTTCCCGGGGCGAGATGCCGAAAAACTGCGGGTCGAATTGATCGATGCCATCCACGAAGCCGCCGCGCTTGGCGACCGATTTCCCGGCGATGGCCGGCTCGGGATCGTAAAATCGCTCGATGTTCCAGCGGTCCGCCGGAATTTCCGAAACGGCATCCGTGCCTTCCTCCAGCAGTTTCCAAAATGACTCCGCATCCGACACACCACCGGGGAAGCGGCAGCCGATGCCGATGATGGCGATGGCGTCCCTCTCGCGGCGGGTCTTGATTGGGGCTGAGATTTTGGCAGGGAGGGTGATCCGGGACATCGTTTGAGGAAATAGGATGGAGGTAGTCCGCTTTCGTGGCGGTGCACGACTGTAGTCCCACATTCGGGACGAGGTGCAAATTCTTTCCTTCCTCCGGCTGGCAATCGGGATGAATCCCTTCAGTGAGTGACGTCGGCTCAGTCTTGGTGAGGTGCGATGGCTCCGGGCGTCGGCCCAAAGGCGAACGGGATCAGAGCGTTTTCCACCGGGAGAAAATATTTGTCCGGATTGGCGTGGTCGTAGAGGGTCGTGGGAAGATTGATGAACGCGGCATCGCAGGTGCCGACATTCTGGGTCCCGTGCCAGACCCCGGCCGGTATGGTGAAGAGGTGGCGATTGCGCTCGCTGAAGGTTCGTACTACCAGTTGGTGACAAGTCGGCGACTCCGGGCGGGTGTCGTAAAACCCCCAGCGCAAAGTTCCTTCCATCACTGCGATTCGGTCGTCTTGGGACTTGTGCAGATTCCACGCCTTGATCACGCCGGGACGCAGGGTGACGCGGTAGACCTGCACCACCGGGGCGGGGGAAAATCCCCAGTCGGTCCGGAAAATCTCGGTCAATTCGCCTCGTTCGTCTTCCAGCGGTGCCAGCCGCCGGAATTCCAAGCCTTCGATCGCGAGTATTTTCCACTCTCCTTGAGGTGTGGCGGTGGAAGAGCGCTGCCTGGGAGTGGGTTCAGGTAGAGTGGACATCGGAGTTTATAGGAGGGCTTCAACTTGGCCGGGAGGCAAGTCCAGCGTGTTTGGCGCGATAGGCGGTGAAAAGTGCCCAATAGTGGTCCCAAGCCCGCTTGGTGGCGGCGAGACCGCGGGAAAAATCGCCGGGGAGATGCAGCACGATGCCCCGCATTTCCGTGACCTCCGCCAGCGATAGAAGGTGGCCTGGAAGCTCCCGCTGGATCGCGCGGTGGGCGATGATGTCTGCCTGGCGCTGCATTGTCCCGGTGTGGAGGCGTGAGACACTGCTGGGATGTAGCACGTAGCGCACGAGGATTTCGGGAATGACTCCTACGGATGTGGCGGACAGCAGTAGCGAACTAAATCCGTAATCCGACCGGTGGGTCAACTCCGGGTCGAAACGAAGGGATGGGTTTTCGCGCAGGAGCGAAGCCCGGACCATCAAGGTGGAAATGTGAAATGGACATTCCATCAGGCCTTCCCAGCGGAGGTCCAGTTGTTCCAGAGGCGGAACCCGCGAATCGCCGATTGCCCGTCCCTGAGGATCCTCGAAGGACACTCCCGAGACCACGGCACCGTGTTGGGGATGGAGGCGGAGAAACTCAATCTGGCGCTCCAGTCGGACCGGTGCGGCGCGGTCGTCATGGTTTTGAAATGCGATGAATTCTCCGCGGGCGGTCGTGATGGCGGCGTTCCTTGCAACAGGTGCGCGGCGGTTCTCGGCGTGGAGAATCAACCGCACCCGGGGATCGGCCGCCTCGAGTGTTTGGAGAATGTCCCTCGAACCATCGGTGGAACCGTCATCAATCGCGAGCAGTTCGAGGTTGGCAACCGTTTGATTGAGGATGCTCTCAAGCATCGGAACCAACAAAGCTCCTGGATTAAAAACCGGAGTGACGACACTGACTATCGGACCGTCGTCGGAAATCCGGCCCATGGCAGGAACGGGGGGAGCTGGCAACTCAGGCGGCGGCTTGTTGGCGGCGGCGGCGCATGCCGATGATGCCGGTAAAGCCAGTGGCCAGCAGCAGCAAAGCGGAAGGCTCCGGCACCGGTGCGGCGAAATTGGTGATCGTGGCGCTATTGCTCAGGGAGTAGCCGCCGCTGAGCTGGAAGCCGAAAGTGTCGCCGGGATTGACGGCGAAGGTGATGGAATTGCTACCCGCGACAGCAGCGATCTGGGTGACGATGCCATTTTTAAGATAAGAAAAATCCCCCAAGCCAAAGGAGTCGAAAGATTCGGTGTAATCGTAGTTAAAACTGACATTCCCCGCTACTGCGCTGACCGGAACGGTCGCGGAAAATTTAAAGGATTTAACAACAACGCTTTGACTCGAGTCGGCGAGAGCCAGAACCAGCATGGCCGGGGCATTAGTGGTCGTGACGGTGCGGGTGGCTCCTCCGGTAAAGTTAGAAAATTCGCCTGTCCACGCGCCGAAATTCTCGGAACCGCTGACGGTTTCCGTGTCGCTGCCGTTGGCCGGAGGAGTGAGTTGATAGGGATCACTGAAACTCAGCACTGCGGACAGTGCCGATCCGCTGCCTGCCGCGAGGGCCACAGTCGCGAAAGTGGCGGGGGAACGAAATGCTTTTCTCGGGTGGAGGTTCTTCATGAAGGGTGGGTAGGAATGATTGAGGGTATCCGGCAAACAAATTCGCTCATGTCATGCCGTATTTTCGTCAACCCGGATGATCACGGTGCTTTAATCTCGAAGCCCGGGAGTGGAAGTCGGCGAGGGCCGCCTCACCCGGAGTCTTAATGTGCAGATGGGCCAGCAAGCGATGGGCGGGCCGCAAGGTGGGGACTTGGCGGAGAGCGTTGTGCAGGCAGATGATGGCGTCGGACTTTTGATCCAGCCGGGCGAGGGTGAAACCGAGAAGGAGGTGGACCAGCGGGAGATGCGGGGTTTTTGCCGCAGCTTCGATCGAAGGTTGCAGCGCCTCCCGAAAACGCCGGAACCGGTAGAGCAATCGTCCCAGCAAATACTGCGCCTCGCCGTCATCGGGATGAATCGCGAGTGCGGCCCGGAGAGCGGCTTCCGCCTGATTCCACTCTCGCAGGCCCAGGAGCGCGCGCGCGAGCTGGACATGCAGTCCGGCATGTTGCGGCCGCGTGACCAACGCAGCGCGGAAGCTTGATAGCGCAAGCTCGTGGCGGCCTTCGTCGAGATGCAGAAGCCCGCGCATGAAATCGTAGTGAGGGAAAAATTTGGCGCGCAATCCAGGCCGCGGGCGCAGGCCACCTTCGGGACGTGCGGCTTGCTGCTCCAGAATGACCATTGCCTCAGCCGGCCGGCTCAGGGCACGGAGACAGTTCATGCGGTGGAGCGCCGGGCCAAGGCGATCGGGAAATTCTTCGCAAAGTTTAGCTAACAACGGCAGCGCCCGGTCGGGGCGTCCGGCATTTAAATGGGCGATGGCCAAATGCAGGCAGCGCTCTGTATCCGCGCCCTCGGCGAGATCCCACAGTGGAGATGGCGGCAGACCTAGCGAGGAGTCGGTGATGGGCGGATTAAACTCCTTGGGTATTTTCGCAGCTTGCAGCAGCACCTTTCCTGGTAGTTCTGGCGGCAGCGCCAATCCGGCCAGCCACAGCAGAGTCGGCGCGAAATCCGCCAGCTTAACGCCGTGAAGCAAATCGTCTTCCCGCAGCCCCGGAGCCCGCAGAACGCAAAATCCAGCTGCTCGGAAAAATGCCGCTGTCTGGACATGCTCGCCCGGCAAGGGCGATGGGCGCGAGCCGCCGCTTTCCACTCCGCGCGGCGAGCAGAACAAGACCGCCGCTTCCGGCCCCGCCAGGCCGATGAGTTGGCCCAGCATTTGGTCGTGCAACTTGTAGGTTTCGGCAACCACCCGCTGATACCTCGTAAATTCCAAATCCGAAACATGCGGCAATTGCGGCGGATGAAACTCCAGGCACTCGCGGCAAATTCCCTCGATTCCCGTGAAAAACACCGCGGCGAATTGCCACGGGTGGTTTTCCATGAGGTAAGTCGCCGCGGACTGGCGGCTTAGCGAAGCGGCAAGGCTCTGCGCAATGCGCGACACGCGCGGTTCCACGGCCAAATCCATCGATTCGATTCCGGTGATGAGCGGTGCGAGGTCAGACGGGCAGAACTCACCCGGATGAAGGCGGATCTCCGCAATATCCGCGGCTAGGGTTTCGGGCAGCGCTGCGCCTGCGGGTAATGGCCACGGGTCGCGGGCCGACGCGGGCGGCGCCTCATCGAAAACGTCGGAAACTCGCAGCAGATTCGGCAAAGGACCGGTCCCGTGGCTGGCAGGCCACCCCACGGAAATCGCGAGCTGCCCTGCGGCGGCGAATCGCTCGGCAAGATCCGGCACCCGGCGGTCGCTGGCGCTCGACGGGTGGGCAAGTATGCCGTGGATCTCCGGTGGATACCCGCTGCTCAGCGAGTTGGCCAGCACCGCGGGATCGAGCGGGGCCGGAACGGGGAACCAGCCGAGCAGACCCGTTTCCACCAGAGCCTGCAGGTTGGGAAGTAGCCCGGCTTCGAGCATCGGCTCGATCATGGGCCAGTCCGCTGCGTCCCATGCAATCAGCAGGGTTTTTGAAACTGGAGCTTGCATGCGAGGAAGCGTATGGGGGCCTGGCTGCTCCGGGCAAGAATGAGCTCGCAGAGATTCTCCGTTAGGCCGGGCCATTGGGTTATACCAGGTGACCCATGTGGAATTCCCGGTCAGGCGATGCCGCCAATAACCGGAAAAACTGAATGGGGTCTGTGGAGGACGACTGGCCCTAGATGATGCGGGTGTTGAGATGGGAGCTGATCCTGGCTTGGACGGCTGGCAGGAACTCGATTTTCAGCCGGCCACGACCTTTGCTGTAGCCGCCGGGGTCCTCGCTCGGGCGGGGCAGCCCGGCCTCATCACACCGGCTTTGGAGCAGGCCCACGGCTTTTGGTAGAGAGGAGTTGGCTTCGACCATCTGGGCGAGCCAGGCCCAGAAAACGGCGACGTTGCAATGGTGTCTGACCCGCCGGGGAAGAGAGTTGCCCGAAATGATCTCAGCGGGAAAAAAATGAGAGAATTGCGGCGCGTAGGTGGCGATGGAATACTCAGCAAGCTGCTTGCGTTTGGCGGCAATCGCGTCTTGCAAGCTGCGGCGCAGACAGCCACAAATCTGCGTTGGGAATCCGGTGAGAAAGGGTTGATTTCAGGTCACACGAGAAGCAACGCGATCACTGGATTTACTACCACTTTTTTCGCCGAAAACTCGCTTAAGTCAGCACCATTCACTACTGACTCCCGAGAAAAATAAAAAAAGCCGCTCCTTGCAGAGCGACTTTTACTGAAGCGAGTGTGAGTCGTAAATCAGGCGCGGCGACGGCGAAGCAAGCCTAGCCCGCCGATTGAGAACAACAAGAGTGCGCTCGGTTCGGGAATTGCATCGGAGGGGACGTTGCCAACTGTATCGAGCCAAGGGTTGCCGGACACGCCGGCAAACCTGAGGGAAAGATTACCACTGTTTATAATCGTGTGGGTCAAAGTGAAAGTTTCCCATGTGCCAGCGTTTCCAGTGGTGTCGAACGAGGTCGTGTAATTTGTGCCTCCAACATCAAATGTTGCAATAAAAACGCCGCCACCGTTAGAACCGGAGGTTAACCCTTTCCCTCCGCTAAACATCAGCGTTAGCGTGTCGCCAGCATTGACGGTGGTCAACAAGTCCTGCGAGATGGGGGTGGGTTTGGTATTGGTAAGAAGCGCCGACCAAACTC
>ENA-OFCF01001231-OFCF01001231.1-metagenomes-genome-assembly--contig:-NODE-1231-length-10072-cov-7.462514_pt1 | contig 10072 bp, 12 predicted proteins | sample MGYA00153387_OFCF01 | MGnify analysis MGYA00153387 | reverse complement strand
GATGTCGATAATCGGGTAATTAGTGAAATGAACGAGATCAGAAGAGTAGTTGGCTTGGCAGCGGGAAGCATTGTTCGGAGTGGCGATGAGTGATGGACTAAATAATAAAAGGCGATCGCTAAATTAACGATCGCTTTTCTCGTTCTTGGGGTTGTCACACCCTGGCAAAACAAAAAACTGAAACCCATGCATAGAGCCAAATATTTTTTTAGTTTTGCCAGGGTGTAGAGATCACCTGGCAAAGAATTTACCTATTTAACACCAGCAACACAAAAAAGGCGATCGCTAATTTAACGATCGCCTTTATTGTGACTAAATTTGTTTATCTTCCTGCACTCTCCGCGATCGCAACCAATCTATCACTCACCAGCCGATAAACATCGGTGAGGTCTCCAACTTTCATGGTCTGGATTTTGTTTTTGATTTGAGCTAACTCGTTGACTTGGCTAGGCATAGTCTTGCCGATCAACATGTTCTGTAATTCTTGAATTGAATAGCCTGAGTAAGTTGCAATTGCTGTTAGGTTTTCGAGGTCTGGGATCGATTTACATTCTTGCCAACCAGAAACAGCAGACGAAGTCACACCAATCTTTCGAGCAAATGCTCTTCGGCTACCTGTCTCGTGTACCAATCGATTTATCAAGTCTGAAAATTGCTGTCTCCCTTCAATGCTCACAGCGCTTTACCCCATCAAGTCTATAGTGACAAGTCTACATGACACAATGTCACTATGGGGATATGTTGACATGTAGACATGACACTGTTAGTCTGTTTTGTGTACATGACAGTGATATCTATGCAAACCGCCGACAAAGTTCGTACTGGTCTTTATCTCTCGCCTAAAGTTGCTGAGGATTTGAGAGTTTTGGCTGCGCGACACCGTAAATCAAATAGCGATGTGACTGAAGCGATGATCGTTCATTGCCTCAAGAATCGTAAGTTTTTAGACAGTCTTTCACCCAAAAAAGAAGAAGAGTATGACATCTAGCTACCAACTAGACATCACACTCTTCTTTTTTTTGCATTCATCACTAAGAGGCAATCATGCAAACGATCCAGCTACGAGACGAACTGATAAAGACACGCCCAGCCGAAATCGGTAAAGCCTATTTTACCGCGATTATCTGGGTATCACGCAACCGATACACCTATTGCACCGACGACGGCAACTACACAGGGCATTGCACCGAATTGGATGAACGAAAATTTAGGCGAGCATTAGCTCTTGAAGTTTTCTGTCTGCACCTGAAAGGTTACGAAGCAAAGATTAAACATTTAGCGATCGAGGGATAAAACATGGACACGATCAAGATTGATTACCATCTGAGCCACTATAAAACCGCATCAGGACAACTGGTAAAAGGGATTAACGACCCTAAAGAATTTGCCAGAATTCATGCAATTCGGGAGGCAAGTTTATTAGCGATCGCGCTTGAAGCCAACATCATCAGCGAGATCGGCAATGGCGATCTGACCCGCGATGAATGGGGAAAGGCGATCGCCTTCATCAAGTATTACGAAGCTTCTCAAATTGCCGAAGACGATCAATCATGGCTTGACCCAAGCTGTATGTATGACGCAGTAGACGAGGGGTTAGCAGCATGACCAGAGAAACTTACAAACAAGCTTTATCAATTCGGCAGCCTTGGGCCTGGTTAATCGCAAACGGTTGCAAAGACATTGAAAACCGATCATGGAACACCACTTACAGGGGTGAATTTTTCATTCATGCTTCCAAAGCCATGACTGGCAAAGAGTATAAGCAGTGCTTAGATTTTTTGGAATTACTAAGAAGAGATGCAAACGTTGCTCTGCCAATCATCCGACTGCCTGACAGAGAAAGTTTGAATTTTGGAGGCATCGTTGGAGTTGCGAGTTTAACAGCTTGCGTCACAGCGTCGGATTCCCCTTGGTTTACTGGTGAATATGGATTTGTTCTGGAAAACCCGCGTATTCTGCCATTCATGCCATGTCAAGGCACATTGAAATTCTTCACTCCAAGCTACTAACCAATTATGCGATCGCAACTTCACTCTTGTTAAGTTGCGATCGCTATTTTTTTATCCATGAAAACTAATGAAGACTAAAAAGCCCCTATCCAAAGACCAGTTACACCTCAAAGCCAGTCGTTTGTTAGCCGTTCCACAATCATTAATTTTGGATGTTGTTCCTAACTGTTCAAAATTAAAATATTTTATTCACTGGTTAACTGTTAACCGCAAAGGCATCTGTCAGAACCATGTCGAGTTAGTTACAGCCAAGGATTTACACAAATAAAGCTATGACATTCAAAATTACAGATCACATCGAATTTGACCAAAAAGGGCGCGCACAATGCCCAGCCTGTCTGACCGACGGCAAGACAGGAAAGAATTTATCAATAGTTGCTGGTACAGATGGCGCTTACAAATGCCATCGAGGATGTTCAGTTGACGACATTCGCGATGCTATTGGACAACCAAAAGGCGAACAGACAGGCGATCGCATCGTACCAACAGCATTAGCACAGCCAAAGAAGCAGCCCAAATACCACTCTCAAGCCGACATCGATGCTAATAACCAACGACTCATCCATGAAAGCAAACTAGCCAAACAGTGGTTAAGCGATCGCGGTTTTGATGAAGCAGATTTATCACGACACCATCTAGGCATAGTCAAAAAGCAGATTGCCAAGTATGAAGGCAAGAACATTGTCGAGAAGAAGCTTTTACCATGCATCACCGTGCCATACCTCTACAACCAGGGTTACTTACAAAAATACTTTGTAGCACCATGGCTAACCAGTGAAGAACGGCTTGACACTAGGATGACTCAAGACTATGGGCTTAGCGCTAGATGGTGGTTTACGCTCAAATCAGATAGCAAAGAACTTTGGGTATGTGAAGGTGAATGGGATGCGATCGCCTTATCGAAACTGCCAGATTTAAAATTTGACATCTGCACATCCACCACAGGAGCTGGCAACATACCCACTGATTTATCCGAACTCGACCAGTACGAAAAAATCTACATTTGGTACGACCTAGATCACCCAGATTCTAAAGGGAAACAACCTGGTCCAGATGGTGCAATAAAGTTGCAGGCAAAGTTAGGCGATCGCGCCAAAATTTGCACCGTACCTCACCCCGAAAATTACAAATCTGGCTATGACATTTCTGATGCGATCAAAGATGGATTTACACTCAATCAGTTTGTTGAATCTGCCAAATTAGCGATCGCACCATCACCACAAACTGGCGGTAAAACTTCACTCAAAAGTAGGCTAACAACCACAGCCGAATTGATGGCAAGAGCGAAAGATTATACCGACTGGCTAATTGATGAAATTTTGCCAATCAACGAATTAATTTTGCTGGCAGCTTCACCAAGAGCAGGTAAAAGTTTGATGGCAATGAACATCGCCCAATGTGTAGCAAGTGGCAGCAATTTTCTTGATCGACCAGTTACTCAGGGCAGTGTAATTTATGTCCAGTGCGAAGACTCAGAAACTAAGACCAAACAAAGAGCGATCGCCCAAGGCTGGGATGAAAGCTTGCCAGTATATTGGCTAGACCGATTCAAACTTTCAGAATTACCAGAATTAATTGAACTTGCTAAGCAGCTTGAGCCAAGACTAATCGTACTGGACACCCTATCTCGCATCAGAGATGACAACGCCACAGAGTCAAGTGCAGAAATGGGCAGAGTCCTAGAACCACTGCAAGAATTTGCACGTGACCACAATTGCTGCGTATTGCCGATTCACCATACAGGCAAAATCAAAGCTGACAATGCCGACACCCTAGACATATTTGAGACAATTCGCGGATCATCAGCAATTAGGGCAACTTGTCGAGGGACTTTAGTAATTGCCGCAAGTGATTCAGGTTATAGGTTATGCATCGAAAACGGCTACAACAAGCAGGACTTAAAAGTCTCTCTAAATCTTGCCGATCTAACTTGGAAACTACTTGGCAAGTGGGGAATGCAAGTTGATGCAAGTCAAAACGATCAAGTTTTGGATTACTTGACCAGACATGAACACGCAACCCTAGAGCAGATACACGATTTTACAGGCATAAACAAGGGCGGACTATATAAGGTGCTTTCCCGCCTTGTCCATGATGATAAAGTGTCTAAAAGCGGCTCCAGAAAAGCCGTTGTCTACTCAAAGCTATCGCTAAAATCGACGTTTGTTCAATCAGACATATCAGACATGTCTGATATGTTGTCTGATACCGAAAACCATACTGAGCAAACGTCTTACGCTTATCAGACAAAAAATAATTTTACTAATACACCAGACGCTATCGAAGTACAAAAACATGCTGATGTGGTAACGCCAACCCCTAGCAACTTGTCTGATTGTCTGACAAGTACCTCAAACCAAGGCAGTGTAAGCATTGCGGTATCAGACAACATATCAGACAAGCCCAAATCTGTCAGATATAAACCGTTAAAAGTGGGTGACAAGGTGCGAATTACGCGAGGATTTTTGCACGGCAAAACAGGCAAGATTACCAAACTGATTTCTGTCGATTTGGGGGATGAAGAATCCTTTGACGCAATTATCGAAAACCCTGCCTTTGCTGTCTCTCCCAGTATTCGCATAGGCGATTTGGAGCGCATTAAATGAGCGAGCTTACGAAAATTGCCACGATACTGTTCAAAAATCTCTCAGATGCTTTGCTGACAACAGCTTCAGAGCTTAAGCGACTAGATAGCGCCGCGCCATTATCGCAAGCTAATGAAAGTATCGATTTGATAAGCCTAGAAGAGCATAGGCTTATCAAATTACCTAAATATGAAGTACATCAGGTGGTACTGTGGCGAAAAAAAGGCGATCTCGGTCATGTGGCAGTAAAAATCCTAGAAATCTTGGAAGACAATAAATACAAAGCTTTCTACCCAACTCTGTCGAAAAAAGATACTAGAATCTTGGATCATGAAGACATTCTGGGGCTATATCCACGCAAGCACGGCTTACGAAATTGACTAGTTTACGATAATGGTTATATCTAGACACCTAGAAGCCATTATGTATAAGGAAATGGGGTAATTTGGTACGCATAATAGAGGCTGTGAGTCTCAAATTAAGTCCTATAATTAGATTTACAATCTAGTTATAGGACTTTTTAGTTATGAATCTCATCTTCCCTTCTACAGCAGTAGCTGCAAATACAGCACCCGCAAACGGTAATACTGTCCCCACCTCTGGGCTGCATGGCATTGTGAATATCAGCGAATTAATGCTTTACTCTGGCATGGCTATGGAAAATGCTTTAACGGGTGACGAGATTAATTTTGGCAATACAGTATTACCGACAATTGAGATTAATAAAATTGCTACAAAAACTGGTCTAATTTTCCTTCATGTATCAGCTTTTATAGGGATGGTTCCTAATTACGCTACCTTTCCAGACGGGAAAAGGCTGTGGAAGCAATGTGTTGATCGCTTACCAACTAACCCTGCTAGTACAGGCTTCAACCAAGGCTAATTTTTTACATTTATCTAAGTGCAATTTGATTTATTTCGTGTGCTTAGATATGTATCTTTTTTTTGTCGGTCATTCAATCTCTCATAAAAAAAGCTATGTCTTCATCAACTTCATGGTACACGGAACAATATAACGCTCTAAGAAATGCACAAATCAAAGATTCATCTTTAGCAGACGCTTTACATAGAGAGAATATAGGCGATCGCGTTTGGCAGACCAAAGCCGCTGCCCAAAGAAATTTAGATGCAATTTCAGAACTTAATAAGCAAAGATTAGTACAAGAATATGCAGATAATGAAAAACAGTTAAAATTCGGGCGCGAACAGATAGAACGAAACAAAGCAGAAATAGCGCGTAAGTATTCCACTATAGAGATCCCTAATGGTAAAGGCGGTTATACAGCCGTTCCTAGTGAATTTAGCAAAGTACAAGGCGGTCAATTAGCAGTCAGCAATAGTGTTAGTCCAACGACTTCTAGTCAGTCGATGAACACTGCATATGCTCCAAAAACAGCTATGCCAATAGAAGCGGATTTCTTACGTTCTGCAAGTCCTGTAGAACAAGTAAAACAGGCTAACAGCATACCTCAACAGCCTATGGGTTTAGGTAAACAAATAGGTGCTACGGGTTTAGGTATAGCAGGCGGTATAGCAGGCGATTACTTAGGCGATAGAGCTAGTGAAGCGGTGTTCGGGCAAAGCAATGGTATAGGTTCTCAAATTGGTAGTGCGTTAGGTTCTGTAGTTGGTGGGTTAGTTGGTGCTAGTGCGTCTGGCGCTGCCACTTTGGGGCTAGGTTCTGTCGCTGGTGGGATTGCGGGCGCTACTCTTGGCAGTGGTTTAGGCTCGTTACTTGGCAGTAGTTTAGATGCATTAGGTAGTTTTCTTTTCCCAGATAAAACCAAAAATAAAGCTACAAATCAGGTTAGTAATAATTCGGTTAATACCGCCAACTTACCATCACCATTTACAGGGGGACAAAGTACAAATGTTCTGTATTACATTAATGCAAGGGTAAGCCAACCTACGCACGGTAGAACCTCAGAAGTTATGAATATGTCTGAAGTTAGCGCATTTGGATCAATAACAGAAGCTAGAGTAGGGTTTGATGCTAACGGATATATATCTGTAATCTATAAGGGTAGAGACTCGGTTGGTGCGCTTTACAACCGAAGCTTTATGCTGCCGAGCGTATTCCCTAACGTACCTTTTGTAATAGATTTCTTTGATGTAGTTCGCGCTGATGGCTTTGCAGACATAGGCGGTAACGTAAATCCTATAAATAACTCTAATGTTCCTTATGCACCCACTAACTTATTAAGCCCTCAAACTTCTAGCCCTGATTTTGGTGAAGTTGATGTTCTCGAAAATGGTGAAAAGTATGTACAAGGTACAGCTAGAGTCAATTCTAGCACTCGCAAGCCTCAAATTTTACCTGATGAATCAAAAAGAAATGGTGTTAGGCAAATCGATCCTAATCAATTAAATCCTGTAAGCACACCAGCAAACAATAATATCGGGACTAGTCCTACTTCAGACAGAAAAGAAGGCATAGCGCAACCAAGTCCAAAAAGTAGCAAAGAGATAAATAGCCCAAATCCAAAGCCTGACGGAACATATATCTATGAAGCAGGCGGTAAAGTTTACCGATACATGGGTATAGATTCAAACGGTAAGGAAGTTAGGCAGGAAGTCGATCCTGTTACGGGGCAAAATATAAATTCTGGAAGCTCCGACAGTCTAGTAGACGAGCCAAGAATTAGGGCGGCTAAACAAGATGCCAAAGCAATAGAAAAACAACTTCAAGGCTTGAGTACCGTAATTAAAAATGGTGAGACAAAATCGCCTCAACAGCAACAGAAAGAACAATACGAAAGATTAATTTCTAACGATCCAATCAGGGTAGCGGCTTTTAAAGAAGCTCAAGCTAAAGCAGTATTGCCTTTAGCAGTAGCACCCGTAACTCCTCAACCAACTGCACAACCTGCCAGTTCACCTGATACATTAAAGATTTTGGGTGATATAGCTCTTATAGGCGGTACAGTTACAGCTTTAAAAATAGGTAGTGATTTACTGGTTAATAATTCATTATCTAACACGCCTAAAATAAATCAAATTGCACAAAATACGACTAATGTTAATCAGCAAACTAATGCTAAACAGGGTGTGTGCGATGCCATGCAACCTCAACAATGTGGCTTTGAGGGGGTAAAACAGGCGACGGCTGAAGCAACTGCACCAATAAAAGATCAGACCACTGCTAATGCTGGGTTACTCGCTCAAGTACTCGCGGCGATCGCAAATTTAGCAAGTACGATCGCAAATTTAGCAAGTAATGTTGTGGGTAAGCTGGATGGGATTAAAGAGTTTTTAGAAAAGGTTGCACGGGCTGCGAAGCTCGATAAAATTTACGGTATTCTGACTTTTATCACGGTTGTTCATAACGCTCAAATGCTTTCTAATTCTCTCGCAACTACTTTAATGGATTCGCTCTCTTTGGGACTAGCTACTATTGGGATAAAAGATGAGAATGAATCACCTATAGACATTCAATCTATTATCAATAAATCGGTAGAAGATACTGTGAAAGGAATCGTCGGTACTGCAAATTATACTACTCTTTCGGATAGATGGAAACAAGCCGTGAGGGTCTATCAAGCCGCCGCCAATATAACGTATCAAGTTCGCTCTCTTTGGGATTCGGCAAAGTCGCTAGCTGAACTTACGGGCGCAAATGTTGGCAAGATTGGGAACGCTTTGAGGAGGGATGGCGCGGTATCAGAAAACGCATATACAGCAATGGCTGACAACCCGTTAATGGTGAACAGTGCAATGACTAGATTGCAGAATTTAGAAGAAGCTGCTAGCCACTTAAATTCAATTACTTCAGAGGCTTATTCTGTTACAGAAACGGTCACGCAAATCAAAAAAGACCAAGATGACTTTAAGAAGTTGGTTAAGGAATCTCAACCACTTCTATCTGTTCCAAATGATGCAGCAAAAGCCAAAGACGACGCGGCAAAACTAGTTTCCGTTTCTCCTTCCATTTCTAATATTGACTTAGTAAAGCCTTAGTAAATTATGCCACTCCCTAACGACTTCTCACCTTGGGAACATCTCCAAAATACAGTTAGATTTGCTCACAATCAGCAAGTTAGAAAAGAGTTTGATGATATAGAAGTTGATGACGATATCACCACGCCGCGAGGTTCGCTCAAAGTTGCTTCTTTGATGGATGACAAAGATACTTCAACGATGACTCTGATCAGGATGTTTCTTTATCACGTAATTATCAAAGGCTTTGGCAGTCCTACAATTTACGCTGTGCCTTTTACTGATATCAATGAAAGCGTTCGATATAGTCCAAAAATCTTCTTAAATTTCTGCCAAAATTATCGCGAAGTTGGTGCAGATGATAGCGCCGTCGAAGGGCAAATATCTTTTCGTTTGGTTGGGGAAACTACGGAGACATTGAGCCAAGCAAACGTTAATACTTATGCTCAAAAGATTAAAACTTTGTTCGGTAATTCGGGCGGATTTCAGTGGCGAAAAGGTAAAAATATGTTCACTTACGCCGAGCCGAAAAAGGGATACTATTTTCAGTTGCTCGTAAGGGATAGCGCCGAGGGAAAAAAAATTGTAGAACAGGTTTTAGATGTTCAGAATCATACCCCCGACTGGAAATATGCAAATTATAAAGAGAATTTAGAGCCTACTCAAGCTTTCCCCGTCAATCCACCAAATAAAACGATTATAGGCAAGTCTCGAAAGCAGTATAAGAAACGTCCATTGGTTGTAGTGCGGTTTAGAAATGCCCAACTTCATGTTCAAGGCTTGCCTAATCCGATCGTGTTGTATGACAAGTCTGGAATTTATAAGAAGACAATTCTACGCGACTAGGAGTGAAGAAAATTGCTAGGAACCTTAAAGGTTCCGACCAAAAGAATTAGATATTTTTAGATATATTCTGGCTGAATAAAGTTGAAATAAATAAGTAAAAAACTAATGGCTAGGATTTCTATTGCTGTTCTTGAGCGTGAGTTGGAATATGCGCGTAAACGTGAGGCTTATCTGAGAAGTACGACTGCTCGACCAGTTAAAGCGACTGTAGACAAACGCCCTAAGCAGCTTGTCGCTTATCGATCTTCTTCATTGCTAACAGGAGCTACCTCTAATTTATATAAGGTTCAGGCGACTGTTTCTAGCTTGGCTTTCTTTAATGGTGTTGGAGCGCTAGGCTTGGCATCTGTGCTGACAGACGCGGCTCCAATCCCCCGCGGCTTTCGTCCTGCAAGGATCAGTGCTGTGGTCGGAGACGCGACCCCAACCGTAAAAACGGCTAAAGGATCTACTCGAAGATACATTAAGTATTCGGCGAGTTCTACAGGGGAGACTCAATCTCACTATTCTGCACCCATTTCTAAAGTGGAGACCAACGTCACCGCCGATGAGCAAAAAGATTTTGCGACATTACTGGCGGCGGCTATTGGGTCTAAGCTGGGCGGCGAATATGGGCGTGTTTCTTTTACACCCGAAAAGTACATTAGCTCTTTACGGTAGGCTGACATGGACTGGAATAATCCGCTGGTTTTACCT
>ENA-OFCF01001230-OFCF01001230.1-metagenomes-genome-assembly--contig:-NODE-1230-length-10075-cov-4.353992_pt1 | contig 10075 bp, 10 predicted proteins | sample MGYA00153387_OFCF01 | MGnify analysis MGYA00153387 | reverse complement strand
ATTGCGCTTGCTGCGCTGCATGCAGACGAGGCGGGGGTCGCGATCGCGCGCACGCTGCTGCAGCGCACCGACGGCGAGCTCGCACGCACGCTGCCGCAGTTCAAGCATTGGTACGCGCAGGCCGGCACGCCGCGCGTGACCGCGCGCGGGCGCTACGACGCGCCGTCGCGCACCTACACGCTGGGGGTCGAGCAGGCAGGTGCCGACACCGGCAGCGGCCCGAAAGCGCCCTGCGTCATCCCGCTTGCGATCGGGCTGGTCGGGCGCGACGGGCAGGCGCTCCCGGTGCAGCTCGAGGACGAACCCGACGCGTCATCGCCGAAAGTCGTGACCGAACGCGTGCTCGTGCTCGAAGAAGCGCGCCACTTCTACACCTTCGTCAACGTCGACGTCGAGCCGGTGCCTTCGCTGCTGCGCGGCTTCTCGGCACCGGTGATCCTGGTCGACGGCCTCGCCGACGCCGACCTGCTGGTGCTGCTGCAGCACGACAGCGACCCGTTCAACCGCTGGGAAGCGGGCCAGCGCCTGGCCGTCAGCAGCGCACTAAACGCTATTAGTTCTATAGCAATTTACGCAAGTAACACGCGGGCTAGCGTGCTAAATGATGCTTACATAGATGCCATGCGAGAGGTTTTGAGACACCCAAAGCTCGATGCGGCTTTCAAAGAACTTGTCCTCACCCTGCCATCAGAAACCTACCTGGCCGAGCAGCTGGATGTGGTGGACCCACAGCGCATACATGCGGTACGCGAATCGATGCGGCTGCAACTGGCTACGGCGCTCGTCGGCGACTGGGAAGCGGCGTACGCCGCTAACCACGACACCGGCGCCTACACGCCCGACGCCGTGTCGTCAGGCCGCCGCGCACTGGCAGGCATGGCATTAAGCCAGCTCTGCCTGGCGGCGCAATCCACTGGCGATGCAGTGTGGCCCGGCAAAACGTTGCAGCGCTTTGAAGACGCCAGCAACATGACCGACCGCGCCGCCCTCGACCCTAACGACCGCACGATCACCACCCGAGCAGGACATGTCGCGCTCGTCGGCAAGCCGAACGCCGGGAAATCCACCCTTCTCAATCGTTTGCTTGGCCTCAAGCTCGCCATCACGAGCCCGAAGCCACAATCGACGCGTGTATCCGCCGTCGGCATCGTATCGACTGAGACGTATCAGATGATCCTCCTCGACACGCCCGGCCTGCTGGATCCGACCTACACATTGCAACGAAGCATGCTGGCCAGCGCCATCAGCTCGCTGCGCGATGCCGACGTCGCCGTGTACGTGCACGACGCCACCAACGGGCCGCCGCCGCCTCTCGAGTCGCTGGTCCCACCAGGTACGCCGCTGCCGCGCGTACGTCTCACCTGGGCGAACAAGGGTGACTTGCTGAACGAGGGCAATCGTGCGAACCTCGCCGCAATGGATAACGTCATCGTCGGCAGCGCCGAACATGGCGAGAACATCGAGCAGCTCCTCGAGCATGTAGCGTCAAGTCTCCCGCTCTCGCCGTTCCTGTACCCTGCGGACGAACTGAGTACGCAGCCCGTCAGGTTTTTCGCTGCGGAGGCAATTCGTGAGTGCGCCCTGGCGATCCTCCATGAGGAGGTCCCGTACGGCATCTTCGTTGACGTCGAGGAGTTTCGCGAGAACAAGAAGCCGATCTACATTCGTGCGGTCCTGTATGTGGAGCGCGACAGCCAGAAGGGGATCGTCCTTGGCGCAAAGGGACGCACGATCCGCGAGATTGGCACTGCCTCACGGATCATGATCGAGAAACTCGTCGAGGAATCGGTGTATCTCGATCTTTGGGTGAAGGTCATGCCCGACTGGCGCAAGGACGCGATTGCGTTGCGACGTTTCGGTTTCAACGTTCCTCACGAGTGAGTGCCGAGATGACTATTCCGACGGAACTGCTCGAACTGCTCCGCTGCCCGCAGTGCAAGGGGCAGCTACGGATCGTGCATCGCAACGATGTCGCACTCGAGTGTGCGCCCTGCCAGCTCCGTTATGCAATCCGTGATGGGATACCGATCATGTTGATCGATCAGGCCGAGTCGCTCTGATTTCGTGGGTCGTCATCCTGTGCCACTTCCTGCCGGCGGCTTGCCTCTGGTCCACTCGATCGTCCATTGCGGATGATGCCGTTACTTCTTGTCGCTCCAACATCGGAGCGCCGCACCGTGTTGATGATCGGGACCCTGCCGGCACCGGTTGACCGTCTCGTTACCGCATGGGCCGCGGCGGAAGCGGTCGACGTCGTGCGTGGACATTCGGAAGCCATGACCACTGTCCGGCTCCGAACAGCCCCACCGACACTGCTCATGGTCTGTGGAGACGCGGACGCGGATGCCGTGATGACCGCTCTGCGCGCCGTCAAAGCTGACGGCCGCCTGCAAACAGTTCCCATCATCGTCGTGCTGAGCAAAGACCCTGCCGCACCATGGTTCGACGCTGGCGCAGACGAGGTGCTCGCCGCAACGCTCGTTCCAGGGGAGCTCGAGGCGCGGCTGATTGCTGCGATGCGGCGGTCGCATCGAGACATGCAGGTGAACCCGTCGACGCGGCTTGCTGGTGGCGATGCAATTTCGCATGCGATTGCTGCAAGAATCGACCGCGGCACCCTGTTCGCTGCCTGTTATGCAGACCTTGATCACTTCAAGGAATTCAACGACCGTTATGGCTATGCCAAGGGGGATCAGGTGATCCGGAGCATTGCGCAGATGCTTGACGACACCGTGCAGCAGACGGCAGGTTCCGATGGCTTCGTGGGCCACATCGGTGGCGACGACTTTCTGTTTCTGGTGCCACTGGATCTGACCACCGAAACCTGCGAACTGCTCATTCGCACTGCTGACGACATTCTGCCGCGTCGATACACTGCACATGATCGTCGCGCTGGCTACTTTTTCGGAAAGGATCGACGTGGCCGGCTTGACCGCGTACCGCTCATGACGCTCTCGATCGGTGTTGTCACGAACGAACGCCGTCGGTTCACTTCGGCCGCACAGGTCAGCGATCTGGCGACAGAAATGAAGACGTATGCCAAGACATTGCCCGGTTCGGTCTGGGCCATGGATCGGCGGTCCGACAGCGACATGGTCGTTTCACCCGAGGAGAAGCATCAGTGAACGTGATGTGTCAGGAATGCCAATCAATTTTCAGGGTGGATCCGGCCAGGGTGCCGCGAAATGGCGTCAGGGCACGGTGCAGCGTCTGTGGCGCCATCCTGCGGATAACCCTGGGTACGACGACGCCGCTCACGAACCCGGCAGTGCCCTCGAGGACTGTGACGTCGTTGCAGACACCCGCCGCAACCCCCACGCCATCGAGCGGCGTGCGGGTCGCTACTCCCGCTTTCACGGGACCGAACACCGGCACCCCACCTCATTTTTCGCGCCCGACGCCTTCGGTGTCGACGCCCGGAATCTTCGCCGCAGGACAAATCGCGCATGTCGCGGCAGCGTCAGCGCCGGTGCGCGTGCCATCTCCGCCTGGTGGGTTCAACAGGCCGAGCGTGGCAAGTCCAGTGTCACCCGATTTACCGCCAATCGTGTCGGCCGACTCGTCGCCTGCGCTGCCGATGGTTTCCATGGCCACGCCTCCCTCAAGTGCCGATGTCGTCCAGTCGGCGCGAATCGTCGCGCCGTTCACTGCTCGACCGCTCGTGCCGCCGCCGCCGCCATCGCCTGGTCAGATGGTCGGCATGATCCCGTCCGCTCCACAGCCCCTATCGCAGCCGACGGCTGCACCGGCATCGGGTACAGCGCCGCGCCGCGCGATCAATCCATTCCTGCGTAGTGACCCGATGACGCGCGCCAAGCGACTCGCGCGTGCGCTGGTTTCGGACATGGTCGCGTACCAACCAGCCAAGCGCGCGGACGGTCTTGCCAATGGCACGCTGAAGCAGCTGTTCAGGGATGAAATCAGGAAAAGTTACGACGAGTATGTGGAGCAGGTCGGACGCGATGTCGCGGAATCGACGGCATTCTTCCAGGACGCGTTGAACGAAGTGCTCGCCGAGGGGAAGCGGGTGTTCTAACTGAGCGCGGGCATGGAGAACACAATGCAAAACGGCTAACTTTCAGATCCGCGCAGTCGCGATCCGAGCCGTCCTCCCGACACCTCGGGAGGACGGCTTCTCTTTTCTCATGTTCTGACCGGCACCCATGGCTGACCTCGCACAGTTGAACACCCAACTCGTCACGGATGCTGAGCGGTTGGACGAGTTGCGGAGGTATCTTTGACATCGAGAGCCAGCGGGAGCGCCTCACGGGGTTAGAGGCACAGATGGCACAGGCCACGTTCTGGGACAATCAGGAACGAGCCAAGGGCGTCGTGCTACAGGTCAAGACCTACAAGCAGTGGGTCGAGCCGTTCGACAGAATGGCGCAGGGCGTCGCCGACTCTCGCGAGATGGCCGAGCTTTTGAGCGTCGAACCCGATGCCACGATGGAGCTGGAACTCGTGCGTGATGTCGATGTGCTCCGCGAGCAGATCGCCGCATACGAACTGCGCTCGCTGTTGCGCGGACCCGATGACTTCCGAGCGGCCCAGCTTGAAATCTCCGCCGGTGCGGGTGGTACCGAGGCGCAGGATTGGGCCGAGATGTTGATGCGCATGTATGTGCGCTGGGCTGAGCGGAAAGGATATCAGCTCGAGATGCTTGACCTCAGCGAAGGCGAGGAAGCGGGCATCAAGGGGGCGGTCCTCGAGATCACGGGCGAGTACGCGTACGGCTTCCTGCGGCCCGAGGCGGGTGTGCATCGCCTGGTTCGCATTTCACCGTTCGATTCGCAGGCACGTCGGCACACGAGCTTCGCATCCGTCTTCGTGTACCCCGTCGTGGATGACGAAATCAACATCGAGATCCGCGATGACGACCTGCGCATCGACGTCTATCGTGCGTCAGGTGCCGGTGGTCAGCACGTCAACAAGACGTCGTCCGCCGTCCGCATCACCCACTTGCCCAGCGGTGTCGTCACGGCGTCACAGGCAGAGCGGTCGCAGTTCAAGAACAAGGCGACGGCCATGAAGCAGCTGAAGAACAAGCTGTATCAGATCGAGGCCGACAAGCAGGCAGCAGTGAAGGCGGCGCTCGACGCCGGAAAGGCGGACGTATCGTTCGGCAGTCAGATTCGCAGCTATGTCTTCCAGCCGTACACGATGGTGAACGATCATCGCACCGAGCTGAAAATCGCCGACGTCGCGAAGGTGATGGATGGCGCTATCGATCCGTTCATCGAGGCGTACCTGAAGCAAGCCGGCGAGCCGGCAAAAAAGTGACTCCCGATCTCCCGATTCCCATCGTCGTGAACAACGAAGAACTCAGTCAGGTGCTCGTCGATCGTCGTGCGTCGCTTGATCGACTGATCGCCAGCGGCGTGGCGCCGTTCGCGTATTCCTATGATCGCACGCACCTGACGTCGGACGCGCGCGCGCTGCTGCCCGACGGTGAAGACACGGGAAAGGCCGTGCGCATCGCCGGCCGCCTCGTCTCGCTGCGCTCGAAGGGCAAGACCGCTTTCGCGCACGTGAGCGACGCCAGCGGCAAGTTGCAGGCGTACTTTCGCAAGGACGACATGCCTGCCGCCGAGTGGGCCGTGTTCGAGGAGCTCCACCTCGGTGACATCGTCGGTGTCGCCGGCACGTTGATGCGGACCCGCACTGGCGAAGTCACGGTGCAATGCACGGAATTGACGCTGCTGGCAAAGACGCTGCGACCGCTGCCTTTCGCGAAGGAACAGGTGGTGGACGGCGAGACGAAGCGCTTCTCGGGATTCAGCGATCCAGAACAGCGGTATCGTCAACGCTACGCCGATCTGGCCGTGCACCCCGAAGTCCGCGTAAATTTTTACGCTCGCGCCCGCATGACGGCAGCCATCCGGCGCTTCCTCGACGAGATGGGTTACCTCGAAGTCGAGACACCGGTGCTGCAGCCGCTTTACGGCGGCGCGGCGGCGCGTCCGTTCACGACACATCACAATGCGTTGGACATGCCGCTGTACCTGCGCATCGCCGATGAGCTCTACCTGAAGCGCCTGATCGTCGGCGGATTCGATCGCGTCTACGAGATCGGCCACGACTTCCGCAACGAAGGCATCGACCGGACGCACAATCCGGAGTTCACGATGCTGGAGTTCTATGAATCGTACGCGGACTACACGGTGATGATGGATCGTGTCGAGCAGCTGATCGTCGCCGCCTCGAGTGCCGTTCGTGCGACGCCGGGCATCGATGTCGAAAATGTGCCCGAGTTCGTGACGCCGTTCCGACGCATCGAGTGGGTGCCATCGTTGAGTGCAGGTCTCGGGCACGACGTGCTGGCCATGTCGGATGCAGAGCTGGTGCGGGCAGCGCAAACTCAGGGCGTGGAGAAGGCGAACATGCTCAGTCGACCGAAGTTGATGGATGAGCTGTTTCAGTCGCTGGTGGAACGCACGATCACCACGCCGACTTTCGTCATCGACTATCCGGTAGAACTCTCGCCGCTGGCGAAGCCGAAGCGTGGGAACCCGGCGCTGACGGAGCGTTTCGAGTTGTTCGCCGATGGACGTGAAATGGCGAATGCGTTCTCCGAACTCAATGATCCGATCGATCAGCGTCAGCGCTTCGAGGCCCAGGCTCGCCTGAAGGCGGCCGGCGATGACGAGGCGAGCGGTGTGGACGAGGATTACCTCCGCGCACTGGAGTACGGCATGCCGCCCACCGGCGGCGTTGGCATCGGCATCGACCGTTTGCTCATGTATCTCACCGGCACTCAGCACATCCGCGACGTCATCCTGTTTCCTGCCATGCGTCCCGAATGATTCGACTCGAGATCGCCATCGCGTGGCGGTATTTGCGCAGTCGTCGCGGATCGCAGCTGCTGAGCCTCATCAGCATCATCGCGATGGGCGGTGTCGTCGTGGGTGTGAGTGCGTTGATTCTCGTGCTTGGCGTGATGAACGGCCTGCAGAAGGACCTGCGTGACAAAATCCTGATCGGCAGTCCCGACCTGCGCGTGCTGACCGTGGGTGACGACCTCACGATGACCGACTGGGAGGCGACGTTGACGAAGGTGCGCCGGCAGGCGGGCGTCGTGTCCGCTGAACCGTTCGTGCTGAAGGACGCGCTCATCACCAAGGGAAACGATTACGCCGAGCCCGTGAAAGTGGTCGGATTGCCTGCGGCAGTGCCCGGCTCGCCGGACGTCACGCAGATCCGCCAGTATGCGCGCAGCGGTGACTTCACGTTCCGTGCGCCGGACGACTCGTTGAAGGGCATCGTGATCGGTCAGCGGCTCGCGGAGCGGTTGAACGCCTGGCCCGGGCAGGTGCTCGTGCTGGCGACCGTTCCAGGCCGTCTGCAGATGTCCAGTGCGCTGGGAGGCTTCATGCCGACGATCCGGCGCTATGTCGTGACGGGTGTCTTCGAGACGGGCATGTACGAGTACGACAGCGGCTACGCGTACATGGAGCTGTCCGCCGCGCAGGACCTGGCCGGACTCGGTACGCGTGTCACCGGAATCGACGTGCGCACACCAGATCGCTGGCGGGCCTCCATCGTCGCGGAACAGCTCGCGACGTTACTGGGCTTTCCATATCGCACGATCGACTGGCAGGAGCAGAACCGCTCGCTTTTCTCGGCACTCAAGCTCGAAAAACTGGCGATGTTCGTGATCCTGCTCCTCATCGTGCTCGTCGCGGCGTTCAACATCGTGAGTACGCTGACGATGGTCGTGACCGACAAGACGCGCGAGATCGGCATCCTGAAGGCCATGGGCATGCCTGCCGCGTCGATCCGGCGGATTTTTCTGTGGCAGGGCGCGGCGATCGGGTTTGTCGGCACATCGATCGGCGTCGCGGTGGGCCTTCTGTGTGCGTGGGCGCTCACGCGTTTCAAGCTGATTGCCTTGGACCCGCAGGTGTACTTCATCGACAGGCTTCCGATCCAGATCGCCATCACCGATGTGATGTGGATCGTTGGAGCCAGCCTGGGAATTGCGATGCTGGCAACGCTGTGGCCGGCGCGGCAGGCATCGCGGCTCTTTCCTGTCGAGGCGATTCGTCATGAGTGAGGCCGCGCAGGTGCCTGTGCTGGAGGCGATCGACGTCGTGAAGGAGTACCGGAGCGGCGATGGTTCCATCCTGCGCATCCTGGATGGGACGTCGCTGCGGATCATGCGCGGCGAGATGGTGGCGATCATCGGCGAGAGCGGTGCGGGCAAGAGTACGCTGCTGCACATCCTCGGTGCGCTGGATCAGCCGTCGTCCGGCGAGGTGCGCATTGCGGGTCGCGCAGTGCACGCCGGTTCGGAGGAATTGCTGGCCGATGTGCGGAACAAGTCGATCGGCTTCGTCTTTCAATTTCATCACCTGCTGCGGGAGTTCACGGCGTTGGAGAATGTCATGATGCCGTTGCTGATCGCCGGCAAGTCTACGTCCTCGGTGCGGAGTCGGGCGATGGCGCTGCTGGATACTGTCGGACTTTCCGCTCGCGCTGATCATCTGCCGTCGGCGCTGTCGGGTGGCGAGCAGCAGCGGGTTGCCGTGGCCCGCGCGCTCGCCCCTGAGCCGGCATTGCTGCTGGCGGACGAGCCGTCCGGAAACCTGGATCGCGGGAACGCGCAGCGCCTGCACGAGATCTTTTCGACGCTGGCGTCCTCTCATGGAGTCGGTGTGGTGGTCGTGACGCACAACCAGGCGCTTGCCGCGCGCGCTGATCGAGTGCTGCTTTTGGATGCGGGTCGCGTAGTGGATTCGTCGGCGATGGCGGAGGAGGTCGACTGATGGTTTGCGATTCATGTCGGGAACGTGACGCGGTCGTGCACCTCACGCAGGTCGTCGAGGGGGCCGTCACCCAGGTGCATCTGTGCGAGACGTGCGCGGCGGACAAGGGCGTGGAAACGACTGTCGCGGCGCCGAAAACGCCGTTGACGTCCCTGCTGCAGACGGTGCAGCAACAGCTGACGACCAGTGCGACGGATCAGGCGCGCTGCTCGTTCTGTCAGGCGAGCTACAAGGATTTCCGCGCATCCGGCCGACTTGGCTGCGCGCGATGCTACAGCACCTTCGAAGCCCAGCTGCGCGACCTGCTGCAGCGGGTGCATGGTGCGACGCGGCACCTGGGCCGCCAGTACGGTTCGCCGGCTCCGGAGCACTTGCAGCGTGCCTCGACCGTGCTGGAGTTGCGGGAGCAGCTCCGCCGCGCGATCGAGCTCGAGCAGTTCGAGCAGGCCGCTCGCCTTCGCGACCAGTTGAAGGAGGTGGCCGAGTGATCGATTTCTCGTTGCTCCCCGATGGCGGGACGCGCTGGCTGGACGGCTCCGGTGAGCACGCCGAGGTCGTGTTGTCGACGCGGGTGCGCCTCGCCCGGAACGTGGAAGGGTTTGCTTTCACCTCGCGCGCCCGCGACGGCGAGCGCCTCCGGGTGCTGGGACAGTTGCGGGACGCCATGCCGAAGGTGGAGTCGCTCAAGGGTGGGGTGATTCTCCGGGTCGACGAGCTCGCCACGCCCGACCGGCAACTGCTGCATGAACGCCACCTCGTGAGCCGGGAATTGGCCGGCCTAGACGGGACGCTCGCCGTTCGGACAGGTGCGGCGCTGGTGCTCGCGGACGAGGTTAGTGTGATGGTCAACGAGGAGGATCACCTCCGGCTGCAGGCAATGCGCTCGGGCTTCGATCCGCTTGGCGCATTCGGGGCGGCGACGGCGCTGGATGACGAACTTGGCCGTTTCGTGCCATATGCCTGGCATGGTGAATTCGGATTTCTGACCGCCTGTCCAACCAATACGGGAACCGGGCTCCGCGTTTCGGTGCTGATCCATCTGCCGGGCCTCGTGCTGACGAAGGAAATCTCGAAGGTGCTTGCGGGGCTGCAGCAGATGGGGCTGACGTACCGTGGGCTGTACGGGGAAGGAAGCGAAGTGGTCGGGAACTACTTCCAGATCAGCAACCAGACGACACTGGGGAAGAGCGAGGCCGAACTGCTCGACCAGCTGTCGCGTGTGGTCCGGCATGTGGTGGAGCGGGAGGAAGAGGCGCGTCACGTGCTGCTGCGGGATGCCGGGTATATCATTGAAGACAAGCTGTGGCGGG
>ENA-OFCF01001229-OFCF01001229.1-metagenomes-genome-assembly--contig:-NODE-1229-length-10078-cov-2.566397_pt1 | contig 10078 bp, 10 predicted proteins | sample MGYA00153387_OFCF01 | MGnify analysis MGYA00153387 | reverse complement strand
GCCTCGCCGCACGCCAGGCCGCGCTTCTCGACGCGCTGTTCGATGGCGACACATGGCTCGATGCGCGCGGCGCGCTGCTCGTCGCTGAGCGCGCCGCCGGCCTTCATCTTGGATTCCTTGGCCAGCTTCTGGTCGGTGAAAATGGTATTTCCGACGAAGCCCACGCCCCCCAGCCCGGGCCGCGTGGTCACTTCCGCGATGAGCTTCACGCTGCCACCGACGGGCTCGGCGAGGAAGCGCACGTCATCGACGAGGCCGGATTCGTAGAGCGATTTGATGTCATTATCCAGACTCTCGGCGCGGTAAGTGGTGCCGGCCTTCGAGGCCATCAGGTTCCGCAGCCGATCCTCGTCCACGGTCTTCGCGCCGCGGTAGCGGATGGTGACTTCCGAGATGTTTTTCCCCTCGAAGTCCTGCGCGTGAAGCGTGCCCGCGAGTGCGAGGACGGAGAGCGAGGTGAGAGCGGCGAATTGACCCACGCCACGCGGCATGAGGAGTGAGGGAGCTGTGGGGAAACGCATGCAGGTAAGTCGAGTTGGCGAATGAAGCCCGTCAGCCCCCCGTTTCGTCAAGGTCAATAGCTGGTAGGTGCTTAACTTATGCTTACCATTTCCGCCCCGCGCCGAAATCCTTGCCCCCTGCCCGACCGTCCACTACACCCGCCGCGTGCTCACGATTCACAAGCTCACGAAAACGCTCGGCGGCCGCTGCCTGCTGCGCGAAGCGGAAATGTCCATCAACTGGGGCGAGCGCGTCGCCCTCGTCGGCCCGAACGGAGCGGGGAAATCGACGCTGTTCCGCATGATCCTCGACGAGGACTCGCCGGACGAGGGCAAGATCGAGCGCGACGAATATTCCATCACCGGCTACCTCCCGCAGGAAGCGGGGGAACCGACGGATGAGACGATCATCGAGATCGCGATGGGCATCACGCCCGAAATGATCGGCATCCTCCGCACCATGCGCGAGCACGAGGCCACGGGTGATCTCTCCCATCCGGATTTCGCACACGCGCAGGATCAATTCACCGCCCTCAATGGCTATCAGCTGGAACCGAAGGCCAAGAAAATCCTCCACGGCCTCGGGTTCAAATCCGAAGATTTCCACAAGCCCGCCCGCGAGTTCTCCGGCGGCTGGGTGATGCGCGCGCACCTCGCCCAGCTCCTCACCATGGAGCCGGACCTGCTGATGCTCGACGAGCCGACCAATCACCTCGACCTGCTCTCGCTGCTCTGGCTCCAGCGCTATCTGTTAAATTACAGTGGCGCGATCCTGATGATTTCCCACGACCGGGACTTCATGGATTCCATCATCGAGACCGTCGTGGAAATCGATCCGGACGCCGCCAAGCTCAATGCCTACACCGGCAACTACAGCGCCTTCCTCACCCAGCGCGACGCCCGTTTCGAGCAACAGACGCAGGCCTACCGGAACCAGCAGAAGGAAATCGAGCACGTGCAGGAATTCATCGACCGCTTCCGCCAGGTCGGCTCGAAGGCTGCCCAGGTCCAGTCGCGCATCAAGACGCTGGAGAAACTCGTCCGCATCGAGAAGCCGCGCACGCCGCGCAAGCCGTTCAAATTCAACTTCCCCCAGCCACCGCGCTCCAACCAGAAAGTCATCGATCTCCAGAAGGTCGGCCAGGCCTACGGCGAAAAGCGGATTTACAAGGACCTCGATCTCACCATCGAGCGCGGCGACCGCATCGTGCTCGTCGGCCCGAACGGCGCGGGCAAGTCCACACTGATCAAGATCCTCGCCGGCCAGTTGGAGATCGACGGCGGCAAGCGCGAGCCGGGCTACGCCACCAAGATCGGTTACTATTCGCAGCACCGCTCCGAGTCGCTCAACGAAAACAACACCGTGCTGGAGGAAGTCCTCGCCGCCTGCACCACCCTCCGCGAGGAGGAAGCCCGCTCGATTCTCGGCTCGTTCCTCTTCCGCCGCACGGATGTCGAGAAACGCTGCGGCATCCTGTCCGGCGGTGAGAAATCCCGCCTCAACCTCGTCAAGTTCCTCGTCGATCCGCCGAACCTCCTGCTGATGGACGAGCCCACGACCCACCTCGACATCCTCTCGATCGACTCGCTGGTGCAGGCCTTGAAAAACTACGAAGGCACGCTCGTCTTCATTTCCCACGACGTGCACTTCATCCGCACGCTCGCGGAGACCACGCTGCACATCAACAACGGCACCGTCACGAGATACACCGGCGGCTACGATTACTTCATCGAGAAGAGCGGGCTGAACGACGACCGGAGCGCGGTCACGGCTTGAAGCGTGAGTTTGGGTGACTTGCGCCATTTCCGGCCTCTCGCCGTCCCTTTGGCTTGTCAGCGCACGGACCGGCGGACAGCTTCTCCGCCGAGTGAAGCGCGTGATCATCCATACCGACGGCGGCTGCAAAGGGAACCCGGGCCCGGGCGGCTACGGCGTGGTGATGGTCGCCGGCAAGCATCGCAAGGAGCTTTCTGCCGGGTATCGGCTGACCACTAACAACCGCATGGAACTGCGCGCGGTGATCGCAGCGCTGGAGAGCCTCAATGAACCGTGCGCGGTGGAGCTCCATTCGGATTCCAAGTATGTCATCGACGCGGTTGCCAAGGACTGGATCGCCGGTTGGATCAAGCGCGGCTGGAAGACGGCCGCCAAGGAACCGGTGAAGAACCAGGACCTCTGGCTTGAGCTGCTGGCCGCCGCCGCAAAGCACAAGATCGACTGGCGCTGGGTCAAAGGCCACGCCGGCCATGCCGAGAACGAGCGCTGCGACGTGCTGGCGAATCTGGCGATCGCCGGAGGAAATTTGGCCAAAGACACCGGCTTCGCGCCATCTCACGGTTAGGAATCATGATGCCGCGCGTGGTCATCCCCGAGCTGTTGGATCACCTGCCCGCCGCGGACCCGCAGGCCATGCGCAGCCGCCGCGACCTCCGGCGGATCAATTTCCTGATGGGCAACGAGCGCTGGGTCTGCCGGACCTTGCGGAAATTTCCCGCAGCCGCAGCTCGCGGCATCGTGGAAACCGGCGCGGGCGATGGCCGGCTCTGCGGCAAGCTCGCCACGCTGTTTCCGCAAGCTCCGGTATCGGCCTACGACCTCGCACCGGCACCGGCGGATCTGCACCCGCGGATCGCCTGGCAGCGGGGCGATCTGTTGGAGATCCCGCCGCCGGACGCGGGAGGCGTGGCGGTCGCGAATCTGTTTCTCCACCATTTCGAGGGCGCGGCGCTGGCGGCGCTCGGCCGTTGGTTTCAAGGATTCGAAGTGCTAATTTTCAACGAGCCGGACCGCGCCCAGCTGCCACATCTCCTCGGGGCCACGCTGCATCCCTGGATCAACCGCGTGACCCGGCATGACATGCATGTGAGCATCCGCGCGGGCTTTGCTGCGGGGGAGATCGCCGCGCTGCTAGGGCTGGATAATTCTCGCTGGGCGCTGCGGGAAAGTTCCACATGGCGCGGGTCACGGCGCGTGGTAGCTTGGCGGACTTGAGGCGGGAAATCACGATTGCGGGCGGCGGATTGGCGGGATTGTCCTTGGCGGCGGGCCTGCTGCGCCACGAGGTGCACGTCACCGTCCTCGAAGCGGGCAGCTACCCGCGCCACCGCGTCTGCGGCGAGTTCATCTCGGGCGTGGGCGAGGAAACCCTGCTAGCACTCGGCATCGCTCCGCTGTTAGCGGATGCCCGCCGCCACCGGACACTGGGATGGTATGAAGGCGGCCGGCTGATTCACGAAGATTGCTTTGAGACCTCGGCGCTGGGGATTTCCCGCTACCGCCTGGATGAGCGCCTGCGCGATCTCGTCACCACCCGCGGCGGGACGGTGCGGACGGCCGTGCGCTCCCGCCCGGAGCCACGCGAGGGCTTGGTGTGGGCCGCCGGCAAACGGCCGTGCAAGGGACCGTGGATCGGTCTCAAGGCGCATGTGCGGAATTTACCCCAAGCCGCGGATCTCGAAATGCATGCCGGGACTAACGGCTACGCGGGCCTTGTCGGCGTCGAGGATGGCTGGACGAATGTCTGCGGCCTCTTCCGGCTCGACCGCGCGATCCGCGGCGACCTGCTGCCGGCCTATCTCGAGGCGGGCGGAAATCAGCCGCTCGCCGCCGCGCTGCGTACCGCGGAATGGCGTGAAGGATCGTTCTCCGCCGTCGCCGGGTTCGAGCTCGGCCGCCAGACCTCCGTGCCTGGCCTGCTGGCTTTGGGCGATGCGGAAAGCCTCATCCCGCCCTTCACGGGCAACGGCATGTCGATGGCCTTCCAAGCCGCCGAATGCGCCGTCGCGCCGCTCGTCGCCTGGGCGCGCGGCAGCCAGTCCTGGCAGGTGGCGGCGAATGCCACGCGTGCCGCCCTGCGGCGGAAATTCCAGCGTCGGCTGGCGGTCGCCGCGGCGCTGCATCCGGTGCTGCTGGCCGCGGGCGGGAGATCCTTGTTGCAAAGCCTTTCGACTGCCGGGATGCTGCCATTCCGGCCGATGCTCGCTCTTATCCGTTAGTTTCCCATGTATCTGCGCTCCCTCGCCACGGCCGTTCCGCCCCGCTCGTTCACCCAGGAGGATTGTTGGACCGCCATGCAGGACGGCGGCTTCCTCACCACCCTCAAGCCGCGCTCGGCCGCGCTGATGGAGAAGATTTTCACCAACGGAAACTCCGGCATCGCCCGGCGGCACCTGGCGCTGGATTCCATCATCACGCCCTTCGGCCAGAGCGCGGAGACGCTGAATAACAGCTTCGAGCGCGAGGCCCCGCTGCTTGCCGCGCGCGTGCTGACGGACGCGCTGGCGAAGGGCGGCTTCCTGCCGCAAGACGTGGACGCGCTCTTCCTCTGCACCTGCACCGGCTACCTCTGCCCCGGCGTGACCAGCCATGTCGCCGAGCAAGCGGGCCTGCGCCACGACGTCTATCTGGCGGACATCGTCGGCCTCGGCTGCGGCGCGGCGATTCCGGTGATGCGCGCGGCGCAGGGATTTCTAGCAGCCAACCCCGGCGCGGTGGTGGCGACCGTGGCCGTGGAAATCTGCTCGGCGGCATTCTTCGCCAATGACGACCCGGGCGTGCTCATCAGTCTCTGTCTGTTCGCCGACGGCGCGGCTGCGGCGATCTGGCAGGACAAGGGAGGATCCGACGACTGGCAGGCGGGAAATTTCACCACCACCCACCGACCGGCGGAGCGCGAGAAGGTCCGCTTCGTGAACTCCGCGGGACTTTTAAAAAACCAACTGCACCGCGCCGTTCCCGCCCTCGCGGCCGAGGCGGTTGCCGAGCTTTACGCCCTGCGCACCGGTGACCCGGACCAGATCCTCGCCCACTCCGGCGGTCGCGACGTGGTGGATGCGTTGGAAGGAGTGCTGCCGTTCAAGCTCACGGAAACCCGCGAAGTCCTGCGCAACTATGGCAATATGAGCAGCCCTTCGGTGCTCTTCGCGCTGGAGCAGCGCCTCGCGGGAAACCACGCGGACGACCGGCGCTTGTGGCTGACCTCCTTCGGTGCCGGCTTCGCGGCACATGCCTGCGAGCTGTGGAGATGACCGCTCACTTCTTGCGGACCCGCCAGATCTCGCAGAGCTGGTTGCGCTCCGGGATTTTGCTGCTGAAGCGGTCGGTCTGGCCGAGATAGACTGCCTGGGCGAGTTGCCCGGGACGTTTGATATCCGAATACATACGGGCAACGGCGGTGGCCCGGTCGGAGGAAAGCACGCGGTTACCATCCACATTTCCCGTTTCCGATGCGTAGCCGATGACGAGCATCAGGTCACCCTCCGGGATCTCCGCAGCGAGATTACGGACGATTTCCTCATCCGGGGCGCTCAGCACGGCGGAGCCGGTGGGAAAGGTGAGCGTCTTGAGGACATTGGCGCCCAGCTTGACGCCGATGCTGCTGTAGGCGGAGGTGAGATCCGAGTCCGGATGGTTTTCCAGGTCCCGGAGACTGCGGAACAACTCGACGGCGGCGGGCAGCAATTCGTTTTCCGAACTGGCGAAGAGCTTGGCATTCGATAGATCGCCTTCGAGTTCCTTGACGCGGGCTTCGAAGAATTCCTTGGCCCGCAGGGTTTCCTCAAAACGACGCTTCAAGTCGGCATGCTCATCTTCCGAAACGCCGGCGGACATCGTCGCCATCTTCTGGCGGGCGACGGCAAGCTCGCCGGAAATCGCATCGCGCCGGGCACTGAGATTCGCGAGCTCGCGGCGGAGCATGTCGCTATCCGACCCGCTGACGAGCGCACGCTGGAGTTCGGCTTGGAGGCGTGCATTCTCCGCGGAAAGCGCCTGCCGGGTCTTTTCGCTACGGAGAATTTCCGCATTGCGTGCGCTGACCTCACTGTCCTTTTCGCCGAGCAGTTTCTGATAGCTGCCGGCCAGCGCGACCAGCGTGTCCGCATCCTTTTTCAACCGGCCGGCGACGTCCTCGATGGGTTCGGAGTTTCCTTCGATCGGCCGCAAGCCCATGGCGATGCGTTCCCGGTTCAGCTCTTCGCGCAGTGTATTGGTCTCCGCCTGCAGCACGGCCAAGTCGCGCTCATCCGTGGCGGACCCGCTGGAATTGCCTTTGAAGGTCATCACGATCAGCACACCCAGCAGGGCGATGACCACGAAGGCCAGCGCCACCACCGGCGGGAATGCGGGCTTCGGCGCGATTTCCGGCTCGGAGGCCGCTGGGTCTTCCGCTGGCGATTTCTCATCCGTCATGCCGGAGGTTGGGCGGTCGCCGCGGCCGCTGTCAATCCGCCGCCATGTCAGATCTTCATGGTGAGCAGGCGCAGGAAATCCTCCGGCCGGTCGAAAAGGTAGTCCGGCGCGGCAGCCATGAGTGCTTCGCGGGAATTGAAACCCCAGGTGACAGCGGCGATCGGGATGCCCGCCTTCTGCGAGGCTTTCACGTCGCGCAACTCATCGCCGATGTAGAGCAGCTCCTCAGGCCGCAGCGAGAAGGTCTTGCGGATGGCTTTCAGGTGCTTGGCCTTGCCGGTGAGTTTGGAAGTGGAGGAGATGAAGTCAAACTGGTCGCGTAGGCCGTGGGCACGCAGGAACAGATCGACGTTGGCGGTCGCGTTGGAAGTGAGAATGCCGAAGCTGCGGACGTGGCGGCGGAGCTCGATGAGGACCTCGCGCATGCCCGTGATCAGCTGGAGTTCCGTGATGTTTCCCCGCATCAGTCCGGTGCCGCGGGCGATGAGGGCGGGCACGCGGCGCTTCGGGATCTCGAGGTGACTAAGCAGGTCCTTGAGCGAAAGGTGGCGGAGCCCGTCGAGTTCGTGCTCGGCCACTTCGCGGATGCCGTAGTCCGGAGCGATGCGGTTGAAGATGCGGCGGGTCTCGCCCAGGGTGTCGGCGATGGTGCCGTCGAAGTCGAAAACAATGGTTTTATAAATCATAACGAAGGCATTTCTTAAACCACGTCAATCAAGCTTAGGCCAGCGACAAATTCGGATGAATATCATCATTTAAAGGAGAACTTTCACCTGCGAGATGACGCAGCAACGCCGCAAAAGCGATCATCGCGGCATTATCCGTGCAATATGCGGGCGGTGCGACGGCGATTTCAAATCCATAACGATTGGCGGCTTGATGGAAGGCATTGCGCAGCGCCAAGTTTAAACTCACACCGCCGGAGAGTGAGATCATTTTGTGGCCAGATTGCTTGGCGGCGCGCAGTGTTTTTTCTACCAAAACCTCGATCACCGCCTGTTGAAATGAAGCAGCGAGATCCGCGACAGGAAGCTCACCGGTGACTTTTTGTAGCATGTAAAGTACTGCGGTTTTCAAGCCAGAAAAGGAGAAATCCAAGTGGGGTTCATGCAGCATTGAGCGCGGGAAATGATAGGCTTGTGGATTTCCGCTGCGTGCAGCTTTTTCAATTTCCGGCCCGCCCGGGTAAGCGAGACCTAACATTTTTCCGACCTTGTCGTACGCCTCTCCCGCCGCGTCATCAAGAGTGCCGCCCAATTTACGATAACGGCCCGGACGTTCGACGTCTAACAGCAACGTGTGACCGCCGGATACGATGAGTGCCACATGCGCAGGAACCGAAGTGCGATCCATAAAGGGCGATAGTAAATGGCCTTCTAAATGATTGATCCCGAGAAATGGTCGCCGAGCTGCACAAGCCATTCCCTTGGCCGTCGTGCTGCCGACCAGCAGAGAGGATGCCAAACCTGGCCCCGTCGTCGCGGCGAAGGCGTCGATGTTTTGAATTTTCACATCGGCTTCTAACAGCGCTTTCTCGACGAGGCTTCGCAAATGCAGAGAGTGATTTCGCGAGGCCAATTCCGGCACCACGCCACCATATTCACGGTGCAGCGGGATCTGTGAAAAAATTTCTGAAGCCAGCACCTGCGTGCTTTCTCCCACCGAGCCGCGGACAATGGCAACAGCGGTTTCATCGCAGGAAGATTCGATCGCTAGGAGCAATGCCATAAAAATATAAAAGAAACGTATCAGGAAAAACCGAGTGAAAATGTCAACGAGTACGAGATTTCTCTAACCATTCCAGCGCAGATTTTGCCGCATGAGTGGCTGTGGCGAAACAGCCTTGCATGAGATAGCCGCCCGTCGGGGCTTCCCAATCGATCATTTCTCCAGCGAGGAAAATTCCGGGAAATTTTTCTAACATAAGTTGCGCATCCAGCTCACTCCAACACACGCCACCTGCAGAAGAAATCGCCTCATTGAGCGGACGCGGCCTTCCCAAAGGAATGACCCAGTGTTTCACCGCATCTGCCAGCGGGGCCGCATCTTTCCATACTTGGTTAGATAGAATCGCACACGCTGGAGTGCTCAGTTTCCAACGGATTTGAGCTTCTGTTAGAAAGTTCTGACGGACCGATCCCATTTTTTTTACTAATTCAGCGCGTGTAAATGTTGGTTTAAAGTCGATGGCGATCTGTGGCTGTGGCATGGCACGCAAGACTGCGCCGAGTTGATAAATTGCGCCACCTTCGATGCCGTAGCGAGTAACCATCAGTTCACCAATAGCGGTGACGCCATCGGCGCTGACGTGGATATTTTTAAGCGGTTGTCCTTCAGCAGCGGCGAGGACTGTAGGAGGCCACGCGTGTTCCCATCCGCAGTTTGCAGGCGCCAGCGGATGATGCGCGATGCCCAGTGTTTTGAAGGGCTCAATCCACGCACCGTCGGAACCCGTTTTCGCCCATGAGCCGCCGCCAAGCGCAAATATTACTGCATCCGCAGTGGACGATTCACCGTTAGAAAATCCGAGTTGGTACGGCAGCCCGAACTTAAGTGAAGTCCAGCGATGATTCATCTCGAAGCGCACACCGAGGTCACGCAGACGCTGAATCCAGCGGCGTAAGAGCGGTGCTGCTTTGAGTGCTTTCGGATAAATTCGTCCGCTGGTTGCTTGGAAAGTTTCCACGCCTAGCCCGTCGGCCCATGAACGCAGCGCTACAGGATCGAAGTCTGTGATCAATTGATCCCAAATTCCAGCAGGTTGGCCAGGCCCGGAATAACGAGCTACAAAGTGACTCAATTCTTCAGCGTGAGTGAGATTTAGCCCACCTTTTCCTGCCACCAGAAATTTCCGCCCAACCGAAGGTTTCGCATCGTAGAGCGTCACTTGAAGCCCTGAAGTGGCAGCGACTTCAGCCGCACGCAAGCCAGCTGGACCACCACCAATAACTGCGATTGCTGAGTGAGTGGACAATGCGGTGAGTTCGATAAAAAAATTCCCACCCACCTCAACGGCGTGATGGGAATTTACTAAAATAGATCAATCTGCCGTATCAATTATGCCATCTGAGTTTCGCCATTGGCACCTTGGCTGACCAAGATGATGCGCAGTGGCAAACGCACCATGATTTCGCCGTCGCAGCCGATGTCGATCGAGTAAATTCCTTCTTCTTCAAAACGCAGACCTTGGAGATTCATCACGATGTTGCGCGTCAAGAAAGGCACATTTTTCGGAAGCTGGACTTCAAACTCAGGCTCGATCGGCATATTATTGGGGTCGAGTGATTCACCATCTTCGTTGATGATATTGATTGAGAGTTTGTGGCGACCAATATCTTCTGGGGTGAAGCAGAAACGCATCGCTAAAGAACATGAAGGATGGACCACC
>ENA-OFCF01001228-OFCF01001228.1-metagenomes-genome-assembly--contig:-NODE-1228-length-10088-cov-5.139639_pt1 | contig 10088 bp, 11 predicted proteins | sample MGYA00153387_OFCF01 | MGnify analysis MGYA00153387 | reverse complement strand
CACCAGTGGCTTGAATATTTTGGAGCGTATCTTTGAGCTGTCCGTGGCGATTGGTAAGTGGTGAAAAGGCAACTGAGGGTGGATTGAGTCCACCCGCCATAAAGAAGCTAAATGGGGCTAAATTTGGAATGCCATCGGCAGAGATGGTCGATACAAAGGCAATTGGGCGCGGTGCAACCAGATGGTTGAGCAATCGATAGGCTTCGGTTGGGGATAACTTGGTACAATCAAATCCTAAGTAGGGCTGTACGACAGTTCGATCGGGAGGATTTTGTGACATGGGATTTATGAAGGCGATCGCATGGGACAATTTATATTGTGAAGGATCGTCGCCTAGCAACGCGCAAGCTTTGCGTTGAAGATTAAAATCTCAGATTAAAATTATGGCTCTCACGCTGGATTATCCAGATAATTGGTCGGACATTGCAGCCACCGTTAAGCAAGCGGCAGGATATCGCTGTAACCGCTGTGGCTTGAAGTGTTTGCCTCCACATAATAGTTACCGCCATCTCGATCTCTCGCTCAGACGCAAACTCTCAGCGCAAGTCCACCACCTGGATGGGAATCCCGCCCAGAATGACACGTCCAATCTAGTTTGTTTATGCAGCGGGTGTCATTTAAGAATGCACCGCCATCGTCCCCAGCCGACACCAGGGCAATTATCACTGAAGTTAAAGCTGCCCAAAGTACGAAGAGTGCGCCATAACAGGCAAAATTGGCAGTTAACACTTGCCGATTTAATCGACAGGTTGCCTCGATTATCCGTGGAATTACATCAACAACTGGAATTAGACTTGGATGATAACTCAAAGCTTGCACGTCCTCTAACGATGATCGAGCGGAGGTGTTAATTTTAGCTAGAGGTGGTGGCGCAACTGATAGAATTATTACTAGAAAATTTGAGCGGTCTGGAATAAATATTTCCAAATATTCAAAAGCCTGACAGTATATATTAGATCGAAAGCCAAGTGGAAACGTTTCCACTAACAAGAAAAATGACCAAAATAGTAATAGCAGTGCTGGCAAATGCTGGAGGGGTAGGAAAATCGACCCTAGCCGCACACCTAGCTTACGAGTTAGCAAAAAAGAAAGTTGCAACTGGAATAATAGATCTAGACTCTAACTGTAGCCTAGATATTCTAACCGGATTGGAACCAGCCGAAATCGAGAACTCGACGATCGGACTATTTAGAGACGACTTTACAGAGTGGCATCTGAGTGTACCGCCTGAGTGGAAAGTCAAAAATCTGATGGTTTGTCAAAGCCACTTGGGAATGACCGATGCTGAAAAAACTCTCGCCATCAAAAGAAGGGGGCAGTACGTACTGCAAAAGAGACTAAAGAGCTATCCAATGGACAAAGGAGTAATCATCTTAGACTGCCCAGCAAGTTTGGGAATCATCTGTGAAAATGCGATCGCCGCAGCAACGCATATATTGATTCCAATCGAGCTAGAAGTAAAATCAATCAACGGCTCTGTCAAACTCCTAGAGTGGATCGAAGTCGTCAGGGCAGACTTAGAGCTAGAACCAGAGCCACAAATACTCGGCGTAGTCCCCAGCATATATAATGCTGGAAAAGCACAGCAGCGACAATATTTGGAGCAACTGCCCGACTTATTCAACCCATTAGGCGTGAAAATATTTCCAGCAATCAGAGATAGTGTAGAATTTGCCAATGCCAGCGGATACGGACTGCCGCTGCATGAGTATCGACCGAAGCATCCAGCAACTCAAGACTTCAAGCAGTTAACCCAAGAAATTATCAAACTAACCAAATAGAGCTATGGCTAAACCACAACCACTAGGCAGTCGATTCAGCAAAAATATCAAAGCGATCGAGCAAACTAACTCAGATCGGGAACAGCCCGCTGAGAAGACTGCCCAGCAAAAAGTAGACCCCTGCAAGATCGTTCCTTCAATTTTTCAGCCCAGGAGATATTTCGACCGAGAAAGCTTGCTAGAACTGCAAGCAAGCATTCAACAGCTAGGCATCTTAGAACCCCTAGTAGTCAGAGCAGCAACGGGGAAAAGTGACGAATATGAATTAATCGGTGGAGAACGGAGATGGAGATGTGCCAAAGAGCTAAAACTCCAAACCGTACCGATCGTTATCGTCGAACTCAGCGATGAGGAAGCATACCTAGCAGCCCTGCATGACAACTCACACCGAGAAGATCTCAACCCGATCGACGAGACAGAATATATCTTAAAACTACTCGGACATTGGTTAAAACTCGAAGTAGAAGGAGTCAAATCTCTCCTCTATCGACTTCGCAACCAAAAAGCTAGTGGAAACGTTTCCACTGACGGGGAAAGCGAAGAGGGTACAAGCATGGAAATTGTTGCTAGAGTCATCGGACAGGTCAAAAAAGGCTTAACCCCAATCTCTTTTATCGAAACCCGCTTACCCCTACTCAAGCTGCCCGAAGAGATCTTAGCAGCAATCAGGACGGGAGAGATTGAATATACCAAAGCAAAATCGATCGCCAAGATCGACGATCCAGAAAAAAGAATCGAAATACTGGCGCAAGCGATCGACGAAAAATGGTCGGTGAAAGAAATTCAAAATTGGCGAAAAGAGCAAAGCCAAGGAGCAGAAATTAAAGAAGCTGAAGAAACTCCCACAATCCGGATCGGTAGAACAATGAAGAAATTGAAAAGCAGCAAAGCTTGGGAGAATCCCAGTAAATGGAAAAAAATTCAAGCATTATTAATGAAAATCGAGCAAGAATTAGCTCCCGAAGGTAACTAAGACTATTTATCCACGATTGCGGCAAGATTTTAATTTAGCACTAGGTTTACAGGGACAAACCTTCTTCCTCAAAGCATTCATCTTGCTCCCGATCTAAATCGCTGGCGACATAAGCATCGATGCGGATGAATTTATCCACTGGATCTAGAGCCTCATGCAGATGTGGAGTTTCAAACTTTTTGGACTCTACCCCATTAAAGCGTTCGAGTTGCTCGACATCTCTTTTCTCAACATGAGGGAAGCCCACTGGTTCCCACTTACCATCCTTTGTCTGAGTCGCCTTGAGCATCAGCCGATGGGGTCGCATCCGTACCACAGTCAGGGTGTCCCCATCTAATTTAATATCTGCCCGACTGTTCTTAAACTTTTTCTCCTGTCCCAATTTCATCACTGCCATTTCCACAGCCCGATCGAACATCGCCCGATCGATCTTACTCAACCGCACGGGTTTTTCTTGGCTCTTAATATTGGTCGCTTTCATGAGCGGGAGATCGTCAGCAGTAACAGACACTCGATCGTTCACCACACCCCAACTCGCTCCAAGATCGCTACCCTTGCAGACCTCCCCATCTTTGAGGTAGGTAATGCCCATGACATTATCGTTCTTGCTGATGTTGAATCTAACATCGATATCGGACTGCGCCAATCGATCGAGCCAAGTCTTGAGATTGGGACGTTCGGCAAATGAATCGCGAACGAGATGAGCGAGATCGGAATCTAAATTAAGCCCCTGAGCCTTCTCACGCTTAACCTCCCAAGAGGATGCTACTTGCCGCAGTCCGAAGTCAATCTCGGCTTCACGGAGGATCGATTGCATTCGATAAGCTTCCCAGGATGGATCGACACGTTTGCCATCGTAGTCAACCGCACTCGTGATGATATGAATATGATCGTGGTCGTGGATTGCGTCGTGTCCAGGATCGTCTCGATCGTGTGCGACGACAAGGTAGGGGGTTTCTTGATATCCCAAGCCATTTAGCAGTCTAAGTGCGATCGCTTCCTTGAGCCAATCCTCAATCACCCCATCTTCGGGAGCAAATGAGACTGAAATGTGCTTGACGGGTTTAGATATGCGGGGATTACCGTTACTAATTCTCCTGAATTCACGGGCTAGATCGCTCGGAGTATCACTCGCCATATTCTCACTGAGGATACGCGGCTGTTTCTCTTTATCCAGGACATAACCAAGCAATCCGCCAAAACCACCGCCGCCGCCAATCTTCCCAATCATCTTAGTTATTGTGCTTTTTTTGAAGTCTCAGAATCGATTGAGTGGCTCGATAACTTTCACTGGCAATCTGTTCTAGTCGTGCAATATCGAGATCGACAGGTACGCCCATCTTGAGCAGAGTATTTAAGGCTCTCGCAATCTGGTTGAGGTTGTTCCCCTGACAACTGAGTTCTTTTCTAATCAGTGCTAATTCTCGATATTGGAGGGTATCGAGACTTTTCATCGGCTTGGGTTTAAAACGGCGAACGGACTTTAACGCCTGGTGGCGGAGATAGTCAGAGCGATTCAGATTGAGCTTGCGGGCTTGTTCTTCGATCGTGTCTAATTCATCATCGGTGAGCCGGAGCGTAATGTTATTAACTCTCTTGGGCTGGAGTAAGATAATTTCTTCGGTTGTCGATCCAGTCTGTTTTGTTGACACTATTGCTTACGCTTTACTAGAGATCGGCTGATTTTGAATTTGCTTTACCTATCATTGACGTAGCCGCGCCGCGAGGTAATCGCGATGCAACTCGCGACGGTACAGTTACGCAAAGTACTATGATTTTAGGGAGATTTTAGGGGCTAACCAAGGTGGTTAGAACCTTCAATTGTGGGTTAGCGGAGAGGGGGGTTAAGGGGGGAACGCCCTTACCAGCTACCGATCGAATCGCCAGATTCGACGAGTGTGCAACACGAGAGGTACTGCTGGCTCCTCCTCCCCACAACCAGCTCCAAGCCGCACTCAATTCTACGCTTTCACTAATAGATTCGGATCGGCACAATTGCGGATAAATTCTAGAGTTGCTAAGTAATATTCGGTGGAGTTACTAATGAGAATCAAGGCGATCGGGCGGTGATATCGGTCATCTGGCTGGAGTATGATAGCAGTATCAGCCTATCTTACAGCTATTTTACTGCACTCATATTACTGTCATACTGGCATAATCTAGGAATATCTTAGAGCTGTTTTATGACTCAAGCACTATCTCGTGACGTAATCAAAATATCTATCTCTAATAACGCTCCTCAGCAAATTTTAATAGATAGTAACAGAGTTTAGAACTTTCATTACGATCTATATTTTTAACATTTATATTTATGGCTACCAGAAAGCCTCAAGATGCAATCAGGGTATGTATCGCTGAAACCGACCCTCGCCAAGTCCTGCTAGCTAGATACTTGAGGGAGACAGGAAGAATCACTTCTCAGCTCATGGGAGCGGCTGATGCTTTCTATTATTCCCAAGCCCTAGCCGCAGATCGAACCGTTTCCGATGCAGCGGTTGAATTGGCAGTTTCAGAATCGGTACTGATGTTGAGTGGTCAAATTCACCGAGTGCTCAATTTCCACCGGATCGATCGCCAGATTGTCCTACCCTCTGAGTTTTTAACCCGATGTGGGTTAGTTCCTGTAGCTCCAGCGTTATCGTCTCCAGCGATGATGTCTCAAGAACCTTTGGTAGTTAGACAGCCATCGCTTCCCAAGCTAAAAGAAAATCCTGTCGAGCCACTCAAATATAGTCCAGTTTCTTCATTAGAAGAAGATGATAACGAAGCCGATCGTGATGAGGGCAATAGCAATCTTCAGATCGGGGGATTCAAAGTTGCATCATCAGTCGCAGACTTTCTAAATGGAACGTAATATTTATGGCAAGGAGAAAGAAAAGATTACAGTTGGGTTGCGATGATGGGGCGAGTTCCTTTAAATGTATTGGATCGAGTGGTGAAGAACTAGTCACAATCGTGATGTCCTCTGCCGTAATCGAACAACGTAGCGAAACTCTCGATCGATATCGCCAGCAGGTTGGCGATCTGACAACTAGATCGTTTGTGGGCGTTGATGGCAACTATTTTGCAGTTGGGAAATTAGCCACCAGATTGGGTGCAACTCAACCGCTCAAGCCCCTCAAATCCGAAACCATCGTCTATAAAATCTTAGGCATGGTGTCAATGATGGCTCAACGCCTTAATTTGGGCACCAGCTTCGATCTGAGTTTGGGCTGTCTGTTACCGCCTGGAGAATTTCGAGATCGAGATCGTATCCAAACAGCTTTAACAGTTGCATTAGCTGACTTTGATACTCCCATTGGGGTATTTAATGTCCGGTTGATTGAGTGCAATTTTTATCCTGAAGGGACTGGAATCGCTCATCTATTGCAGGTCGATAATCGGGAGAGTTTTGGGACTGCCATCATCTTGATGGCGGGGCATCGGAATTTAAGTTTCTATGCCAGTGAATTTCATCAGATCGTAGCGGTGGGCACTTCAGATTTTGGATTCAACCACTGGGTGAAGGCAGTTCAAGCGGTAACTTACAACTACGATTTGCCTAATCTCTCTTCGGCAATCGCTAATTATTGGCTCAAGCAGAAGGATATAACTCATCTCGAACCAATTCTGCGAAATAGCACAGAAGAGTTGAGAGCTAATGAATTACAAGCTCTAGTTCGAGAAATCGAACTGGCTCATGATAATTACTGCACCTCAATTTTTGACTGGTTAGACGAACAACTCCCCAACCGGATCGACGAGCTAATGTTGGCTGGTGGGGTAGGAGATGTTCTCCAAGCAGAACTGATTGAATATTTCGTGGAGAAGCTAACACCCAATCCGCGCTACAAAGACAAATATGTGATTTTCAACAGTAGTACTTTCAAGCTACCAACTCTTGACGTACCCGATGAGTATCAGTCGCGAATGGCGGATGTCTATTGTATGTGGAAATATTTAATGCCACAGCCAAAAATCATCGTTAAAACCAATAAAAGTGAGTAATAGAGATTATGACTACCGACAAAGCAACCAAAACAGCTAAAACAACCAATAAGGTGAAAGATCCAAAACCAGTTGAAGTAAAGATTGAAGTGACTAAACCGAAACAGACATTAATTTCGATTTTTGGTAGTGAAAAAGGTGGGATGGGTAAAACCATTGTTGCCTCACTAGCAGCAGAACAGATGACGGCAGCAAATCATCCATTTTACCTAATTGATGCCGATGCTTCGACTCCTAATGTGGGCTTAACCTATCGTCCAGAGATCTATCAGCAATTCCGCGAACAGGTAGAATTTAAAGATAATAATCTACCTGAAAGTCTCTACAATCCCAGTAATACTGGTACTCAAACAGCGACTTCAACACCAGAACGAATTACTTTTACGGGTAGTAGTGATGACTATTTCCTAGCTGATAAAATCTTTGATATCGCTAAAACGACTGATGTGATGATTGTTTTACCTTCCCAAGTAGCCAGCTATGTGAATCGTTGGCTTTATCAGAATGATGTGGTTGCAATGCTGGCAGATCCTCAAAATACGATGAAGTTTGTCTATTATTTCATTACCAATGGTACTCCAGAATCCTTAGATTTATTTGAGGAGTCAGTCGAAGCCTTTGGAGGTAAAATTCCTCACGTTCTGGTGAAGAACTTAGGTGCGGCTACTAATATCCGTTGGAATCGATTCGATGAGGATGGTAAGGTTCAAGCCCTGCTCGACAAATATCAATTCCAGTCGATCTACTTCCCTGAAATTCTGATTGCACCGGAAGACAAAAACAAGATCCTCAGCGAGTATATCCCCTGGGGTGAAGCGTTAAATTCTGATTGGATTCCTTTTTCTACTAAACGCCGACTCACCAAATGTATTAGAGAAGCAACTCAGGCTCTGGGTAGCACGGGTTTGCTCCCCTATCACCCCGACTATATTCCCGAAGCGGTTCTAATTGCTCAAGCTGAGGCTGAGGCTGCTCTTAAAGCATCTGAGGCTGCTGGAAGCACTGAAGCTCCTAGTACACCAGAATCTTTGGAAAAAGTTGTCGAAGGAAACGGGGAGGTTCCATTAGTTAATTGTGATGACAATTCACAAAATCCTAGACTCGATTCTTAATTAAGTTATGAAAAAAAGCTTCAAATTGTAATTTGAAGCTTTTTTTCATTATCTATTATTTTCAATGTATTTTCGCCATCAAAAGTATCAGATTGGTTAAGAAAAATCTTTAACTCTTGTTTCATACCGCAAACAATTCTCTAAGAGCCAGATTTGATATAGTTTTTTAAATTTAACAGGGTTGATAATTAATTTTATTTTAGGGTCGGGATGTCCAATCGGTTGACTGATAAACGCAACAAAAGGGAATCTAACTCTAGCTGAATCTTTATCAAACATAAATATAATCTTGCAGTGCCTTTTCACTCAATTTTATATTGAAAATAAGCTAAATACCTCAGCTATTTATCATAACAGCAGACTTTAATTTAAGCTTGCAAAACTGTTAATATTTTTGATTTTATTGTGACGTATTAAATATTCACTCATCAACTGATAGAGATTATGAATATCCGTCTCTTTGAGGCAGGGATATAACTGTTTATGAGCAATTATCCAATCTAATTCCTCAGCCCACTGTCGATAACTCGAACTGCCGATCGCGCCCTGATTCGTCTGGACATAATCTACCAAAGTTGCTGGATTCATCTTAAAGCTCGATCGTCCCCAGCGGTTGATACACTTGAGTAGGAAGTCGTAATCGATATAGATTTTGAGGCTAGGATTCCACATCAGCGACAAATCTCTTGTATTACGATGAGCAAATCCGTTACTGTCGATGAGTTGCTGGTGACGAATCAACTGTTCGATTGTGCAATCTGGAGAAGGCGAAAAGAATTCCTTCCCACTGCCGACGACCAGACCATCTCGGATGACATCTCTCCGTCGCTGTTGAATCGGCATAGCATAGTCCATCTGGGGATGGCTTTGAAAAAAAGCAAGTGTTTCAGCCACAAAATTGGGCTTGAGGGTGTTATCGTCATCGAGGTAGGTGACAATATCCTCCACTGCAACGGTTAAGCCTCTATTTCTACCATAAGACAGAGCAAATCCGCGTTCTGGATGTAGCATACCCAAATAGGTAAAGGGAAATTCGATTCCTGCATCAGTTATTAGTTGCTTGGTCGCGATGTCTTTCCCGTCATTAACTACGATCCACTCAAAATCTTGACTAGATTGAGATTTAAGCGAGTCGATCGCTCGCGCTAGTAATTGAGGACGCGATCTAGTGACTGTGACGATCGAAAGTTTGGGCATAGTTTTTCTAAAAATGGGTGATTGAGAGAATAATTTCAGCGCATCTGACCCTACGAGTGCCAAAAAGCCGCTAATTATTGCAGCAAATATCAACAATTAACGGCTGCAAAAGTTTTACAAAACCTGACTCTTGATGGTAGCTCAAAATCAATCGATCGGTCGAGCGAGTCATCGCCACATATAGCAGTCGAGCTTCATCCGCTGGAGTACTATACTGATTTGGCAAATATCCGAGTCCAGGAATAATGACAGTGGTGAATTCTAGACCCTTACAAGAGTGCATCGTCATCAATTTGATACTATCAAGCTTAGGCTGATACGAACGGCTAGCTGCGTCTTTATTGAGCCATTCGATCGGCACGTTCGCCGCCTGAAATTGAGCATAAATTGCTTCTCCCATAAATTTCACCCGATAGAGAATCCCAATTTCATTCCACGGTACACCTTCAGAGTTCAATTTTTGCCCGATCGAGATCGCTTGCTTAACTTCATCATCAAAACTTCTACATGACAATAATTGAGCTGGCTGCCCATGCCGTCCCGCACTCAGCGGTTGAACCAGAACTGGCGCATCGTCATCATCAGATTCACTCGGCTGCATCACATCCTTAGCGAATTCATAAGCTAAATTTAGTACTTCTACGGTGTTACGATAATTTGTCTTCAACACCGAAGTTCGTCCTTGAGCTTTAATTCCCACACTCTTAAACGAAAACTTCTGTCGTTTCTGCTGATGACCATATAAATTTTGAGCATCATCATAGAGCAGCAACAACGAATCTCGCTCATCCAAGGTGCCAGTTAACATTTTGAACCACTCTGGTTCAAAGTCATGTCCCTCATCAATCAAGATGCTACTGTATTGTTTACCTGGAATTCGACCGCTGGCAATCGCTTCTCGAACGGTATTTTCGAGATCGGCAATGTAATTATCAGAAAACTGTGGCAGGCTCCGTTAACGCCAACGATTGGGTCGATCGCTTAAAAATCTGATTGAGTTGACGCTAATAAGCGACAATTAGCAGTTACAGCAGTTTG
>ENA-OFCF01001227-OFCF01001227.1-metagenomes-genome-assembly--contig:-NODE-1227-length-10098-cov-3.014438_pt1 | contig 10098 bp, 4 predicted proteins | sample MGYA00153387_OFCF01 | MGnify analysis MGYA00153387 | reverse complement strand
GCGCGCGCTCGCGGGTAGGCCAGGCCGCGTGACGCACCGCAAGGGATCCGGGCCCTGGCCCCGGGCGTCAGGGAGGTTCGGCGCCGGACGCGGTCAGAGCTCGATGGGGCATTGGAGCATTGGGGCATTGGGGCATTGGGGCATGAAATCATGGCCGCGGACACAGCAGCTCGACGCGCAGACCCGAGAGCGGGTGGCGGGCGACGCCCGACAGCCACGGCTGCACCAGGTACCACGCCTCCGGCTGATCGATCGGCCGCACCGGGACCGCGTCGCCGAGCCAGCGATCGAGATCCGCGGCCGCGCTGTCGCGCTGCGGACCCGGGGGTAGACGCGCGTAGGCCTCGAAGGCGAGGTCGTAGGCCGGATCGCAGAAGCCGCTGAAGTTGTCGGGTGCGCGGCATGTGAACGGCGCGAGGAAATTCTGCGCGTCGAGGTAGTCGGCGTCGAAGCGCAGCGAATACAGCTGCGCGTCGCTGTGGCCGCCGAGGACGTCGTTGAGGTATGCGGCGCGCCGGGTAATCTCGAGGTCGATGTTCAACGGCCGCAGCGCGTCGCGCAGGATGATCGCCTCCTGTTGCTCGGCCTCGGTCACACCGGTCCAGTAACGCAGCGTCGCTGGCGGTATGACGCCGGCCGCCGCGAGGATCTGCCTGGCCTGGTCGATATCCGCGGCGGGGGGCGCGAAGCGGTGCAGACGCTCGTCGTCGTACGCGCCGCCCAGACCGCGCGGAACAATGCGGGCGCGCAGGGTGGCCCACGCGTCGTTGCGGACCACGCGGTGGTAACGGATCGCGTCGAAGGCGAGGGCGATCGCCTGGCGTAGGGCGCGGTGTTCAGCGTCCAGTTCGTGATCGGGACTTTGCCCGATCTGCGGGTCGCGCATCACGAACACCAGCATGGTGGTCGCCAGCGCCGGGAAGCGCTGCATCGTCGTGCCGTCCGGCGTCGCGCCCGGTCGCATGCGCATGGTCGAGGCGTCGGCGACGACCTCGGCGAACTGACTCTGGCCGGGAGCGAGGACCGCGAGCTCGCCGGCCTGGAACGCGCGCAGGGCCGGCTCGTGATCGCTAAAGTGGGTCAGCGTGACCTCGTCGGCGCCGGGCAGACGCGGGCAGCCGAGGGCGGCGAGGCGGTCGGATGGCGGGGCCCCGGGGTTGCGCAGCAGCACGACGCCCCGCGGCAATTCACTGCGCGTGTGGTCGAGGACGTAGGGCCCGCTGCCGACAGGGTGGCGCGACAGCGGCCGTCGTGGTACGCGATGCACTCGGCGGGCAGGACCGCGAGCATCGGGCTGGCGAGGACCGCGGGCAGCTCGGGCTGCGGTCGCGTCAGTGTCAGCGTGACGGTGCCGGCGACGTCGTCGGCGGCGATGCCGACGGGTCCGGGCGCGGTGTGGTGGGCGTCGAGGCCGGTGATGCGCCCGGCGAGCAACGCGTACGCGGCGTGGCGCGCCGGGTCGATGCGCAGCAGCGAGGCGGCGACGTCGCTGGCGCGCACGGGTCGCGCCTGTCCTTGCAGACAGGGTTCGGCGGCGAAGTGGCGCGCGTCGGGGCCGGTTCGCAGCGTCAGCGTCCAGGTCCGTCCGTCGTCGCTGACGCGCGGCGACTCGGCGAGGATCTCGGGGCGCAGCGCGGCCGGTCCGCTTCGTGGATCTTCCGCGTCCCACTCGAGCAGCGTGTCGTAGATCTGCGACGTGATGCGCCGGCTCACGGCGTCACTCGCGTCGGCTGGATCGAGGGAATGGATCGGCGTCTCGAGCGACAGCCGCAGCGGGCCCGCGGGCGCACGCTGGAAGGCGTTCGCGTCGGCGCCGACGGGACTCGGCGGTGCGCAGGCGGTCAGCGTTGCCAGCGCGAGGACGGCGAAACCGCGCGGGGACGTGGTAGGTTTCGGGCCATGGCTGAAGGCGGCAGCGTCATTCCGGGGGCGTCGAGCGAGGCGGACTTCGCCCACTTGCACCTGCACACCCAGTACAGCCTGCTCGACGGTGCGATCCGCACCAAGGACCTCTGTAAAACGGTCAAGGAGCGGGGGATGAGCTCGGTCGCCGTGACCGACCACGGCAACATGTTCGGGGCGCTCCAGTTCTATCAGGAGGCCAAGGCGCACGGCGTCAAGCCGATCTTCGGCTGCGAGGTCTACCTGTCCGACGGCGACATGAAGGCCCGCGTCGACCGCAAAAACTATCACCTCGTGCTCCTGGCGCGCAACGAGGTCGGTTTTAAAAACTTGCAGTTCCTCGTGTCGAAGGGGCACCTGGAGGGATTCTATTACAATCCCAGGATCGATCGAAAGCTGCTGCGCGAGCACAGCGAGGGGCTCATTGGGCTGTCTGCGTGCCTCGGCGGGCACATCTCGAAGCTGATCAACGCCGGGGACATGGACACCGCGCGCTCGACGGTCCAGGAGTACCAGTCGATCTTCGAGCCGGGCATGTACTTTTTGGAGTTGCAGCCCAACATGATGGAGGCGCAGGAGCGGGTCAACGCCGCGCTCGCGCAGCTCGGGGCCGATGTCGGCGCGCCGCTGGTCGCCACCAACGACTGCCACTACGTCGACCGCGACGAGGCTCACGCGCACGAGGTGCTGATGTGCATGGGGCAGGGGCGCACGCTCGACGACCCCAAGCGCATGAAGCACGACTGCGATGCGTTCTACATCAAGCGCGCCGACGAGATGGCGCCGTACTTTCGCCAGTACCCTGGCGCCTACGAGAACGCCGGCCGGATCGCGGCGATGTGCAACGTCGAGCTCAAGCTCGGCAAGCCCGAGCTGCCGGACTTCAAGCTGCCCGAGGGCACCGACGAGGACCTGCCAGGCTACCTGCGCAAGGTCGCGTTCGAGGGCCTCGAGACGCGGTTTCGCGAGTTGACGAAGCGAGGCCAGCGCTTCGATCCGGACCTGTACCGCGAGCGCCTGCGCTTCGAGCTCGACGTCATCGTGCAGATGAAGTTCCCGGGCTACTTCCTGATCGTGTGGGACTTCATCCGGCACGCCAAGAACATCGGCGTGCCGGTCGGTCCGGGCCGTGGATCCGGCGCCGGCAGCCTGGTCGCGTACGCGCTGCGGATCACCGACCTCGACCCGATCCAGTACAGCCTGCTGTTCGAGCGCTTCCTCAACCCCGAGCGCGTGTCGATGCCGGACTTCGACATCGACTTTTGCATGGACCGCCGCGAGGAGGTGATCCAGTACGTGACCGAGCGTTACGGCGTCGATCACGTGGCCCAGATCGCGACCTTCCACAGCTTGAAGGCGCGAGGGCTGGTGCGCGACGTGTGCCGCGTGATGGGCCTGCAGCCGTCGGAGGCCAACGAGATCGCCAAGGCGGTGCCGGAGGGCCCGAAGGTGACGCTGTCGATGGCGCTCGCCGACCCGGTCGTGCTCAAGGACAAGGTCAAGAAGAACCCCGAGCTGGCCGCGAAGTACCAGGACGCGATCATGGTCGCGGAGGGCAGCGGTAAGCTGAGGCAGCGCGCCCGCGACGACGCCAGGGTCGCCGAGGTGCTCAAGATCGGCACGGCGCTCGAGGGCCTCAACCGCCACGCGGGCATGCACGCGGCCGGCATCGTGATCAGCAACGGCAAGCTGTGGGAGCACGTGCCGTGCTTCCAGGCCGACGGCAAGATCGTCACGCAGTACACGATGAACGACGTCGAGCTCGCGGGCCTGGTGAAGTTCGACTTCCTCGGCCTCAAGACGCTGACGGTGCTGTCGACCGCGGTCGGGCTGATCAATGAAGTGCGCGCCGTCGACAGGCAGGAGCCGTTTGACCTCGCCGAGATCCCGATGGACGACGCGGGGGTCTACGAGATGATCAGCCGCGGCGACACGGTCGGCGTGTTCCAGCTCGAGTCCAGCGGCTTCAAGGACCTGCTCAAGAAGCTGCGGCCCGACACGTTCGGCGACATCGTCGCCGCGGTCGCGCTGTACCGGCCCGGGCCGCTCGAGGGCGGCATGGTCGACCAGTTCATCGACTGCAAGCACGGCCGCAAGCAGATCGAGTACCCGCACCCGCTGCTCGAGGAGGTGCTCAAGGAGACGTACGGCGTGTTCGTGTACCAGGAGCAGGTCATGCAGGCGGCCCAGGTGCTGGCAGGCTTTAGCCTCGGGTCCGCGGACATGATGCGTCGCGCGATGGGCAAGAAGAAACAGTCCGAGATGGACAAGCAGCGCAAGCTGTTCGTCGACGGCTGCGCGAGCGCCTCGAGCATCCCGCACGAGAAGGCGAGCGAGATCTTCGACCTGATCGACAAGTTCGCCGGCTACGGTTTCAACAAGTCGCACTCGGCCGCGTACGGGCTGATCACGTATCAGACGGCGTACCTGAAGCATCACCACGAGGCGTCATTCATGGCGGCGCTGATGACCTGCGACAAGGCGAACAACGACAACGTCGTCAAGTTCATCGCCGAGGCGAGGTCGATGGGCCTGACCGTGCTCTCGCCGGACGTCAACGAGTCCGGCCGCGACTTCTCGGTGGTCAGGCGCCGCAAGGACGACGGCTCGCACGAGGAGCAGATCCGGTTCGGGCTGGCCGGTGTGCGCGGCGTCGGCGAGAACGCGGTCGACGCGATCCTCCACGCGAGGAAGTCGGGCGGCAACTTCGTCAGCCTGTTCGAGCTGTGCCGCCGCGTCGATCTGAAGAAGGTCAACAAGCGCACGCTCGAGGGGCTCACCTGCGCCGGCGCGTTCGACCTGGTGTCTGCCGGCCGCGACCGCGCGGTGGTCCTGGGGGCGATCGAGTCCGCGGTGGAACAGGGGCAGGGCGCCTCGCGGGACCGCGACAGCGGGCAAAAAGGCCTGTTCGACATGTTCGCCGCGCAGACGCCGGTGTACGTCGAGAACTATCCCGGTGGCGAGGCGTGGGCGCCCAGGATGAAGCTGCTCAAGGAGCGCGAGGCGCTCGGCTTTTATCTCACCGGGCATCCGCTCGACCGGTTTCAGGGCGACATCGACGCGGGCGGTGCCCGTCGCACGGGGCAGCTGACGCGCGAGCAGCAGGGCCAGGAGGTGACCCTCGCGGGCGTGGTCTGCGATCTGCGCGAGGTCCAGACGCGATCCGGCAAGGGGTCGATGGGCTTCTTCCAGCTCGAGGACCAGTTCGGCCGCGTCGAGTGCGTGGTGTTCCCCAAGACCTACGCGCGCCTCGACGAGGACACGGGGCTGAGCTTTAGCGACCGATTACAGAGCATCGGCGACGAGCCGGTGTTCGTCACCGGCAAGCTCGAGGTCGAGACCGACGACGAGGGCGAGGCCAACAAGTTCAAGCTGCTCGTCGACTCGGCGCGACCGATCGCGGATGTCCGCGCCGAACGCACGAAGACGGTCCTGCTCAAGCTGACGATCGAGCAGTTGACCGACGAACGCATCCTGCGGCTCAAGCAGATCGTCGCGGACCACAGCGGCCCATGCACGATGGAGCTCAAGGTCGTCAGCGACAGCTTCGGCGCGGATATCGTGTTCGGCGACCAGTTCAGCGTGCGCGCGGACGACGACCTCGTGCACGCGCTCGAGCGACTGTTCGGCGAGAAGGTCGCTTACCTGGTCTAGTCGACCACCGCCTGCGCGCCGCTTCGGGCGGCACGGACGTGGTCGCCCGGGCACTGGGGGCACGATGCGGACGCTCGCGAGCATGTCCTCTCGCGGTCCGCGGACGTGGGTGAGGCCTGGGGCCCCTTGTGCGCGGTCCTTTCGGTGAGGAATGATGGTTGCGATGCGGACATGGACACTGGGATGGGGCTTGGTGCTCGGGCTCGCGGGGTGCGGCGACAACGGGGGCAGCGAGACGGGCGGCGCGACGACCGGGCCCGCGGCCACGACCGGAGCGACGGAGACGGGTGCGACCGGGGTCGTCACGGAGACGACGCCGACGACGGGCGTCGGGACCACGCAGGGTCCGGGCGAGACGACCGGCCCCGATACGATCACGGCGACCGGGACAGACACCGGGTCCGAGACGGACACCGGGGAGGCGCCCTTGGGCTTTCGCTGTCTGATCCCGCCAGTCGACTCGATCGCCGATCTGCCGGCGGTCCAGCTCGACACCGCCTATCGGGCACCGACCGGCCAGACGCTCCACGTGGCGGCCGGGGGTGACTTGCAGGCGGCGATCGATGCGGCGCTACCCGGCGACGAGATCACGCTCGCGGCGGACGCGACCTTCACCGGCAACTTCGTGCTGCCGGAGAAGGCTGGCGAGGGCTGGATCGTCATCCGCAGCGACGACGCAGGCTTGCCGCCCGAGCACACGCGCGTCGGCCTCGATGATGCAGCGCATATGCCGACCTTGATGACCCCGAGCGACCTGGCGGTGCTGAGCACCGTCGGTGTGGCGCACCACTTCCGGCTGGTCGGGATCCAGTTTCGGCCGGCCGAAGGCGTCAGCCCCAACGACCTGATCGTGCTCGGCGACGGCGGCGCGACCTCGGTCGACCAGCTCGCGCACGACCTCGTATTCGACCGCTGCATCATCCGCGGCGACCCGGCCGTCGGCGGCAAGCGTGGGATCCAGCTCAACGCGCGCTCGGTCGGCGTGGTCCAGTCGTACTTCACCGACTGGAAGCGCGAGGGGCAGGACACACAGGCGATGCTCGGCTGGAACACGCCGGGTCCGTTTCGCATCGTCGACAACCACCTCGAGGGCGCCGGCGAGAACATCATGTTTGGCGGTGCGGACGCGGCGATCGCCGATGTCATCCCGAGCGACATCGAGATCTGCGGCAACCTCTTTAGCAAGCCGCTGCGCTGGAAGGTCGATGACCCCAGCTACGAGGGCACGCACTGGAGCGTGAAGAACCTGTTCGAGCTCAAGGTCGGCCGTCGCGTGCTGATCTCCGGCAACACCTTCGAGCAGGTCTGGTCCGACGCACAGACGGGCTTTGCGATCGTGATCAAGTCGGCCAACCAGGACGGCGGGCAGCCGTGGGCTGTCACCGAGCACGTCAACTTCGTCTACAACCAGATCCGCATGGCCAACAACGGCATCGCCGTGTCGCGCACCGATGGTGGGTCGCTCGGGACCAACCATGTGCGCGTCGCCCACAACGTGATCACCGACCTCGGGGCCGCCACCTGGGGTGGCGGCGGCCGGCTGTTCCAGCTGCTCGACGGCGTCGCCGACATGCACGTGGTGCATAACACGGGCTTCGGCATCAGCCACGCGGTGGTCTTCGACGGCGCGCCGCTGCCGGCGCTGAGGATCGCCGACAACATCCTTGGGCCGACGATGTACGGCGTGTTCGGCAGCGGCCAGAGCGAGGGGACCGGTGCGCTCGGGGTCTATGCGCCGGACGGCGCGCTGGTCGGCAACGTCATCGTCGGCGCCAACATGGCGAGCTACCCGGCGGGTAATTTCTTTCCGGCGACCGTGGATGCGGTCGGCTTCGTCGACCTCGTCGGCGAAGACTTCGGGCTCGTGCCGGGCTCGATATACGCCGGGGTCGCCAGCGATGGCACGGACCCGGGGGCGTCGATGGAGCTGGTGGCACAGGCGAAGAGCGGGGATTGACGCGACACCGCCCGCCGCGGTGTCCGGGCGGGCCTGTCAGCCGAACTGCACGGAGCGCCTCGTGAAAGACCCATACCACCAGCCGTCGATCGGGAACTTCGGGTCTTCGTCGAGGGACGCGCCTGCCGCGACGAGCACGGGGGCGAAGTGTTCGTGGGTCGGATGGGTTGCAGGGGATCGCAGCGAGTTGCAGGGGGTCGCGGCGAGATCAGGAGAGCATGCGCTTGCGGCGGCGGCGGCGGGGGCCATCGCCGCTGCCGTCGTCGAGGGCGGGCTCGGGGATCGGCTCGGGCTCCGGGGCGGCGAGGCCCTCCTCGAGTGCTTCGCCGCCGATCGGGGGCAGGCCGAGCGCGGCGCGGCGCGGGTCGGCGAGCTGGAAGAAGTTGGCGAGCTCCTCGAGCACGGCGAAGCGCAGCTCCTGGTCGAACTGCTCGGGGCTGCGGGCCAGTCGCATGAGGTTGCGGCGATACACGGCGAGGCCGGTCAGCTCGGGGGCGCGGTCCTCGGTGCCGTCGCCGAGGCTGTCCGGGTGACCGTCGTGGTGGCCGTCGTGGTGGCCGTCGTGGTGGCCGTCGTGATGGCCGTCGTGGTGACTGTCGTGATGGCCGTCGTGGTGACCGTCGTGGTGACCGCCGCGGGTCGCCAGCGCGACCGCGGGGATCCGGGGATCGACGCCCTCTAGCACGAGCTCGAGCGAGGGTACGTCGTGCACGAGCAACACCAGTGCGGCGCGACGCTGGCCGAGCTCGCGCAGGCTGTCGTCGGTGCAGGTGCTGAGGATGTGCACGACCTTGCGGTGCAGCTGCGCCGGGCTCGGCAACCACTTCGGGGCCTGGCTCTGGGCGTCGAGGCGATAGACCCGCAGGGCCGCGTGGCAGGCCGCCCGCGCGTCACCGGCGAGGAACTCGGCCTCGCTGACGAGGTGCCAGGCGTCGGCATTGTTGGGAAAGCGCTCGACGGCGGCGCGCAGCAGGGGCAGGGCGCCCTCGGCCGATCCGAGGTCGAGCCACAGACGACTGAGGCGCAGCGCGAACTGCAACACGCGCTGGACCTGGGCAGTGCGCTCCTCGGGGTCGAGTGGTTCGCCGTCCTCGTCCTCGCTGAGCTCGGCGACCGCGGCCTCGGCGGCGTCCGCCTCGTCGTCGGCGTCGTCCTCGTCGGCCTCACCGGGCTCGTGCGCGGTCAGGGCCTCGCGCACGCGGGCGCTGCGGGACCGACGACGCGGGGGGGCCTCCTCCTCGGCCTCGGCGGGGGCCTCGAGGACCTCGGGATCGGGGTCGTCGGGGCTGGCGGAGACCTCGGGGTCGCTCGGGGGCGGGTGGAGGATCGCGGCGAACAGCGGGTGCTCACGCAGGGTGTCGAGGCGGGCGCGGGCCTCGTCGTCGCGACCGAGGGAGATCAGGCACTCGGCGCCGAGCAGCTCGAGGTCCATCGCGTCGATCGCCGAGACGGTGTCGAGCTCGAGGGCGTCATCGCAGTAGTGGAGGGCCCGGATGGCGTCGCCGAGGTCGAACAGGGCGACCTGCGCGGCGGCGGCGTAGGGCTCGAAGTAGTCGGGGTCGAGCTCGATCGCCTGGTCGTACCAGCGCAGGCTCTCGGAGGCGTCCCCCTCCGCGAGGGCGATCGCCCCCAGCAACACCGCGGCGTCCGGGGCGTCCGGTCGCAGGTGCTGGGCATGGTTGGCCGACTGGCGCGCCGCCTCGAACTCCGCCCGGTCGAGGAGCGACCAGCCGCGGTCGAGGTGGGCCGCATAGCGGCTCGTCTCGCCGAAGCCCGCGTCGTCCAGATCTTCGCTGTCGCCGATCGACATGCCGCTGGATATAGCACGTGGCGCCCGGCATCCGGCAGGGGCCGGCGCGTGGCTCGCTGCCGCGCCAGGTGAGCGCCTGCGATTCGTTTGGGGGATCGCGGGCAGGACACGTATGGTTCGGGCCATGTCGTCGCGCCGTGGCCTCGTCCGTCTCCGTTCGCCCCTCGCTCGCGGCCTCGCCGTCGCGCGTGTGGCGGCCGTGATCCTCGTCGGGCTGGGACCTGCGCTCGCGGCGTGTCGGACGTCGCAGGCCACCAGCACCCGCCCGACCGCGCAGGGCACCCTCGATCCCGGGAGCGTCGCGCCGGAGTTCGAGGCCGACTGGGAGGCCGTGCGTCGGGCCCAGGCGGCGGATCCCGCTGCGCCCGAGATCGCCACGGCCGCCGATCGCCTGCTGTCGCGTGAACCACCGCGCAACCTCAAGCTCGCGGCGCTGCACGCCAAGGCCGACCAGGCGCTGCGGGCCGGCGACTACGCGGCCGCGTCCGGGTATGCCGGGTCCGGGCTCGCCGAGGTCAGCAAGGCCCGCGCCGCGGGGGGCGATCTGGCGGGGCCGGAGCAGGGGCTCGCGCAGCAGCTCGCGCGTGTGCGGGCCCTCGCCGAGGCCCAGGTCGGCGATCCCCAGCAAGCGCTGCAATGGTTGACGGCGCTGCCGGCCGCGAGCGGGCCGGACCTCGAGCGCCTCGCCGCGACCGCGACGGCGCGCGAGCGGGCCGGCGACCGACCCGGAGCGGTCCTCGCATATGCACAGTGGCGGGCCGCTGCCGCGGATGGC
>ENA-OFCF01001224-OFCF01001224.1-metagenomes-genome-assembly--contig:-NODE-1224-length-10107-cov-2.634202_pt1 | contig 10107 bp, 8 predicted proteins | sample MGYA00153387_OFCF01 | MGnify analysis MGYA00153387 | reverse complement strand
TGGCCCCCTATTTTAGGGGCTTTCAGCCTCTAACGAATTGTCCGGTTTTGAACAGGCGAGGAATCCGGTTTTGAACAGTCGCCGACACGCCCCGGATTCGGACTTGCGCGGCCAAAGTCAGCTCTATTGACTCCCCCATGGCAGCGATTTCCCTCGGACTTTCATTTGATGACGTGTTGCTGGTGCCGGCTTTGAGCACCGTTCTCCCCGGGGACGCGGACCTCTCCACCTACGTGACGGCGGGCATTCCGCTGTTCCTGCCGGTCGTCTCGGCGGCCATGGACACGGTCTCGGAACATGATTTGGCGATCGCCCTGGCTCGCGAAGGTGGCATGGGCGTGATCCACAGGGCCTGCCTGATTGACGAGCAGGCGGCGATGGTTTCCCGGGTGAAACGCTCGGAAAACGCCGTCATTCAGAAGCCCCATACCGTCCGCAAGGAGGACTCGGTCGATCACATCCGGGCCATAATGGCGAAGAATGGCTTCTCGGGATTTCCCGTCGTGGATGCCGACGGCCGCCTCGAAGGCATGGTCACCGGACGCGATGTCCGCTACCTCGACCGGCTGGATGCCATCGTCGCCGATGTGATGACGCCGCGGGAGAAACTCATCACCGCGCCGCCGAGCACCGGCCTCGAGGAGGCCCGCCGGATCCTTTATCAAAACCGCATCGAGAAACTGCCGCTCGTCGACTCGGACGGCCGCCTTGTCGGGCTCATCACCGGCTCGGACATCGAGAAACGCATCACCTTCACCAATGCCGCCAAGGACGACAACGGCCAGCTCCGCTGCGGCGCGGCGGTGGGCGTGGGTCCTGACTGCATCGACCGTGGCCGCGTCCTGATCGACGCCGGAGCGGACGCGTTGTTCATCGATGCAGCGACCGGCCACACCCGCCACGTGATGGAGGTGATCGGCCAGCTGCGGGCACTTTCGAACGTGCCGGTCGTCGCTGGCAATGTCGTCACCGAGCAGGGCGCCCGCGACCTCGTCACCGCGGGAGCCAGCGCCGTGAAAGTCGGCATCGGGCCCGGCTCGATCTGCACCACGCGCGTAATTTCCGGCGTCGGCATGCCGCAGTTTACCGCCATCCGGAACGTCGCCGATGTCTGCCGGGCGCACGGCGTGAAGGTCATCGCCGACGGCGGCATCCGCTACTCCGGGGACATCGTCAAAGCCCTCGCTGCCGGTGCTGACCTGGTCATGCTCGGCTCGCTGCTGGCAGGCACCCGCGAAAGCCCTGGCCAGACCGTGCAGTCCCAGGGCCGCCGGTTCAAAACCTACCGTGGCATGGGCTCCATCGGCGCGATGCAAAAAGGTGCGGGCGACCGCTACGGCCAGAACAGCTCCGGTAAACTCGTCGCGGAAGGCGTCGAAGGTCGCGTCCCTTACAAGGGCCCGCTGTCGGACGTCATCTTCCAACTCATGGGTGGCTTGAAATCCGGGATGGGCTACGTCGGTGCCGCCACCCTGACGGAGCTCCGCGAACGTGCGAACTTCGTCCGCGTCACCGCTGGCGGGCTCCGCGAGAGCCACGTCCATGACGTCGTCATGACCGAGGAGCCGACGAACTATCAGCCGTTAAGCTGAGTATTAACTCCTGGGCACGAAGTTCTAAACGAAGGTTTGGAGTCCGAGTCCATCGGGCCCGCTTCGTTTCGAATTTAGAATTTCAGATTTAGAATTTCTCCTCCATGCACGATTCCAACCACGTCGCCGTTCTCGATTTCGGCTCGCAATACACGCAGCTCATCGTCCGCCGGGTGCGGGAGCTCGGCTTCTTCGCCAAGCTTTACGCGATCGAGGATTTTCCAAATCTCGGGAATCCCGGGGCCATCATTCTATCAGGCGGGCCGAAGAGCACCGGCGAGCACGACGCGCCGGATCTCGATTTCGAAGCGCTCAAGGCCTTCAATGTTCCGGTTCTGGGAGTCTGTTATGGGATGCAGCTTCTCAATATCAAGTTCGGCGGCAGCGTGGAGGCCAGCAACCGCCGCGAGTATGGTCCGGCGAACCTGTTCCCGGCGGCAAGCGTCGGGCTCTATGATGGGATTTCCGCCTGCTCGCAGGTCTGGATGAGCCACTCGGACACCGTCAAGATGCTGCCGGAAGGCGCGAAGGTGATCGCGTCTAACCAACATGGCACGCCGGTCTCGTTGCAGTGGGATGAGCTTTTCTTCGGCATCCAGTATCATCCGGAAGTCACGCACAGCCACGAAGGCCTGCGGATCCTGAAGAATTTCCTCGGCCACGCCCGCGACTTGCTGCCGTTCCGCATCGACGACTTCAAGCGCGAGATGATCGATAACATCCGCGAAACCGTCGGCAACCGGCAGGTCGTCTGCGGGGTATCCGGCGGCGTGGACAGCACGGTTCTAGCCGTTTTGCTCCAGCATGCCGGAGTGAAGATGCGGGCGATCTTCGTCGATAACGGACTCCTCCGCAAAGACGAGGCGCAGGACGTGCAGGCGAATTTCAAACGCATCGGCGTGGAGATCGAGACGGTGGATGCCTCGGAGAAATTCCTCACCGCGCTGGCCGGCGAGGGCGATCCCGAAAAGAAGCGCAAGATCATCGGCAACATGTTCATCGAGGTCTTCTGGGACTCCGTGGGCGATGCCGAAATACTTGCGCAAGGCACGCTCTATCCTGACGTGATCGAAAGCGCGTCGAATGCGAAGTCAAAGGCGTCCGTCATCAAAACCCACCACAACCGGGTCCCGAAAATCCTCGAACTTCAAGCCGAGGGGAAAGTGCTGGAGCCTCTGGCAGAGCTCTTCAAGGACGAGGTCCGCGAACTCGGTGCCGCACTGGGCATCCCGCAGGACATCCTTCAGCGCCATCCGTTTCCCGGCCCGGGTCTATCCGTCCGCTGCCCGGGAATCGTCGACAAGGAGCGCCTCGACATCATCCGCGAGTGCGATGCGATCTTCATCGGAAAGCTCAAGGAGCACGGTTGGTATGACAAGGTCTGGCAAGCCTACGCCGGCCTGATCCCGGTGAAAACCGTGGGTGTCAAAGGCGACGAGCGCAGCTACGAGTGGGCCACCAATCTCCGTGCCGTCGTTTCCGAAGATGCCATGACCGCCGACTGGGTCGAGCTGCCATCCATCATCCTCCGCGAGACGAGCCATAAGATTCTCAATGAGGTCAAAGGCATCAACCGCGTGCTTTACGATATTTCCACCAAGCCTCCCGCGAGCATCGAGTGGGAATGAGGAGAGGCGACCTTACTGTCGCCTTCTTCACAGACCGAAGACGCGACAACAAGGTCGCGGCTCCTTATGAAATCTTCCTCAAACCGCGCGGTCTCCGCCATTTTCCAGGTCTTCGGCGGGGCGGAGCGACCGATCCTCGCGGACTCCAGCGAGCTGGCGCAGTGCCGCGGGATGCACCGCGGTGAAGTCGCCGCACTGGCCGTGCTGGTGCCGCTCACGGTCTGGATTGCGATCGGTGACCTGCTGACCGGCGTGTCGGGTTACCTGCTGGCGGTCCCACTGGCCTTCGTCGCGCTCAATCTGCTGCCGTTCCTGCTGCGGGCGAAATCGCAGTCGCTGCAGTGGAAACTCTGGCTCGTCTCGTGCGTGATTTGGGCCGTTTTCCAACGGAAGAGCGGGGGACTGGTGGGAGCCTTCGCTCACGCGTGGATCGCGGTGGCGGTCTTGAATCTGGCGGCGGCGCTGGTGTTAGGTTGGCGGCATTCGAACCTCGTCCGGGCACTGCTGCTGGTGACCGTTCATGCCGCCGCCATCGGCATCGGCTTCGAGTTCGGCTGGCCATCGGCACTGGTCGCCGGCGCGGGCATCGCGGTGGCTGGATGTTGGGCAGTTCTCAGGCCCGGCAGCCAGTGGCTGGGTCCCGTCCATCTCACCACCGCCTCGCCGGAAGTTCTCATCACCCTCGACGACGGCCCCGATCCGCAGGATACGCCGCGCTTGCTCGAGCTGCTGGATCGCCATCACACGAAAGCAATCTTCTTCATGATCGGCGAGAAGGTGCGGGCGCATCCCGAGCTCGCCCGCGAGGTCATCCGCCGCGGTCATGAAATCGGCAATCACACGCTGACCCACCCGCAAGCGAGCTTCTGGTGCGCCGGACCATGGCGGACGCGGCGGGAAATCGTCGGATGCCAGGACGTGATCGAGGAAATCACCGGCAGCCGACCGCGCTGGTTCCGCGCGCCCGTCGGTCATCGGAATTTTTTCACCCACCCGGTCGCCCGATCACTCGGCCTCGAAGTGATGGCCTGGAACCGCCGCGGCTACGATGCGGTGGAGAGAGACGCAGCCAAGGTGCTCGCCAGGATTTTGCCCGAGCTATCTCCCGGCGATATCGTCCTGCTCCATGAGGCGACCCCCATCGCGGCGGAGGTGCTGGCAGCGGTGCTGGAATCCCGCGAAACGCTTCTGAAGTAGCTGGAGCCTCTCAGCCCGCATGCATCGCATGCCATTCCTCGTAAATCTTCGGCGAGATTTCCGACGGCTTGATTTCTGAGCGCCCGCCCCAGAAGACATTGGTGTAGGAAACCGGAATCCCAACCGCGGCGAGATGCTTGTCGATGGCCGCCTTGTGCTCCAGCACGCGGGATTTCTCGGTGCCGTGCATGACGCCCATGATGTTGACGTTGCCAAACTGCGGCCCGCCCTCGCGCCAGTAGGCGTGGGTCATGCAGAAGTGGCGGCCGACCTCGCCGCCGGTTTCCACTTCGCGGCCTTTCGGCACCGCCCAGTGGAAAAGGCCGTTGAAGCGGGTGACTCGCTCGCCGGTGGCGGATGGCTTGACGTGCTCGAGAAAGGTGGAGAAGCGACCGATGACTTTTTTCGCGTTCAGCGTTTCCGCTACCTCGCAGAAGCGGTCCAGCGAGACACCGGCGGTCTCGGCGCGCCGGTCCCAGGGATTCTCGCAGATTTCAGCGAGCGTGAGCTCCTCCTTCAGGGCCAGAAGCACTTCCCATTCTTCGGCCGTCAGATCGACCGCGGTGGTGGTCATCATGGTGGCGGGCTCGTCCGACTTGTCGCCGGGCTCGAGAATTTTCCGGCGGATATGGCCGACGCCGAGCGCGAAAACGCCGTTGGCGGGCATGAGTAGATATTCGGTCGCGCCGGTGAGCCGGAGTAGCGCGGTGGCGTGGAAATCCAAGGATTCGCCGACGGGCACCTTGAGCGTCGTCCACAGCCGGTAGCCCGAGCCGGAGACGCCGCTGTCCGTCGAGCGGACGACGACATGACCGGAAAAAGGGTCCTTCTGCGACATGAAGTCAAACGCGGCGGTCAGCGTTTCCTCCGGCACTTTCCACGCGACGAGCGCGCCGTGCGCAAGCTTGGTGGAAAGCAGCGTCTGCCGCACCCGGCGGACCACGCCGGCTTCGACCATCGCCCGGATCCGCTCGATCACGATCTCCCGCGGCACCCCTGATTTCTCCGCGATCACGTGGAACGGCTGGCGCTGGAAACCGGCGATGAGGTCCTCGGAGACGGCCAGGATGGACGCGTTCACAGGCTCGGAGTGTTCGACAGGGATGGCGGAATTCATGGTGGGAAACAGGGGCTCAGGCGGAGATTTCAGCGGCTAGCGACTTGAGGTAGTCGAGGGCAGGCTCGCGATCAAGGATTCGTCCTTCGAGTTGCTCGGTCTGGACGGCGTCGAGCAGTTCCTTGAAGCGCGGACCGGGCTGGAGACCGAGCTGGATCAGATCCCGCCCGGTGACCAGCGGCAGCGGGATCAGTGGCTCGGCGGCGAATTCGACCTCCTTGGTCTGGAGAAACTCGTAATTGTCCGTGAAGCCGTTGGAAGACCCGCAATCCACCCGGTGCAGCTCCATTTCCCTCAGGAACGTCGGCTCGGCCATGAAACGCTTCAGCTTCGCCGTGCGCATCTGCTGCACATTCATGAACTGCATGTGCCGCGCGACCATCGGCACGACGGCGGCGATCACGCCATTCGGGAAGCGCAGGCGGTGGAGGATGGTGCCCGCCATTTCCGCGCCCATCGCGTCGTGGCCGTTGAAGCGGATCCGGTCGTCGAAGGACTGGCAGGGCGGTTTCGCGATGTCGTGCAGCAGGACGGCGAGGCACAGATCCAGCGGCGCGTCCTCCGCCAGCATGTCGAGCATGATGCAGGTATGGGTGTAAACGTCGCCCTCGGGATGCCATTCCGGCGGCTGCTCGCAGCCGATGGTGGCAAGGAACTCCGGCACGATGTGGGTCATCAGCCCGGTCTCCACCAGCAGCTCGACGCCCTCGCGGCGGCGCGGCGCGGTGAGGATTTTCGCAAATTCGTCGCGAACCCGCTCCGGGGAAATTCTCTCCAATAGCCCCGCACACGCGGTGATGGCCGCCATCGTCTCCGGCTCGATTTCGAAGCCAAGCACCGTCGAGAAACGGATCGCCCGCAGCAACCTGAGCGCGTCCTCCTGGAAGCGCGCCACCGGATCGCCGATCGCCCGCAGCCGCTTGGCACGCAGATCCGCCACGCCGCCGACATGGTCGATGATCTCCCCGGTATCCGGCCGCTCGAAGAGGCCGTTCACAGTGAAATCCCGCCGCTGCGCGTCCTCCTCCGGGGTTGAGAATGCCACCGATTCCGGCCGGCGGCCGTCTTTGTAGCAACCATCCGTGCGGAAGGTCGCGATCTCGATGTGATGCCCACGGTGCTTCGCGATCACCACCCCGAAGTGCGCGCCGACTTCGTTGGATTTCGGGAACAGCGCCAGCACCTCGGCCGGCCGCGCCGAGGTCGCGATGTCGAAATCCTTCGGCTCCCGGCCCAGCAGCTTGTCCCGCACACAACCGCCGGCGAGCAGCGCCTCATGCCCGGCGGCTTTCAGACGACGGGCAATTTCGAGAGCGGCTTCGCGGGCTTGCATAGAAGTTCTAGGGTGCAAATTCTCGGGCCTGCCGAGGAAGTTGATGTCCCGGACACTATCAGGTCAGTCCGAGCGGAGAGTCGAGCGGAGGCTAAAGGTTTCTTCCGCAGCGGGAGTGGGGGGTCGTTTTACCCTACCAGCAATTTGCCCGCATGGAGCCTATCATCTTTGTAACAATACCCGGGATGGCCTTCAGGAAACAATTTCCCCGGCCCGGTCTCCAGTGCTTAATTTCATCACCTCACTCGGGAGGCTTGGGCCGGCGGCCGAAAATCAGCAGCGGGATTCCTACCAGGATTGAGACCAGGGCCACCACCGGCCAGGCTCTTGCCGGAGCCACGGGGTAGGGACCTTGGCGCAGCGCGCCGCTGTATTCCTGATAGAGTCCGGCCGCTTCGGCCGCGTCGTCGTCATCCACCGCCAGCCGGACGCCGCCGATGGCGTTGCTGTAATGCCAGAACATCTGCGCGATATTCTCGTCGAGCAGGAAGCCTTCAATGCCCCGGGATCCGAGGAAGGTCCGGAAGAGATGGGCATCTTCCGGGACGGTAAAGGTGGCGATGGTGGTCATGGGATCAGCTTCCTTTCATCGCCCAGGCTTTTGCGCGGTCAAACTGACCTTTCCGCCAGCAGCTCCTGACTTTCATTTCCCCGATCTGCCCGAAGAGTTGCTTGGCCAGTTTGCGGTCACCGGCATAGCAGGCGAGCCGGCAATATTCATTGAGCAACTGCTTCGAATCGGGATACCGGGCGAGCAGTTCCTCATAGCCTTTGCGGGTCTTCCGCCACGAGGCGGCGGTCTCTTCGAAGACATTGTCATGGTAATCCGCCTGCTCGGTGACGACGCGGGCATAGATTTCATAGCCGGCAGTCCCGGGCCGCTCGATTTCCTTCTCGGCAGCGGCTTCCCATTCCCCCGGCTGGCCGTGCCATCGCGGGAGGAGGAATTTCGCCCGCGAGAAGTCATAGGAGAAGAATTCCGGCTCGAACTTCTTGGCTTCCTCGTAAAGCGAAGCGTAGTCCTCCCGACTCCAGCCTTGGCCGAGCGCCACGGTCTGGCAGACGCTCCACCACACCGGACAGGAGGGGGAAAGTGGCTTGGCTTGATCGAGAATCGTGCGCGCCTCCGCGAGACGTTCGTGAAACAGGCGCCAACCTTCCTCGGTCACTTCACTGGCATAATCAGCGGTGCGGGCATGCCAGGCGTAGGTCGTTAGAAAATCGGCGCGGGCCACGCGGGCGGTGATGGACTGGGGAAATGCCGCCTCCCACTCGCGGTGGATCGTGTCATGGAGCTGCCACATGCTTTCCGGCTCGTCGTCCCGGCAGTTCAGCGAATCGTAAAGCTGGAAAATCTTCCAACTGCCGGTGTGGATCCGTTCCTTGCCGGAGCGGACTTTCGTGGCCAGCGCTTCCAGCTCTGCAAATTTCCGGTTGTTATAGAGTTGGCGCGTTGCGTTGCGGAAGGCCACCAGCTCGGCCATTTCCTCGTTCGCTGCGGCGGGGCCGTCCGAGCTACCGGAGACGGGCTCCTCCGTCGCCATCTCGACCAGCTTGTCCTTGATGAGGATGACCGCGAGGACCGAAAGCATCAGGCCCGCGACAACCAACAGAATAACGAGGCGAAGATGCTTCATGACCGGAGATTCGCAGGGTCGTGGGTGATAGGGCAACTGTAAAGCGGGCGACGAAAAAGCCGCCTCCCGCGGACGGGAGACGGCTTTGGCAATGTTACCTAACGGAGCGCGGCTCAGGGAGCCGGCACCAGCGAGATGGTCTTGAGAATCCGCGAAGCGATCTGGTAGGGATCACCCTGCGAGTTCGGACGCCGGTCTTCAAGGTAGCCCTTGTAGTCGTTCTTCATGAAGCTGTGAGGAATGCGGACGGAGGCACCACGATCGGCGAGGCCGTAGGTGAACTTGTCGATCGACTGGGTTTCATGAAGGCCGGTGAGGCGCATGTGGTTGTCCGGTCCATAGACGGCGATGTGCTCCTCGGTGTGCTCGCCGAAAGCAGCCATGAGTGCTTCGAAGTATTCCTTGCCGCCTTTTTCACGGAGATACTCGGTGGAGAAGTTCGCGTGCATACCGGAGCCGTTCCAATCGCTATCGCCAAGTGGCTTGCAGTGGTAGTTCACGTCGATGCCGTATTTCTCACAAACGCGGTTGAGCAGGTAGCGGGCGACCCACATCTCGTCGGCGGCCCTTTTGGAACCCTTGCCGAAGATTTGGAATTCCCATTGGCCCTTGGCGACCTCGGCGTTGATGCCTTCATGGTTGATGCCGGCGTCAAGGCAGAGGTCAAGGTGCTCCTCGACGATCTGACGGCCGATGTCGCCCATGGTTCTGTAGCCCACGCCACAGTAGTAGGGGCCCTGGCCGATGGAGGGAAATCCATCCTGCGGGAAACCGAGCGGGCGGCCGTCCTGATAGAAGAAGTATTCCTGCTCGAAGCCGAACCATGCGCCGGTATCGTCAAGGATGGTGGCGCGGCCGTTGGTCGGGTGGGGGGTGACGCCGTCCGGCATCATTACCTCGCACATCACGATGGCACCGTTCTTGCGGGTGGTGTCCGGATAGATGGCGACGGGCTTGAGCACGCAGTCCGAGCTGCGGCCTTCTGCCTGCTGGGTGGAGCTGCCGTCAAAGCCCCACAATGGAAGCTCATCAAGAGCAGGAAAGTTGGCGAATTCCTTGACCTGGGTTTTGCCGCGGAGGTTTGGCACGGGGGTGTAGCCGTCGAGCCAGATGTATTCCAATTTGTATTTGGCCATGGTGGGGTGGTTTTTCGATAATTAACGGTTGTTGCTTTCAGAGACCCTCGGAAATGAAGGCGCACCATCATTCCCAAGGAGGGCTGGCACGCGTGAAAAGCATCATGCATGCCAAACCGGATCGGTTTTTGCCAGCCCGTTTCAAGCTCCGGAAGGGGCCGAAACGGTGATGACGATCAGGCTTGTATCGTCGATACCGGAGTTGTCGATGGCGCGTTTGAGCAGCGTCCGGGCGGCGGCGGCAGGTTTCTCCGGACAGCCGCCGAGGGCATCGCCGATGTGGCGTTCCCAAACGCCGTCGATGAGTCCGTCCGAGCAGACGAGGAAGCGGTCACCGGGCTGGTAGGACACGGCGGCGAAGTGCGGATTCACCCGGTCATGGCCGCCGCCGACCACTTCATAGAGCGCGGCGCGGCGCGGGTGGCTGCGGTATTCAACCTCACTGATTTCCCCGCGTTTCCACTGTC
>ENA-OFCF01001223-OFCF01001223.1-metagenomes-genome-assembly--contig:-NODE-1223-length-10108-cov-2.699493_pt1 | contig 10108 bp, 10 predicted proteins | sample MGYA00153387_OFCF01 | MGnify analysis MGYA00153387 | reverse complement strand
CTTTAAGACTTGAGTCGCGCGGCCGCGGTCGAGCCGAGAGGATGCACGTTCTAAGCAACAATAAACGGCGCCCCTAATAGCTGTTGGGCTTCGTGCTCTGTAAATTTTAGTTTGCGAAGCCAAGCAGGGCGGGACACGTGGACGAGTCCGTCCTTGCCAGGGAGCACTTCCATGAACGCGCCGGACTGGGTGATGAAAACAACCCTACCGGTCTAAACCTTGCCCAATTCGATTTTGTGAAAATGTAATCGAGCCTCCCTTTCGCGCCCCTTGGGCAGTTCCTGGCGAAAGCTCCTTTCCGGCTCCGGCCGCTACCGCTTCTGGCGCCTCGTAACGCACGCAACGTCGGAGTAACGGGGATGGAAGCTGATAAGCAGACTTAATGGGAGACGAGGCAGCTACACTGCCTTTTCTATCTGCTGCGATTCTCAAGAATCTGCTCGTAGAGTTCATAGACGGCATCGCGGGTGTTGGCGTATTCGAGTTGAATTTCACTCCCGGAAATCTGACGGAGGATGATGCGCAGCCCTCCGATCCGAAGCCGGTTAAATCCTTCCAGAGGACCTTGCAAGCCCTTAATGTCGCCATGCCCTTTTGCCAAACTGCGGAGCGCCAGCCTGACCCGGTGCTTGGTCTGCGGCGGGAGGCCGCAAAGCCATGCGGCGACTTGCTCAGAGGCCGAAATTTTCATCGTCGAGATCGAGCAGGCGGTAGGAGGACTCGCCGTTGCGCGAGGATTGGATGGCTTTCATCAACGCCGGATCCGCCAGCACGTCGAGCGTCTCCATCAGCGCCTCGAAGTCCTCGATCGGCATTGCCACCACGACCGGGCGGTTCCGGTTGGCGATGACAAAGCGCTTACCCGATCGGCAGAGCTTCGTAAGCCCCGCCTGTGCCTCCTTCATGTTGTAAGTATCTGGCATGGCTTTTGTCTATACCGGGAACGGTGGGTTTGCCATGCAGAAAACCGGCGTCCCTTGTGAGGACGCCGGTTTGGTGAATGGATGGTTGTTGCGACAGGAGTGTCGCAACTCCTTATTCTGCCGGTGTTGCGGTCTCGGCTTCGGCGGCTTTTTGGTCGCGGAGCCAGGCGCGGCGGGACATTTTCACGCGGCCTTTTTCGTCAACTCCGAGGCACTTGGCGGTGATGACGTCGCCTTTTTTGACGATGTCTTCGACGTTTTCGGTGCGGCCTTCGGCGAGCTCGGAAACGTGGACGAGTCCGTCCTTGCCAGGGAGCACTTCCATGAAGGCGCCGAACTGGGTGATGGAAACAACCTTGCCGGTGTAAACCTTGCCCACTTCGATTTCCTGGAACATGCGGTCGATCATCGCCTTGGCGCGGTCGAGGCCTTCCTGCTTGGAAGCGTAGATGTGCACGGTGCCGTCGTCCTCGATGTTGATCTCGGCGCCGGACTCGGCCTGGATGCCCTTGATGTTCTTGCCGCCTGGCCCAATGAGCTCGCCGATGCGGTCTGCTGGGATTTTGACGGAAACGATGCGCGGGGCGTGCGGGCTGAGCGGCTTGGGCTCGACGATGGATTCGGCCATTTTCTCAAGGATGGCGGTGCGGCCGGCCTTGGCGATGTGAATGGCTTCTTCGAGCATGGCGAGCGGAAGGCCGGCGAGCTTGAGGTCGAGCTGATAGCCGGTGACACCTTCGCTGGTGCCGCAGAGCTTGAAGTCCATGTCACCGTAGAAATCTTCGGAACCGATGATATCTAGCAGCATCTTGTAGGACTTGATGGAGTCATCGTCATTGTTTTCGGTGACGAGTCCGACGGAGATGCCACCGACCGGGCGGATGAGCGGGACGCCGGCGTCGAGCAGCGCCATGACGCCTGCGCAAACGGAGGCCATCGAGGTGGAACCGTTGGATTCCATGACTTCCGATGACACGCGGATGGCGTAAGGGAAGACGGATTCGTCAGGGATGACAGGCTCGATGGAGCGCTCGGCGAGGGAACCGTGGCCGATTTCGCGGCGGTTGATGCCACCCATGCGTCCGCATTCGCCGACGGAGAATGGAGGGAAATTATAGTGGAGAATGAAGCGCTTTCTCCGTAGAGCGCGCGAAGGTCGCCGATCTGACGGCCGTCAGCGCGAACGCCTTTTTCCATGATGGAAATGCGGAACGCCTTCTTCTGGAGGTATTCAAAGGCTTGCTCGACGTCGAAGTCGGTCGCCTCGGGAGCGCGCTCCTTGATGGCGGCTTCGACCTCGTCGCGGAGAGCGCCGACCTTCTTGGCGCGCTCGGTTTTCGAGGGCGCGTAGATGGCGGACTCGATGCGGTCACCAGCGATTTCGTAAGCGATCTCGAGGAGGTTTTCCTTGGCGAGGACGGTGGTGTAGTCGCGCTTTTCCTTGCCGGCGAGTTTCACGAGTTCTTCCTGAAGGGCGACCAGCTTGACGACGGCTTCCTGGGCGAAATGCAGCGCTTTGATGAATTCCTCTTCGGGGAGTTCGTCGGCTTGGCCTTCGATCATGATGACGTCGGTCTTGTTGCCGACGTAGATGAGGTCGAGATCGCTGTCAGCGCGCTCGTCGTGGGTGGGATTGATGACGAATTTCCCGTCCACGCGGCCGACACGCACGGCACCGATCGGGCCGGCGAAGGGGATGTCGGAAAGGCAGAGGGCGGCGGATGCGCCATTCATCGAGAGGATGTCGGAGTCATTGATGCCATCGGCGCTGAGCAGGATGGCGACGATCTGGGTTTCGTAGAAATAGCCTTTTGGGAAAAGCGGCCGCAGCGGGCGGTCCGTCATCCGGCAGGTGAGGATTTCCTTTTCGGTCGGGCGACCTTCGCGCTTGAAGTAGCCGCCCGGGAAGACGCCGGCAGCGGTGGCTTTTTCCTTATATTCCACGGAAAGCGGGAACCATGTCTGGCCATGCTTCACCTTGGTGGAGGAGACGGCGGTGACGAGGATGATGGTATCGCCGCAACGGACGGTGACCGCGCCGTCGGCGAGTTTGGCGATTTTGCCGGTTTCGAACGTCATCGGGTTGGTTCCGACGTCGGCCGTGAGTGTATGGATATTCATAATCAGTGTTTTGTTTTTTTGCAGTGCGTACGGCCCGAGCAGCGGGATGCGGCTCGGGCATTCATCGTTTTCAGACAAATTCCTCAGCATGCAAATAGGCATGCCGAGGAGGGATGAGTCTGGCGAACCGGGCGGAAAGTTCGTTGCCCGGACCGCTTTGCAAAACAGCCACGGGGACATCCCGTGGCTGTTTTAGCGAAATGGATTAGCGGCGGAGTCCGAGGCCTGCGATGACCTGCTGATACTTTTCTTCGGAGCCCTTTTTGATGTAATCCAGCAACTTGCGGCGCTGGGAAACCAGGGTGAGAAGGCCACGGCGGGACGAGAAGTCCTTTTTGTGGATGTTCAGGTGGTCCGTCAGATGGAAGATCCGTGCGGTGAGGAGCGCGACCTGATAAGGGGCGCTGCCGGTGTCTCCTTCGTGGAGTTGATAGGCTTTGAAGTCGATTTCTTTGGTGCTCATGGTCGTAGGGGATGGACCCAGCAGCGAGGCCGGACCGTCCTAGTTGGAGGTTGAGCGCGGACGAAAGCTTTCGGGGGTCGACTTTGCAAGGTAATTGAAGCCACTGCCGGAAGTTTTTAAAAGTTCTCAATAGCGCATCACCCGCGAGAGAAAGCGTCGGCACAGCGGAGAGCTGGGCTCGCCGAACAGTCTTGTAGGCGGTGCCGCTTCCTCGATTTTCCCCGCCGCCACGAAGGCGACCTGGTCCGCCACCGCGCGGGCGAAACCCATTTCGTGGGTGCTGAGAATGATGTCCTGCCCGGCTTCCGCAAGTTCCTGGATGAGCTCGAGGACCTCCGCCGTCATCTCGGGATCGAGTGCGGAAGTCGGCTCGTCGAGAAACAGCACCTCGGGTGGCCGGGCCACCGCCCGCGCGATGCCCACGCGCTGCTGCTGGCCGCCGGAAAGCTGTGCCGGCAGCTTGTCCGCATGGTCCAGCAGGCTGAAGCGGTCGAGCGCCTGCTCCGCCATCTCCAGTGCCTCGGCCCGGGAATGCCCGTGCACTTTCTCCAGTGGCAGCGCGATATTCCTCCGGGCGGTCAGATGGGGAAACAGGTTGAATTGCTGGAAGAGAAATCCGTTCCGCCGCCGGTAGGCCTGCAACGCCGCGGAATCCTCCGGGAGCGCGTGGCCGTTGATGACGACCGTCCCCGAATCCACCGTTTCGAGCCCTCCGAGCACCCGCAGCAGCGTGCTCTTTCCGCCGCCCGAGGGGCCGATGAGCACCAGCACCCGCGCGGTTTCCACAGGCAGCGTCAGCCCGTCGAGCGCGCGCGTGCGGCCGTAGCATTTGGTGAGTCCCGTGACTTCAAGTTTCATGACGGAAGCGTTTCTCCAGCCAGTGCGACAGCCAGGCCACCGGGAGTGTTAGAATAAGATAGCCAATGGCCAGGGGCACATAACCTTCAAGCCCGGAATACGAGCGTGAGATGAAGTTCTTGGTATTATAGAAATACTCCGCCACGCCGATGACGTTGAGCAGCGACGAGTCTTTGATCAGCGAGACGAACAACCCGGCCACCGCGGGCAGCACCCGCCGCAGCGCCTGCGGGAAAATCACGTAGCGATACACTTGAAATGGGCTGAACCCGACCGCCCGTGCGCTTTCCCACTGGGTCTTGGGGATGCTGTCCACGCCGCCGCGCAGGATCTCCCCCAGATATGCGCCCTCGAAAACGGAAAGCAGCAGGATGCCGATCAGCAACTTGTCATCGAAGCCATGGGCGCCCAGCGGCCGCGAAAGCAGCGGCGCGAAGATCACGAAGTAACCGAATAACAGATGCACCAGCAGCGGGGTGTCCCGCACGAACTCCAGAAACGCCCGGCAGGTCCAGCGCACCACCACCAGCGGCGAGCGCTGGCCGAGCATGAACAGCAGGCCGAAGAAGATGCTTCCTAACAAGGCCGAGAACGAGATCTGCAGGGTGACCAGCCAGCCGCGCCACAGCGTTTCCCGATACTCCCACGCCTTCGACCAATCCGTCTGGGTTCCTAAAATCGCGAACACCGTCGTGCACAGCCAGCCGAAAAAGCCGATCAGCGCGATGCATACCAGTGCGTTCGAGATCAAACGGCCACGCGTCATCTAGCGCAGGATGAAGGGGATTCCGGCTGCTTCGAGAAACTTTTTCTCATCCTTCAAATAGAGCTCCCCCAGCTTTCCGAAGCCATCGTCCTTGCGGAACTTTTCGAGAAAGGCATCCACCTTCATCTTCAAAGCGTCATTGCCTTTCGCGAGGCCCAGCGCCCAGGACTCCTCCACGAATGGCTTCAGCAGTCCGCGGGTGGTGGCCTTGTTCTCCTCCGCGTATTTGAAAATACTCAGCTGATCGTAGATGAATGCGTCAGCCCGGCCCTGCGCGACCTCGAGGACGCACGCCGTCTGGTCCTCGAAGACCACCCGCTTCGCCCCGGGCATGTTCTTGATCGCCCAGGTTTCTCCCGTCGTGCTCGCCTTGGCGGTAATGACGCGGCCTGATTTTTTCAGATCGTCGATCGACTGGATGTCGGAATCCCGCCGCACCAACAACGCCAGTCCGGTGAACGCGTAAGGCTGGGAGAAATCAATCGACTGCGCCCGTTCCTCGGTGGCCGTCATCGATGAAAGGATCAGGTCGATGTTCCCGGTCTTCAGCGCCGGGATCAGCCCGGAGAATTCCATCGGCACGATCTTCAGCGGCCGCCCGAGATCCTTCGCCAGCGCCTCTGCTAACCGCACCCCGACGCCATCGGGTTTTCCCGCTTTGTCCTGCATTTCAAACGGCGGATAGCTCAGATCCATTCCCACCCGCAGCTCCGGGACCTGGCCGGATTTCTCCCCGCAGGCGGTGACAGTTAGAATACATGCGGAAAGTGCGAGGAAGCGCCTACGGTCAATCATGTCGCGACCGTAGCTTGAAATGTGCCGGGCGGAAGGGTGGAGTTCCGGGCCTAATCCTTGAAATAGCTGTCCCACCAAGGTTCGTCATCCAGCGATTCGAGATTCTCCACCGCTTCGATCAGCTCGGCCTTGATCCGCTCCGATTTCGCCGCCCTCAGCGGGCGAAGCGGCGCGGCGGCGGTGAGCATGACCATCGGCAGTCCCGAGACATGCCATAGCGGTGCCCATTCCTGGCTGTAGGCGATCGCCTCATACGGACCGCCGATGGCGAGATGCCCCGGCAGGGCCACGCCCATCATCTGCGGGTGGAACATCACCAAGGCGACGAACGGGTTGAAATCCGTGGCCCTTTTCAGTGCCTTCTTCGCGAGGTCGAATTCCGGACCGAGACGTTTGACCACCGCAGGTGGCGATTTCGCACCACCGGGTTCATCCATGTCTGGCAGCTCGTAGCCGGTCGCATCCACCGCCTCCAGAATGGCCAGGAAAGCGCTGCCAAAAAGAATGTCCGGCAGGATGTCATTGGGGAAGCGGGCCACCAGCGCGCGGGCCTCCGGTAGCCTTCGGGCCGCTATCAGCAGGAGCAGCAACTGCCCGCGGATGCCTTGATTGTCGTGGGGATTGAGGTCCAGCATTTCCTGATAGGCCACCATCGCATCTTCCAGCCTGCTTAGAGTCTGGAGCTCCAAGGCCCGCTGCTCCAGCAGGCGCATGAAATCCCGCGCCTCGACCCAGCCCCAGAGTCCGCCGCCGTTGTCCATTGAGGCGATTAATCCAGCGAACCGCGCCCGCCCGTGGCCGATCCCTTCATCGAAAACCTTCAACGCGGCCTCCCCCTCGCGTTCTTCAAGCCCCAGCGTGAGCCAGGCAGCCATGCATTCCGGAGCAAGGCCGAGCGCCGCCCGCGCCGTGCGGCGGATGACGGATGGCGACGCGTCCGTCGCAAGGTCCGCCATCATCCGTTCCGCTTTCTCGAGCTCGGTGTCCGGCTGATCGGCTTTCAGTTTGTCAATGATTTCCTCTATCGGACGCCCGGTTAGATTGTCGTTCAGAAACTGCTGGAGTTCCGCCTCCGAGCCGAAATTCCGCATCCGGATCATATTCTGCACACTCCGCAGCATTTGCTCCGACTCGCGGTCCGTCGCCATCGGTTCCCGCTCCGGCGGCCGGAATGACGGCCCCGGCCTCGCCATGCCGCCGAATGCCCCACCGCCTGCCTTCTTGCGTTTCGCCATGCGCTAGTGAAGCGGCCGGATGTGAGGCGTCAACCCAGATTCAGGCCAGCGGGAGCAAGGCCCTCGGCAAATAACCGGGCATCGACCGGACCGACATCGGCCTTCTGGAGCGGGACGAGCACCCGCCCACCGTGAATCCGCTGCGATTGCGTTAGAGCGTGTCCTCGTTCAGAACGTCGAGATACTCCTGGTAGGAATAGAGCTTCCGATATTGCTGGCCGGTGATTTCGCGAACGATGGAATAGCTTCCCAAGGTGGCGAGGGCCTTCGCGGCGGTGGGAGCGGAAATATTGAGGGAGCGGGCTGCTTCGGCGATACTGATGATCGGCTTGCGCTGGAGGTGTTGATGGAGGCGGATCACAGACGCGGCTTCGGAGCGGAGAATTTCGCTGTCGCGCTGGAAGATCTGCAGCAAGCGGCGGGCAGTTTGGGTGGCAGCGGCAGAGGTTTCCAGGACGCCCGTTAGGAAAAAGGTGAGCCAGTCCTCCCAATTGCCATCGACTCTAACTTCTTGGAGCAGGCGGTAGTAGTCGTCGCGGTATTTCTTGAGATAGAGGGAAAGGTAAAGCATGGGCGCGTCCAGCACACCCTCGGCGCAAAGGATGAAAGTGATGAGCAGGCGGCCCAGACGGCCATTCCCATCGAGGAACGGATGGATGGTCTCGAATTGCACATGAGCGAGCGCGGCCTTCAAGAGAGGTCGGGTGGTGACCGGATCATTGTGAAGAAATTTTTCCAGCGCGCCCATGCAGTCCAAGGTGTGCTCCGGAGGAGTAGGGACGAAGCGGGCATTTCCGGGGCGTGAGCCGCCAATCCAGTTCTGGGAGCGCTTGAACTCGCCGGGCTGCTTGGTGGAACCCCTGCCGTTTGCCAAGAGGCGGGTATGGATTTCTTTGATCATCCGCAAAGAAAGCGGTTGGCCTTCAGCCAAGAGTTTCAGTCCATGCTCCATGGCATCCACATAACAAGAGACTTCCGTGACGTCATCACCCAGAGCGCCCGGAGTTCCTTCGATTTCATGGCGTAGCAAATCCGAAAGAGAGGATTGAGTGCCTTCGATTTGAGAGGAAAGGACAGCTTCTTTTCGGATGTAGGTGTATAGAAACAGACGCGGATCAGGGAGAAGCGATGAAATACCATCCAGACGGCCAAGCGCAGTCGAGGCAGCATCCAGCAAGCTGCCCAGCTCTCCGTCGACATTTAATGGCGGGTCTGGCGGCAGGGGTAGCGGAATAAAAGCTCTTGCGCGTTCCCCAACTGTGGAAATTGGAATGTAATGGCCTGTTAGTCCTCGGTGCATCTAAATTTAAGAAAAGAGCGATTTGGTTTAATTCTTAGAGAAGATGAAAAGGTTTCTTTAAAAGGTCGATCAACATTTAAAGAAAAAAGCGCTTTTCTTTAAATGTGTTGCGGTAATGTAAAGGTTTCGTTCATTTGATATACATATAAACTAGGGAGAATATCAGTAATTTGTTTGGCGATGAGGTCCGACAAGTCGGTGTCCATCGAGTAGGGCTCGGTGAACTCAGCAAAGGCCCAGCGGCCAAATTTTTTGAGGTGATTGACGCCGGGAATCCAGTAGACGCGCTTTGGCGTCCTCACCGCGGAAGCCTTTGATTTCAACGATGAGATTGAGTGGGTCATCCGGGCCACGACCATCGTCGACTTTCAGCAGGAAATCTGGGAGATAGCGACGTGAATCGGAGCCGAGCAGGTAGGGCACTTCGAGGCCGAGACCTTGGTTTTTTGCATACGCAAAAACTGCAGGATGCGCCTCGGCGGCACGGGCGAATTGGGCTTCCCAATCAGAGTCGGTGACGACGAGGTTGAGGTGGGAACGGTCGGAGCGAGTTTTCCAGGTGTCTTTGGAGGTGTTGAAATTGACGTGCGCGGTGGAGCCAGTGGGATTGTAGGGATCGAGCAGGGTTTGGATTTTGGCTTCCTGAGGGGCAGTGGCATTGATCGCATTGACAATGCGATTGCAGGCCTCGTGGGCCATTTCCCGGATGAGAATCTGCGCGCGAACCGTGTCACCTAGGCAAACGAGGTGGTTGTCGAGCCATTGGCGGACGATGCGCTTGAGCTGGCCGAAGAGGTGGAGCTGGAGTTCCCCGTTTTCATCGCGGTATTTGGTCTCGATGAGGTGAGTGGTGAGTTTAAAAAGGATTGTGGATTGACGCTCATCGTTTAGATGCTGGACGTTGAGTTCTACCACTTGTCCGACGATGCCGGAAATAACGGTGCGCGAGGGTCCGACGGTGTCAGGGGTGAGAGTGAAGGTGGAGTCATCCGTGAAATTGGCGGTGAGTCGGCCTTCGGGAATCTCGGTGCGGTAGCCGGTGACGCGCGGGAAGGTGAGCGCTAGTGCATCTCGCTCTGGGCGGACGGCGTGGACGCGGACCGTCGGCTTTGGTGGCTTTGGCTTGACGATGACGGGCTTGGCGGTGAAGTCGAAGGGGATGCCGAGAATGTCGGAATATTCAACATCGAAGAGTCCCTCGCTGTTCAGCTCGTAGGACTGCCGACGGAGGCCGCGCCCGACGACTTGTTCGCAGAGAAGCTGGGTGCCGAAGGCGCGGATGCCGAGCACATGGGTGACGGTATTGGCGTCCCAGCCTTCCGTGAGCATGGAGACGGAGACGACGCAGCGCACGTGCGCCCCCAGGGTGCCGGGCCGGCCCACGGTGTTGACGACTTCGCGGAGGATTTCCGCATCAGTCACTTGGTCGGCGGCGGCGGCGCCATGCACTTGGGCGTATTCCCGTTTATATTGGGTGATCTCGGCGGCGAAGACTTTTTTGTAGTCGTCATTCACCATGCCGGAGTTTTCCAGGGCATCGGAGTCGATCAGGATAGTGCGCGGTTTGTCGAAGGGCTGGTGGGTGTGGGGATCGAAGTTGGTGAAAAGATCGAAGAGGCCGGGAACAATCAGCGCGGGCTGGCCATC
>ENA-OFCF01001222-OFCF01001222.1-metagenomes-genome-assembly--contig:-NODE-1222-length-10126-cov-1.839142_pt1 | contig 10126 bp, 7 predicted proteins | sample MGYA00153387_OFCF01 | MGnify analysis MGYA00153387 | reverse complement strand
ACAAATTAAACGGCATCGTCGTACTTTTCTATCGATTGCCGTTGCCAGTTATATCGCCATCCTGTTTGCTTATTTTATTGTCTGGCTGAACCCGGTGCTTAAAGACATGTGGTGGGCAGAATGGTTAGGCCTGGTCGCGTTATTCAATGCTTGGTCCGGGGTTTTAGCGTTGCTTGGTTTTGCCGCCGTGTATCTGAATAAACCCAGTGCGAAACTTAGCTACCTCAATGACGCCGTACTGCCTTATTACATCTTGCATCAAACTTTTATAGTGGTGTTGGCATTCCTGCTTTCACCTATGCAGCTGGGTCCGGTTTTTGAGCCACTGATTATTATTGTCGGGACTTTTACTGCATGTATTTTAGGTTACGAGGTAATACGTCGAGTGACATTATTGCGACCTTTGTTTGGCCTAAAATGGCATTCAGGCAAGTCCGGTGCTGCTATAAAATTACCGACAGCTTCCTGTCGTATTCGAAGTGCATTGGCATACATGCTTGTGTTGCCGCTTGCCTTGAAGCTTATTGTTTTTTGAATTGATACTCCGCGCTACTGTTCTTGTAGAACCTCAACATGGGTCTGCATTGGTTTCATCGGCGTAATGTGCGATACCGCATGGAGTCACTAATACTGAGCGCGCATTATGATTTGGCATTAATGGTGCAGGCTGTAAATAGTCCGCGTCAGTTTTTGCTCACCCTTTTGAGGAGAAAATAATGAGCGATAAACACAAACAACCGAAAGATCAGCAAAATATTCCCGGCAAACAATCGGGTCTGGATCAAAACCAGGCCGCCCGACGCCGTGGAATTGAACCTGAAGAGCAGCATCGTGAAGGCGGCAATCGCATTCCAGACCAAGGTGGTAAAAAACCAGGCTCGGCAAAGCGCTGAATCTAAGCAGGAGGGGTAGTCTTAGCTGCCCCTTTTTCGTGAAGAATTAAGACTCGAAACCCTTAGCAAAGATTGAACAATTCATTCAAATTTTTGGTAGTCGACAATGCTGTTCCTGCTGACCTTTCGTAGGGCGAGCAACGAAACCCGGATTCACGTTAAAATGGTGGCTTAGACCAGGAGCAATACCTTGATTAAGCCACGTACACCGCCCGGCGTGATGGAGCTTTTGCCGCGCGATCAAATTGCCTTTCAACGCATGCTGGACGTGATTCGGCGTAATTTCGAGCGTTTTGGTTTTTTACCGATTGAAACGCCGGTATTTGAACTGTCCGATGTCCTGCTGACTAAAACCGGTGGTGAAACCGAACGTCAGGTGTATTTCGTGCAATCGACCGGTGCTTTGGAACAAGGCGGCACGCCGGAATTGGCATTGCGCTTCGACCTGACCGTACCTCTGGCCCGCTATGTCGCCGAGCACGAGCATGATTTGGCATTCCCGTTCCGTCGTTATCAAATGCAGCGGGTGTATCGCGGGGAGCGTGCACAACGTGGCCGTTTTCGCGAATTTTATCAATGCGATATTGATGTTATTGGCAAAGATTCATTGTCGGTGCGCTACGACGCCGAAATGCCGGCGGTAATAAATTCTGTATTCACTGAACTGGCTTTCGGTGCTTTCACCATTCAATTAAATAATCGCAAACTAATGCGTGGGTTTTTCGAGAACCTTGGTGTTGTCGATGCTGAAAAACAAATGCTGGTTTTGCGTGAAGTCGATAAGCTCGACAAACGTGGCGCCGAGTATGTTCGGGAAACCTTAACTGGTGCAACGTTTACACTCAGCGCTGAAGTTACCCAGAAAATTCTCGACTTTGTACAAACACGTAGCAGCTCACATGCCGATGCCATCGCGCAATTGGACAAGCTGGGGCAGGGAACCGATGGCTTCAATCAAGGGGTTGCCGAATTACGCGAAGTCATCGAATTACTGAAAGCCTATGGCGTTCCGGAAAAAAATTATGCAGTAAATTTTTCGATTGCTCGTGGTCTGGATTATTACACCGGTACGGTTTATGAAACGACACTCGACGACTACCCGCAAATTGGTTCGGTATGTTCGGGTGGGCGTTATGAAAATCTTGCGGGCCATTATTCAAAATCCCATTTGCCGGGTGTAGGTATTTCGATTGGTGCAACCCGTTTGTTTTGGCAATTGCGCGAAGCCGGAATTATTTCTACCGCCGATAGTACCGTTGAAACATTAGTCGGTTTGATGGATGAAGTTTATTTGCCGCAAGCGCTGGAGATCGCACAATTACTGCGTGCGGCGGGCATCAATACCGAAGTACAGCTGGAAACCAGGAAGTTGGCCAAACAATTCCAGTACGCCGATCGTGCCGGTGTGCGCTTTATGGTGCTCTGTGGTGAAAACGAAATATCGCGTGGTGTCGTCACCGTAAAAGACTTGCGTCGCCAGGAACAATTTGAATTGCCACGCGAACAACTAGCAAGTGCATTGAAAGTCGAAATAGAACAACAACGTGTTTTGAAAGGTCAATAATAATAATGAAACCGATTCGTCTGGATGGGCAGTCGTTGACGCGTGAGCAAGTGGTTGCTGTTGCCTACGGCGCAAGCGTTGAGCTTGATAGTAAGCAGCTTGTCAAAGTACAACGCGCTGCCGATTTTCTGGCCGAGCAAGTGCAAAAGCAGGAGCCGATTTACGGGGTTTCAACCGGATTTGGCAGTAATGCCGACAAGTTGTTGGGTGCGCATCGCCTGCGTCAGCCGGACAATTCCGACGAAACCGTGCTGGAAGAATTGCAGCGTAATCTTATTGTCACGCACGCTGTTTGCGTCGGTGAACCTTTCGGTGCCGATGTAGTTCGTGCGATGCTGGTCATTCGCATTAATACTTTGATGCGCGGCCATTCCGGTATTCGTGTTTCAACTTTGCAAGCACAAGTTGCCATGTTAAATGCAGGTGTCGTACCGGTGGTGCCGCAAAAAGGATCGGTCGGTGCTAGTGGTGATCTGGCGCCGCTATCGCATTTGGCGATCGTATTGCTTGGTGGCGGTGAGGCCTTTTATCAGGGCGAGCGGATGTCGGGTGCTGAAGCACTTAAACGTGCGGGTTTGCAGCCAATTCGTTTATCGCACAAAGAAGGTTTAGCGCTTAATAACGGTACCGCTCAAATGCTCGCAACAGGCGTTTTGGCAGTCAATAAGCTTGATGAAATTCTGGACACCGCCGATGTTGCCGCTGCAATGACCATAGACGCGTTTGCCGGTCGCATTCGTGCCTTTGACGAGCACGTTCATGCACTGCGTCCGCATCCGGGCCAGGTACATTCGGCCAAACATTTGCGCGATTTATTAAAGGGCTCAACACTGTCTGATATTGCTTATCATTTAGTACCAAAATTTAAATCATGGATGCCCGACAGTTGGGATTCAGAGCAACAAGCTTTGCTGGCATTTGATATCGCCTGGGATTGGGTGCCCTTGAGTCAGCGTCATGGTCGTGAGCGTTTTTATCAACGCTTTAAACCATTTCGTGGCGGCAAAAAACATCAGCCGCAAGACTCGTATTCACTGCGCTGCATCCCGCAAGTGCATGGTGCTGTTCGTGATGCGGTTGAACAGGCCAAGCGCGTGCTGGATGTTGAACTGAACTCGGTCACTGATAATCCACTCGTATTCCCGGACTTTGAAAATCCGCGCCATATCGAAGATCAAGTGGTGTCGGCCGGACATTTTCATGGCATGCCATTAGCGCTGGTGATGAGTTACGTCAAAGCATCGATTCCGGTGTTGGCGAGTATTTCGGAACGCCGCTTGAATAAACTGGTTGATCCGGCTACCAATGATGGGTTGCCGCCATTTTTAATTGGCAATGAAGATGCCACAGAATCGGGTTTTATGATTGTGCAGTACACCGCAGCCGCCTTGGTTAACGATTTGGCTTCGCGTGCACATCCTGCTTCGGTTTATTCGATTCCGACGAGTGCAAATGCCGAAGACCATGTATCGATGGGGGCCAATGAAGCTCGTCATGTACTGGAAATGACCCACGACTTGGCGCACGTTATTGCACTGGAAATTTATACAGCCGCTCAAGCGCTGGACTATCGTCGCGACATGATTAATGCAGCCCGTGAGCTGGCACGAAATTCCGATGCTGCCGCCCTCGCGAAGAAAATCCAAAACGCGCCTTTGCCTAATTCACCCGACTACGAAGTGTTTATGCAAGAAGTCGAAGCTTTACGTATTGAGCTCGCCAACTCAGATGAGTTTCACGCCAGCAAAGCGGTACGATCTGTCTGGCAGCGTTTACGGCAAGACGTTAGTTTTATGCCGAAAGATCGTGCAATGGATACCGATATTCGCAAGGTATTGTCTTTGTTTGATCAGGGTGAATTATTGATGGCTGCAAAAGCCAGCGATGACACCGACATTTAAAACACAATAACCTCTATGGACGTCTGCTTGCCGCGCCCAAAATTCAGTAGGAGGCCGCTTGCCGGCGACGTGCCCAAATGTGATCTTCCTCCAATTCACGCGGTTTCGTCGCGCGCGAGCGGCCTCTTACACCTAAACGATTAACGTAGGAACGCTCACTAGCGCGATAGCCCTTCGACGCAAATAAATAGTTTGTCATCCACGTTCATAACGCTGTAACGTTTTGTTTTATTGATGCCGCAGATTCAAGATCTATCGCGCTCGTGAGCGCTCCTACGCACCACAGGACTATTGGCAGGCTCAACCAATTTCCTGCGCAACACTGACCTGGTTTCTTCCTTTGTTTTTGGATAAATAAAGTGCTTCGTCGGCTTGATGAAGTGCCTGGTCAGGGCTTAAATGTTGGTCGCCAGTGATGGCAATAATTCCAAGGCTGGCAGTTATCGTGATCGCTTTTGTACCGATGCGTATATTTTCTTTTTCAATGCGTGAGCGTAATTCTTCCGCAATCAAGGCTAATTTTTCTGCCGTTACATTCGGTACGATAGTGACAAACTCTTCGCCTCCGAATCTGGCAACAATTGCATTGTAGCCAGTCAACGTCATGGTAATGGTTTTAGATAAAGATCTCAGGCAGTCGTCACCGGCCAAATGGCCATAGGTGTCATTAATTCTTTTGAAGTAATCAAGATCAATCAACATAAGTCCAAGCGGTTGGCGGCGCTCGGAAGTCTGTCGCAGCATTTGCTCGAACACTTCCCGGAAATGTCGGCGATTATAAAGGCCGGTCAACGCGTCACGCTGATTCGATTCGCGCAGACGTTTATTGGCATCGGCCAGTTGTTCCAGCGCCAGACTCAACTCCGATGTGCGTTTGGCGACATTGCTTTCGAGTTTTTCATTGGCTTCATAAACAATCTTTACGTTTTCATTGCGTAAATTGGCATAGCGGTATGCCAAGGCAAATGAAAGTAGAATCATTTCGATGGCAGATCCAAGTTGAATGCCATATTCAGTAATAAACACTTTTGGCAAAATGCCAAATGAAACCGAGGCATATATAAAGGTGCCAATCAGCAATGCCGCCCAAGCTATCAAAAATAATCGTGCAGGTTGGTAGCCTCGCCTGATCGAGATAAAGGCTTGAGTCAATACAAAAATTATTCCCGGAAAAACAGTGTAAGTAGTCAGTTTAACCGCCGTCGCATAGTCGATAAACAGCGACGCAATTCCCATCAAACTGTAAAAGACAATGAAACCATAGGCAATACGATTGGCAATCGGCGACATTTCTTTCATGTTCAGAAATAACCGGGCAAATTGATGCATCGCTAATTGTGAAAAACACATCGACAGCGGAATAGCGTGATTGGCAAGCCAGGGATTGTTAGGCCATAAATATTCAAATGCCAGGCCATTCAAACAAAACAAGACCAGACCAAAGCCACTGATATGCATCATGTACCAGAAGTGATTTTGATCTTTTAGTACCAGCCACAGAATCAGGTTGTAGCAAAAAAGCGCGAACAAGATTCCGTTATAAATACCGATGCCAAATTGCGCGTCGCGCTCCATTTCGGCAAACGCGCTTGCCGTGTAAACCGCCAGCGGTGCTTGAATGGAACTTTTTCTGGACGTACTGACCAATAATTCAACCTGGGTTTTTTGTGGCAAATCAATCCAGAAATTCGGTTGTCGGTAACGTATGGCGCGTGCCGAAAACGGCTGCATATCGCCCGAGGTAAAATGTTCAATATGGTTGTCCGGGTAACGCAGATAAACATCAACATTGTCGAGCAGGGGGTATTGCAGGACCAGTAGCCAGCGTTGTTCGGTGCTGTCTTGATTGAACAAATATGTATGAAACCAGTAAGTGCCTTTGCTGAAGCCGAAAGTGGCGTTGCCATTGGGAAGTGGTTTGAATTTATTGGCTTTTGCCAAATCGAATATCTGGACCTTATCCATTTGACTAGCGGGGTCATGGAAATATTTTACATAGGGCGATAGCTCGGTTTTGCTGCGGCCCGCTTCCATAACCGCCACATTGCTTTGTGAGAACGCCCAGGCGCTGGGTAACATCAGCGCAAAAAATATTAGCAAGAGTTTGTAATATCGAAACATTATGCTGCTCATTCTCCCCAGAACCTACCCACATTATGACGCGAACCCATTTTTGTCACTCATTAAGCAGGCTAAAGCTTGACAATGTATTAACGCGCTATTACATTAGCGATATGAAAAAGCGCGAAATCACCCCGGAAATACCGCAAAAGCAGGGACTTGAAGCCTTGGCACAGGCTTTTGCAGCATTGAAAAATTCTGCGGACATCAAGGCATTTCTGCAGGATTTATGTACACCTGCCGAAATGGAGGCCTTGGTCGATCGTTGGCAGGTGGTATCGTATGTCATCAATAAAATGCCGTATCGTGAAATTCACGAACATACTGGCGTGAGCGTGACCACCATCGGCCGCGTGGCGCGCACGTTGAATACTGGCGCCGGTGGCTACCAGGCAGCTGCCAAACGTCTTGGCATTACAAAAGCAAATCATTAATCACTAATTATTAAACTGGAATTTGTCATGCGCTCGCACGACCGTTTACGTATTGCTATTCAAAAATCTGGCCGCTTATCCGACCCGGCACGTGATTTGCTCACGCGCGCCGGCCTGCAATTTCGTGAAAGCCGTGATCGTCTTTTTTGCTATGGCGAGTCATTGCCGATCGATTTGTTGCTGGTGCGCGATGATGATATCCCTGGCCTGATTGCCGAGGGCGTTTGTGATTTGGGCGTTGTTGGTCAGAATGTATTGGAAGAACAGGCTGCCGAACGTGTATCGCAAGGATTGGACGCGGCCTTTAAAGTAATGAAGCCGTTGGGTTTTGGTCGCTGCCGTTTATCGGTCGCGGTGCCAAGCGAATGGGACGGGACCGATTTATCACGTTTAAATGGAACGCGAATAGCAACGAGCTATCCCAATTTATTGAAACAGTGGATTGCAGAACAGGAACTGGACGCCGAAGCCGTGTTGCTATCGGGTTCGGTCGAAATTGCGCCGCGTTTGGGTAAAGCGGAAGCGATCTGCGACTTGGTTTCTTCAGGCGCAACTTTGGTTGCCAATCAATTAAAAGAAATCGCCGTGATTTTGCAAAGCGAAGCCGTGTTAGCGGGTCCTGCGAAACCTTTTGTCGACGAACGGGCTGATTTGGCGGCAATGCTACTGCGCCGGCTTGAAGGCGTGCTCAGCCTTCGTGCCAGCAAACTGGTGTTATTCCAGAGCAGGCGTTTAGTCTTGCCTGAATTGATGAAGCTATTGCCCGATGCCGAACTGCCCACCGTTATGAGTCTTGAAGGTCGCTCCGAAGAAGTCGGTGTGCAAGTGCTTTGTCGTAGTGCCATGACCTGGCAACGTCTTGAAGATATGAAACGCGCAGGTGCTTCCAATTTACTGGTATTGCCGGTGGAGCAAATGCTGGCATGAAAACTTTTATCTGGAACCAATGCAGCGACGCTCTCAAGCAAGAATTATTGCAAAGACCGGTACAGGCTACGCAGAAAGAGTTGGCTGAAAACGTCGCCCGCATTGTCGAACAAGTAAAAGCGGATGGCGATACGGCTTTAAGAGCCTTGACGCGTCGTTTTGATGGTGTCGAGCTCTCGTTGTTCAAAGTGACTGAAGACGAATTCAACAAAGCTGAAGAATCGGTTAGCAAAGAATTGAAAAAAGCCATGCTGGATGCCAAGCAGCGTCTAGAAATGTGGCATGAAGCAGGCAAACCAACTGAATTTGAAATCGATACCGCAGAAGGCGTGCGTTGCGGACGAATTTTGCGCGGCATTAATACGGTCGGACTATATGTTCCCGCAGGAACGGCACCGCTACCATCAACGGCATTGATGCTCGGGGTTCCCGCAAAAATCGCGCAGTGTGCGCAAGTTATTGTGTGTACACCGGTACGCAGTAATGGTGAGGCCGACCCTGCTGTTTTAGTGGCAGCAAAATTATGCGGCATTAGTAATGTGTTCAAGCTTGGCGGCGCCCAGGCAATTGCTGCGATGGCCTTTGGTACTGAAACCATTCCACGCTGCGACAAGATTTTTGGTCCCGGCAATAGCTATGTCACCCAAGCCAAGCAGCAGGTGTCGACAATGCAAGATGGCCCGGCCATCGATATGCCAGCCGGTCCTTCGGAGGTGCTAGTCATCGCCGATGCCGGTGCGAACCCGGCATTTGTCGCTTCGGATTTATTGTCCCAGGCCGAGCACGGATCTGACTCACAGGTTATTTTGCTAAGCGACAGTGCCCAATTGATTGCCAGTGTTGCCATTGAAGTACAAAAGCAACTTACAAAACTACCCCGTGAGGCTATTGCCGAAAAAGCACTGGCGAATTCGCGTGCAATGGTAGTCGATAGTATTGAAGCGGCTATCAAGATCAGCAATGCCTATGCACCCGAACACTTGATTTTAGCCTTGCGAAACCCAGAGCGTTTTTTATCGCAAGTGACAGCGGCGGGGTCAATTTTTCTTGGCGATTACGCGCCAGAATCGCTCGGCGATTATTGCTCGGGTACTAATCATGTTTTACCCACCAATGGTGCGGCGCGTGCGTACAGCGGCGTGAGCGTTGCCAGCTTTCAGAAAAGTATTAGTATTCAGACGGTTACTCAAATTGGCCTAAATACCATCGGCCCGTGTGCAGTGACATTGGCCAAAGCAGAAGGCTTGCAGGCACATGCCAATTCCGTTTTGCTTCGGATGAGCGCGTCATGAGTGTGCTCGATTTAGTTCGCGAAGACTTGCGTGATTTTGCCGGCTACGCCTCAGCACGTCGTGCCAATGTCACCGGCAGTATTTGGCTCAATGCCAATGAATCCCCATGGCCAAACGACGCTGACGCGGGTCTGAACCTTAATCGTTATCCCGAGCCGCAGCCGCAAGCATTGGCAAAACGATTGGCCGAAATTTACGGCGTTGATTTAGCTCAATTAATGGTGACTCGCGGTAGTGATGAAGGTATTGATTTATTGGTACGCGCTTTTTGTAAAGCCGGGCAGGACGGCGTATTGATTGCACCACCGACTTTTGGCATGTATGCCGTTTGTGCCCGCGTGCAAAATGCAAAAATATTTGAAGTGCCTTTGATCGATGAAGCAACACAGTGGCGATACGATGTTTCCGCGGCGTTCGAAAAAATTCGACAGGAGCCAGTCAAATTGATTTTCGTTTGCACACCGGCTAATCCGACAGGCCAGTCCATTTCACTGGACCAGATTCGCCAGTTGGCCAATGCAAGCACAGGCAAGGCAATAGTGGTGGTGGATGAGGCTTATGCAGAGTTTAATGAAACCCCATCGGCGACCTGCCTGCTAAAAGAGTTTAAAAATGTCGTTATTTTACGGACGCTGTCAAAAGCCTATGCGATGGCAGCCGCTCGCGTTGGAATTGTTATGGCGCAGGTAAATGTAATTGAGGTATTAAAAAACATAGGTGCTCCATATCCAGTGCCAACCCCATGTGCAGCACAAGCATTAGCGGGTGTCTCAAGCGAGAATGTTGAAGCGGCTACTCGACGTGCAAAGATTTCAATTTCGGAACGTAACCGGGTTTATTTACAGCTTCAAGGACTCAAGTGTATAAAGAAAATCTATGCATCGCAGGGGAATTATTTACTAGCCCGATTCTTCGACGCCGATGCAGCGTTAGAAGCATGTTTATCAGCAGGCGTAGTGATACGCGATATGCGTGCCAACCTTGTTTTGTCGGA
>ENA-OFCF01001221-OFCF01001221.1-metagenomes-genome-assembly--contig:-NODE-1221-length-10137-cov-3.829201_pt1 | contig 10137 bp, 6 predicted proteins | sample MGYA00153387_OFCF01 | MGnify analysis MGYA00153387 | reverse complement strand
GCTCCTCGGTGCCGTCGAGGCCGGCGAGCGCCTCGGCCAACAAGGTGCGCTCCTCGAGCGCGTCGAGCTCGGCCTCGGTCGGCTGCGGCGGTTCGGTCGTCGACGCACCGTTCGCGTCCACTGGCGCGCCGAAGCTCTGCTCCTCGTCGTAGCTCTCCAGGATCTTGCGCGCGTCCTCGCTGGCGACGAGGCGGTACACGCGGATCGCGTCGGTGTCGGGCACCTGCTGCACCCGGGCGACGCCGAGCTTGACCAGCTCGAGCACGGACATCAACGTGACGACCAGCATCGTGCGCAGCTCGTGCTCGCTGTGCCATGTGCGGCCGAGGAACAGGCCCTCGAAGTCGAACTCCTGGCGCTCGTCGAGCATCAGCGTCAGCTGCTGCATGCGCTGGGCGACGGTGACGAGCTCGATCGTGACGTCGTGGGTCTTGTTAATTTTGGCGCGCGTCAGGACCCGGTAGTAGGCCTCGGCGAGGCGAAACAGGGTCACCGGCGCGAGGCCAGGGTCGAGCGGCGGGACGTCAATGTCGGCGCCGCGGGCGAACACGTCGCGCCCGGAGATCGGCAGCGCGTCGAGCTCGGCGGCGGCGCTCTTGAACCGCTCGTACTCGACGAGCCGGCGGATCAACGCCTCGCGCGGGTCCTCGCCCTCCTCGTCGTCGACGCCGGCCTGCTCGCCCTCCCGCGGGCCCTGCGGCAGCAGCTCGCGGCTCTTGAGCCACGCGAGGGTCGCCGCCATCACGAGGTAGTCGCCGGCGATCTCCAGGTCGAGCGATCGCATGAGATGGAGGTACTCGAGGTACTTCTCCGCGACGAAGGCGATCGGGATGTCGAGGATGTCGAGCTCGTGGCGGCGCACGAGGTGCAGCAGCAGGTCGAGCGGACCCTCGAAGAGGTCGAGCTCGACTGAATAGATCGCAGCCTTGCCCTCTATGCCCTCTGCACTCGTGCGGCCAAATGGTCCGGACAGGCCAGAGGCGGCCGGGGGCTCCACGGATCCCTGCGCCACCAGGCTCTCCTCAGCCGAGCAGGCGCATCGCCCACGCTGCAGCGATGTCCACCGGCGTCAACAGTGTGATCAGGAGGCCTGGGATCAGCATCAACGCGAGGAGGATCGTCCAGCCGTAGCGGGCCAGGATGTCGTCGACGTGGCTGAAGCGAGCCGGCAACATCCACGCCAGGATCTTGCCGCCATCGAGCGGGTGGATCGGGAGCAGGTTGAAGAGGGCGAGCGTCAGGTTGAGCTTGAAGAAGATGAGGAGAATGCCGAGCAGGCTCGTGGGGCCGACGCCGATGCTCCATGCGCCGGGCCCGGTATGACCAGTATGACCGGTGTCGTGGACGCCGGAGACGATCACGATCTTGAGCACGATGAGCGTGACGATCGCCTGAAGCAGGTTGGCGAACGGGCCCGCGAACGAGACGAGCGCCATGCCGGCGCGCATGCTGATCTTGCGCGTGTAGAAGCGCGGCTGGGTCATCACCGGGCGACCCCAGCCGAACAGCGGCGCGTGCAACAGGCCCGCCATGATCGGCAGCGCGATGGTGCCGATCGGGTCGGCGTGGACCAGCGGATTGAGCGTGACGCGACCGTCGCGCCCGGGCGTCGGGTCGCCGAGACGATGGGCCACGATCGCGTGGGCGAACTCGTGAAAGGCGGTGGCGACGACGAGGCAGACCACGAAGATCAGCGCGCTGCGCAGGTCGAACGCGCTGACACCCAGCAGCGTGAACGCCGAGACCGGGACGAACGACGCCGAAATGGCGGAAAGGGCTGAGAACGCGCGATCCACGGGTCTGGGGGGCCAGGGGCCGACATCAGGCTTTAGCAGCCAGGACCCCCGACGTCAACGGGCCGGGGCGCCGCCCCGGGCGCCGCTCGGGAGGCGCTCGGCCGTCGCGTGCAGGGGGCGGATGTCCTGCCGGGGGCGCACTCTCCGGGGGTCCGGGGGTGCCCTTTGGGACATGTCGTGACGGGCACATCATCGCGGGCCCGCGATCAGGCGCGCGGGTGGTGTTTGCGGTGGGCGGCGCGCAGGTGTTGATCGCTGACGTGCGTGTAGATCTGGGTGGTCGCAATGTCGGCGTGGCCGAGCAAAGTCTGTACGGCGCGCAGGTCGGCGCCGCCTTCGAGCAGGTGGGTGGCGAAGCTGTGGCGGAGTTTGTGCGGCGAGATGGCGCGCGTGATGCCGGCGACCAGCGCGTAGTCGGCGAGCTTCTGAAAGAAACCCTGGCGCGAGAGGCGGCCCCCGCGGTTGTTGACGAACACGAAGTTGTTGATGCGCTTGCCACGGACCAGCGGTGCTCGACCGTCGCGTAGCCAGGTGTGCAGGGCGGCGACGGCGGGGGTGCCGAGCGGGACGAGGCGCATCTTGTCGCCCTTGCCGATCAGGCGGACAACCGCCTGATCGAGGTAGAGGCGGTCGGTGGTGAGGTCGAGGGCTTCGGAGATCCGGCAGCCGCTGGCGTAGAGCAGCTCGAGCAGGGCCGTGTCGCGCAGGGCGAGCGGGCCGTCGGTGCCGGGCGCCGCGAGCAAGCGCAAGACCTCGTCGCGGCCGAGCAGGTCGGGGAGCTTGTGCGCGAGCCTCGGGCCGTGCATGTCCTGGGTCGGGTCGGCGAGGATCGCACCCTCCTCACGCAGGAAGCGGAACAGGCCGCGCGTGGCGACGACGCGGCGAGCCTGGCTGCGCGGCTTGAGCCGCGGCGCGATCGACTGAAGATATGCGTTGAGCTCCGGTGGTTGTATGCGGGCCAGCGGCACCGGATCACCGAGACGATCGACGAGGAAGCTGGCCAGCTCGCGCAGGTCCTGGGCGTAGGCGGCGAGCGAATTGGGTCGCAGGCCGCGCTCGACCTTGAGGTGGAGCAGGTACTCGTCGATCGCGGGATCGAGGTGCGCGAGCTCGGAGCGGCGCGCGGGTCCGGGAGACCTGTCCTTGGGGCCAGATGAACCAGTGGTTCGCGCTGCGCGTGCCATGGCGGCGACGCTCAGCGGGGCTCGTCGGTGATGCCCAGGGTCTCCTTGACGAGCTTGATGACCTGCGGGGCCTGGATCGGCTTGGTGATGTAGGCGTTGGCGCCGAGGGCGAGGGCGCGCTGGCGGTCCTCGGCGGCGCCGAAGGTCTCCAGCAGCGCCGAGCCGCGCGACACCACCCTGTACGCGATCACCAGCCCCGCGAGCTCACCCGTCGCATTCCAGGTGCCCGGCAATACCTGCACCAGTCGCTCCCAGGCCGCATCCATCGCGCCAGGCACCCGTGCGGCCGGCACCGCGGACGCCGGTGTATGAACGCAGCCGGCCGCGACGACGGCGGCGATCGAGGAGTTACGGCGTGACAGGCTCATGGGCCCCGAGGCTTACCCCGGAAGGGGCGCGCCCGGGCAGCTGTCAGCGCGACCCGCTGCGCGGGCGCGGTGGCGAGCGCCGATTCCCGGCGCCGATCCTGCGCTGGCGACGGGCGCGACCCATGGCCCGTGAATTAACCCGTCGCTCACGTTAACGCTCGCAGCGCTCGCGGCGGTGGAGGCCGCATCGGCGATGAAACCAGCGTCCGGGACCATGGAAAGCCGAAGGCTCCGACCGCTCGCTTCCCGACCGGGAGCGGCTCCCAGGGCACCTGGGAAATTTTCCTTGGTCGTCCCCGCGGCACCGCGTGAACCCGCCGAAGGACGCACGGAACGGCGTTGGTACGGTCATTGCTTTGCGGGTCGTGCCCCCGCGCCACGCCGCGCCTCGCGGGTCGCGGCGCCGTCGACCCAGCACCTCGACGCGGCCTGTCGACAACCGAACCCCGTCGCGCACACACAACCCCGATGAGAAGAGATCCATGCCTCGAATCCTATCGCTAGTGATCGCGCTCGCGGCCCTATTTATGTGGGCATGTCAGCCTGTGCCCCAAAAGCACGAGGAGGCGAGCGTCTTCGCCGTCACCACCCCGTACCGACAGGACGTCGAGCTCACCCATGAATACGTCGCCCAGGTCCAGGCGATCCAGCACATCGAGGTGCGGGCCCTGGAGCGCGGCTATCTGACGGAGATCCTCGTCGACGAGGGCCAGCGGGTCGAAGAGGGCACGAAGATGTTCCAGATCATGCCGCTCGTCTATCGGGCGGACCTGCGCCACGCCGAGGCGGAGACCGACATGGCCTCGATCGAATACAAGAACACAAAGATGCTGGCCGACAAGGATATCGTGTCGTCGGCCGAGCTCGCGCTGCGCGCGGCCAAGCTCAATCGAGCCAAGGCCGATCTGTCGCTCGCCCAGGCCCACATGCGCCTCACCGAGATCCGCGCCCCGTTCACCGGGTTGATGGATCGGTTCGTGGTGCGGCTGGGCAGCCTCGTGGACGAGGGCGATCTGTTGACGACGCTGTCCGACAACAGGACGCTGTGGATCTACTTCAACGTGCCCGAGGCCGAGTACCTCGACTACAAGGCGGATCCCGAGCGAAAGCTGGACGTCACGTTCAAGATGGCGAACGGCAAGAACTTCGACCAGCAGGGCAAGGTCGAGACCATCGAGGCCGACTTCGACAACACGACCGGCAACATCGCCTTTCGCGCGACCTTTCCCAACCCCGCCGGGCTGCTGCGGCACGGTCAGACCGGAAACATCGTCGTCACGACGAAGCACGCCAACGCCCAGACGATCCCGCAAAAGGCGACCTTCGAGATCCTCGATCGCCGCTATGTCTTCGTGATCGGCGACGACGGCGTCGTGAAGGCGCGACCGATCTCGGTCGCCGCCGAGCTACCGCACGCCTTCATCCTCGACAGCGGCCTCGCGGACACCGACCGCATCCTCCTGGAGGGGCTGCGCAAGGTCGAGGAGGGCAAGCATATCGAGGTGAAGTTCGAGGAGCCCGCCGAGGTGTTCGCGCAGCTGAAGTACCACGCGGAATGAGGACACCGAAATGTTCGCAAAGATACTCCACCGCCCCGTCCTCGCGATCGTCATCTCGATCCTGATCGTCCTCCTCGGGCTGCTGTCGATCAGCGCGCGCCCGATCTCTCAGTTCCCCGAGATCGCGCCGCCGCAGGTCCAGATCACGGTCGCATATCCGGGCGCCAGCGCCGATGTCCTCGTCCAGTCGACGCTCATCCCGCTGGAGCGCGCCATCAACGGCGTACCAGGGATGCGCTATATGATCTCGGACGCGACCAGCGCCGGTGAAGCGACGATCCAGGTCATCTTCGATCTCGGCACCGACCCCAACCAGGCCATCATCAACGTCAAGACCAGGATCGACCAGGTGATGAGCCAGCTCCCGAAGCTGGTCCAGCTCGAGGGCGTCATCTTGATGCGCGTCCAGCCCAGCATGTTGATGTACGTCAACGTGTACAGCACCGCCGAGGACGCGGACGAGAAGTTCCTGTTCAACTTCGCCAACGTCAACGTCCTGCCGGAGATCATGCGCGTCACGGGCATCGGGCAGGCCCGCATCCTCGGCAGTCGACAATACGCGATGCGCATCTGGCTCAACCCGGACCGCATGCGGGCCTACAGCGTCTCCGCCCAGGACGTGCAGGACGCCATCAGCGAGCAGAGCGTCATCGGGACGCCCGGCCGCGTCGGACAGGCCACCGGAAAGACGGCGCAGTCGCTCGAGTACGTGCTCGTCTACGAGGGCCGCTTCAACAAGCCCGAGCAGTACGAGGACATCATCATCCGGGCCACGCCGGATGGCCACGTCCTGCACTTGAAGGATGTCGCCAAGGTCGAGCTCGGCAGCGAGTTCTTCAACATCTACTCCAACCTCGACGGTCACCCCTCGGCCGCCATCGTGCTCAAGCAGACGCTCGGGAGCAACGCCCAGGAGGTCATCGCCAACGTCAAGGCCAAGCTCGACGAGATCAAGGCGTCCAGCTTCCCGCCGGGCATGGACTACGCGGTCAGCTACGACGTCTCGAGGTTCGTGGACGCCTCCATCGAACAGGTCGTCCACACGCTCGCCGAGGCGTTCGTGCTGGTGGCGCTGGTCGTCTTCGTGTTCCTGGGCGACTGGCGCTCGACCCTCATCCCGACGCTCGCCGTGCCCGTGTCGCTCATCGGCGCGTTCATCTTCATGGGGCTGATGGACATCAGCATCAACCTCATCACCCTCTTCGCGCTGGTCCTGGCGATCGGCATCGTCGTCGATGACGCCATCGTCGTCGTGGAGGCCGTGCACGCCAAAATGGAGGCGACGCACCTGCCGACCTACGAGGCGATGAAGGAGGTCCTCAACGAGATCAGCGGCGCCATCATAGCGATCACCCTGGTGATGACGTCGGTCTTCGTGCCGGTCGCCTTCATGCCCGGCCCGGTCGGCGTCTTCTATCGGCAGTTCTCGGTCACGATGGCCTCGTCGATCGTGCTGTCCGGGTTCGTCGCGCTGACGCTCACGCCGGTGCTGTCAGTCTTGATCCTCAAGCCGGTGCACGGGCCCAGGAACAGCCGCAACCCGATCACCCTGTTCATCAACGGCTTTAACCGGGTGTTCAACCGCGTCACGTCGGTCTACGTCCGTCTGATGCGGGCGATCCTGGGGCGGTTCTACGTGACGATCGCGGTGCTCGGCCTGTTCGTGTATGGCATCGTCGCGGTCAACAGGGTGCTCCCGTCCGGCTTCGTGCCCAACGAGGACCAGGGCATCATTTACGCGATCATCCAGACCCCGCCGGGGACCACGATCGAGCGGACCAACGCGGTCGCCAGGACCCTCCAGGACATCGCCCGGGAGCTGGATGAGGTCGCGTCGGTCTCGTCTCTCGCCGGCTACGAGATCCTCACCGAGGGGCGGGCGTCGAACGCCGGAACCTGCCTCATCAACCTCAAGGACTGGTCCGAGCGCGACAAGTCGGTCAACGAGGTCATCGCGGAGCTCGAGGAGAAGGCCAAGGACATCGGCGCCATCATCGAGTTCTTCGAGCCGCCCGCGGTCCCCGGCTACGGCGCGGCCGGCGGCGTCTCCTTTCGCATGCTCGAAAAGACCGGCAGCACCGACTACTACGAGTTCGACCGCATCAACCAAAAGTTCATGGAGGCGCTGCGCGAGCGGCCCGAGCTGACCGGGCTCTTCACGTTCTACGCGGCGAACTACCCCCAGTACGAGCTCATCATCGACAACCAGAAGGCGATGCAAAAGGGCGTCTCCATCGGCAAGGCGATGGAGAACCTCGACCTCATGATCGGCAGCTCCTTCGAGACCGGCTTTATCCGCTTCGGCTTCTTCTATCGCGCCTACGTGCAGGCGGCGCCCGAGTTCCGGGCGCTGCCGTCGGACGTCCTGAAGATGTACGTCAAGAACGAGGCCGGCGAGATGGTCCCCTACTCGTCGTTCATGACGCTCAAGAAGCGACAGGGCCCGAACGAGATCACCCGCTACAATATGTATAATTCGTCGGCCATTCGTGGCAACAACGCACCCGGCTACACGACCGGCGACGCCGTCCTGGCCATCAAGGAGGTGGCGGCGGAGGTCCTGCCGCGCGGCTACGACATCGCCTGGGAGGGCCTGTCCTACGACGAGGCGCGGCGCGGCAACGAGGCCGTGTACATCTTCGGGATCGTGCTGGTATTCGTCTACCTCGTGCTGGCGGCGCAGTACGAGAGCTTCATCCTCCCGCTGGCCGTGATCACGTCGTTGCCCGCGGGCGCGTTCGGGTCGTTCCTGTTCCTCCAGATGATGGGCCTGGCGAACGATATCTACGCCCAGGTCGGCCTGGTCATGCTGGTGGGCCTGCTCGGGAAGAACGCGGTGCTGATCGTCGAGTTCGCCGTCCAGAGCCGGCGCGAGGGCGCCACCGTGTTCGAGGCGGCCATCGCCGGTGCGACGGCGCGCTTCCGGGCGATCCTGATGACCTCGTTCGCGTTCGTCGCGGGCCTGTATCCGCTGGTCGTGGCGAAGGGCGCAGGGGCCGTCGGCAACAACACCATCGGCTCGTCCGCGCTCGGCGGCATGGTCATGGGCACGGTGTTCGGCGTGATCCTCATCCCGGGCCTGTACTTCATCTTCGCCCACCTCGCGCGCTTCGAGGAGTTCCTGCGGATCGGCAGCCGCGCCCGACCGATGCCGCTCTCCGAGGAGATGGCGCCTTTCTCCGGGACATCGCCGCACACCGGGCCCGAGGCAGCGCCGCAGACCGAGATGGTGGCCGTGACCCATTCGCCCGATGCCGGCGAAGCACCGGCCGCGACCCCTCCGGCGACCACATCTGAAATGATCGCGCTACGCAATGAGCTGCGCGCGGAGGAGGAGTCCCGTGAATAGGTGGTGGAGTCTCGTGACCGCCGTGACGGCCGTGTGCGCCCTGTCGCTCACGGTCGGCTGCGCAAACATGCTGGGGAACAACAAGGCCAGGGAGGCGAAAAAGGCGGTCCCGCAGTCCTTTGGCGCCCTCGCCACTGTCTCGGGCCCGAGTGTCGCGGTGCAGCGACAATGGGACGTGTTCTTCGCCGACCCCGACCTCCGGAGCCTGATCGAGCAGGCGCTGGAGAATAACCAGCAGCTCAACATTCAGCTCCAGGAGATCATCCTTACCCAGAACAACGTCGCGGCCATTCGGGGCGAGTACACGCCGTTTTTGGGCGCAGGCGTCGGCGCGGGCCTCGAGAAGGTCGGGGACGACACCAGCCAGGGGGTCAGCGACGCGGCCCACGGGGTGCCCAGGATCCTGCCCGACTTTCGCTTCGGGTTCGTGGCATCCTGGGAGACCGACATTTGGAGCCGACTTCGCAACGCCCGCAAGGCCGCCAATCTGCGCTACGAGGCGACGATCCAGGAGCGAAACTTCCTTATCACCGAGATCGTGGCGGAGATCGCCAATTCGTACTACGACCTCGTCGCGCTCGACAACCAAATCGAGATCCTCGATCGATTCATCGGGCTCCAGACGAACGCGCTCGAGGTCGTCAAGCTCAAGAAGGCGGCTGCGCGCGAGACGGAGCTCGGGGTGCAGCGGTTCCGGGCCGAGGTGCTCAAGAATCAGGGCCGGAGGTTCTCCCTCGAGCAGCAGCGGATCATCGTCGAGAGTCGCATCAATTTCCTGGTCGGGCGGTTCCCGCAACCCGTCGCGCGCAACCCCCAGACCCTCATGTCCACGAACCCCGACATCGTGGCCACGGGCCTGCCCTCGGACCTGCTGGAGAACCGCCCCGACGTCAAGGCGGCGGAGCTGCGGCTCGCCGCGTCGAAGCTCGATACCAGGAGCGCGAAGGCGAAGTTTTACCCGTCGTTGCGCCTCGACGCGAACATCGGATACGAGTCGTTCAACCTGACGCACCTGATCAAGACGCCCCAGTCGCTGGCCTACAGCCTGGCCGGCAACCTGATGGCTCCGCTGCTCAACCGGGCGGGGATCAAAGCGGACTACCGTTCGGCGAACGCCAGGCAGATCCAGGCGGTCTTCGACTACGAACGTTCGATCCTGCAGGCATTCACCGACGTGTACAATCAGCTCACGGCGATCTCGAACCTGAGACAGCGCTACGAGCAGCTGGCCCAGCAGGTGGAGGCGCTCCACACGGCGATCGAGGTGTCGAAGGTCCTGTATCAGTCGGCGCAGCTGGATTACTACGAGGTCCTCATGACAGTACGTGACTCGCTGCAAGCCGAGATGGAGCTCGTCGAGGCCAAGAGAGATCAGCTCCAGGCCGTCGTGGCGATCTATCAAGCGCTGGGCGGCGGCTGGCGACAAAACCCCTGAAATCCGGGGGCGATCGATGGCGCCGGCGTGCACGCCGAGGCCCCGAACTACTATGATAATACCTGTCCGAAAAGGCAGGTATCAATCGTGATCCGCGAGCGCGGGTCCGTCGGGCCAGCGCTTGACCAGCCGGCCGCTGGGGTTGCCGCCGGTGTGCGGCTCGAGATACGCGCGGCGATGCTGGTACGTCTTGGCGAGATTATTGTTGGCGATGAAGCGGCTCTCGCCCATGCTCCACGGCTCGCGGTAGGCGCCGGCGCGCAGGTCGACTGCCCGCATATAGGCTCGCGCAGGCTCGGGTCCGAGCTCGCGCCGCACGGCGCGGTTGACGAGCCCCTGCACGGTGTTCCACAGGCCGGCAGGGAGCTTCCCCTCGGCGAGCAGCGTCGCGTGCCAGGTCGCCAGTTCGCCGTCCGCGAGCCCGGTCGCCGCCGGCAATTCGATCA
>ENA-OFCF01001220-OFCF01001220.1-metagenomes-genome-assembly--contig:-NODE-1220-length-10149-cov-2.279869_pt1 | contig 10149 bp, 9 predicted proteins | sample MGYA00153387_OFCF01 | MGnify analysis MGYA00153387 | reverse complement strand
GTACAGAGCACAACCGGATGAGGGGGCTGGAGAGTGTCCGATCATGGTGAGGGAAATGTGCTTATCTATCGCGACGTTTCGACGGCGCTCCAGGTTCGTTTAGACGGCGCCACGGTGTGGCTATCCCAGCGCCAGATCGCAGAGTTATACGGAGTCTCGGTCAAGACGGTCAGCGAGCATCTATCAAACGTTCAGTCCGAAGGCGAACTTGAGCCTCTTTCAACCGTCCGGAAATTCCGGATAGTTCGAATCGAGGGCAAGCGTGAGGTATCGCGGGAGATCGAGCACTATAACTTGGACGCCATCCTAGCGGTCGGTTTCCGGGTCCGGAGTCATCGCGGCACGCAGTTTCGGCAGTGGGCCATTGGGCGCTTGAACGAGTATCTGGTGAAGGGTTTCACCATGGACGACGAGCGACTGAAAAACCCGCCTGGCAAGGGGCAGAAGGATTACTTCGACGAGCAACTGGAGCGCATCCGTGACATCCGTTCGTCGGAACGCCGCTTTTACCAGAAGGTGCTGGATATTTACGCGACGAGCGTGGACTACACGCCGAACACGGAGGTGTCGCAGCAGTTTTTCGCCACGGTGCAGAACAAGATGCACTGGGCGGCGCACGGGCAGACGGCGGCGGAGGTGATTCACTCTCGGGTGGATGCCGGAAAGCCGTTTCTGGGACTGCAAACCACGCGGCCCGGCGGCATCATCCGCAAGGAAGATGTTTCAATCGCCAAAAAATACCTCGACGGCGAGGAACTCGATACGCTGAACCGGATCGTGACCGCCTACATTGAGTTTGCCGAACTGCGGGCGTTGCAACGTAAGGTGATGACCATGCGGGACTGGATCACGAAGCTGGATGAGTTCCTGAAACTCTCCGAGCACGAGCTGCTGGACCATGCGGGTAAGATTTCCGCCGAGCAGGCGAAGGTGAAGGCAGAGCTGGAATATGAGCGCTACCGGGTGTTTCTCGATTCCCAGCCGCGTCTTGTGGATGTGGATTTTGAAAAAGCTGCCTCAGAATTGAAGAAGCTGCCGAAGCCGAAAAAAACCAAGCCGCCTAAGAAATGAGTCAAGCTGTAAATACGACATCTCGAGTTGGCCATTCAGTTGTAAAGTATTTCTTTATAACTGCTGCGCCCCCAAGCTCGAAGCCAAAAAAGTTTCGGATAGCTGCCGCCATGCTGCACGGGCTTTTCCATGGCTTCGACTACAGCAAATTTGAAGGGACACCGGCGGAGGTGCTGGCGCTGCTGCCGGCGGCGGCGAACCACATCCTCGGCTTGGGCGACAAGAACGAGATCAACGGCAAGAAGCGGTTCCTCGATGCGATGGCGGCGGCGAATGTGGCATATTCGCTTTGCTCGACGCTGGACGGCGCGAAGGAACTCAAAAAGGAGCTGGCGTTTCTATCGGCGATCAGCGCGGTGCTGCGGAAGTTCGACGGCGTGGACAAGAAACGCGGCGCGGAGCACAAACACTCGGCTCTCAAGCAGATCCTCGACAACGCGGTGAAGGCGGAAGACGTGCAGGACATTTTCAAAATGGCGGGACTGGACCGGCCAAACATCGCGCTGCTATCCGATGAGTTCTTGGAGGACGTGCGGCGGATGGAGAAGAAGAACCTGGCGGTGGAGCTGCTGGAACGGTTGCTGCAAGGGAAGATCAAGGCGCAGACGCGGACGAATCTGGTGCAGGAGAAAAAATACAGCGATCGGCTGATCGAGGCGCTGCGGAAGTATCACAACCGGATGATCGAGAGCTCGCAGGTGATCGAGGAGATGATACAGATGGCGAAGGACATGCAGGAGGCGATGAAGCGGCATGAGGAGCTGGGCCTGAATCCGGACGAGGAGGCGTTTTACGACGCTCTGGCGGATCGGCCGGAGGTGCTGCTAAGCATGGGCGATGCGACATTGAAGAAGCTGGCGAGCGAGCTGACGGAGAAGCTGCGGAACAGCACGACGGTGGATTGCCTAAGGGCCAGCCGGTGAGTGCTTCGCCATTTGTCTAAGCCTGCTAGCGCAGGCACTGGATTGGCAGTTCCGGGAAAGCGTGCGAGCGAGGATGCGTTTGTTAATCAAACAGCTTTTACGAAAATACAAGTATCCACCGGATGGGCAGGAGGCTGCGGTTGCCTTGGTGCTGAAGCAGGCGGAGGCGCTGGCGGATGATTGGACGGGTCAATAGAGAGATTTAGCGCTTAACGATATGGCTATTTCCAACCTGGACGACGTTCGGAAATGATATGGAAATAGCCGGCCGAGGTCACTTCATCGAGACTGAGCATGGCATTCATGGGAACAAGCTGCCCGGTCCCGAGCCATGGCGAAAGTGAAGAGAATGAGAAGCTGAAAGGGGATAGTGAACATCGAACATCGAACTTCCAATATCGAACATCCACGGGAGGTGGTCAGCCGTCGGCGGGTGGTAAACCGGCAAGGAAACGGGGTGGCGGCGAGCGAGTCTCGTCTGGAGCCACGTTAGGCCGAGGGCGTCGCAGCGGGTTGGGAATAGAAATCCGGCGTATCGGGAGAGTCTCATACACCAGTTGCCGGGGTGGAGAAAACGTGGCAGTCTTCCATTGTGGACGCGGCGGTAAAAAAACAGGGAATTGTAAGTTCCGGCCGCGTGAACAGGCTCGCCGCAATTTTCATCTGCTTTTTGGCCGTCCTCATGACCGGGCCGGTGAACGCGCGAGCCGTTACCGGCTCATGCGAAAAGGCGGGTTCGTGCTGCTGTTGTGGCGACGGGGTGCTGCCAGGCCCATGCGTTTGCGCGGCTGACGAAGGCGCGGAGGTTCCCGGAATCGCGCTCCTTGGCCACTTGCGGATCACGCCCCTTGCCCCGCTGCCCGGGCTTGATTTGATCGAGGCGATACCTCATTCAGAGATCACCGCCCGCTGGTATCCCGCACTGCCATGGCATGCGCCACCTGCGGAAAGGCGGGCACGGTTGTCGGTTTGGAATTTGTGAATCAGGCGTTTGCCGCCCCGGCCTGAAAGGGCTGCGCAGTGGCTTGTCCGTCGATCCGCCTCCTGAAGGGCGAAAATGCATTCACACTTTCTCCTAACGAAAACCATGAAAAAAATTCTATCAATCAGCCTCTTTTTTGCCGCCTCTGCGGCCGCCCATCCCGTCGCCTTCGAGGGAGCCTATCAGCTCATGCTCGGTTCCAGCGGCTCGGTGCAGAATCTGGAATTTTACCGCTCTTATTCCGCCCAAGCCGCGTGGGGCTTTCATTCCATGCGCTTCGAGGGCGATCAGGACGAAATCTTCGCCGGCCTCCAGCACAACTGGCTGCTCAAGCGCTGGAATCTCCCCTCCGCCCAGGCCAACGTTTACGCGGGAGTCGGTGCCGGATTGGCCGGCGAGGTCGGTAACGGCGCGTCGCCCGCAGGCATCGGATTCTTTCGTGCGGACTATGAAACACGCCGGGTTTACACGGCGCTCGACGCAAAACTAATCGAGTCCGCCGATGTCTCGCGAGGCGTCTTCAGCGCGGCGGTCGGCATCGCCCCCTACAAGGCGGAGTTTGACGAGCTGAACACCTGGCTCATCCTCCAAGTCGAGCACGTCACCGACATGGAGGACAAACTCGACATCATCCCGAAGGTCCGCTTCTTCAAAGGCCCGTATTTCCTCGAACTCGGCAGCACCCTCAGCGGTAAGCCGGTCGTCAACTTCATGATTCACTTCTAACTTTCAAAACAATCACTCCATGAAAATCTCATCCATCATCAGCCTCCTCGTCCTATCAGCCACCCTCGCCCAGGCCGCTCCCGACCGCGTGGCCACGGTGAAAACCACGGTCAACGGCATGGTCTGCTCGTTCTGCGCACAGGGCATTCTGGCCCATTTCAAGAAGCACCCCGCAATTTCCAACGTTCATGTGGATCTCACCCGCAAGCTCGTCCTGCTAGAGGAGCGCAAGGGCAAGTCGATCACCGACCGGGATATCACCGAGCACATCAAGAAATCCGGCTTTGAGCCGCTGAAGGTCGAGCGGCTGAAAGAAAGCTTCGACGAGGCGAAAAAGGCCGGTTGATTGATCGTCCATCCCTTTACCTGCCCGTTCCCGCGGAAGTTGAATTGAAGGAGTTGATGGTCATCTTTTAGTCACGAAAACAACTTCCGGTCCAGCGAGCGATACTGGATGGCTTCGAGGATGTCGTTGGGTCGGATGTCCGGAGCCCCGGCGAGATCCGCGAGGGTGCGGGCGACTTTGAGGATGCGGTCGTGGGCGCGCGCGGAGAAATTCATTTCCTCCATGGCATGCTCGAGGTAGCCGCTGGCTTCGGCGTCGAGCTGGCAGTGCTGGCGGACCTGGCGGGAGCTCATCGCGGCGTTGGTCGTGTTTGAGGATTTCGCGAAGCGCTCGTGCTGGATGCCGCGCGCAGCCACGACCCGCTGGCGGATGGCTTCGGACTTCTCGCCGCTGCCGTGGCTGGAGGAAAGCTCGCGGAAGTCCACGAGCGGGACCTCGCAGTGCAGGTCGATCCGATCCAACAAGGGCCCGCTGATCCGCTGGCGGTAGGTTTCAATCTGGCGCGGCGAGCAGCGGCACTCGCGTTTGGAATCCCCGTAGTAGCCGCACGGACAGGGATTCATGGCAGCCACCAGCATGAAGTTGGCAGGAAAGGTAAGCGAGCCGGCGGCACGGGAAATCGTGACCGTGCGATCCTCTAATGGCTGCCGGAGAACCTCCAGCGTCTGGCGGCGGAACTCGGGCAGCTCGTCGAGAAATAACACACCATGGTGGGCCAGCGAGACCTCGCCCGGTCCGGGATTCGTCCCGCCGCCGAGCAGGCCGGCGTCCGAGATGGTGTGGTGCGGCGCGCGGAACGGCCGGGTCGTGAGAAAGGAGCGCTTGGTGTCCAGCAGGCCGGCCACCGAGTGGATCTTGGTCGTCTCGATGGCGTCCTCCTCGGTCATGTCCGGCATGATGGTGGCCATCCGCTTCGCCAGCATCGACTTGCCGGTGCCCGGCGGGCCGACCATGAGCAAGTTGTGATTTCCGGCCGCGGCCACTTCGAGCGCGCGCTTGACGTGGTGCTGGCCTTTCACGTCGTCGAAGTCGACCTCGTAGGACCGGTGGGAATTGAAGAAGGCCCGGCGGTCGAGGTGGAAAGGCGGGATGATGATGTCGCCATTAAGGAAATCCCAAGCCTGCTTGAGATTGCGGATCGGATAGACGTCGATGCCCTCGATGACGGCGGCTTCCGGCGCATTCGCCTCGGGCACGAAGAGCCGCCGCCGGCCGCGGCTTTTCGCTTCGAGCGCGATGGACAGCACGCCCTTGACCGGGCGCACCTTACCGTCGAGACCGAGCTCGCCGACCACGCAGCAATCGTCCGCGCTGAAGGGCTTGGTGCCGCTGGCCGCAATCATCGCCAGCGCGATCGGCAGATCGAAGGACGGGCCTTCCTTTTTCAAATCCGCCGGCGCGAGGTTCACCGTCTTGATGCCGTCGTCGAGATGCAGCGCGGAGGCGCCGATGGCGGAAATGACGCGCTGCGAGGATTCCCTAACCGCCGCGTCCGGCAGGCCGACGATGATCACGATCGGCTTGTCCGCGCCGCGGGCGTTCACTTCCACCTCGACCTCTTGGGCATCGACTCCACGCAGTGCGGCTGAGAATAGTCGGGTAATCATACGAACAGGTGGAAGCTGTGCATTCCAAAAGTAACTGACAAGCGAAAATGCCGCCCATTGTCTATCGCTTGCAGCTATTTCCCGGGCCGGAAATATGCGGTGGCAACAAGCGGATCGTCAGCTCTATCGAGGCATGTGACGAATGCCGGATGATGGCAAGGCCACCCGCAAGTGCGGCGCGGTTTCCCGCACGATCTAGCGTCGAGATCGTTTCTCGTGGGGTCTCGCCCGGCTCCGTCCGGAATTTTCGCCGATCCCAACTTCCCAGCTACCGCGCCGAAACACACCGGCGACCCCGGTGGCCACCGGATGGGCCAGGGCGGCAGGGTCAATGAAATCCCCCGTTCGTGAACGCAAAAGCCGGCATGATGGAAGGCCACCTGCGGGTGCGCCGCGGTAATCAAGGTGGGTTTGTACCCCATTGCAACGTGCAACTCGTTGATGAGAATTCCTTAGTTTCCTCCCTCGCACAGTCCTAAATTTGAACCCGCTACCGAAGTAAAACAAAATTAGCCAACACAATTTATGAACCCACCAAGCACCGAAGCTGTCGACCCGATCTGTGGCATGTCCGTGGATATAAACACCGCCCTCCACGCCGAACGCGACGGTGAGACATCCTACTTTTGCAGCGAGCATTGCCTTCAAAAGTTCTTGAGCCTGCCCGCGGACGCCAAGCCGGAAGGACAGGCAGGGGGATGCTGCGGTTAAAAATGCCGCCATGCCCCTGGTTTTCGACTGTCACTTGCTTTGTCACATCCGATACTTGCTTCAGGGGAATTTCCTGTCCTTCGCCTTGAACAACTCCGGCGGCATGGTGCGGATCAAAGAAATGCGTGAATTGATGTTCCAACCATGGCGTCGGTGCGGGCTTCACAATCCGCTTTTGAAATTCGACAATCATCATCATGGCCAAAGACCCCATTTGCGGAATGACAGTGGATGAAGCAACCTCGCTCCACACGGAACGAGACAGGCAGACATACTATTTTTGCAGCGAGGATTGTCAGGATACATTTTTGACAGGCAAGGAGACGGCGAAGCCTGCGGCAGAAGCCAATGCCACGACGATCTACACCTGCCCGATGCACCCGGAAGTGCGGCAGGATCATCCCGGCCCGTGCCCCAAGTGCGGCATGGCGCTGGAGCCGGCGGATGCGTCCGCAGGCAACGTTGAGGGTGACAACGCCGAGCTGAAGGATATGACACGGCGCTTCTGGATCGGCGCGGCGCTGTCGTTGCCGGTGTTCCTTCTGGCGATGGCACATATGATCCCGCCGTTAGGCCGGCAGCCTTGGGTCGGTGGCGATGTTCCGCGCTGGATTCAGTTCGCGCTCACCACGCCGGTGGTCTTTTGGGCGGGCTGGCCGTTTTTCCAACGTGGTTGGCGTTCCATCAGCAGTTGGAATCTCAATATGTTCACCCTGATTGCAATCGGGGTGGGCGCGGCATTTATTTTCAGCGCCGTCGCCATGCTGCTTCCTGATATTTTCCCTCACACCATGCGACATGATGAAAAGGTGGCGATCTACTTCGAGGCTGCTGCGGTGATCGTGGTCCTGGTGTTGCTAGGTCAGGTGCTCGAACTCCGGGCCCGCAGCCGGACTGGCAGCGCCATCAAGGCATTGCTTAATCTGGCTCCACCTACCGCGCGTCTCATCGCGGAGGGAAGTGACAAGGAAGTCCCGCTGGACCATGTGAAGGTCGGCGATCATTTGCGCGTCGTCCCCGGGGATAAGATCCCGGTGGATGGTGAACTCATCGAGGGCCATTCCAGCGTGGAGGAGTCGATGCTAACCGGCGAACCGCTGCCGGTGGAAAAGACGGTCGGCGACAAGGTCACGGGCGGCACGGTCAATGGCACCGGTGGTTTTGTGATGAAAGCCGAGCGCGTCGGGCGCGATACCCTGCTCGGTCAGATTGTCACGATGGTGGCTGAGGCCCAGCGCAGCCGTGCCCCCATTCAAGGCTTGGCGGACAAGGTCGCGGGCATTTTCGTGCCAGTGGTGCTGGCGGTTTCGTTACTCACGTTTGTCTTCTGGATGTGGCTCGGCCCGGAACCGAAACTCGCTCATGCCATCGTCACCGCCGTCGCCGTCCTCATCATCGCCTGCCCGTGTGCCCTCGGTCTGGCCACGCCGATGTCCATCATGGTCGGAGTCGGTCGAGGCGCGCAGCTCGGCGTGCTCATCAAGAACGCCGAGGCGCTCGAACGTTTGGAAAAAGTGGATACCTTGGTCGTGGACAAGACGGGCACACTCACCGAAGGCAAACCCAAGTTGATCGATGTGCTGCCCGCCGAAGGATTCGACCCGAAAAATTTCCTGATGCTGGCCGCTTCCCTGGAGCAGGGAAGTGAGCACCCGCTGGCCGCGGCGATCGTGAGGGGAGCGAAGGACCAGGGCATCTCTCTCGAGCCGGTGAAAGACTTCCGCTCGGTGACGGCTGGCGGAGTCGCCGGCACCGTGGGCGAACGAGTGGTGATGGTTGGAAAACCGGATTTCCTGCGAGATGAGAAACTCACCGATTTGGAACCGCTGGAGGCATCCGCCTTGAATCTGCAAGAAGATGGCAAGACTGTGATGTTTGTCGCCATCGATGGCAAAATGGCGGGGATTCTAGCAGTCGCAGATCCGATCAAGGCCACCACCGCCGAGGCCATCAAAGATCTCCATGCGCTCGGCCTGAAGCTCGTCATGCTCACCGGCGACAACCGCCGCACCGCCGCCGCGGTGGCCAAACAACTCGGGCTCGATACGGTGGAAGCCGAGATCGAACCCGCCGGAAAAGTCGCCCATGTGAAAATGCTGCGGGCCGGTGGCAAGCATGTCGCGATGGCCGGAGATGGCATCAACGACGCGCCCGCACTCAGCGAGGCCGAAGTCGGCATCGCCATGGGCACCGGCACCGATGTGGCCATGCAAAGCGCGGGCATCACCTTGGTGAAGGGCGATCTCCGCGGCATCGCCCAGGCCATCCGCCTCAGCCGCGCCACGATGAGCAACATCCGCCAAAACCTTGTCTTCGCCTTCCTCTACAATGCGCTCGGCATCCCCATCGCCGCCGGGTTGCTCTATCCGTTCTTCGGTCTGCTGCTCAGCCCCATGATCGCCGGTGCCGCGATGAGTTTGAGCTCCGTCTCGGTCATTACGAACGCCCTGCGACTGCGAAAGGTGAAATTATAAGGACGACCGTCATGGTGCAAAAAAATCAATCGCTGGGTTGCGCGAAATCCGCTAACACACTCAGGCATGGAAGCACTTATCGTGATCGTCCTGGGAGCGCTGGTCCTGATGGTGCTGCTCAAGATTTTCGGCGTCGTCCAATCCGGCGCGTCGCAGCGCGATGGATCCCGGGACAGCAATTTCGGTGATTCCGATTTTCATTCCGGCGGCGGAATTCATCACCACTCTCATAGCAGCCATCACAGCGGTTCTGATTATGGCAGCTCGCACAACAATTCCGAATCCGATGCCGGGAACGCGGGTTGCGGAGATGGCGGCGGCGGCGGTGGCGGCGATGGCGGTGTCGGTGGCGGAGGGGACTGATATCGGCTAGACCGATTTTAGCCAAGTCGTAGCCATCGCGAAATCCGCGGGAGTGAGCGGATTGGCAATTTGCACCTCGCAACTGCAATTTGCATGTCAGCCGGCAGCCGCCTGCACGAGGCTGCCCGGGAAATTCCTTGGCATGTCGGAAGCTAAGAGGGCCAGACCGGCCCCTCACCCATGTCATCCACCATCCATCCCGTCACTGACCGCCACATCCCGATCGTGCACGCGCCCAAACTCACGAAAGCGAAGGGCAGCCGGACCCGCCGCCCCCGAATCCTTCTTGTCACCCCCGAGCTCAGCAGTAGCCGCTACCTCTCGCGCGATGGCAAACAGGCACCGGTGGTGAAGGCCGGCGGTCTTGCTGATGTCAGCGCGCTGCTCCTCGACTCGCTTTCCGACTCAGGGGCGGACGTGCACGTGGCGATGCCTCATTTCCGCACGCTCTATCAGCCCGGCGCGGCGGGCCACTCACGGCGCCTGCACCTGTGCCAGGACCGGGAGTTCGTCTATCGGCGCGCGCCCTACGATGGCGGTTCGGACTCGAATGTCCGCGCCTCGTTCGCCTTTCAGCGAGACGTCATCCACTACGTCCTGCCCCGTCTGCGGCCGGACCTGGTGCATTGCCATGACTGGATGACCGGGCTGGTCCCTGCCGCCGCCCGGACGATGGGCATCCCCTCGCTTTTTACCATCCACAATCTACATGACGAGCGAGCCACGCTAGGCCAGATCGAGGACCGGGGTATCGATGCCGCGCGCTACTGGCAGCATCTTTATTTCCACGACTATCCGGGGAGCTACGAAACCGCGCGGAATCACAATGCCGTGAGCATGCTCGCCTCCGGCATCCTGGCGGCGGATCAGATGAATACCGTGAGCAGCAGCTTCCTGCTGGAGCTGGCCGGCGGCGGTCATGGGGCATCGTCGCCGGTCGTGGATG
>ENA-OFCF01001217-OFCF01001217.1-metagenomes-genome-assembly--contig:-NODE-1217-length-10165-cov-5.818101_pt1 | contig 10165 bp, 9 predicted proteins | sample MGYA00153387_OFCF01 | MGnify analysis MGYA00153387 | reverse complement strand
GCAAAGGCAAGGCCATGGTGAAAACCGTCAGCGGCGGCACCCTGACGGCCAAATCCAACGGCAAGCACATCATGCTGACCGATGAAAAAGGCGGCACGGCCACCGTGACCATTGCAGATGTGTACCAGTCCAATGGCGTGATTCACGTCATCGACAAGGTGTTGCTGCCCAAGTGATAGCACGGTCAGTGCGGCAAAGGCTTTGCATGGGCCTTTGCCGCATGCGCTAAGGCCCTGCAATCTGCGCACACTTAGGGCACTAGCGCCACTGCCCCGCACTTTAAAAATAAAGCGGCTCGCGCTGGGCGCATCAGCGACAGTTGCTTAAAAGGCTTGAAATTTCGAACGATTTCAAGCCTTTTCTATTGATGCACTTTTGCCTGCTACTGAGTGTTGGCTTGCAAAGACAAGAGGAGCATCCGCGCAGGCACGCTCCTTCAGTGCGGCAGCGTTTTTCAAGCCCTCTCCCAAGAAACGCCCTCTGTGCTGGCAACGCACCGCTGGCGCAGTCATAGCGTTTCAGATGCACTCCACATCTCTCTGAAGACCTGCAAGCTTGCTGTGCCCAGCACTTCCGCATGCAGGTGCCTGTGCGCAATCAGCGTTGAGCGCCTGCACGCAACAAAATCTCTTCAATCTGCTGATACCCACGCTGGCGTGCGTGCTGCAGCGGCGTAACGCCTTGTGCATCAGCCAAATGCACATCGGCCTTGGCATCTACCAGCTGACGCACGATCTCCACATGCTGCGGGCCACCGTTGCTCAGCACAATCGCCTCCATCAACGCCGTCCAATGCAGGTTGTTGATGTGGTTCACATCCACGCCTGCAGCAATCAAGATCCGCACGGTTTGCACGTGCCCACGCTCTGCCGCCGGAATCAGCGCCGTGCCACCATAGCGATTGGTGCTTTTCAAATCTGCACCGTGTGCCAGCGTCAGCTTCAAAATCTCGTTGTGCCCACGTGCCCCAGCGTAGAGGTAAGGGCTGTCCTGCATGCGATCTTGGGCATTCACATCTGCTCCGGCTTCGATCAGCTCCTTGGCCGCTGCTACATGGTTGTTGTGGGTGGCAATCAACAACGCCGTGGCACCGCTGCCATCGCGCGCCTCTTTGTTGGCACCCTGCGCCAACAGCGCATGCACAGCTGACGCATCGCCTTGCAAGGCAGCTGCAAGCAATCGGCCATCCAACGTGCCCCCGGTGCCAGCGTAAACAGAAGGTATTCCCATCATGGCCATGACTCCCCAGAAAAATTGACGGCGGTTTACGCACATATCTCTGCCTCCTTGCAAACGATTGTGCATAACTCTGCGGGTATCGGGATGGGATGGCTTCACGCGGAGAAGTAAGCATGAAATTATTTACCACTGAGAGCAGCCAACGTCAGTCAGCCGAAGCTTGGCATTAGCGACAAGTCAACATCGCGAACTCACCTAAGAATTAGCTGCTTATAGAGCCAGCACTGTCTTGAACGTTACCCTCCAACGGCCTGCATGCATTGCTTAAATCAGCCCTGGCGCTACTGTGTGCAATCGGAGTACGCGCTTGCCCATGCCGTGGGCAGCTGATTGACACCAACAATAAGGAGACGGACGTGGCTTTGAAAAAATGGGTGCTGGGCATTGTGGCAGTTTCGGGTGTAGCAGCCGTGGGCGGCTGGTTCAGTCTGGACAAAGAGACGCGGGGGCTGCTGGCCACAGTGCCGACCAATCGCGATGTACTGTTCTGGACCCAGCCGCAGCGCGACGCCGCGTTCCGCGCGCTGGACCGTATTCCCTTCCTGGCAAAGGTGAACGTGGTGCCGGTCAGTGGTAACCCCTCCCCCTTGCCGCAAGGGGCTCCACTTCAGCTTAAAAGCGATATAGATGCCTACATGGCGGGCCAGCGCAGTGCCGCACTGCTGGTGGTGCATGACGGCAAGCTGCGCTTGGAACGCTACGGCCTGGACTTTGATGGATCGGGCCGCTGGACCAGCTTTTCTGTTGCCAAATCGTTCACCTCTACGCTGGTGGGCGCAGCGCTGAAAGACGGGTTCATTAAGAGCCTGGACGACCATGTCAGCGTCTACATTCCCGAGCTCAAGGGCTCTGCCTACGACGACGTAACTGTGCGCCAGTTGCTAACCATGACCTCTGGCGTGAAGTGGAATGAAGACTATGCCGACCCCAACTCGGACGTAGCCAAGTTCAACAACCACCAGCCAGAGCCAGGCATGGAAGCACTGGTGAGCTACATGCGCCAACTTCCGCGTGAAGCGCCGCCCGGCACCCGCTGGCTGTACAGCACAGGCGAGACCAATCTGGTGGGTACGCTGGTGCAGCAGGCTACCAAAAAGCCGTTGGCCACCTACCTGACAGAGAAGGTGTGGGGCCCTGCGGGCATGGAGCAGCAGGCCACCTGGCTTCTGAGTAAAACCGGCAAGGAGATTGCCGGATGCTGTGTGCAAGCCTTGCCACGCGACTACGCCCGCATGGGCCTGTTCATCCTGAATGGCTCGCAGGCCAACGGTCAAAGCATCGTGCCTGACGGCTGGTGGACCGAAGCCACCACCAAGCACGCCGATATTGGTCTTGCGGGGCGTGGCTACGGCTACCAGTGGTGGACCTATGACGACGGCAGCTACACAGCGCGCGGCATTTTTGGTCAAGGCATCTTCATCGACCCCCAGCGCAAACTGGTGATCGTATCCAACGCCAACTGGGCCGGAGGGGCGCGAGACCCCGTAGCCACCGAAGCACGCGAAAACTTCTACCGCGAAGTAAAAAACGCCATCGATGAAGAGGCTGCGTTACCGGCCAAATAATGATCGGGCCAGTGGTTACTGCAGCCCTTGGTTTGAATGGCTCTGCGCAGTCTCAAGCGCAAGCAGGCTTTGCAGTGACCGCTGCTGTCAGCAATGTCAGCCGGCTTCCAAAAGAAATCGGTTCAACTCTGATTCCAGCACACTGAGCGGCACTTCATTGCCATCCTCAACCCGCGCAACTTCGCGCTCACAGTCAATCAAGGTGACCAAAGTTGACCGGACCTGCCCCCCGGGGTACTTGCTCAGCACGACACGCAATTGCGCCCCCATCCAAGCCGCGCCATCCGCCGACCATGCTCTCTCAGGCAGGAACAAAACCTTCGCGTTGGTTGTATTGCACAGCCGTGGAGACGATACCCAGTGGGTATTTCTGGCCTCCCACTCTTCAAGCAGTAATTCAAAGCGCCCATCGGCAGAGCTAGATCTGTGTTCATAAGCCACGGTGTGCGCTCCTTGTTGAATCGACCAGAGTTTGCCTAGATTACCTTCAGCAGCCCGCACTGTTTGGTGACTTTTTTCGGTGTTTTTTTACTTTCTGCTGGGTGCTTTTGGCAGAGGCCGGCTTGTCGCACCGACGAGCAAGTAACTTTCTTGCTTGCGCCAAGAAAGTCACCAAAGAAGCGCGCTTGCAGCGCTTCGCCCAAACAGCCGCCGGAGATTGGACTTTTCATTTTGAACACGTGCGCATAGGAAGCGATTCTGACCCTGTGGTCTATGGCAGTTACCGGCCAGGAGCTGACAGTTGCCGTGAGCCTCCGAACGACTGCTTCGGGCTGTTAAGCGGTCTGTCGCCTGATGGCAGACATCGTGAGGCAGAGCGACAGACTAAGGGTCTCCATCATCGGTCGCTCGCGTCGGCCAGCAATCGACCCAAAGCAGTCCATTGGTTCATCGTTTGCTCAGACATCTCGGTCTACGAAACCAAACTCGAATGTGCCAGGCACATGTCGAACGCTTCGGACTTGTACATGCGCGTAGTCTGGGTGACGCAAGATGTTAGCTAGCGTCTCTCGGTCTGATTCACGTGTCCTAGTACCCACTACCACTTCACGTAAAGCTTTCGGAGAAAACGCATGGTGACCGGCCCGCGAAGTGATCATTCGATACTCTTCCTCGTACTTCCATTTCTCTGACTTCACCAGCAAGTTTGCTCGCATAAGGCGGGACAACTGGGATGTGTAGAACTGATCGCCCTGCTCATCAGGGTACTTGTGCTGCTCCCATGGACGGACGAACTCACCAAGCTCTTCCGTCATCTTCAAAAAAAGGTCTACGTAAGGAGGCCTTGCAGCATATTCAATGTCACCCTTGATGAAAACTCCATCGAGCTCAAGAAGGTCCAGATCGAATCCCAGACACAAGCCACAATGCCCTTCGGCGTAGTGCGACCACAGCAGCGCGTCCGTTGGGTTCCGTGAAAGAGACAAGATGCCCAGCGATTGAATGAAATGCTGAAGGGCCTTGTTTAAGCCTATCCGTTTACCTGATGCGGGATCCTTGAAGCGGTGAGACCCATCCAACAAGAAGATTAAGAAAGATTTGCGACCGTCAGGATGATCGTCTGATTCGCACACCAATTTTTTTGCTCGCTCGTACTCAGCATCAATGTCTATAGAAGAATCTAAGGGATCATTAAGCTGCTCCGCGGTTGCAAAGAAGAGCTTGCGATTGAGGAGAAGTTCCCAGGTACGCTGCGCACAGTTTCGGTATTTGTAGACGAGCATTTCTAGCAAGCGTTGCCTAATCTAAGATTACTGGAATATTAGTATCCAATCATCGCCCCAAGTGTCTGCTCCTGGCCAACTGACGACGGCCCGAATCGTTGAATGCCTGTCCTAAACCGGACGCCCAATGCACAGCCCCGAAGATCAGCTTTGCGGTGATGCGCTCACAAGTAACTAGGCCCGACTTCGGCCAAAAGCGGTCAGCCGCGAGCGCGCAGCTTAGTACTGAGATGATTCTTACCGAGCCAAGCCCTTTCGTCGGCGAATGAGCATGGCGGCGGCCCCGAGCAAAGTAAACGAGATGAACCCTATTCAGGGTTCGCTACGCAACAAAGCGAGGCTTACGGCGGCTTAGCCGCTCGGCACTCCAAAAAGGATACAAGACCTCGTTAGGTTCTTCTAGAGCCCGCTCACTTCTTGCAATATGGATATCCCAACTTGCGGTCCAGCACGTTGACGCGCAACTGGGCGGGCTCACCCAAGCATTGCTTGCTAGCAAACTCGCCAAGGTCGCGCCTGTGGCAGCGGCTCCCACGGCGCCAAAGGGAGACCACCAAGATGTGACCGAGGCCGCCCCACTAGGCTCGAGAAAACGGCTATTGGGAGGCTTGCTAGTCGAGGTCTGCGCAAGTCGAAAATCGCCATCCACCTATGGGTACGTACTCGCGTGGGTTCTCGAAGTACCTCGATAGTTCACGATGGTCTGTAATATTCAGCTCCTCGTAGCGCAGGTCCCACATGACGCGACCGATGTCCGACATATCAGCTCGGTCTTGCGGCGCCTCCTTCATTGTCCACTCGAACAGCCGCGACAAAATAAGACCGCCGGGCAGATCCATGGCAGCTAGCTCAGCCACGCGTCGATTCACCAAGGTATGCAGGCCACCGTTGTGCACCTCGCTGGCGTACTCGCCAATGCTCGCAAAGCCCTCCAGCGGTTGCAGCATTAGTACCCGGTACAAGAGCAAACCTAGGCCCCAGCTTTCATAGATGCCACCGAAATGAACGCTCCTTTGCCAAGGGCGTAATACCTCTGGGGGAAGACTCGTAAGTGCGCCTCCAATCATGCGCGGCGCGTAGGCGAGCATCACGAAGTTGTGATCTGGTTCGTCATCGTAGCTGCCGGAGATGATTGGAAGTGCTTCACCCCAATCGAGCACCTTGACTCCGGCCTTGACGTTTATCTCGCTGACATGTGGCCCCATGTTCACGAGGTTCTCGGGTAGGAGCATGATGTTTCCAGGATGAAAGTCCCGGTGCTGATAGTTCCTCGTAGCTGTGGACATCGCATGGGCCACTCGATGAAAGACACTTAGGCGCTCCAACAGAGTCAGTTCGTGCGCGCGTTCCAGCCAAGTTGATAGCAGCTCACCGTCGATCCATTCGGTGACGAGTGCAATGGTCTGAATGTCATCGAATTCTTCGAAGTGCAAGACCTTTGGTGCAACGTCATCGAGAGAACACTCCGTGATGTTTTCGAGGGCATCACGTTCCGTCATGAACTTCGCTCTCTCACCTTCGCCTCGCGGGCAGATGAGATACTTCATGAAGACTTGGTGGCCAGTCTCTGTATCAGTCCCGGAGAATGTGGCACCTCCAAAAGAGCTGCCGATGGTGCGATCCGCCCGAAATCGCCCACCCAGCGTTTCCACCCCCAGTTTCTTGATAAGTCTGGTGCCGTTGATTGAGGTAGATGCAGCGGCCGCCGTCGAAATCGGGGGCTGGGCTGACAAAGGTAGTGGAGCTGTGCCGGTCATATCGCTTTAGTCAGAGGGTGGGCTGACTAAAGAGCGTGGCTCTAACATCGCTACAAACAAGCATGATTTCGTTGTTTGAGAGAATCGCTGAGGCTAGATCGTCGCACCTGAACTCAAGGCGCTTTAGCAGCATCGGAATCGACTCGCCACTGGGCGAGTCTATATATTCACCAAAGAGGTCTTCGCATAGTGGGCTCCAGCAGAAGCAATAGTCGGCTGTTGGACGCAGTACTCTGACTTCTCCGGTGTCTCGAGCATAGTTGCGAGCTACCTCGAACGATCCGGTTGAAAAAATCGATCGCTGGCGGAATCGGACACCGAAGTGGGTTTCGAACCAATCGTCGATCTCTACCTGTGTATGTTGTTGCATGCTCACTGGGACCCGGTTCTCTGGCGAGCTGAAGTGAAACGTCTGTTCGTGGGAGCGAGTTGAAAATCCACGCAAGAGACATAAGCTCCCCGTGAACTCTTCCCACTGGTCTGATGATTTCCAAATGGACATTTTGGTTGAGGTGCCCGCACTACGTGGACGTGTGTGGATCTGGCTTGTGGAAGCTGGCACTGGTTAAAACGAAATTCTGAGTATTTTAGTGGTCGGTCCTATCGCACAACTCCCAGTGAGAATCCGTGGAAAAATGCGGTCTGGCGGAGTGGTTGAACGGCCCGCTCCGCCAATAGTGTCACAGTGGCGCTTTTTTGGGTCTATCGGGAAGGTTCGGGAATACGTCTGATCGATCTCGGCAGGACAGCTCACGTCATGCGCATGCGAGCCTGAGCCTGCTGGCCTGCCAGTCCTTCCCTATGCAGAGTGTCGCCAGCACGCGCACAAAAGGGTTGGTGCCTCCCAAATTCCCTCCGTTTCGAAAGTCCGGTTCAGGGCGTCGAGATCAAGCATGCGAATTTCGCCTTTGGGTCGTATCGCGGGCCCTCGCCAACGACCGCTAAGCGATATGCAAACTTGCGGCCAAACTTCGTCCAGATTGCGCAGTGCCAAGTGACCGCTCCCGCCCAGAGCAGACGCTGGCTAGTGATCTTGCTAGCGACCGCAATGGGTCGTTCTGCGACGGTCACCTGCCGGCCAATTGCAGCTTGTCACCATCACTTTCCAAAGGACTGCTTCAAGACATATTGCTGCCATTTACAGTTCGTATATCTACTACAGGCAAAAGCAGTCTTCCAGAATCGAGCGCTTTTAGTCAGAAGTATTGTGTTGGCCTTCACAGAAGAGCCGCCTGTACGCAGATGGTGAGGTGTGCAGTTGACTCGTAAAGTGCTGACGCAGGGACAATGCAGAGCCAAATCCCACCTCCGTAGCAATCTGCTCAATCGGCAAATCCGTGGTTTCTAACAACTGCTGCGCTCTCGCGATACGCTCGGCAGCCAGCCACTTGACGAAGGTCATCCCCGTGGCCTCGCGAAAACGCCGAGTAAAGGTTCTCCGGCTCATGCGCGCCACCTCGGCCAGATCATCCAGTGACAGCGGCTGCGACAAATGCTCGCGCGCCCATTCCAGAACGCCCGGCAAACGGTTTTCGCTGGGCAGTGAAGGCACCGGCTGCTCGATGTATTGCGCCTGTCCGCCCTGTCGGTGTGGTGGTGTCACCAGCAACCTCGCTACGCGGTTGGCAACGTCCGCGCCGTGACGCTGACGCACGAGGTTCAAGCAGCAATCAATCGCTGCAACTGTCCCGGCGGAAGTAATGACATTGCCGTCATCCACATAGAGCACATCAGGCAGGAAGTTCGCTCTGGGAAAACGTTTGGCGAAAAGCTCGCGGCAGGCCCAATGGGTTGTCGCACGGCGTTCGTCCAACAAGCCTGCATCACCCAGTACAAAGGCGCCTAGGCATAGGCCAACAATCTGAGCGCCTCGTTCGTGGGCATGTCTAAGTGCGTTCGACAAGACTGCTGGCGCAGCTTTTTCTGGATGGTTCCAAGCCGGGACGATCACGATGTCAGCGTCCTCCATCGCGCCAAGGCCGCCGGGCACCTCAATCTCCATACCCTGGTCGCAGCGAACGCGGCCAGGAGCTGGCGCGCAGTAGCTCACTTCGTACGGCGGTAACCCGGCAGGTGGCGGCGTTACCCCAAACACGATGCCAGGCACGGAGAGGTGGAAAAGGCTAACACCCTCGAAGGCAAGGACTGCGACACGGACGGGCTTCATAGAGTTTCCAGTAACGATGGCTACAAATTGGCCCAATTTTATCTAAGAATGTCATTTGGGCCAATGGTGCAAAACCGAGCCGATCCGCAAAATTGAACCCAACGCGCAAACGGAGTCTCCGCTGCGCGCAGTCAGTAAATTTTTAAAGGAAATACACATGAAAATCTTGAACCCTTTGCGTAGCGCCGCAACCCTGAGCGGCATCGCGATGCTCGTCGCCTGCGGCACAGCCTATTCCGGCACAAACGCCTCCACAGCCACAGCTTCTGTGACAAACAGCGTCAAAGTCCAACAGATTCGAAACGCAACCGTCAAGATCGACTTCTCTGGCACCACATTTCTAGTGGATCCGATGCTGTCAGCCAAAGGTGGGTTTCCGGGCTTTGAAGGCACCTACCGCAGTGAGCTGCGCAACCCTTTGGTCGATCTGCCTTTCTCGGTTGATGATGTGTTGAATAGCGTCGAAGCCATCGTTGTGACGCATACCCACACTGATCACTGGGATGAAGCTGCGCAAAAGCAGATTCCAAAGAACATCCCGGTCTTTGTGCAAAACGAAGTAGATGCCAAAACAATTCGTGGTCAAGGCTTTAAGGATGTACGTGTCCTCAAGGGCAGCACCACTTTCAACGGCGTAAAGCTGAGCAAGACCGGCGGCCAGCATGGCAGTGATTTGTGGTTTGCAGATCCCGCGCGTTCTGAGGCGATGGGCCCCGTCATGGGGGTTGTGTTTTCTGCTCCCAAGGCCAAAACCGTTTACGTCGCTGGTGACACTGTGTGGCGCCCGGAAGTGGATCAGGCGCTGAAACAGCACAAGCCAGACGTGCTCATTCTCAACACTGGAAGCGCGCTCATGACCGGCTGGGAGGAACATCCCATCATCATGGGCAAGCAGGACACGCTACAAGCGACCAAAGCAGCACCCAACGCAGCCATCGTGGCAGTACACATGGATTCAGTGAACCACATGTCACTCAGCCGCAAGGAACTACGTGAGTTTGTGCAAGAGAACAAGATTCAGGATCGAGTGGCGATTCCTGAAGACGGTGAAGTGATGAAGTTCTAAGAAATAAGGCTGCCTAAAATCAGGCAGCCTGTCCAACCCTATCTGGCCTTAAGAAAGGCAGCAATAGCTGTCAAAGCAGTCATCACTTGACGAAATGCGAAAGGCAACAATGGGTCGATTTGCGACTGTCGCAGACCGGTCAGAAGCTGACATCGCTGTGGTCAAATGGAAATTTGAAGGCAACTCAGAATTTCTATGAAGTATGTCGTTATCAAGTCTCACCAAAGTGAGTTTCCAAGTCCTATTCAGCTGAAAACCGGCGACAGGTTTTCAGTAGGCGAGCTATATAAAGGACCTGAGCGATGGGCCAACTGGTATCTGTGCTGTGCGCTCGGGCAAGAACCAGGATGGGTGCCAATGCAAGTTATCTCGCTCCAAGAAGATGGAATGGGCGTCGCCACGATGGATTACACAGCCCAGGAAATGGATGTGGCTTTGGGGGAAACCGTCCAAGGCGGGAGAACGCTAAACGGTTGGGTCTGGTGCACCTCCTGCGCTGCGGATAGGGAAGGATGGGTACCAGAGGAAAATTTGCAGATGCTGAATGGATGACTGCGCGTTAGTGAATTAGCTTGTCGTTGAACTTCTGCTTTGGGTCGAGGCTGTGTGAAAACGCTTGGCTGACCACGCTTCAAAAATTAAAATCA